>Ga0335082_10001273_pt1 | contig 26908 bp, 27 predicted proteins | sample Lox_Sample_41_FD_206718 | JGI IMG/M metagenome (GOLD analysis project Ga0335082, IMG submission 206718) | Soil microbial communities from Loxahatchee National Wildlife Refuge, Florida, United States - Lox_Sample_4.1 | ecosystem: Environmental > Terrestrial > Soil > Wetlands | place: USA... | reverse complement strand
GCAGCGAAAAAGTAGTTCTTAGATGGGAGAAAAAAGCAAAGGCGGGATGACGTATCCCGCCTTTGCTTTGCCTCATTTACAACAATGGTAACCTGGCGATAACACCTGCTTACCTGCTCTTTCTAATCGGCAGCACCTTGTTAATACTTTGAATAGCGAGATTCTTTGCTCAGATTGATAATGACATAAAAGAGATTCATGATGCGATACACTAGGTAAGTATCCGATCGATCTTTTCCCAAGGGACCGCCACAATATCTCCATCCATGGGAATCGCTTTCAAATCAGGTTGTCTGAAGGGGACAATCATCTTCTGCGAAGGGAAATATGAACCACAACAAACAAGACCGAGAATTGCACCAGACTTAGGGCCGCGGATCACTTCAAACTCTGAGCAGGGAAACCTCTTCTTTTTTTCAAGATCAATCAAATGCTGACCCTGCAGAAAAAGGGTACGACCATCCTCAAGGTGAAGAAAATAACCGCCGTCCTCATCCTCCAATTCTTCAACTCTAATTGCCTTAGTGGCATGGAGGCGAGTCACCTCGGCGACACCGCCAGCGAGGTCATCCAGATAGGAGGTAAGTGAAAAACTGCGACACAATTTCAGGTAAGAGCGGACGCTGTAGACAAGCCAGGCAACAATGATAATTGAAAAAAGAACGGGGAAATATAGACTTAAAAAACCCAGAAGGCGGTCAACTATATAAAGGATGCCGATACTGATGGCTGAGCACAATGCCGCCATACGCAAAGCGCTGGCCAGAGTTACTGGATTCTTCGCTTTGGCTATCAAAGCTTGGCGCTCTTCGCTGGTTAATGGTCTTATCGTGGTCATGTATAAACCTATCAGATACATCGCTGACTGCAGATTATGAAAAAATTTATATATTTACACAAAACTACTCGGTTGCAGTGTCTGAGAGGGAAAATAAAAAAATGATAAACCGCTGTTTGAGTGAACCAGCGCTGTTCAATAACTTGAACCTATATGTGGCATTTGCGTGCAACGCTATAGTCTGACCGGCACTCCTCTTTCCTTCAAATATTCCTTTGCCTGCCTGATGGTGTATTCCCGGAAGTGGAAAATAGAGGCTGCGAGAGCGGCATCGGCCTTGCCCTTCGTGAATCCAGCATAGATATGTTCGAGATTCCCGACGCCGCCAGAGGCGATGACCGGAATGGTGACGGCTTCGGCTACAGCCCGGGTTAGCTCTAGGTCATAACCTGTTTTCTGGCCGTCCTGGTCCATGCTTGTAAGTAATATCTCTCCAGCTCCGTACTCTTCCATTTTCCGTGCCCACTTGACAGCATCAATACCCATGGGTTTCCTTCCACCATGAGTGTAGACTTCCCACTGCAATGCGGATGCCGGATTGTGGATTGTGGAATCACTAAGGAAGAGCGACATGTATTTTGGATCATCAGCCCATTTGAGCGGAGGCTTGAAATCCTTGTCATGCTGGACAACGCGCTTGGCGTCGATGGCAACGACAATGCACTGGCTGCCGAAGCGCATGGATGCCGCTTTGATGAACTCAGGATCGTGCACCGCAGTTGTGTTGATCGAGACCTTGTCCGCTCCTGCCAGGAGGAGATTTCGAATGTCATCCAGATTCTTGATTCCTCCCCCGACGGTGAGAGGCATAAAGACCTGCTCCGCCGTCCTGCGTACCACGTCGAGGATGATGCCGCGCTCTTCGTGGGAGGCGGTGATGTCCAGGAACGTGAGTTCGTCCGCCCCCTGTTCGTCATAGAACTTGGCGTTCTCGACGGGGTCTCCTGCATCGATCAGGTTCACGAAACTGACGCCTTTCACGACACGGCCGCCCTTCACATCGAGGCAGGGTATTATTCTTTTTGTCAGCATTTGATCATTTATCTCATATTTGGCGAAAAAATAGATACTAAAAAGCACAGCAAAAGGGTCATGCTCCCGCAGAGAAGCATAGGATGAAAAGTAAGGCCGTTCTCTCTCGAATGCCTTTCCTTGCGAACTCTGCGTGCTTTGTGAGAAACTCTAATGCTTGCTACCGGACGCACCTGTTGTCGTTCAGCTTGACAAACAAGATGGCTTCCCTCAAATCGAGGGAGCCGCTGTAAATCGCCTTCCCGGTGATCACCCCGCTCACGCCGGAATATCGCACCGTGAGAAGGTTTTCAATGTCCTTCATTGTGTGAACGCCGCCGGAGGCTATGACCGGGATATGGAGTTCCTCGGCGAGCGCCTTGGTAGCCTCGATATTCGGGCCCGTGAGCATGCCGTCGCGCCTGATGTCGGTGTAGATGATTGCAATGACGCCATAGTCCTGCATCTGCTTCGCCAGGTCAATGGCCTTTACTTTGGTAACTTCGGCCCAGCCTTTGATCGCGACCATGCCATCCTTGGCATCGATGCCCACGATGATCTTTCCTGGGAATCTCTCGCAGGCTTCCCGTACAAATGCAGGGTTCTCGATGGCTGCTGTACCGAGAATGATCTTGTCGATGCCGACGGAGACCAGGGTGTTGATCGTGGCTATATCCCTTATGCCGCCGCCGACCTCGATCGGGATCTTGATGGCGGCACGAATAGCCCTGATGGCATCGAGGTTCTTCGGTACGCCGGCAAAGGCACCGTTCAAGTCAACCACATGCAGAAGCTCTGCACCCTGGGATTCCCAGTGCTTTGCCGCGGTCGGCGGATCGTCGGAGTAGACCGTGGCCTTTTCCATAAGCCCCTGTTCGAGGCGCACGCACTTGCCTTCTTTTAAATCAATTGCAGGGATGATTAACATAAAAGCCTCAAAACATATTTACCGCAGAGGACGCAGATGGAATCCCAAAAGGCTGTACAAAAAAAGCTGTGCGTCTTGCTCAGCGTCGTCAAATCTACTTTTTGCTTACCTTCAATGTTGATTCGTTTGTCTTCCTCCGCGGCCGCTGCGGTGAAATCAAGCCTTTTGTTCTCCGAACCTTTTCAGGATCGACAGCCCTAAGCCTTGGCTCTTCTCTGGATGAAACTGGACTGCGAAAATGTTGTCCTTCCAGATGCTCGATACGAACTCGATACCATAGGGCGTTGTCGTTGCGATCACGCTTTTATCTTCAGGCACCACATGGAACGAGTGCACGAAATACACGTGGCTGTTGTCAGGGACATCCTGGAGCGCCGGGACCCGCTGCTTGATGGATATCGAATTCCAGCCCATATGCGGGATCTTGAGATCCGCGAATTCCGGCCCCTTGAACCGGATCACACGGCCTTTGATGATATCAAGCCCCTTTGAAATCCCGAACTCCTCGCTTTCCGTGAAGAGAAGCTGGAGGCCGAGACAGATGCCGAGAAAGGGTTTGCCAGACCTGATGGTCTTGTGCACTGCATCGATGAGGCCGTACTCCCGGAGATTTCGCATACAGTCAGGGAAGGCTCCTACGCCGGGCAGGACAACTTTTGAAGCGTCCATGATCGTCTTTGCGTCGTTCGTGACCACGACTTCGTGGCCCATGCGCTCGAAACCCTTCTGAACGCTCCGCAGATTTCCCATTCCATAGTCGATAATAGCAATCATATGATTGATAAAAAATAAGGGACACAGATTTTAACAGATGAATGTGGATGAAAATTAAATTCTTGAGGGATCCGCATTGGTACGGAAAAAGTAAATTGAAAACTTTGATTCATGTCCGATAGTTCAGATACCGCATAGAATTTTGGTTTTTCCGCATTAATCTGCGTTCACCAGCGTCCAATGATATTTTAGATCTTTCCCTTCGTCGAAAGCACACCCTTGATCCTGGGATCAATGGTCGTGGCTTGATCCAGGGCGCGGCCAAAGGCCTTGAAGATGGCTTCGAGCATATGGTGAACGTCGCGGCCGTAAAGGAGACGAATATGCAGGTTCATCCCGGCATGGTTCACAACAGACTGAAAAAAGTCTTCCGCAAGTCCGGGGTCGAAGTCCTTGAGCTTGTACTTTTTCGGCAGTTCGACCTGGTACGCGAGGTATGGCCTGCCGGAAAGGTCCATCACTACCTGCGCCAGGGTCTCGTCCATGGGCACGGTGACGTCTCCGTATCTGCGGATGCCTTTGCTGTCGCCGAGAGATTTTTTGATCGCCTGGCCGAATGCGATGCCGAGGTCCTCTACCGTGTGATGGTCATCGATCTCCGTATCGCCCTTAGCCTTGATCGAGAGGTCAAAGAAGCCGTGTTTGGCAATGTGGGAGAACATATGGTCCATGAACGGTACGGATGTTTTGATGTTATACGCGCCCGTACCGTCGAGATTCAAGGATATCTTGATGTCCGTCTCTTTGGTCTTACGTTCGATCGTCGCTTTGCGGGGCATGTACCTTCTCCTTACAGAAGTTGAGGAGTCTATGAATTAACCCCGCAACTCAAAAAACTCTTAAACTTTCAGAATGTTACTCAGTTCCGCGATAAACTCACTGTTCTCTTCCGGTTTCCCCACGGTCACGCGCAGACAGTTCTTGAGCGGTCCGGGCCTGTTTAGATTCTTGATAAGGATTCCCGCCTGTTTAAGCTTCGTATAGATACGCGTTGCATCAGTCGAGGTTCTGAACAGAATGAAATTGGTTTCAGACGGGTAGGCCGTAATGCCTTTCATCTGCGACAAAACATTATATAGGTTTTCCCGCTCTGAAATCAACAGGGAAATCTGTCGTTTGATGATGTCTTTGTGCTTGAGCGCTGCAACAGCCGCGGCCTGTGACAGGGTATTGATATTGTACGGCAGTCTGATCTTGTTCAGTTCATCGATAACCATTGGCGAGGCTGCCAAAACTCCTACGCGAAGGCCAGCAAAGCCTATCTTCGATAGTGTGCGGAGGATTATCATGTTCGGGAACTTCTTAAGCTCGATAAGATAGGTCTTTCGGGAAAAATCAAAATATGCTTCATCGATCACCACGGCGGCATCGGCTGTATGCAGGATTTTTCTTACAGCGGCATCGGAGAAACGGTTGCCCGTAGGGTTGTTCGGGCAGGCGAGGAAGATCGCCTTTGCTTTGACTTCTTTTGCCTTCTTGAGCATCTTGTCGGCATCGAGGGAAAAGTCCTTTCCCAGAGGTACGGTTGCAACATTCTGTGATAGCGCCCGGGAAGTGATCTCGTACATCGCAAAGGTGGGTACGGGGATGAGCACTGGTCCGCCGAATGCTAGGATTATCGCTTGAATAAGTTCATCTGATCCGTTGCCGAGAATCATAAGCTCCGAGTCCATGCCCCAGAGCGTGGCAATCGCCTTCTTTAGCCTTAGCGCTGATGGGTCAGGATACCGGTTGATGAACGCTTCTTGCACCGCTTTCCCGATCTCGCGGTTCACATTAGCCGGGGGAGGGAAGGGATTCTCCATGGCGTCGAGCTTGATGCGGCATGGCGTTTCATCAATATGATACGCAGCAAGCTTGCGTACCTGCGGTTTGATGAGCCTGTTGATATCTTTTATCTTTGGTGATTTCATAGGTTCTCATGCAATATACAAGAATCGGAAATCTTGCACAAGGAGAAAATTACATAATGTGATACCTGATACGGACAAGCGAGAACTAGAAGATTCATGAGGACGAATTGCACGAATTTGCCCTATATCATGAAGGGGAAATGATGTTTTAACCATGAACTTCGATCCTTTCGTGTCATCTGTGATTACGGCATTAAGGTTTTTTCTCCCTTCTGACAAAATTTGTATGGCGAATTTCTAACACTCGTTGTTTTCTTGCATGAAAATGAGGTATCATGAATGCATGAAAAAAATATTTTTGTCTGTGCTTTGTTGCCTTCTCTTGCTTTGTCATGCAGCTCCCGCGTCGGACTTCCGCTTCTCTCCCCGTCCCAACAAGGCGCACCTGATCCAGTGGAGAGCCTGGGGCCAGGAAGTGTTCGATGAGGCGCAGAAGAAAAACAAGCTTATCGTGCTTTCCCTCAGCGCTGTCTGGTGCCATTGGTGCCATGTAATGGACGAGACCACCTATTCGGATGAGGAAATCATCAGCTTTATAAACGACAATTTTATTCCCGTCAGGGTAGACGTGGACATGCGGCCCGATATTGACACTCTCTATAACCAGGGCGGTTGGCCCAGCACAGCAATCCTTACTCCGCAGGGAGAAGTCATTAGTGGCGGGAACTATATCCCATCGGAGGAAATGCTCAGGAGGCTCAGGAGAACGGCGGCGCTTTACAGCAGCGACCGCAATGCTGTCTTAGACCGGATCAAAGAGATGAGGGCCATGAAGGAACTCCACAGCGTCGGGCGGAAGGGTTATGCCGGAGAGTACGACAAAATCGATCTCGACGAGATAGTTCAAATCCTAAAGGGCGCCTTTGATGAAAAGAATGGTGGTTTTGGAAGGAGTCAGAAATTCCCAAGCCCCGACTCGATTGACTTTCTGCTTTCGGTGTATGCACAAAATCAAGATGAAGAGATTAAGAGGATCGTGACCCTGACCCTCGATCACATGGCGAAAGGCGAAATCTTCGACAAGGTCGAAGGAGGCTTTTTCCGGTATGCCACCAAAACGGACTGGTCCCAGCCCCATTATGAAAAGATGCTTGAGGTGAATGCAGGACTGATCAGAAGCTATGCCGACGCTACTCTGGTCTTGGGAAGGAAGGACTATATCCGTATCGTCCGCAAAAGTATACGATTTATTCAGAACAACCTGTACGACAATGAAACGGGCGCCTTTTTTGGGAGCCAAGACGCGGATGAAGCGTATTACAAGAGGCGAGACCGGAAAGGAATGAAAGCCCCTTTTGTTGACAAGACAATATACACGGATTCCTCGTCTCTCATGATCAGCGCACTTATTGAGTCATATAGTGCGACATCGGATAAGAAGTACCTAGGGATGGCTATCAATGGCGCTGATTTCCTCCTGGAGAAACTTTATTCTGGCAGTGACGGAGTGTGTCATTATTTCCGTGATGGAGCGCCTCAGCTCACAGGCATTCTTTCGGACAATGCTCTCGCAGGGTCAGCCCTCCTCGATCTGTATAATGCAACGGGTGAAAAACGTTATCTGGATGTTGCAAAAGAGATTGGGAAGCTTATCATTGGCCAATTTTACGACGTGGCTAAGAAACGATTCCGCTCGACTCTCGATACGTCGCTCAGCAAGCCCGTGACCGCAGGCGCGCTATCAGAGGTGAATGAGAACCTTGCTAATTACAGGGCGATCCGTTTTCTGAGCAGGCTTGCATTTACCGGAGAAATTAACAGGCTGAAGGAGGTCCGCGATGCCGCTGTTGCGACCATTTCCGGTGAATATCAGCGATTCGCGCCCCAGGCAGGGCCTTATGGTAACTCTGTTATTTGGATCGCGCGGGAGCCCGTTCAGATAATGATTCTTGCTGATGGAGAGGGTGCACGGAAATATCTGTCGGAGATCAACAGCGTTTACGTACCGGAAAAAGTCGTGCGGGTACTCTCGTTAGCAGAGGACGCAGGGGAGATTACAAAACTCAAGTACACGTTTAAAGAATCCGTTTATCTGTGCGCAGGCAAGCGGTGCTCGGCACCGACATCTCAGCCTGGGCATCTTAAAGAGGAATTAATAAGATTCATGGAGAAAAAGAACTGAATAAGCCGGCCTTGTTTTGGAAATCTTTTCAAATGGTTCTATGCCGGACGGATTATCAGCTAATTCCACCATTCACCTGTGTCATAAATTCGTCAATGTAATTACTATAATCAAGGTGCGAGATGACATTCAATGCCAAAATAGTCAAGTTGCTTGCCCGAACTAACCCAGCGGCGGATTGACGACCGGAATCGAAACCATTTTGCCAGGCCATCGGCTAAGAAGGGGCTGGCCGTTGATAAGATAGGGAAGGCGGGATTATCAATAGAGAAGTTTTTAAATCTACGTGTTGTAAAATCAAGGCGGCCTTGCGGACCGCCTTGATTATCATGGGATGACTTTGTTCAGGGGATACTCAACAATCCCCGACGCGCCCCTGCGCTTGAGCCGCGGTATGAGATTACGGGACTGTTTTTCGTCCAGGATCACTTCTAGGCTTACCCACTGGGGGTCTGTCTGGTGCGAGATCGTGGGTGCATGCATGGAGGGGAGCAAACTGCAGATCTCCTTGAGGTTCGCCTTGGGTGCATTCATCTTGAGTCCGACCTTTTCCTCGGCCGAGAGCGCGCCCTGGAGCAGCATGGTCATGTTGTCGATCTTCTTCTTTTTCCAGGGATCTTTCCAGGATTTCTTATTCGCGATGATTCTGGTGGTGGACTCAAGCATCACCTCGAGTATCCTGAGCTTGTTCGCTCTGAGAGAACTGCCGGTCTCGGTGAGCTCCACGATGGCGTCCGCGAGCTGCGGCGGCTTCACTTCCGTCGCACCCCAGGAAAACTCCACCTCTGCTTTGACGCCCTTGGACCGGAGGTACTTCTTGGTGTATCCTACGAGCTCGGTTGCGATGCGCTTGCCGTTCAAGTCCCTGAGCGTCTTAATTGCAGAATCCTCAGGCACAGCCACAACCCAGCGTACGGGTGTGAGCCCGCCCTTGGCATAACGGAGTTCAGCGACGTCTACCACGTCCGCACCCTGCTCGAGGATCCAGTCCTTTCCGGTAAGACCCACATCGATCACGCCGTTGTCCACGTAGCGTGCCATCTCCTGAGCGCGCACGAGGATGCACTCAATGTCCGGATCGTCGATGCTCGGATAATAGCTTCGCGCGCCTACCTGGATTCGGTACCCGGCCTTGGCGAAAAGCTTGAATGTCGAATCCTGCAGGCTCCCTTTGGGCAAGCCGAGCTTGAGCTTAGGGATCGCTGGACCGGCGGACTGTGATGCGGTCTTTTTCGATTTCGTTGGCATAGTGTCTCCTCTAAACGGCCTGACAGGATGACACGACAACAGCTAAGTTTAACTTATCCCGCCATCCCGTAAATATTGTTTAAGTCGCTTTGTTTATTTTTTCCCCATCCTCACCCTGATCGTGTTCCCGTGAGCCTCAAGCCCTTCCACATCAGCTATCTGCATTACGGCCTCAGCCACCTTGTCGAGCCCCTCCCGTGTGTAGAATATGAGACTGGACTTCTTCATGAAACTATCCGTGGATAGGGGGGAGAAGAACCGCGCCGTTCCGCCGGTCGGAAGCACATGGTTCGGTCCCGCAATATAGTCTCCCACGGACTCGGGCGTGAAGTGACCAAGGAAAATGGCGCCGGCGTTCTTGATCTGGGCCAACAGATCGAAGGGCTTCTCTACAGCTAGTTCAAGGTGCTCCGGGGCGATGGAATTCGAGACGTCTGCTGCCTCTCCCAGCGTCTTGACAAGCACGATGGCGCCGAACCGGTCGATGGCCTTGCGTGCGATCTTTTTTCTCGAGAGGTTCGCGAGCTGCCGCTCGACGTCGGCGTCCACTTTTTCCGCGAGCTCACGAGACGTGGTGACGAGTATGGAAGATGCCAGCTCGTCGTGCTCGGCCTGTGAGAGCAGGTCTGATGCAACAAATGCCGGATTTGCCGTATGGTCGGCGATGATCAATATCTCGCTTGGTCCGGCGATCATATCGATGTCCACCTGACCGAAAACGTACCGTTTTGCCGTCGCCACGTAAATGTTGCCTGGGCCCACGATCTTGTCAACTTTGGGGATCGTCGCAGTCCCGTAGGCCATGGCTGCTATCGCCTGTGCGCCGCCGATCTTGTATATCTCGCTCACCCCGGCGATGTCTGCGGCAACAAGGATGTAGGGATTCAGATTCCCGCCAGGGATCGGGGAGCACATGATGAGCTGCTCCACGCCAGCCACCGTTGCCGGGATTACGTTCATGAGCACTGACGACGGGTAGCAGGCCTTGCCGCCCGGAACGTAAACCCCGGCGCTCCTGATGGGTCGCGCCAGTTGACCGAGGATTACGCCGTCCGCCTCCTGACTGACCCAGGAACTCGACTTCTGTTTCTCGTGAAAGGCACGAATGTTCTGTGCCGCAAGTTTGAGCGCTTCAACCTTGCCAGCGTCCACCTTTGAGTAAGCTTCCTTGATCTCATCCTGCGAGACCCTGATATCCTTGAGTGTGAGAATAGTGCGGTCGAACTTCTCCGTGTATTCAAGTACGGCCGGGTCGCCCTGCTTGCGTACCTGCTCGACTACTTCTCGGACAGCTGCGGCGACTTCCTCGGTCGCGGTTTCCCCGCGGTTGATAATCCGCTTGAGCTCAGTGATGATTTCTTCCTGCTGCGAGTCAATGATCTTCATAAATTTCCCTAATTGTAAAATGTTAGCCACGGAGGCACTGAGGCCTGGGAAAAATTTTGAATCTATTTCTTGATTTGAGGCTGTAGTGTAACTCCGGCTTTCTGTGGTTGCATGGATTATTATACCCTTTTTATGTCAGCGCCGAGTGCGGAAAGCTTCTCCTCAATATGCTCATAGCCTCGGTCCAGGTGGTAAATGCGAGAAACAACGGTCTGGCCTTCAGCCGCAAGGCCCGCGAGAATAAGTGAGGCGCTCGCGCGGAGGTCTGTTGCCATGACAGGTGCTGCAGAAAGTTTAGGCACGCCTTTGACGATGGCGCTCCGGCCTTCGGTCTGAATGTTCGCCCCCATCCTGCGGAGCTCGGCCACGTGCGTGAATCGGTTCTCGAAGATGGTCTCGTTGATCACGCTCGTACCCTCTGCGAGGGCCATGAGACTCATGAACTGCGCCTGCATGTCCGTGGGGAACCCTGGATACTCAAGCGTCTTGATGTCCACGGCCTTGATTCTGCGCTGTCCATTCACGCGAATTGTCCCATCGCCCGTATTTATTTCGGCACCCGCCTCGGCCACCTTGGATAGGACAGCGTCGAGGTGTCCGGGGAAGCAGTTTTTGATCGTAAGTTCACCGCCTGTGATAGCCGCGGCGATCACGAACGTTCCCGTCTCTATTCTATCGGGCATCACGGTGTAGCTCATGGGCACTAGGCTCTCGACACCCTGAATCCTGATGATGTCCGTACCAGCGCCTTCGATCTTTGCGCCCATCTGCTTGAGGGCGTTGGCAAGGTCGATTACTTCGGGCTCGCGCGCGGCGTTCTCGATCGTGGTCTCCCCCTTCGCGAGCACGGCAGCCATGAGGATATTCTCGGTTCCGGTCACGGTCACCGTGTCGAAATAGACATGCGCCCCACGGAGCCTTTTTGCTTTTGCGATAACATATCCATGCTCGATCTCAACTGCGGCACCGAGCTTAGCGAGTCCCATGAGGTGGAGATTGATGGGGCGGGCGCCGATGGCGCAACCGCCCGGCAGCGAAACCCGGGCTTTGCCCATGCGCGCCACGAGCGGCCCGAGCACGAGCACTGACGCGCGCATGGTCCTCACGAGATCATAAGGCGCCTCGGGGTTTGTAAGTCCGCTCGAGTCGAGAAGGATGTCGTGACCCTGCCGTTCGAACGTTATCCCCATATTCTGGAGGATTTTCCCGAGCGTGGTAACGTCAGCCAGGTGAGGGACATTGGCTATTGTGTGTCCGCCTTCGCATAATAGTCCCGCGGCGATAATCGGAAGTGCAGCATTCTTTGCACCGCTAATAACGACCTCACCTCTCAGTTTTATGCCGCCTTGAATTACAATCGTTTTCATAAGGGTTTAGGCTGTTTACAGTGTTTCGATTTCAGCCAAGAGATTCTTAACTCTAAGTTCGAAATGCTAAGCAAATACGAACATCGTAATATCGAAACTAGCTTAGACATTTCTGATTTCGATGATTTCAATATTATTTTGTTACCGAAGAATCAGACTCCTCTCAAGTGGGCACAAAAATTTTACCACAAAGACGAAAGAAACGCGGGAAAAACCTCAGGCTTACTTGTTTATACATTAAACAAACTTTGTGCCTTGGCCGTTCTAAGGTTCGTTTTAGCTCCCGCCCGTCAGGGGCGAGGATTGAGAGTTTAGCAATCCTTATTCGCTCTATTTATTTTTTTCTTGCTACAATCACACGCTCGATTCCCGCGAGGTCTTTCATAATCTCCGGGATCTCATACCGGCCGGCGTTATTTACCATCCCCATGAGTGCGTCTGACTGTCCCTGTCCCATCTCCATGATGAGCGCTCCATTTTTTTTCAGAAACTCCGGCGCCGTGACGATTATCCTCTGCTGAATTTCTGTCCCTTTCGGGCCCGCGATGAGCGCCAGCTCGGGTTCAAAGTCCTTTACCTCGGGTTGAAGATCGGACAGGTCTCCGGAGCGCACATAGGGCGGGTTCGAAACGATAATATCAACCATCCCGTGAAGATCGAGTTCAGCGAGAGGTCCGAACAGATCGCCTTCAAGGAACCGGATGCGGTCCGACACGTCATGTTTCCGCGCGTTCTCCCTGGCAACGGCCAGTGCTCGACCGGACGTATCCGTTGCAAAGATACGCGCAGCGTCGGTCTCCTTTGCCAGACTCACCGCGATGCATCCCGACCCGGCACAGAGATCAACGATTGTAACCTGCTTGCCCCCAGCCTGAATGATCTTGAGCGCCTCTTCTACAACCAGTTCCGTCTCTGGCCTCGGGATCAACACATCCGGCGTGACGCTGAAATCAAGACCCCAGAATTCCTGCTTGCCGGTGATATACTGGAGGGGCTCCCGCCGTACCCTGCGGTTGACTGCATCTTCAAAGAGCGACCGCTGTGCCTCATCAAGAGATTCGTCGCGATGGATAATGAGCCACGCGCGGTCTCTCATGAATGTGTGAGAAAGAAGTATCTCAGCGTCGAGCCTGGCATTGCTTATCCCGTGCAGTGACAATGTTTGTGCTGCTTGGTATATCGCTTCAGCGAGAGTCACCGTGATAAATTGCGAATTGCGGAATGTGGATTTCGGAATAGGGGTTTTCAATCTACAGGCCGCAATCCGAATTCTGCAATGGTATTACAGATTCTTCAGTCGTTCGGCGTTTACCGCTGAGGTCAACGCATCTATGAACTCGTCGAGGTCGCCGTCCAGTACGGACTCGAGCCGATAGAGAGAAAGCCCAATGCGGTGATCGGTTACCCTGCTCTGCGGAAAATTATACGTTCTGATCTTCTCGCTACGCTCTCCCGTCCCTACCTGCGCTTTGCGGTCTTGGGCTGTGTCGGCTTCCTGTTTTTCACGCTCCCGTTCAAGCAGGCGGGAACGGAGAATCTTCATCGCTTTTTCGCGGTTCTTGAGCTGCGAGCGTTCGTCCTGGCACGCTACCACCTCGCCGGTAGGGATGTGGGTGATCCTGACTGCGGAATAGGTCGTGTTCACACTCTGTCCGCCGGGTCCGGAAGAACAGTAAGTGTCTATTCTGAGGTCCTTTGGTTCAATCTGCACATCCACGTCGTCGGCCTCTGGCAACACAGCTACGGTCACGGTGGACGTATGGATCCGACCGCTCGCCTCTGTTGCCGGGACGCGCTGTACGCGATGTACGCCGCTCTCATATTTGAGCCTGCTGTAGACGCCCTTGCCCTGGATCTGGGCGATGACTTCCTTCACGCCGCCTACACCCGTGGTGCTCATGTCGAGCAGGGTGACTTTCCATCGTTTCTTCTCGGCATAGCGCGAGTACATGCGGAAGAGCTCGGCAGCAAAGAGGCCTGCCTCATCTCCGCCCGCGCCCGCACGGATCTCGATGAAGATATTTTTTTCGTCCCGGATGTCCTTGGGCACAAGCATAAGCCGGAGTTCCTGTTCCATCTGCTCGCTTCTGGGCAGAAGCTCCTTGAGCTCGGTTTCAGCCATTGCACGCAGTTCGGGGTCCGACTTTTTGTCCTCAGTGATCTCCTCGGTCTCTTGTATCTGCTTCAGAATATCCTGATACGCCCGGTAATGGTTCACCACGTCCTCGATGTCTGACCGCTCCTTAGAGTACTTTTGGTACTGCTGGTGATCGGCCGCAACCGCCGGATCGGACAGGAGCCTGGTCAGCTCATCATATTTTTCTGCTACTGCGTCTAATTTCTTTAACATAGGGGGAAATCTACCACAGAGGCACGGAGACATACATTAAGCGACGTTGAACTAACGGGATTAGAAAAGGGATTGAAATCCGATCCCATCCTGTCCATTCTGTAAAGAACGAACTTTATGATTTTTCTGTACCTCAGGACCTCCGCAGTTAGGGTGATTACCTTGTACAACAAAAAACCCCGCGTCAGCGGGGTTCCATCGCAAGAGCTTCCTTTAACGCCCTGATGGCGACCTCTATTTGGTCATCCGACGGTTCTCGCGTCGTGAGGCGTTGAAGCCAGAGTCCCGGAAGTATCAGCGCCCCGATAAGGGGATGTCCGCGCTTCTTCGCGCTGTACTTGATGAATTCGTACCCTAGTCCGGCGATCACCGGCAGCAATATGATCCGTGAAAGGCCTTTTGCCCAGAGGGGCCAGCTGCCCGGGATGAGTGAAAACAGGATGATGGAAAGCACTATCACTGTGAGCAGGAAGCTAGTTCCACAGCGCGGGTGGATGCAGGAGTAGGGTTTAGCATTCTGCACCGTAAGCTCGACTCCGGCCTCGTGGGCTGCGATAGCCTTATGCTCGGCTCCGTGGTACTCAAAGACCCGGCGTATGTCCTTCATGAAAGAGATGCCGGATACATATCCTAGGAACAGCGCAACCCTGAGAGTACCGTCCGTAAGATTAAAGAGGATGCTGCTCCTGCTGACGGTATCGTATTTTGCGCCGAGCAAGTTGGTGAGCAGGAGAGGGAGCGCCAGAAAGAGTCCCAAAGCGAAGGCAAGCGCCAGAATGATGGTCCCCGCCATAGCGAGAGGGCTGATCTCTTCTTTCTGTCCGCCATCGTCGAGCGCTTCGTTCGCCGAGAAATTGAGCGCTCGTATTCCCAGCCACATCGCTTCGAAGAGCGATGCTGAGCCGCGGATGATTTTTTTTTTCAGCAGGGGGAACCGTTCTCCGAGCGGCGTGAGCAGTTGCGTGAGTACTGCAATCTCTGCGCCGGGTTTACCCCCTTTGCGCACGGCTACGGTGAAGGCGTGCGGTGAGCGCATCATCACGCCTTCGAGCACTGCCTGGCCACCTATGGTTAGTTTCTCTGACAAGACAGGAACCTCGTTTCAGACTTGTTTAAGACCACCATACGATTTGCGCTGGCGGATTAAGCCTTCTTGTATTTTTTCCTAAACTTGTCCACGCGGCCTTCTGTGTCGATGAGTTTCTGCTTGCCGGTGAAGAAGGGATGGCAGTTCGAACAGATGTCGAGCTTCACGTCCTGCTTTGTGGAGCGGGTCTGGAACGATTCACCGCAGGCGCAGTGAACAGTCGTAACCTTGTAGTCGGGATGAATTCCTTGCTTCATAGTGCAGTCCTCCTGAAATAAAACCATAGCCACAGCGGTCGGCTGTGGCTAATTTTGTCAAGGCAGAGATATTATACCAAACCATGGAAAATTACAAGAGAAAAATTTGACCCTGATGAAGGAAACTAGCTGCCGATGCAGGTGACGAACATCATCTCCCTGAGATGCCGGTTGGAGCTGTAACCGAAGTTCATGAGTGCGCATTGCTCATTAGCGAAATCTATTTGTTCATGGAATCCAGGAAATCCCTGTTCGTTTTTGCCTGCTTAAGCTTCTCGAGCAGAAACTCCATGCTCTCCACAGTGGAGAGGGGGTTCAGGACTTTGCGGAGCACCCACATCCGGTTCAGATCGTCCTTGTCCACAAGTAGCTCTTCCTTGCGAGTACCAGACGCGTTGATATCAATGGCCGGGAACACGCGTTTGTCTACGAGCTTCCGGTCGAGGTGCAGCTCCATGTTGCCCGTGCCCTTGAATTCTTCGAAGATCACGTCGTCCATGCGGCTGCCCGTGTCGACGAGCGCAGTCGCGAGGATGGTGAGGCTGCCTCCATCCTCGATGCTCCGCGCGGCGCCGAAGAACCGTTTGGGCCGCTGGAGCGCATTGGCGTCCAAACCGCCGGAGAGCACCTTGCCCGAGGCGGGGATGATGGCGTTGTGGGCACGAGCAAGGCGGGTGATGCTGTCGAGCAGGATTACCACGTCCTTCTTGTGCTCTACGAGCCGCTTGGCCCGCTCGCTCACCATGTCGGCGACCTGCACGTGCCGCTGAGGCGGTTCATCGAAAGTCGAACTGATGATCTCTGCCTTGACCTGGCGCTGCCAGTCAGTTACTTCTTCGGGCCGTTCGTCAATGAGAAGAACGATGAGCTTGATATCCTTATGGTTCTTCAGGATAGCCTTGGCGATGGCCTGGAGCAGCATGGTCTTTCCGGTCCGCGGTGGAGCAACGATCATGCCGCGCTGACCCATACCGATGGGAGTGATGAGGTCCATGGCTCGTGTCGTGTAATCGGTCGGAGAATGTTCGAGCTTGATCTTCTTTTCGGGATAGTAGGGTGTGAGGTTGTCGAAGAGGATTTTGGTCCGGGAGATCTCCGGGTCCTCATAGTTAATGGCGTCCACTTTCAGGAGCGCGAAATAGCGCTCGCCTTCCTTCGGAGGTCGTATCTGGCCGGAAACCGTATCGCCGGTGCGGATATTGAATCGTCTTATCTGGGAAGGGGATACGTAGATATCGTCTGGGCCTGGGAGGTAATTGTAATCTGGTGCTCTCAGAAAGCCGAATCCATCGGGTAGAATCTCGAGAACACCTTCACCGAAGATCATACCGTTTTTCTCGGTTTGTGCCTGAAGGATGGCGAAGATGAGTTCCTGCTTCCGCATGCCGCTGACGCCTTCGACTTTCAACTCATCCGCCATTGTGGTAAGCTCGGCGATGCTTTTTCCTTTAAGTTCTACTAAGTTCATGATTCTACTCCTTGGCTGTGGTCTGCAAGGGCAGACGTGGTCTGTACCTGAGAGGTGGGTTGATAATTATGCCACTCCTGTAGCAGGCGTAATAGTTGCGTAAATAGTGATGATGGTTGTTACCGGGGGAGCGAGTTCCATCAGATTGTCAGCTTGTGTGAGTAATGTGAGTAATAAAAAATGGTGCTATGTGACTGCGGTTTACCTACGGATGAAATGCCTTTCTGTGCTAAGCGGAATGCTCTCATTCAACCTGATTATTATGCTGGGTTAGGTAATAACAGGGGTTTTTGGTTAGGTTTACTTGATTTACAAAAAAAATATACCCCAGAAAGGCGGGTTTGTCAATATTTTATTTAACCTTGTTACGGAGCTACCGCTTTTTGCGTTTCCCTTCTCAGGAGGCGAGTACCCGGCACGAGATACCCACCTTGTCTCCGAGTTGCGACGGGGTGGCTCGGCGGCTTCCCGCGAATTCAGGTTGACACCCGTTCTCTGCTGTCGTAGTATCTCCCCCATGGTACCAAGCCGAAGAGATTTTATTAAGAAAGCGCTTGCTGGCGTACTCTTCATCCTCGGGCTTGGTTTCCTGATACCGGGTCTCAGGATTTTCTCCCCTGTCGGCAACCGCCATAAAGAGCTCGTCTATTTCCCCCTCATCCTGGAGGAAGAGGTCCCGAGGTCAGGGGTCAAGAAGATCGAACTCACCTATGCTGTATCCGGCAAGGAACGCAAGGTGAGGGTTTTTATCGTATCGACCCCGAACGGGCTGAGCGTATTTTCGGCAACATGCACGCACTTGGGATGTCTCGTCAATTACAACAAGGAAAAGCATGAGTTCGTCTGCCCCTGTCACGGCGGACGATATGATCTGAATGGGAAGAATATTGCGGGGCCTCCACCGGCCCCTCTTACACGTTTCCCGATCCAGACGCAGAATGGCATGGTAGCTGTCGGCATCAAGGTGTGATAGCAAATGCGGCTCCTCAATTACCTGAACATACGCATGGGATTTACGGGCAGGCACCGGAGGGTGATGGACAAGCCGGTACCGGGATGGATTAATTATTTTTATTGTTTCGGTGGCATAACGTTTACCCTGTTCATCGTGCAGATCCTGACCGGTTTTCTTCTGTCAGTCCATTATACGCCGTCTGAGGCGGAGGCATACAAGAGCATCCAGCGCCTGCACCTAAGCGTTCCGCTCGGGCACGTTCTCCGTTCAGTACACCACTGGGCCGCGAACCTCATGGTCGTGATGGTGACACTCCACATGCTCAGGGTATTCATTACCGGGTCCTACAAGAATCCGAGAGAATTGAACTGGATCGCGGGCGCGGTGCTACTCCTTATGACATTAGGGTTCGGTTTTACCGGCTACCTTCTGCCCTGGGATCAGAAGGCATACTGGGCAACGGTGATCGGGACGAATATGCTCGGTTCGGTGCCGTACATCGGGCCCATCCTCGCTGCATTCGTCCGCGGTGGTTCTGAAGTGACCGGCCAGACGCTTCTCCGGTTTTACAGCATGCATGTTCTCTGGTTTCCGGTCATAACTGCCTTTTTTCTCTGGATACATTTCCATATTCTGCGAAGACTGGGGATTTCGGGGGGGATGTAGCGACTGCCGAAGGGAGAATGATGAGTGCTGTATAAGGAGAGAGACATCTATCGTTCTAGTTGAGCCTAGTAAATGACGATTCTTAATCCTGATGTTGTGGAGTAGCGATGAACCAAAGCAGAGAAAGAACGTTCTATCCATATTATTTTTTCGAGATCACGCTCATAACCCTCTTCACGGTGGAGGTGGTACTGCTGCTCGCTATTCTGTTTCCTGCTGCCGTCGGACGGGAAATAGATTTTTCCGCACAGTACAGCCCGAGGCCCGAATGGTACTTCCTCTTCTTATACCAGCTTACCAAATACTTCCCCGGCCGGTGGACATTCGTCGGAGCCGTTCTTCTGCCGGGACTTTCGTTCAGTGTTCTTCTCCTGGCACCCTTCCTGGACAGCGGACCGGCTATCTCGCTCCGTCAGAGGAAGGCCGCTGCATTTTTCGGGTTCACTCTGCTTGCAGCAGTGATTGTCCTGACAATTCTATCGCTGCTATAAGTAAATTGCACTTGCTTATAATAATTGTAAATAGCCTGTTTCCATGTTGCTAATGTTTGAAATCGGAAAAGGAGTATTGACAGAGAACCTTGTTTTTGATAAGTTACTACACTTGCCTGCATGAAATATTGCGGTAACAACTCATGTTCTGCGGGGTTACGAACGTACTCAATGGGGAGGTGATGCTCCAGGCTGAAACTGTGCCATCCGCTTCTCGTCCGTTTTGTTTAATCACGGGTTGTTTTCACGAATGACCCGAATTTTCTTATATCGCTTAAGGAGGAATGACATGTCAATCAAAACTGATTCACCGGCCCAGACACTGGACACTCTCGGGAGAGTATGCCCCTATCCGCTTCTGCTGACCAAAAAGGCGCTCGAAAAGCTTTCAAGCGGTCAGACGCTCAAAGTTCTGTGCGATGCCCCGGCATCGGCCGAGGACAGCATCCCACGCTACTGCGAGAAGAACAACTTTGGTTTCGAGGCCGTGAAGATTGAAGACAAAGGCATGTGGGAACTGTACATCAAGAAGTCTTAATCACAGCTCGACAAATTCAGGGTACGAAAACCATTTGCGAGAAACCACAGGGGTAAAACTCTTAAGGAGGGGGAAGAATGGTTTCTACACTAGGATTTATTGTCTCCGGCCTGCTTATCGGCGCCGCATTCGGCTTTGCTCTGCAGCGTGGCCGGTTCTGCGTGAACTCAGCGTTTCGCGAAGTGCTCTTTCAGGATTACACCATGCTCCGGGCATACCTTCTCGCCGTAGTCGTTGCGATGATCGGCGCGAATCTCATCGAGGATATGGGCTGGCTCCAATACGCCAATGAGGCCGGGGTGATGGTCACGGGAACGCTTTACCGTCAGGGTTTTGCACCCTTTGCGAACATCATCGGTGGATTCATCTTCGGCATGGGCATCGTGCTCGCGGGCGGGTGCGGCAGCGGCATCCTGTATCGTGTGGGGGAAGGTAATCTCGCTTATGTGCTGGCGGTCGGTGGCTTCTTCTTCGGCATCGCCATAACGAGGTTCGGTTTCCTAAAACCAGTCTATGATGCTCTGACATCGTATCAAGTGTTCGTTGGCGAGGATCAGGTGCCGACGCTCTACAATATCAGCGGTATCAACAAGTGGATCATTATAGCGGTGATCGCAGCGCCTATTCTCTTTTTTGTTTTCCAGGGCAAGCCATTCCAGAAGGCTAAAAAGGGATACTCATGGTCTCTCGTTGGCCTTTTGGTCGGAATTATCGCCATAGCCGCATTCTGGGCGTCTAACCATTTTACAGGGAGAGCTCGCGGACTCTCCTTTACCGGACCGGTTCGTGAGTTTTTCCTCGGCGTGCTCTTTGGTGATTCTAAGGTTCCAGCTGAAGAGTCCAAGAAGCTTCTCGGCATGACTCTGTCCTGGAGCGCTTTATATGTGCTGACTGTGCCGATCGGTGCATATCTGAGCGGGAAGTTTATGAATGAAGTGAAGCTAAAGGTTCCACCTGCTGATGAGCTTTTGAAGGTGCTCCTTGGTGGGTTCATTATGGGAATCGGTGCGCAGATCGGCGGCGGCTGCAATATCGGCCACAGCCTCACGGGTGTGTCCACCTTGGCCGTCTCAAGCTGGGTAGCGAACATCTTCATTATCCTTGGCAACTGGGTCATGGTGTATTTCCTACTCATCAGACCGATGAAAGATATGGACGTTTGAGGACGCGTATCCGCAGAGCCGGGTAAGATAATGCTGCCCGGCTCTCTTTTTTGCCCAGAATGAGATAAAACAATTGTTAGGAAATCAAACTTGGCCGGTGAATAGCGGTTATTGTTTCGATTTCCCATTTTTTTGCTAAATTCTACGTGAGAGGAGGTGATATTATGGCAAATGGGATGCTGGGGATGATGGTTACGAAGCATGAGAACCTGGAGCATATCGCCGGAATAGCAAAGGCGGCGCGGGCTGCGGGGCATCCGGTCGTCATATTCCTAACCGACGAAGGCGTGCGTTTTACTAGGGATCCGAAATTTCTGGAGTTGCTCAAGGTTCCTGGTGTGGAGCTGTCCTGCTGCGATCATAGTTGCGAGCGGATCGGGATTCACGACAAAACGGATGGCATATCGTACGGCAGTCAGTACAATAATGCCGGGATGCTGCACGACAGCACACGGGTATTGGTGTTCTAACGAATATGATAACAATGGGAGAGTTCTATGGGAGATACGAAAAAAATAGCGGTAATCGTGAGAGAAAGGCAGGGCGAAGCGCTCCGCGTATCGGGCGGGCTTACGCTGGCTGACGACACTATCGAGGTCTTTGTGCTGGATCGGAAACTGGAAAAGGACGACCTAGAAATCGCTAAGCCTCTTGAACTGGTGAACGATCTTGACCTTAAGATATATTCCAACAATCCCGAAAACGGGTACACGACAATCAGCCTCGAGGAGATGGCGAAGAAGCTCCTTGAATATGACATTGTAGTGCCATACTAACATGATAGGAGGTTTCGTATTGTGAAGATCCTGCACATTTTAAAAACAATGCCGGACGCAAGCACAAAAAAGATTATCGAAGTTCATGCGTCCGGACATCAGGTGAAGTCCATTGAGCTCTATAAAGGGGGAATTTCTTACGACAAGCTCGTAGCGGATATATTCTCACACGACAAGGTGTTTTGCTGGTAAAGGGTAGCATGCGGATGGTCCCGGGGCGATTACCGCAAGAATAGAACGATTGCGGGGCCTGCTCGAGCGAGGGGAAAGAGCGCGGTCCTTATGGTTTACCTGCTTTTCATGAAAAAACCCTCAGAGGTGTAAAGTCTCTAATCGGATGGGATGCGGCGCACGGGGAATGTATGCGCGACATCGCCAAATATTCGAACGTACAGAATTATGTTATCAAGGAAAAAACCCTGGCGTTTTCGCATTGTCTGCAGATGTACTCCAGGAATATGGCAGGGGGAGTGACCACCTAACCAGAGCACATAAATTTATCTGCCAATTATATTGAAGACCATCCCGCGCTGGTGTCCTTTCATCCCGGGGCTTCTGATTTCGTATCGTCTTATTTCCTACCATCCTTGTATCAAATGGCACAGAGAAGCAGTGCTGTAAGCATGCATGGTGCAGGTATGTCTTTGATTTATAACGCCTTGCAGATCTGGCAAGGGTATTGCAAAAATCTTGCAGTCTAGCGAAGACAAAAAGATGCCGGACTGTGGAGGTTTGACCGTGCATTGCCCCGATTGCAAACAAAAAAACGATGCAGATGCGCTCTTCTGTACCGCGTGCGGAAGACCGCTAGAGGTAACTCTGCAGAAGACGGCCCAGTTACAGCGCAAGGCATATTTCATTGCTCTCCTTTTCGTGCCGGTTATCGCGATTGCCGCAGGCATTGGTTACTACAAGTTCTTTTTGCCCAATGGAGTAGCAGCCGTGGTGAACGGTGAGGAAATAAGGCTTTCCGAACTTGATGCCGCTGTTGCCCGCGCGCAGGGAAGGCAGGAGGTGGCATCAAGCCAGCTCCGATACCAACTTCTCAATCAACTTATTACCCAACGGATCGTGATTCAGGAAGCGCGCAAGTCAGGGATATCGGTATCGGAGGAAGAAATCGAGACGTTTGCAACCGAATCACGAGCATCCTCAGGTATCGATGAAGCGACGTTCAATAGGCAAGTTGTTTCACAGTATGGCAGCCTGCGCGCATTCAAGGACGCTCTGGTGCGCCGTCTCTTGGCGGACAAGTTCCTTGCCGTAAAGGTCGTGCCTCCGGGCGCTGATCAGCCTACCGCGCAAAGCGCGATAAAGCGATGGCTCGATGATATTGCAGGAAGGGCTGCGGTGCGGATTGCGCTGGCAGAGCAAGGAGAGGGACCAAGGTGTGGTTGCTGCAACACGGAAAACGGGCAGGCGTCGCAGAGGTCGGGTATCCGGGCACACGGCTGCGCAGCAGTAAACAAACCATCTGATTCGGACGTGGGGAAAGCGGCAGACGCCGGCCTTCGGTTCTGGCATGCGAAATACGGACCTGAATCGGTCACTACGCTGCTGACCGGCTACGGCTGTCATATCCAGGTTGATATCGTGAAGGACAATAAAATAATCGGTTCCCTCCGATACCAGGATGGGAATATTACAGAGATCTAAGGAAGGAGATAAGAAATGAGCAAGTGCAGTAAATGCGGTGAAGAGATGAAGGAGAAAGCAAAATATTGTAAGGCCTGCGGCAACAGCATGGGAGCCGGAGATTCGCTGGATGAGAAAAAGGCGCGCGTGCTGACTAAGGAAAGGCAGTGGAAAAAACCAGTGGCAATCGTGGGAGCCTTGGTCCTTGCTGTGGTCGTAGTCTGGCTGGGAAATAGTTTTTATATGTCGAGACGGACGAGCGCGCATCCGATGTTTCCACCGCACCGCGAGGCATCGGCGAGGCTGATGAATGCATTACCTGTAACAGAACAGGGCGCAGATGTGCGCATCCCGCTCAAGACCCTGGATGACGGCAACGCGCACTTTTTCGCGTATACCGCCGGCGGGAAGACCATTACCTTTTTCGCTATGAAGGCCATGGACGGGAGCATCCGAACGGCCCTTGATGCGTGCGTGGCATGCAATCATGCCAAGCTGGGATACCGGCAGGAGGGTAACCTCGTGGTCTGCAACAACTGCGGCATGGGCTTCAAGCCAACCGACATAGGCATGGCGACCGGCGGGTGCAATCCGATCCCGATCAAGAAGTCGGTGGACGGTCAGACGATTGTCTTGAAAACAAAAGACCTTGAGGATGGTGCCCGGTATTTCTAAGAGAAATGCAACGGTCAAAATAATGAGAAGGATCAAAAAACGGTTATCAAGCATGTCGCGAAGGGGTCTGATAACACGAAGAAAAGAAGAGCGAGACATCCATTCGTGCAATTCGTATCCAAAGGGTCTTAAGAATGAAGCTTATTGACATTTCTCTGAACAACCTGCTCCGGAAAAAAGGTCGGACTTTCTTTCTTGTCTCGGGGCTTGCAATCGGGATTGGCGCTGCCGTCGCCATGACTTCTGTGGGTGATGCCATGAACCGGGAGGTCATGCACGCGCTCGACGAGTTCGGAGCGAACATCCTCATATTGCCGGCTACCGAAGGCTTGCCGCTCTCCTATGGCGGTCTCACGGTTTCTGCGGTGAATATGGGCGGCCGTGAGCTCACCATGAATGATATTGACCGCATCCGCACCATCAAGAACAAACAGAACATCAGTACGATCGCACCGAAATTGCTCGTCCAGACCGAGGTGAAAGGAACAAAGGTCCTGGTCGCCGGTGTAGACTTCAATGCCGAACAACGGCTTAAGAAATGGTGGCGGGTGGCAGCGGGAATGAATCCGCGGGACAACGGAGAGGCCTTGATCGGCAAAGATGCCGCAGCCCGACTGCATATAGCCCCCGGCGATGATATTGTTCTCGGTCGCGGGACGCTGCGCGTATCCGGTGTGCTCGACAATACAGGATCGCAGGACGACGGTTTGATCTTCGCCGATATCAAATGGATCCAGCAGCACTTTCAGAAGGGCAATGCCGTAAGCCTTATTGAGCTTTCCGCTCTCTGTAGCGGTTGTCCTATTGAGGACATGGTGGCGCAGTTGAACAGCACTCTGCCCGGGGCTCGTGCCGTGGCAGTCAAGGAAACGGTGGAACTCAAGATGCAGGCCATGCATTATTTTCATAAATTCTCCCTCGGCATCTCGGCTCTCCTGCTCATTGTGGCCGGCATGATAATTTTCTTCGCTATGACGGCTTCGGTCAAAGAGAGGGTGCAGGAGATTGGTCTGTTCCGGGCCATCGGTTTCCGAACCGGCCATATTATCCTGGTGCTCCTCACGGAGGCCTTCATCGTGAGCTTACTAGCGGGATTCGCGGGGTACGTCATCGGGGTCATCAGCCCACGGTTCGTCGCGCCCTATCTGATGAGCGCCTACAACCTGACATTCGTGTTCGATCCGGCGCTGGCTCTGAGGGCGCTGGTATCATCTGTCCTTGTCGGGCTTGCAGCGAGCGTTTATCCGGCGGTGCGTGCCGGCCGGCTCGATCCGGTTGAAGCACTGAAGACGCTTTAGGAGCAGAATGTAGAGCGTAAGGTGCCAAGGGATCAAACGTCGTGCTCAATACTCTCTGCTTTATGGATCATTATAGGAGTAGGCATGTCATTCATAGAAATCTCTAACGTAACTAAGACTTTTCATGCCGGCGATGAAGAGTATGACGCTCTCAAAGAGGTGTCGCTCGGAATCAACTCCGGCGAGTTTATTGCCATCATGGGGCCGTCAGGTTCTGGCAAGAGCACACTCCTGTCGCTTATCGGCGGATTAAGTAAAGCGACCTCAGGCGTTGTGTCTATCGACAGTATCGATCTGGGCAGTCTCGGGCCTAACAGACTTTCCAATTTCAGGCGGGAATATCTTGGGTTTGTGTTCCAGTCCTTCTACCTTGTTCCCTATCTTACTGCGCTCGAAAACGTGATGCTGCCGCTCACGATCCAACCGGGGCTGAACGGCGCCGCTCGTCGCTTGGCGCGTGAAGCGCTGTCGCGGGTCGGGCTGGATGCTAAGGGAGGGCGTCTGCCATCCCAGCTTTCAGGCGGAGAGCAGGAGCGGGTCGCAATCGCTCGCGCTATAGTGAACAAGCCCGCCCTTATCCTTGCCGATGAGCCCACGGGGAATCTGGACACAAAGACGGGGAACAAAGTGCTCGATATGCTCGAGGGTTTGCATGCCGAAGGCCGTACGATTGTCATGGTGACCCATAGCGGGGAGAACGCGGAGCGGGCGGAGAGGGTCATCGAGATCAGGGATGGGGAGATTGTGTGAATGTAGAACGCGGTTGCGTCAAGGCGCGACAAAGTCCGTATCGTGTATCGGTGGAGTCAATGTCATGAAAGACTAACGACGAACCACGTGACCGAAGCGGGCCTCGTAACTGTTATTGCTGAACGATTTTGATCATACATGTCAATAGCTTAAAACTCAAATAATAATCCTGCAAGCCAACTCGTCCCACCGAGATTGACAGAGCCAGACGGAGAGGTGTTTGCCATAGCGCGTATATACTCCGCCTCTACGAATAAGTAAGTGTGGAACACTCCGTAGTCGAGATACATGTTATTCGAGGCGCCCTGATCAATGCCATCCAGCAACAATTGAAGTCCAGCTCTCCCATGATAACCATTTGTCGAACCTCGCGTCACTTCCTGAGACTGGACCTCCTCCCTGTAGAACATTGTGGTCCATCCTCCGCCGACGTAGGGAACGAGCCACTGCTTCTCGCTGAATAGACCGCGGACCAGAATGAATACATTTAACGGCGCTGCCGCATATTTCACGTTGCCCGTGATCGTTTGGTGTATCGGAGCGAAACCCTGGCCGTTATCCTTGAGATACATGCCTTCTATGCCGACTTCCAGCCTCCTCTTGATCTTGTATGCCAACGAACCCCCGTACTCGCTCGTATATCTCCTGCCATAATATGCAGACCAGTTCTCAACATCAGGGATAAATTCGCCACCCTTTAACTCTAGGGACCAATGTGGCCGTTCGGGGGCGTCTTCTGCAAGAGCAGTTGTCGGCAAGAGGGACAGGATCAACACCAAGACAATTTTTTTCAACGCATGCCTCCGGAATGTAGGAATTTCTTTCTGGACCGCAGCCATCCCCAAAGGAACCCGACTGATAGAAGAACAGTCAACTTAATGAGTAAAGATGTCCTCGTAAGGAATAGCGCACCCCCTACTGCCGGCATGAGCGCTGCCCGTACTGCGGGCTTGAGCCATGGATGGGCGTTTAAAAAAGCTGCGCCGGTCGGTCCGTACTGATAATACCAGTGGACAAATGCCCTGCCAGAGGAATTGGTCATGAGATATCGGTCGCGAAACTCGCGCAATACTTGCACTTGTGGCGCAGAATAGAAACCGTATGCAGCCGTTGCAATGAAACAGCCTTGGTTCGGCAGGTTTGGATACGGTGCTATAGATTCGGGGAAATCCGAGACTTCGTTCGACAAACCACTCTCCAGCACCGGTCCTA
>Ga0335082_10001272_pt1 | contig 26911 bp, 19 predicted proteins | sample Lox_Sample_41_FD_206718 | JGI IMG/M metagenome (GOLD analysis project Ga0335082, IMG submission 206718) | Soil microbial communities from Loxahatchee National Wildlife Refuge, Florida, United States - Lox_Sample_4.1 | ecosystem: Environmental > Terrestrial > Soil > Wetlands | place: USA... | reverse complement strand
GACCTCGGCGATGCCGCTCATGCCGATGCCGCCGATGCCCACAAAGTGTACGCGTTGGATCTTGGCGAACAAGAGCTTCTGGCTCCTAGCTGCTAGCTACTAGCTAACCGCGCGGCCATGGCGGCGATGGCGCCGGCGGCGTCGGGATGGGCCAGGCGGCGGGCGGCGGTGCCCATGTGCGCCAGCCGCGCGCGGTCACCCAACAGCTTCGACACCGTCTCCACCAGGCGCTCAGCGGTCAATTCCGCCTCCGGGATGACCACGGCCGCGCCCACCTGGGCCAGGGCCTCGGCGTTGCGGCGCTGGTGGTCGTCGGCGGCGCGGGGAAACGGGACGAAGACCGCCGGCTTGCCCGCTGCCGTCACCTCGGCCACGGTGCTGGCGCCGGAGCGGCACAGCAGCAGGCTGGCGCGGGCAAAGGCCCCGGGCATGTCGTCGATGAAGGGAAAGACCTCCGCCGAAATCCTCGCCTGCAGGTATGCCGCCTGCGCGTCATTATAGTCGCGCTCGCCGGTCTGGTGGAGGATGTGCAGCCCGGGCAGGGCGCGCAGCAGCGCCGGGAGTGCGGAGGCGAGCGCGCGGTTCAGCGCGCTGGCTCCCTGGCTGCCGCCGAAGGCCAGCAGGGTAGGAGGCACACCGGCGGGGCGCGGCGGAATCTCGAAGAACTGGCGGCGCACGGGCACGCCGGTCACGGCGGCGCCGCGAAACCAGCGCGCGGTCTCGGGGAAGTGCACGGCGGCGGCGCTCACCATGGGCGCGAGGAGGCGGTTGGCGAAGCCGGGAATGACGTTGGGCTCGAAGGCCAAGGTGGGAATGCCGGAGAGCGCCGCGGCCAGCATGGCGGGGCCGGAGGCGTAGCCGCCCACCCCGATCACCACCTGGGGGCGGAAGTCCGCCAGTATGCGCCCGGAGCGCACCACGGCGCGGGGCAGGTCGAAGAGAGTGCGGGCGCGAGTGGCCAGGCTGACGCCCTTGAGCGCGCCCACCTGCACCAGCTCCAGGCGGAAGCCGGCGGCGGGCACCAGGCGGGTCTCGATGCCGCGGGCGGTGCCCACGAAGATCACTTCGGCGGAATAGCGGGAGCGCAGTTCCTGGGCGATGGCCAGGGCAGGGATCACGTGCCCGCCGGTGCCGCCTCCCGCCAGGATCGCGCGCATATCACTCCGTGTGCTGGGTGATGTTGAGCAACACCCCCACGCTGGCCAGGGTCACGAACAGCGACGAGCCGCCGTAGGAGATGAAGGGCAAGGGGATGCCCTTGGTGGGCAGCAAGCCCAGCACCACGCTGATGTTGATCAGCGCCTGCACCACCACCATGGCGGTGATGCCCACGGCCAAGAAGCGGGCGAAGGGGTCCTGGGCGCGCAGGGCGGCGCGCATGCCACGCGCCAGGAACACGGCGAAGAGGGCGACTACGGCCACGGCGCCCACCAGACCCAATTCCTCGGCGATGACCGCGAAGATGAAGTCGGTGTGGGGCTCGGGGAGGTAGAAGAGCTTCTGCTTGCCTTCCATCAGGCCCACCCCGGCGAAGCCGCCGGTACCCACCGCGATCAGCGACTGGATGATGTGGAAGCCGCGGCCCAGGGGGTCGGAATAGGGATTGAGGAAGGCCAGGATGCGGTCGTAGCGCCACTGCACGCGGAAGATCAGGAAGTAGCAGACCGGCAGCAGCGCCGCGCCGGCGTAGCCGAAGTAGCGCAGGCGGATGCCGGCCACGAACAGGACCACGGCGGTCACCGCCAGGCAGGCCAGCCCGGTGCCCAGGTCGGGCTGCTTGATGATGAGCGCAGCAAAAACCAGCGAGGGCACGGCGGCGGGCAGCAGGGTGCCGCGCCAGTCGTCCATGGACTTGGTGCGGCTCTCCAGGAAATAGGCGAGGAAGAGGATGAGGACAGGCTTGGCCAGCTCGGAGGGCTGGAAGGAGAACGGTCCCAGGTGGAACCAGCGGTGGGTGTTGTGGGAGCGGTCGAGGAAGAAAACCGCCACCAGCATGAGGGTGGTAGCCCCCAGCAGGGAGAAGACCACCGCCGGATGCTTCCAGCGGCGGTAGTCGAGGTTCATGACCAGCACCATCACGGTGAGGCCCACCACCGCCCAGGTCAACTGGCGCAGCAGAAAGGTGTAGGCGGAGCCGTAGCGCTCCTGGGCCATGACCGCGGAGGCGCTGAAGACCATCACCAGGCCGACGAAGACCAGCAGCACGGTCACGGTGAAGAGCGTCTTGTCGACACTGACGCGCTTAGCCATGGAGGCTCAGGCGGCCCCTCCCTTGACGCCGGGCTCCGTCTTGCCGGCGGACTTGGCGGCCAGGGCGGCTACGGTCTCCTTGAAGATGCGGCCGCGATGCTCGTAGTTCTCGAACTGGTCGAAGCTGGCGCAGGCGGGAGCCAGCAGCACTACGTCGCCGGGCGTGGCGGCCTCGGCGGCGCGGCGCACCGCGTTCTCCAGCGTCTCGGCGTGGACGATCTCGGCGGCGCCGGCGATCTGCGATTCGATCTTGGCTGCGGCCGCGCCGATGGTGTACACGCGCTTGGCGCGCGACTTCAGCAGCGGGTTGAGCACGGAGTAGTCGCTGCCCTTGTCCTTGCCGCCCAGGATGATGTGGATGCCCGCGGGGAAGGATTCCAGGGCCTTGGTGGTGGCGTCCACGTTGGTGGCCTTGGAGTCGTTGTAGTAATCCACGCCGCGGATGGAGGCCACGAACTCCAGGCGGTGCTCGACCGCCTTGAACTCCTCCACGGCGCGGCGGATGCGGTGGGGCTCGACGTTGACCAGGCGGCCCACGCACACCGCGGCCAGCACGTTCTCCAGGTTGTGCGTGCCCTTGAGGGCGATGCTGCCGACCGGCATGATCTCCTGCTCGCCGCTCTCTTCTTCGCGCCAGTAGATCTTCCCTTCCTTCACGTAGGCGCCGTGCTTGAGTTCGCCCTTGCGGCTGAAGAAGCGGGTGTGGGCGCGGCAGTCGTCGGCCAGGCGCAGGCAGGTGGGATCGTCGGCGTTGAGCACGGCGTAGTCGTCGCGGCTCTGGTTCTCGAAGATGCGCGCCTTGGCCGAGATGTACGCCTGCAGGCTGCGGTGGCGGTCGAGGTGGTCGGGAGTGACGTTGAGCACCACCGCGATCTGCGGGTGGAAGCTCTCGATGGTTTCGAGCTGGAAGCTGGAGATCTCCAGCACGTTGTAGGTGTCGTCGGTGGACTCGCCCACCAGGGAGATGGCGGGGGTGCCGATGTTGCCGCCCACCAGCGATTCGTAGCCGCCCATGGAGATGACCTCGCCGGTCAAGGCGGTGGTGGTGGTCTTGCCGTTGGAGCCGGTGATGGCCACCAGGTGGCCCTTGAGGAAGCGGGAGGCCAATTCCACTTCGCCGATGACGGGCACGCCCTGGGAGCGGGCTTGCTGCAGTTGCGCGATCTCGTAGGGCACGCCGGGGGAGATCACGATGAGGTCCTGGTCGCGGAAGGTGCGGTCGCCGTGGCCGCCGGCCTCGACGGTGATGCCCTTGTCGAGCAGGGCGGGGATCTCGCTGCGCAGCTCCTCCTCGGTCTTGGCGTCGGAGACGGTGACGCGGGCACCGTGCGCCTCGAGGAACAGCGCCGCCGCCACCCCCGACTTGCCCAGCCCCACCACCAGGATGCGCTTGCCTTGGACTTCCATTCCGCTCTCGATCCCACCGTGTGTCATTGTGCCACGAGTCCGTCGGACATCAGCGCAACTTCAAGGTCGTCAGAGCAAAGAGTGCAAACACCAGGCTGGCGATCCAGAAGCGCACGATGATCTTGGATTCCGACCAGCCCAGGAGTTCGAAGTGGTGGTGCAGGGGGGCCATCTTGAAGATGCGCTTCTTGCGCAGCTTGTAGGAGGCCACCTGCAGGATGACGGAGAGCGCCTCCAGCACGAAGACCCCGCCGATGAAGGGCAGCAGCAATTCCTGCTTGATGATGACGGCGACCGTGCCGATGGCGCCGCCCAGGGCCAGGGAGCCCACGTCGCCCATGAAGATCTCGGCGGGGTGGGCGTTGTACCACAGGAAGCCGATGCTGGCGCCCACCATGGCACCGCAGAAGACGGTCAATTCGCCTACCTGGGGCATGTGTTCCAGGTCCAGGTAGCCGGCGAAGACGGCGTGGCCGCTGACATAGGTGAGGATGGTGAGCGCGCCGGCGGCGATCACGGTGCAGCCGATGGCCAGCCCGTCCAGCCCGTCGGTGAGGTTCACCGCGTTCGACGAGCCCACCACCACCAGCACCACGAAGAGGATGAAGGGCAGGAAGGCCAGAGGCCAGAGATGGGGATTGTGGGTCAGACCGGTGATGACCAGGTCGGGGCGGAACTTCTTGAAGAAGGGGACGATGAGGTGGGTGGAATAGTCGCCGCTGGCCTGCAGCAGGACCAGGCCCGTGGCCAGCAGCACGCTAGTCAGGACCTGCAGCGCCAGCTTGGTGCGGGCGGTCAGACCCAGGTTGCGGTGGTGCACCACCTTCAGGTAGTCGTCGGCAAAGCCGATGGAGCCGAAGGCCAGGGTGGCCAGCACCGCCAGCCACACGAACATGTTGGTCAGGTCCGCCCACAGCAGCGTGGGAACGACGATGGAGATGGCGATCAGCACGCCGCCCATGGTGGGCGTGCCCGCCTTCTTGTGGTGGGCGGCAGGGCCTTCCTCCCGGATGAACTGGCCGATCTGGAACTCGCGCAACTGGCGGATGACGGCAGGACCCACCACCAGCCCCATGAACAGCGCCGTCAGGCTGGCAAAGGCGGTGCGGAAGGTGAGGAAGCGGAAGATGCGGAAGGGCGAGAAATACCGGAACAGTTGTTCGTAGAGCAGCCAGTAGAGCAATCGTCCCTCTCGTTTCCTCGGGTCAGCCGTTCGCCGGCGGGGCCGCCACGCCCAGCCGAGCCTTCCAGGTCTCCAGCGCCGCTTCGAGCTTAACCCCGCGCGAGGCTTTCAGCAGCACGGAGTCGCCGGGGCGTACCTCGCGCGCCAGCCACTCGCCGGCTTCCTCCGCCGAGGCCAGGTAGAGCGCCTCCACTCCGGCGGCGCGGGCAGCCTCCACCATGACCTGCGCCAGGCCACGCACCCCCACCAGGAGATCGATCCCCTTCTCCCGCAGGCGGGCGCCGCAGCGGCGATGCAGTTCCTCGCCGCTGGGGCCCAGCTCCAGCATCTCCCCGGCCACCACGATGCGGCGGGTGGCGGGGAGACCCGCCAGCACGTCGACCATGGCGTCCAGTGCCCGGGGGTTGGAATTGTAGCAATCGTTGATGACGGTGGCGCCGGCCAGCTCCAGCACTTCCCCGCGCTTGTCCGAAGGCGCCAGCGTGCCGAGGGCGGCTGCGGCCTCCCCGGGCGCGACACCGGATTCCAGGGCCACCGCCACCGCCGCCAGGGCGTTGTAGACGTTGTGCCGGCCCAGCAGGGGCAGGGCGACGGGCTCGCGGCGCCCGCCGGCTACCAAGTCGAAGGTGGAGCCGGCCGTGCCCCGGTCCTCGAGCCGCTCCGCGCGCACGTCGGCGGGCCGGGCGAGGGCGAAGGTCACCACCTTGCCCCTGAAGTCGCGCCCGAACTGGGAGACGTACTCGTCGTCGGCGTTGAGTACGGCGGTGCCGCTCGGCGGCAGCCCAGCCACCAGCTCCTGCTTGGCCCGGGCGATCTCGGCCACGGAGTTGAAGAAGCCGAGGTGTACCGGGGCGACGTTGGTCACCACTCCGATCTCCGGCTGGGCCAGGCGGGCCAGCAGGGCGATCTCCCCGGCGTGCGACATGCCCAGCTCCAGCACCGCGGCCTCGTGCTCGGGCTCCAGGCGCAGGAGCTGCAAGGGCAGGCCGAAGTGGTTGTTCAGGTTGCCCTCCGACTTCATCACCCGGAGGCGTGTGGCCAGCAGGTGGGCGATGGCCTCCTTGGTGGTGGTCTTGCCGGTGGAGCCGGTCACCGCCACCAGCGTCCTCCCCCAGAGGCGGCGGGCGGCAGAACCGAGCGCCTGCAGGGCGGCCAAGGTGTCGTCCACCACCAGCAGCCGGGCGTTCGCGGGGAAGCGCGGCCGCAGTTGGCGTGAGACGACGGCGGCCACTGCGCCTTTCCGCAGCGCGTGGTCGACGAAGTTATGACCGTCCAGGCGCTCGCCGCGCACCGCAAAGAACAGCTCGCCGGGAGCGAGGGTGCGGGAATCGATGGAGTAGCCGGCGGCCACCGCCTTGGCATCGAAGTCGCCGCTGGCGCCCATGCAGCGCGCAGCCTGGGCCAGGGTGAGCTTCAACGGCGTCCTCCGGCAGGCGCGGCAGCATAGCCGGCGGCGGCCAGGACGCCGCGGGCGACGGCCACGTCGTCGAAAGGAGCGGCGCCGGCCCGCGTCACCTGCACCTTTTCGTGGCCCTTGCCGGCGATGAGCACGATGTCGCCCGGGCGGGCCTCGGCGATGGCCAGAGCGATGGCCCGGGCGCGGTCGAGCTCCACCGTGAAGCGCGTGCCGGTGGGGCGCAGGCCGGCGACCGCCTCATCCCTGATGGCCTGCGGGTCTTCGCTGCGGGGGTTGTCGGAGGTGACCACCACGAAGTCCGAGCCGCGGCCGGCGGCCTCGCCCATCAGGGGCCGCTTGGCGCGGTCGCGATCGCCGCCGCAGCCGAAGACGGTGAGCACGCGGCCGCCGCGGCCCACGAACTCGCGCGCCAGGGCAGTGAGATTGCGCAGCGCGTCGTCGGTGTGGGCATAGTCCACCACCACGGCGAAGGGCTGGCCGCACTCCACCTGCTCGAAGCGCCCGGGGACGCGGCGCAGGGCCTCGACTCCCGCGGACACCTGCTCCAGGGAACAGCCGCGGGCCACGGCGGCCGCCGCCGCCGCCAGGATGTTGTAAGCGTTCACCCGGCCTAGCAGCGAAGAGTGCAGGAAGACGCTGCCCTCAGGGCACTCCAGGTGAAAGCGCGTGCCCGTCGGACCGAACCCCAGGTCGCGGGCGTGGAAGTCGCCGCGCTCCAGACCGTAGGTGACAACTCGAGATCCGCCCTGCTGGCTGACCTTGGCGAGTTGCTCGCCTGCAGGATCGTCGAGGTTAAGGACAGCCACACGCGGCGGGGCGGTGCCGCAGCCCTCGAAGAGCACGCGCTTGGCGGCGAGGTACTCCTCCATGGTGCGGTGGAAGTCGAGGTGATCGCGGGTGAGATTGGTGAAGACCGCGACGTCGAAGGGCATCCCGAAGATGCGCTGCTGCGCCAGGGCGTGGGAAGAGACCTCCATGACTCCCTCGCTGGCGCCCGCGGCCAGCCCCTGGGCGAAGAGCTGATTCAGCTCCAGCGCCTCCGGGGTGGTGTGAGGAGCGGGCAGCACGCGTTCCGCCACGTGGTACTCGATGGTGCCGACCAGCAGGGTGGGGCGGGCAGCAGCCGCGAAGATGGATTCCACCAGGAACGAGCCGGTGGTCTTCCCGTTGGTGCCGGTGAGGCCGGTGAGCGGAAGCCTCTCGGCGGGACGGCGGTAGAAGTTGGCGCTGAGGCGGGCCAGGGCGCGGCGCCCATGGACGACCCGGGCCCAGGGCAGGTCGCCGCGCGGCGGCGGCTGCGTGGAATCGCTGACCACGGCGGCCGCCCCCTGGGCGATGGCGGCGTCAAGGAAGCGGTTGCCGTCCGCGCTTTCGCCGCGCATGGCGACGAAGAGGTCGCCGGGCTGCACGCGCCGGGAGTCGTATTGCACTCCCGTGATGGCGGAATCCCCGCGCTGCGACAGGGTCTCGACGCCATCCAGGAGCTCGAGGAAGGTCATTGTCACCGCATTATAGCCGAGCACTCCGCCGCACTCTTGGAGACACCGGAGAGGCCTCAGCGGGAGAAGCGCACCGCGATGCGTGCCCCGGCGGGGATGCGGGAGCCTGCCGGCGGGCTCTGTTCGCGGGCGATGCCGCTGCCGCTGGCGTCGATCTCCAGGCCGGCGCGGGCGGCGGCTTCGATGGCCTCGCGCAGGGGCAGGCCCACGACCGAGGGCACCAGCACGCCGCTTTCCACGTTCATGATCACCGTCCCGCCCTGCGCCCCAGAAGCGGGAGCTGGTGCCGGCGGCTGGACCACCCGGGACGGCGGCGGCGATCCCGGCTTGGCCGCGGTCGGTACCCACCGAGGCGAAGCGGCATGGGCCGTGGGCTGCGGAGCGGGGTCGGAGGGCTGGGACGCGGCCTCGGCAGAGTCGGCGGCTTCCTCCAAGCGGTCGGTGGCACCTTCCGCCACGTCCTCATCCCGTACCCGGGCGGCGGCTTGCAGTGCGCGGCGGGCCTCGGGATTGTTGGGCACCACATCCTGCGGCACGCTGAGATAGGCGAGCACTTGCTTGGCGATGCGCTGGAAGACGGGAGCGGCGACCTCGCCGCCCTCGTGCTCTCCCAGCGGGGAATCCAGGATCACAACGATGGTGACCGCGGGATCGTTCACTGGGGCGAAGCCGGCGAAGGAGGCCACGTACTTGCTGCGCGAATAGGTATGGGTGGCCGGGTCGGCCTTCTGCGCGGTGCCGGTCTTGCCGGCCACGGTGTAGCCGTCGAGCAGGGCCCGGGGACCGGTGCCGCCGGGCATCACCACACCCATCATCATCTTCTTCATCTCCGCCGCGGTCAGGGTGGAGATCACGCGGCGCTGCTGGGCGGGGTGGAAGGCGACCGGCTGCAGCGGCCCGGGGGCAGTGGTCCCGGCTACGATGCGGGGGGCCACCCAGACGCCATCGTTGGCGATGGCGGAGATCATGGCGGTCAATTGCACGGCGGAGACGCCGATCTCCTGGCCCATGGAGATGGCGCCGATGGAGACCTTGGACCAGCGGCTGACGGGGCGGGCGATGCCTCGGGTCTCGCCCGGCAGCTCGATGCCGGTCTGGGAGCCGAAGCCGAAGGCGCGGATGTACTGGTCGAAGCGCTGGTCGCCCAGGCGCAGGCCCACCTTGATGGCGCCCACGTCGCTGGATTTGGCCAGGATCTGGGCCACGGTCAGCTCGCCGTAGGGCTTGTGGTCGTGGATCTTCCTGCCCGCGATGACGATGGAGCCCATCTGGCAGTCCACCACCTCGTCGGGCCGGGTCAGGCCCTGGTCCAGCGCGCCCGCCAGAGTGACGACCTTGAAGGTAGAGCCGGGCTCGTAGATGTCGCTGACGGCCCGGTCGCTGAGCGCCTGGGGGTCGGCGGTGCGGAAGGTGTTGGGATTGAAGGTGGGGCGGTTGGCCAGGGCCAGGATCTCCCCGGTACGCGGGTTCTCCACCACCACCGTGCCGGCGGCGGCGTGGGTCTGCCGCATGGCGGCTTCCAGCTCGCGCTCGGCGATGTACTGGATCTTCTCGTCGAGGGTGAGGACGAGGTTGTCGCCGGACTCGGGCTGGCGCTCGACCCGCCCGAACCAGCGCCGCTTGGCGTCCATGGTGATGATCATGCTGCCGGGCTTGCCGCGCAGGCGGGCGTCGTAGGCGCGCTCCAGGCCGCCCAGACCTTCGTCGTCCATGCCCACGTAGCCCAACGCCTGGGCCGCCAGCTCGCGCTTGGGATAGAAGCGCCGCGATTCCTTCTGGAAGTAGATGCCGCGCAGGTTGAGGGCGCGGATGCGATCGGCGGTGTCGGCGTCGAGCTTGCGGGCGATCCAGGCGAAGGCGCGGGAGGACTTCAGCCGGGCCTCGATGTCGGCGGGATCGGCCTCCAGCACCTTGGCCAGCAGGGTGGCGGCGGTGGCCTGGTCGGGGATCTCGCTGGGCACGGCGAAGACGGAATCCACCGTGATGGACATGGCCAGCTCGTGGCCGTTGCGGTCGTAGATGGCGCCGCGGCGGGGGGCGACCTCGATGGAACGCTGCTGCTGGCGCTGGGCGCGCTGCGTGAACTCGCCGAAATCCAGCACCTGGAGCTGCACCAGGCGGCCGGCGATGGCCAGCACCCAGAGGACGAGGATGCCTCCCAGGAGGTAGAGCCGCTGCTTGGAGCCGTTCTGCAGAACGCCCGCCATGTTGCCCGGTCCTGGTTGCGAAAGAACGAGATGGCGGCCGCGAAGGGCCGCCATCTCTCCCGGTCATGAACTCTGGTTGAAGTCAGGCCGGATCTTGTTGCCGCGCGCCCTCACTGCTCCACAGTGACCACCGGGGCCGCCGCCGCCCGCGCCAGCACGGGTGCGGCCGCGTTGCCCACGGGCAGGTCCAGGGAGATCACCTGGCCGGCCTGGGGCATCTCCAGCCCCATCTGCCGCGCCAGGGTGTCGATGCGCTCGGGATCACGCAGCGAAGCCTCCTCCAGGCGAAGGGTCCGGTTCAGTTCCACCAGACTGTCGCGCTGGGTGCGCTGCGCTTCGATCTTGTAGCCGTACTCGATGGCGCTGAAGTGCTGCCAGGCATAGACCATCACCAGCGCGAACAGCACGCACAGGGTGGCCACGAACACCGCCATCTCGCGGTTGCGCTGGCGGTCGGCGACCTTCACCAGGCGGGAGTTGTCGATGGCCTTGGCGAAATAGATCTCGGGCGTGCCCCGGGACGCGGAGACCGCGCGCGGGCGCAGGGTCGGGCCCCACGGGGAGCGGATCTGCGGATTGCCGGCCAGCGCGGCTGCCGCCATCACGCCACCCCCACCATCGGCGCCACGTAGGCGCGGTCGTGCGCCAGGCTCAGCGCCAGCGGCGCCGGCGGCCGGAGGATCTGCACTGGGACCTGCACCGGGGCTGGCGCCTGAGCGCATGCCCGGGCCTGCTCTTCCGCCCGCGCCACCGCCTGAATCAGCTCTTCGATCATCATGCCCGTATACATGGCCGTTCACCTCCGAACCGCCCGCCCAACTCTTCCCGGGGCGGCACCGAGAAGGTAGGTTGGTTGTGGAACATCTTGTTCGCCCTAGTCTAGAGAGGCGATGCCGCCCCGGAAACCCAGGCTCCTGCCGGCCCTTCCGGCCGGCGGAGCACGAACCTCTAAAGTCTCTCCGCGGCGCGCAGCTTGGCGCTGCGGGCCCGCGGGTTGCGTTCGATCTCCTGCGCCGTGGGGACCACCGGCTTGCGGGTCAGGATCCGGTAGAGCCCCTGCTGGGCGCCCTCGCGCAGGGCGTCTTTCACGATGCGGTCCTCCAGGGAGTGGAAGCTGATGACCACCAGCCTCGCTCCCGGCTTGAGGAGCGCGGGCGCGGCGTCGCACAGCGCCCGCAGCTCGTCCAGCTCGCGGTTGACCAGAATCCGGAGAGCTTGAAAGGTACGCGTCGCGGGATGGATGCGCCCGGGTTTCATTGGCCGGAGCGCGGCCGATATAACTCGTGCAAGATGAGCGGTTGTTTCTATCGGCCGCGCCCGGACAATGGCTCTGGCGATTCTCCGCGACCTCCTTTCCTCACCGAATTCGTAAATCGCGTCCGCGAGCTCGCGCTCGCTGAAGCGATTTACCACTTGATCGGCGGAGAGCTCTTGCTGCGGGTCCATCCGCATGTCGAGCTTGGCTTCCGCCTGAAAACTGAATCCGCGCCCGGCGTCCTCCAACTGCAGGGAGCTGAGGCCGAGGTCGGCCAGCAGGCCGTCGGCCGAGCCCGCCGGGATGCGCCCGGGGAGCGCGGAAAACGGGCCCTGCAGCAGCGTCACCCGGGGCCAGTCGGAGACCAGCTCGGGCGGCGGCTGGAGCAAACGCCGTTGGGCCAGAGCCAGCGCCTGCGGGTCCCTATCGCAGGCAATCAAATGACCCGGTGCGCCGAGGCGTCTTGCGATAGCGAAACTGTGCCCGCCCGCACCCAAGGTCGCGTCGATACAGGTAGCACCGCGCCGGATGGCCAGGAAATCGATCGCTTCTTCTAAAAGAACCGAAACATGGCCAGCTTCTTTGCCACCGCCATGTCCGCCCCGCTGGGGGGCGTCGTGCCCTTTCTCTGTCCCGACCACTAGGTACCCAGTAGTTCGTCGAGAGTCTTCTCATCCTCAGCCGTGAACGGTTCCGCCACATCCTTGCGCAGGGCTTCTTCGCTGCGCACTTCCAGGTACACCTGGTATCCCATGACCGCCACCTCGCCCCGGATCTGCGCCACTTGGCGCAGCAGGGCGGGAATCAACAGCCGTCCCTGGGCATCCATCTCCACCATCTGCCCGTAGTAGTTGGTCCGGGTAAGGAACTTCTTCTTGGTAGGGTTGAAGTTGGAGAGGCGCGCCAGCCGCTCCTCGATGCGCTGCCACTCTTCGAAGGGGTAGATCAACGCCACCTTGCCGTCCAAGCTGGTGATGTAGAACTGCGCGCCGTACTTCTCGTCGATCAGGCGCTTGAACTCTGCGGGGACCTTGAGACGTCCCTTTTCGTCCACGCGGGTTGGATAATTGCCGCGAAACATGTGAGCGACCCCGCTTTCCCGGGGCTTTCGACTGCGTAAGGGCCGCCGCTAGGGCAGCCATGGAGGCAAAAGCGGTGATCAATTCCGGAATCGTGGGCTGATTGTGGTCGTCTTTCGGTGCTTTATCCTTCATCTCCCCTGCTCTCCACCGCAGGACATAAAGGCCCACCGGCCACGAAGCCTATTCCACTCTGCTCCACTTGGTCCCACATCCTACCTCTAAATCATTCTGTGTCAACAGGTTTTTTACAGGTCGCCATACCGAGATCGGCCCCAGCAGGGCCTCCCGGGAGAAACTACGAGGAATCGCGCTTGGCTGGATCGAGACCACAAGATGTTGCGTTTACCGTGGGGGTGCCCGGGAGGCGGGAGGACGGGCTGGCCACGCTACCCGGCCACATCCCAGGTGGCCCGCCCCAAGACTCTTGCGTCCCGCAGATGCACTGGTGCATCCTTAGCGCCCGTATGGCCTGCTCCCGCCACGGCTTCACCTGACAGCAGCCCGCCTAAGACGCCCGTCGGCCGTTTCCCAGAGCTTCGAAAATCCAGCGAGGAAGAAAGGACGAATTCCCATGCTCCGTCGAGCCTTGTGCCTGCTGTCCGCGGCCGTGATGTTGGGCTTGGCCGCCGCCGCCCAGACCGCGCCCCATCACTTCACTTTCCACTACTCCTTCACCATCAAGAACGTCGCTCCCGGCCAGCGCCTGCGCGTCTGGATCCCGCTGGCGCACTCCGACGAGTGGCAGCAAGTACGCGTGCTTTCCCAAAGCAGCGACCTTCCCTTGAAGCCGCAGCGCGAGCGCGAGTACGGCAACCATCTGCTGTACGCCGAAACTACGCACGCCACCCAGGCGGAGTACCACTTCGCAGTGGACTACGACGTGGTGCGGCGCGAGCGCACGATGCTGGTCAACGGAAGGTTCGTGGACTCCTCCGCCCCGCAACGCCCGCGCGACCTGGCACGCTTCCTCTCCCCCGACAAGCTGGTGCCCATCACGGGCCTGCCGGCGGAGATCGCCGCCCAGCAGACCGCCGGCAAGACCGCGGAGCTGGAGAAAGCGCTCGCCCTCTACGACTACGTCTTCCATACCTTGCGCTATGACAAGAGCGGTACGGGCTGGGGCCGCGGCGACACCCTGTGGGCCTGCGACGCCAAGCACGGCAACTGCACCGACTTCCACTCCTTGTTCATCTCCATGGCGCGCTCCGAAAAGATCCCGGCGCGCTTCGAGATCGGCTTCCCCGTGCCCACCGGCAAGGACGCGGGGCAGGTCGCCGGTTACCACTGCTGGGCCGACTTCTACGTTCCCGGGCACGGTTGGGTACCGGTGGACATTTCCGAGGCTTGGAAGGACAAGACCAAGCACGACTACTTCTTCGGCACCCTGGACACGCAGCGCGTGCAGTTCACGCTAGGCCGCGACCTGACGCTCACGCCGCGGCAGGAGGGCCCGCCGCTGAACTTCTTCGTTTACCCCTACGTGGAAGTGGGCGGGGCGCCCTACGCCAACGTGGACGATGCGTTCTCCTTCGGCCCCACGGCGCAGGGCGCGGCGGCACGGTAAGGCGGGGCCGGTCAGTGCTTGGTCTGGGGCGGAACGTAGTTGGCGGGCAGGGCCGCGCCCTCGCCGAAGAAGAACTGTTCCAGGGCCTTGACCAGGACCTCCTGGTCGCGGGGATTGGCGGGGTTGAGCCGGTACTCGTTCAGGATCATCTTGCAGTGCTCGCCCCACATGGCCCAGGCGTCGCGGGAGACGTTCTCGAAGATCTTCTGGCCCAGGGGCCCGTCGAAGGGAGGCTCGTCCAGCCCGGGCATCTCGCGCTGGAACTTCACGCAAAACACCTTGCGCGGCGAACCGGGGGCCGGGGGCGTGCTGCTGCTCATGCGGGCTCCTTCAAGGCACTTATATTAGCGCATCCGGAGCGGGCGCGGTGGGGGGCCGCGCCCGGTGCTCTGGAACGAGCTTCCATAACTACTTCGGCCAGCCTCCGGGATGGTAGTCGGGGAAGGCGGGAGGCGGGACCGTCTTGGGCGGGTTCGCCTTGAGTTCTTCCATCACTACCTCCACCGCCTTCTCCAACTGCGGGTCGTGGCCCTGGCGCCAGGCCTGGGGCGAGTATTCGACCTCGATGTCCGGGGGCACGCCGTGGTTCTCGACGTCCCACTCGCCGTCGGGGTTGTAGAAGGCGACGCGGGGTGCGGTGACGCCGCCGCCATCCATGAACTCGGGGTAGTCGTAGATGCCGACCAGGCCGCCCCAGGTGCGGGTACCGACGAGCTTGCCGATCTTCTCGTGGCGGAAGTACCAGGGCAGGGCGTCGCCGCCGGAGCCGGCGTACATGTTGGTGATCATGACCTTGGGCCCGAAGATGGCGCCCTGGGGGGTGGTGAAGGTGTGGCCCTCGCGGGTGTACCAGTAGTTGTCGAGGCGCAGGCGGAGGACATCGATGATGTAGTCGGCGGCGGCGCCTCCGTGGTTGAAGCGCTCGTCCAGCACGACCGCCGGTTTGCCCACCTGGGCGAAGTAGTAGCGGTTCAGGTTGCTGTAGCCGCCCACGGCGGTGTCGGGGAAGTAGACGTAGGCGACCTTGCCGCCGCTGAGTTCCTCCACCTTGCGGCGGTTGGAGTCCATCCAGTCGCGCAGCCGGAGGTTGCGCTCGTTGGGGACGGGCACCACGGTGACCTCGCGTGCGCCCTTGCCGGTGGGATCGGGCCCGACCTGGAGCACAGTCTGCTTGCCGGCCGTGCCCTGGAAGAAGCTGAAGAGGTTGTCGGAGGCGGTGAGCTCGCGGCCGTTCACCGCCAGCAGGTACTCGCCGGCGGTGACGTTGACGCCGGGCCCGGTGAGCGGCGCGCGCAGCTCCGGATTCCAGTTCTCGCCCTCATAGACCTTGGTGAAGCGGTAGCGGCCATTCTCGACGGCGTACTCGGCGCCCAACAGGCCGGCGGGAGGCTGGTCGGATTCGGGCGGCGGAGGCGAACTGATGTACATGTGGCCGACGGTCAGCTCGCCCAGCATGTCGTTGAAGATGTAGTCGACGTCGTAGCGGCTGGCGGCGGCGTCGATGAAGGGCTGGTAGTACTTCTCCGCCTTCTGCCAGTTCACGCCGTGCAGGTTGGAGGCGTAGAAGAAGTCGCGCTCGACGCGCCACACCTCGTGGTACTCCTGCTGCCACTCGGCACGGGGATCCACCCAGACCTGCATGCCGTCGGTCCGGAGCATGCGCCCGCTGACGTGAGGCGCGGCTTCGGGAGCGGGACCGGAGGGCGGAGTGGGCGGAGGCGCAGGGGCGATGAACCACTTGGTGGCCGGTCCCAGCCCCAGGCTGTAGAGCAGCTTCTTGCCATCGGCGGAGACGGCGAAGTTGCTGACTCCGTCGAGCAGCTTGACGAAATGGCGCGGGCCCAGCTCGAAGCGGTCCACGGCTCCGACCCCAAAGTCTCCCCGCTCGAGCGGGAGCGCCGCGGTCTCCACCAGGAAGATGGTGCCGGCCTCGCCGGCGAACACGCCCTGGAAGTTGCGCGCGGGGATGGGCAGGGCCAGGATGCGCTGGCCGATGCCCTCGAAATCGACGCGCACCGCCGCCGGCTCCTTCTTGGCCGGCTTCTTCTCCTCCTCTTTCTTGGCGGGCTCTTCTCCGCCGTTGGCGGGAGGAGCGGCCGCGGCTTTCTCAGCCTCGGGCTTGGCTTCGGCGACCTTCTCCTCGTCGCTCTGCGGAGCCAGAGGCGAGGGCAGGTCCTTGCGCAGCACCACGATGTAAACGCTGCGGGTCACGGCGCGGCCGAAGCTCGAAAGATCGAGCCAGCCCTGGGTGGGTCCGATGTTGGTGGAGGCGGTGAAGTAGAGGTACTTGCCGTCCTTGTCGAAGACGGGGTAGCGGGCGTCGCTCATGCCGTCGCTGATCTGGGTGCTCTTGCCGGTCTCCAGCGAGTAAACGAAGACGGCCCGCATGTGGCTGGGAAGCTGCTTGGTGTAGGCGATCCAGCGGTTGTCGGGCGCCCAGGCGGGATTGAGGGAGTGGTCGGGGGCCTCGTAGTAGTCGCTGTCCACCAGCACCGGCTTGGCCTCGGGAGTGGAGACATCCACGTACCAGAGCTGCAGGCGCTTGTCGTGGTAGAGGATCTTCTTGGAGTCCGGCGACCACACCGGCGAATAGAAGAAAGAGGGCGGCGTGCCCAGGTCGATGCGGCGGGCCTCGCCCATGCCGTCCTGGGAGCGCAGGTAGAGGGCGTACTCGCCGGACTGGTCGGAGAAGTAGGCGATCCACTTGCCGTCGGGGGACCAGGCGGGATCGCGCTCGGCCGCGCCCGTGGTCTTGGTGAGGTCGCGGATATCGCCCTTGTCGGCGGGCACGGTCAGGATCTCGCCGTGGGCCTCGAAGACGGCGCGCTGGCCGGTGGGCGAGAGGTTGTAGTTCACGATGCGCTCGCCCACCTTCTCGAAGCGGGGCCGCAGGCCGGGCAGGTCGGCGGCGACGCTGACGCGCAGCTCGCTGGACTTGCCGCGGGCCAGGTCGAAGATGTGCAGCGAGCCCACCTGCTCATAGACGATGCCGCCGGGGCCGGCGCTGGCCACCTTGATGTCGGTGTCGGCGTGTACCACCTCCTCCACCTTGCCGCTGGCGGGATCATAGGAGAAGAGCGAGATGGGGCCGTTGCGGTCGGAGAGGAAATAGACCTTGTCGCCGACCCACATGGGGTTGTAATCGTTGGAGTCGGCGCGCGGCACCTTGACGATGCTGGAGTCGGCGAGCGCAGCGATCCATACCCTTGCCTGGCGGCCGCCGCGGTAGCGCTTCCAAGCGAGGCGCAGACTCCAGTTGTTGACGGGCACGTAGGCGAGATGCTTGCCATCGGGCGAGTAGGAGCCCTCCCGCGCTTCCGGCAGCGGGATCTGGGTGGGGAATCCTCCGCTCACCGGCACGGTGAACAGGCGGGGAAAATTCTCGTAGCTGTTGCGCAAGGAGGCGAAGAGGACTTCCCTGCCGTCCGGGGTCCAGCCGACCGCGGCGTCGGGCCCAGGGTGCCAGGTGAGCCGCCGGGGCACGCCGCCCTCGGCGGGCATCACATAGACGTCGATATTGCCGCCCAGATTCCCGGTGAAGGCGATCCAGCGGCCGTCGGGCGAGAAGATGGGGTCGGTCTTGGCGCCCGGACCGGTGGTCAGGGGATGGGCCTCGCCGCCGGCGCGCGGCGCCGCCCACAGGTCGTCGCCGTAGGAGAAGACCACCTCCGTCTGGTTCATGGTGGGGTGATGCGCCAGCACGGGCTTCTCGCTCTGGGCAAAGGTGGGGAGGACGATAAGGGCGAACAGCAGGAGGGCGAAGATCTTCTTGCTCATGGCATCACCTGGGCCCGCTGGGGAGCGGGACCGAGGATTATAGCGCCACGCCCGGGCCGCCACACCACTCCTTCCGTGCCCTCCGGTAGACTGGTCTGGCTGCCATGGCGAGAAGGCCCGCGAAATCGGAGACGGCCGGCGCACTGCACTTCCTGAGCCTCACGGAGGTGGCCGCGCTGCTGCGCAAGAAGGCGGTGTCGCCCGTTGAACTCACGCACGCCTGCCTGAAGCGCATCGAGGCGCTGAACCCGCTGCTAAACGCCTTCCTCACGGTGACCGCGGAGGCGGCGCTGGAGCGGGCGCGCGCGGCGGAGCGGGAGATCGCCCGCGGGAGACGGCGCGGCCCGCTGCACGGCATCCCCATCGCGCTCAAGGACCTGATCGACACCGCCGGGATCAGGACAACGGCGGCCAGCGCTGTCTTCGCCGAGCGGCTACCGCAGCACGACGCCGAGGTAGTGCGAAGACTGAAGGCGGCGGGAGCGGTGCTGCTGGGCAAACTCAACCTGCACGAGTTCGCCTACGGCGGCAGCGGCGTGATCGGACACTTCGGACCGGCGCGCAATCCCTGGGACCCGGCGCGCATCACCGGGGGCTCGTCCTCGGGCTCAGCGGCGGCGGTGGCGGCAGGGATGTGCTACGCCGCCTTGGGCACGGACACCGCCGGCTCCATCCGCTTGCCTGCGGCCTGCTGCGGCAGCGTGGGGCTGAAGCCCACGTACGGCCTGGTGAGCGCGCGCGGAGTGATCCCGCTGGCGTGGTCCTACGACCACGTCGGCCCCATGGCGCGCAGCGTGGCCGATGCCGCGGCGGTGCTGGCCGCGATCGCCGGCTACGATCCCGAGGACGTCGGCAGCCAGCCTGTCCCGGTCGCCGATTACGGCGCCGCCCTGAAGGCCAGCACGTCTTCGCTGCGCCTGGGCGTGGCGCGAGAGTTCTTCTTTGCGGGGCTCGACCCCGAGGTTTCCAGCGCGATCGAGAAGGCACTGCAACTCCTCGCCGGGCTGGTGAAGGAAGTGCGCGACGTGACTGTGCCGGTGGATGCCGACCGAACCGTCATGACCGCCGAGGCCTGGGCCTACCACGCACCGCGGGTGGCCGAGCAGGGGGAGCGCTACCACCCCGAGACGCTGCGGCGCATCCGCACCGGTGCGGAAGTCACCGCCGCCGCCTACCTGGAGAAGCGGCGCGAGCTGGAACTCCTGCGGCGCAGAGCGGGAGAGATCTTCTCCGCAGTGGATCTGGTGGTTGCGCCCACCACGCCCGTCCCGCCGCCGAGCTTTGCGGAATTGGAAGAGAACCCGCAGGAATTGCGGCCGCGCGAGATGCTGATGCTGCGCAACACGCGGCCCTTCAATGTCCTGGGCCTGCCCACGCTTTCCCTGCCCTGCGGCTTCACCGCGGCGGGCCTGCCGGTGGGCCTGCAGGTCGCCGGGCCGGCCGGCGGCGAGGCGGCGGTGCTGGGCCTGGCGCACGCCTACGAGCGCAGTGCCGGCTGGATTGGCCGACATCCCTCGCTGCCCGCGCAATCCGTCCCGAACTAGCAACTTTCCTGACCTTCTAGGGTATTAAGATGTAAGGTCTTCTGGCCGCCCACGGCCAATCCGCGCGGCGGAGGTTTCATGAAGAGGCATCTGACTGGCGTGTTGACGTTTGCGATCGTCGCCTGCTGCGCGGCGCTGAGCGGACCTGCGGTGCGGGCGCAGGATGCGCCTCCGTCCCAGGGCCAGCGTGGCCCGCGCGGCCCGCAGGGCCAGCGCTTCCAGGGAACGGGCGGGACCATCACCTCCATCGACAAGGACACCCTGGTGCTGCGCACCATCGACGGCAAGACGGTCACGGTCAAGCTGACCGACGCGACCCGCTACCGCCGCGATCAGAAGGACGCCAAGCTCGCCGACTTCAAGGTGGGCGAGGCGGTCGTGGTGCGGGGCGCGCCCGCCGGCGAGAACACCTGGACCGCCGAGGTGGTGGCTGCCCGCCCCGCCATGGAAGCCCGCTTCCGCGAGGGTCTGGGCAAGGAGTTCATCGTGGGCGAGGTCAAGTCCATCGACGGGCTCAAGCTCACCATCCTGCGCGTCGACGGACAGACGCAGGCCATCGAGGTGGACGAGAACACCTCCTTCCAGAAGCAGGGCGAGAGCATCACTCTGGCCGACATCAAGCCCGGCGATCGCGTCTATGGCCGGGGAGCGCTCAAGAACGGCACCTTCGTCCCGGCGGTGCTGAACGTGGGTGATGTCCGCGAGGGCCTGCGCATGGGCGGACCGCCGCAGGAGGGGCCGCCACCGCGTTGAGGCCAGGCCTTCTCCATCCCCCGTCGCAGGGAGACCCGCGCCGCAGCGCCCTCCCCTGGCTCGCCGCGTTTTTTCTGCTGGCAGTTCCCTGCCTGCGCGCGCAGGCGCCGCCGGCGGCGCCCGCGGGCGGCGACATCCAGGGAGTGGTGAGGTCGGGGAACATGCCCTTGCCCGGGGTGGCGATCTCCGCGGCCAACACGCTCACCGGGCAGAAGGCCGTGACTTCCACCGATCTGGACGGCAGCTACGCGCTGCACGTGCCCGCGGACGGACGTTACGTGGTGCGGGCGCAGTTGGCCGCCTTCGCGCCGGTCACCAAGGAAGTGCTCATCAACTCCGCCAACCGCTCGGCGCGCGTGGACCTGGAACTCATCCTGCTCTCCCGAGCGCAGGCGGCCGCCAAGCAGCAGCAGGCGCAGGCCGCGCAGCAGGCCACTTCCGGCTTCCAGAGCCTCACCGCACAACTGCAGGAGGGCGGCGAAAGCGCGGGCGGCGGCGCGGGCGCCGGTGAGAGCGGCGGGCAGGCCGGCAGCGAGGGGCTGGGCATGCCCGGCGTCTCCACCGACAGCGCCACCGAGTCGGTGGCGGTCTCGGGAACCGCCGCGAGCGCCACCCTGGCCGGGCTGAGCAGCGAGGAAATGCGCCAACGGGCACAGGAGATGCGCCAGCAGGGCGGTGGACCGGGCGGGCCGGGGGGCCCCGGCGGAGGCGGACCCGGCGGACCGGGAGGATTCGGGGGCGGCGGCATCTTCATGATGGGAGGCGGGGGCGGGCGCGGACGCGGACGCTTCGACATCAACCGCCCCCACGGCGCCCTGTTCTATACCCTGAGCGACTCCGCCTTCGACGCCGCCCCCTACTCCCTCACCGGCCAGCCCGCCAACAAGCCTGCCTACACCCGCCACAACTTCGGGGCGGTGCTGGGCGGCCCGCTGAACATCCCCAAGATCTACCACGGCGGCGACAAGACCTTCTTCTTCCTCTCCTACAACGGGTCGCTGGGCGATTCTCCCTACGATGCCTTCAGCACGGTGCCCACGCTGGACGAGCGCAAGGGCATCTTCCCGGTGCCCATCTACGACCCGGTCACCCACCTGCCCTTCCTGAACAACACCATCCCCGGGGGCATGATCAGTACCGCCGCGCTGAACCTCCTGCCCTTTATCCCCGAGCCCAACCTGCCGGGTACGATCGACAACTTCCACTTCGTGACCTCGGCCACCAACAACATGAACAACGTCAACCTGCGACTGATCCACAACTTCGGGACGCTGCTCAACACGCTGCGGCCGGGAGGACAGCGCAACCTGATCACCTTCGGTTTCCACTTCCACAACGCCGATACCACTCTCACGAATCCCTTTCCCAGCGTAGCGGGCGATACCTCCACGCAGAGTTTCGACATTCCCATCTCCTACATCCGCAGCTTTCACAAGATTACCAACATCCTGCGCTTCGACTTCAACCGCAACCGCGTGGAAACCACCAACCTCTATGCCTTCGTGACCGACGTGGCAGGGATGGCGGGGGTGACGGGGGTTTCGACCGACCCCTTCGACTGGGGCCTGCCCAACCTGTCGTTCAGCGATTTCGCCGGCGTCCACGACATCAATCCCCTGCTGCAACGCAACCAGACCCTCTCCCTCTCCGACTTCATGGTGTGGACGCACGGCAAGCACACGCTGCGCTGGGGCGGCGATTTCCGGCGGCTGCAGATCGACACGCACACCGACAGCAACGCGCGCGGCAGCTTCGTCTTCACCGGGGCGAACACGGCCCAGTTCGTGGGCGGCCTGCCGGTGGCAGGGACCGGCGTGGACTTCGCCGACCTCCTGCTGGGCCTGCCGCAGATGACCTCGGCGCAGTTCGGCGCCAATAATTTCTACTTCCGCGGCAACTCCTGGGACCTCTTCGTCCAAGACGACTGGCGGGTGCGCGGCAACCTGACCCTGAACTTCGGGCTGCGCTACGAGTACGTCTCGCCCTACACCGAGCTCAACAACCAGATCGTGAACCTGGACGCGAACCCCCAGTTCACGGCGGTGGCGCCGGTGCTGCCGGGCCAGGTGGGCCCCTTCAGCGGGGCCTTTCCGTTCAGCCTGGTCCGCCCCGACCGCAACAACTTCGCCCCCCGCATCGGCATCGCGTGGAAGCCCTTCGCCAAGACGGTGGTGCGCGCCGGCTACGGCATCAACTACAACACCGGCCAGTACACCAGCCTGGTGCAGCAACTGGCCTTCCAGCCGCCCTTCTCCTTCACCCAGACCAACGTGGAATCGGCCACGCTGCCCCTGACCCTGGAAAACGGCTTCCCGCCGGTGCCGCCCTCCACCATCACCAACAACTACGGAGTGGACGTCGATTACGCGCTGGGCTACGTGCAGGTCTGGAACCTGGACATCCAGCGGGAGATCACGCCCACGCTGATGCTCAACCTGGACTACACCGGCACCAAGGGCACGCACCTCGACATGCTGGAGGCGCCCAACCGCTCCGCTACGGGGGTGCGCATCCCCGGGGTGCAGCCCTTCCTGTGGGAGACCTCCGTGGGCGACTCCATCGCCAACGCCGGCACGGTGCGGCTGCGCAAGCGGCTGCAGCACGGCGTCTCCCTCGGCGGCAGCTACACCTTCTCCAAGTCCATCGACAACGCCTCCAGCATCGGTGGGGGCCAGGCGGTGGTAGCACAGAATGCCTTCGACCTGGCGGCCGAGCGCGGCCCCTCCAGCTTCGACCAGACCCACCGCTTCACCGCCGACTACCTCTGGGAACTTCCCTTCGGGCGCGACCGCCGCTGGCTGGCGCAGCCGGGCGCGCTGCGTACCTTGCTGGGAGACTGGTCGTGGAGCGGCGACTGGACCATCGCCTCGGGCATGCCCTTCACTGCACGCGTGCTGGGCAACTTCGCCGACGTCAACCGCGGCACCAACGGCACCTTGCGCGCCGACTACAACGGCCAGCCCATCTCCTTGCCCGACCCCAGCATCGCGGAGTGGTTCAACACCGCTGCCTTCAGCGTCCCCCCGGACGGACTGCTGGGCACGGCCGGACGCAACACCATCCGCGGGCCCGGGCAGGTGCTGTTCGACATGGCCCTGAGCAAGGTGTTCTCGCTGAGCGAGACCCGGCTGCTGGAGTTCCGTGCCCAGGCCACCAACATCTTCAACACGCCGCAGTTCACCAGCATCGATACGACGGTGAACTCGCCTACCTTCGGGCGGGTGGTGGCGGTCGGGCCCATGCGCTCCATGCAAGTGGTAGCGCGCTTCCGCTTCTGAGAGAACCATGACGCAGGCACAGACCAACGCGGCGGGATGGAAGCGGCGAGCGGCGGCGCTGCTGCTAGGCCTGGCCCTGGCCGGCGCTGCCCTGCCCGCGCAGCAACCCCAGCCGCAGTACACCATCCGCGCCAACGCGGAGCTGGTGCTGGTGAACGTGACCGTGCGCGACAAGAAGGGGGAATTCGTCCGCGGCCTCACCCAGACCGACTTCACGGTGCTGGAGGACGGCAAAGCGCAGAAGGTCCTCAGCTTCGACATCGAGAATCCGGACGCCGTGTCCGAGGCGGGGCCGCAGCAGACCATGCTGCAAGGGACGCCGGCGGCGCCGGGTGCAGCCCCGCCGGCGGCGGCCTCCTCCGCTGCCTTCAAGGACCGCCGCCTGGTGATCCTGTTCTTCGATCTGACCTCCATGCAGCCGGAGGAGATCGAGCGCGCGGTCAAGGCGGCGCAGAACTACGTGGACACGCAGATGGCGGCCGCCGACCTGGTCGCGGTCGTCTCTCTGGGCAGTTCGCTGAAGGTGGACCTGGACTTCACCTCCGACCGCACCGTCTTGAAGAAAGTGCTGGCCGCCTACAGCGTGACCGGCGGGCAGGGCTACGAGGCGGGCTCGACGGGAACGACCGAAGGAACGCCCGACACCGGCCAGGCCTTCACCCCGGACGAGACCGAGTACAACATCTTCAACACCGACCGGCGCCTGGAGGCCCTGCGCTCGGTGGCCGCGACCCTGGCGCACATCGACCAGAAGAAATCGCTCATCTACTTTTCCAGCGGCATGGACCGCACCGGGGTGGAGAACCAGTCGGAATTGCGGGCCACCATCAACGCCGCCGTGCGCGCTAACCTGGCCATCTACACCATGGACCTGCGCGGGCTGCAGGCGCTGGTGCCGGGCGGGGAGGCGCAGCAGGCCAGCCTGCGCGGCACCGCCGCCTACTCCGGGCGCGCCACCCTCAACCAGTTGAGTTCCAACTTCTCCAGCCAGGAGACGCTGGTCACGCTGGCGGGCGACACCGGCGGCCGCGCCTTCCTCGACAGCAACGATTTTTCCCGCGTCTTCCGCCAGGTGCAGGCCGACACCGGCACCTACTACGTGCTGGGCTACCGCAGCTCGAACCCGGCGCGGGACGGGCGCTACCGCCGCATCACCGTACGACTGAACCGCCAGGACGCGAAGCTGGACTTCCGCCGCGGCTACTATGCGCCCTCGGATTTCCAGCACTCCTCGCGCGACGACCGCGAGCGGCAACTGGCGGAGGCGCTGAACTCCGATCTTCCCGTGACCGACTTCCCCGTCTACCTGGCCACCGCTTACTTCCGCTCCGACGGCGGGCGCTTCTACGTGCCGGTCTCGCTGGCGGTGCCGGGCTGGGAGATCCCCTTCACCCACGGCGGCGACCAGGACAAGGCCACGCTCGACGTCATGGGCCTGGTTCTCGATGAGGCCCAGCGCCCCATCGGGCAGGTGCGCGACACCGTGAAGCTCAACATCGCCGGCACGCAGCAGGTGCGCCGCAAGAACGTGCAGTACGACACCAGCTTCCTGCTGCCGCCCGGCAAGTATCACCTGAAGTTCGTGGTGCGTGAGAACCAGACCGGGCGCATGGGCTCGTTCGAGACCGACCTGGTCGTCCCCGACCTGGAAAAGGCGCCGGTGAAGCTGAGCGCCATCGTGCTGGCCAGCCAGATGCAGCCCGCGGGCAAGGGCAAGAGCGAGAACCCGCTGGTGAAGGACGGCAACGAGCTCATCCCCAACGTCACCCACGTCTTCTCGTCGGGCCAGCACCTCTACTTCTATTACGAGGTTTACGATCCCGGGCGGGAGGGCAAGGAGGGCGTGCACGTGCTCAGCAACGTCGCCTTCTTCCGTGGCAAGGTGAAGGCCTACGAGACGCCGCTGGTCGAGGCCAAGCAGATCAATCTGCCCGCGCGGCACGCTGTCGCCTTCCAGCTCGACGTGCCGCTCTCCCAACTCAAGCCGGGCTTCTACGTCTGCCAGGTCAACGTGGTGGACGACGCCGCCGGGCGCTTCCAGTTCCCGCGCGTGGGCATGCTGGTAAGGCAGGAGCAGGCGGGCACGCCTCCCACTCCCTCAAGCGGCAAAACACAATAGCGAGGCTAATCGATGAAGATGTCAGGGCGCAGGGGTGCTCCCGGCTTCACCGCGTAGCGGGAGAGGTCGGTGATGCCGGCCTGGGCGAGGACCTCGTCATCCAGGAAGAAGTTGCCGGTGCTGGAGCGGCTGGGGCGGGTGAGGATGTGCCAGGCGGCATCGGCGACGATCTCGGGGATGCGGGCGCGCTCGGGCTCGGCGCCAGGGATGATCTGCAGCGCCGCGGTGGCGATGGTGGTGCGCGGCCAGAGCGCGTTCACCGCGATGCCCTGCGCGCGAAACTCCTCCGCCATGCCCAGCACGCACAGGCTCATGCCGTACTTCGACATGGTGTAGGCCAGGTGCGGCCCGAACCACTTGGGCCGGAGGTCGAGCGGCGGCGAGAGGTTCAGGATGTGGGGATTGGCCGCCTTCGCCAGGTGCGGCAGGCAGGCTTGCGAGCACAGGTAGGTGCCGCGGACGTTGATGCCCATCATCAGGTCGTAGCGCTTCATGGGAGTCTGCAGCGTGCCGGTCAAGCTGATGGCGCTGGCATTGTTGACCAGGATGTCAATCGAGCCGAAGCGCTGCACCGCCTTCTCCACCGCCGCGTAGACCTGCTCCTCGAAGCGAATGTCCATGGGCACGGCGAGCGCCTTGCCGCCCGCCTTCTCGATCTCGGCGGCGGCGCTGTGGATGGTGCCGGGCAGTTTGGGATGCGGCGCCTCGGTCTTGCCGGTGATGACGACGTTGGCACCGTCGCGGGCGGCGCGCAGGCCGATGGCCAAGCCGATGCCGCGGCTGGAGCCGGAGATGAACAGAGTCTTGCCGGCGAGGGTGGACATGGAACTCTCCTTGTCGCGATGAGGCGCCGCGGCTGACATTGAATCACGGCCGGCGCGGTTTTGCCCACTGCGGCGGACGGCGTCTCCGGCACGGAAGAATGCTGCCGGGTACAATGGAAGGTCATGTCCCAAGGTGCGACCCCGTCCGAGCCGCATGCGGTTGCCGTGCGCACCGAAAACCTCTGCCGCCATTACCGCATGGGGGAGGCGGTGATTCCCGCCGTGGATGGCGTCTCCATGGAGATCCGCCAGGGGGAATTCGTGGCGCTGCTGGGGGCGTCGGGCTCGGGGAAATCGACGCTGCTCAACCTGCTGGCCGGGCTCGACCGCCCCACCTCGGGCGCGGTCACGGTGCAAGGGAAGGACCTGGCCCGCCTCTCCGCGCAGGAACTGGCCAAGTACCGCCTGCACACCGTGGGCATGGTTTTCCAGTCCTTCAACCTGATCCCCAGCATGACCCTGCTGGAGAACGTGGAGCTGCCCATGCGCTTCGCCGAGGTGGAGCGGGGGCAGCGCGAGGCGCTGATCCGGCAGGCGCTGGAGCGGGTGGGGCTGGGAGCACGGCTGCGGCACCGCCCCAGCGAACTCTCCGGCGGCGAGCAGCAGCGGGCTTCGCTGGCGCGCGCCCTGGTGAACCGGCCGCAACTCCTGCTCGCCGACGAGCCCACCGGCAACCTCGACAGCCACACCGGCAGCGAGATCATGGACCTGATCCTGGAACTCAACCGCTCGCTGGGCATGACGGTGGTGAT
>Ga0335082_10001271_pt1 | contig 26927 bp, 24 predicted proteins | sample Lox_Sample_41_FD_206718 | JGI IMG/M metagenome (GOLD analysis project Ga0335082, IMG submission 206718) | Soil microbial communities from Loxahatchee National Wildlife Refuge, Florida, United States - Lox_Sample_4.1 | ecosystem: Environmental > Terrestrial > Soil > Wetlands | place: USA... | reverse complement strand
GCTGTCCCGATGATCGTCGCCCTTTCCGGTGGAGAGCTCTGCGCGCGCCTGCTCACCTCGGGTACCGCGCTCGGGCCCGCGATAAACGGGGTCGTGCTCCTGCCGAAGAGCTGGACCGCGGTGCGGGCGCGAAACCTCGCCTTACTCGAGAAGGCTCCGGCGAAGATTTCGTACTTCGTCGCCGACACGCTGTTGGGATGGACTGTGGGCCCAGACCGGCGAAGCACCGACGGCATCTACACCAGCAGCGCGGAGGGAATTCGGACCGCCGAGCCGGGAACAAGGTACGCGAGTCAGCACGTCCGGACCACGATCGCGGTGATCGGGGACTCGTACGCCTTCGGGCTCGAAGTCCCATTTGCCGATACGTGGGGAGCCCGGCTGCAACAGTCGCTCGGCCCGGAGTTCCGTGTTCTGAACTTTGGTGTGGATGGGTACGGCGTGGATCAGGCGTACCTGCGCTACCAGCGCGACGTTCGCCCGTGGCACCCGGCCCTGACCATTTTTAGCTTCATCGAGCACGACCTCTACCGCTCCATGTCGGTCTACAATTTCCTCACGTTTCCGGAATGGGGTTTTCCCTTTTCCAAGCCTCGCTTCGCGCTCGCGAGTGGGACACTCGAACTCTTGAACGTGCCGCTCGCGAGCTTCGTATCGCTCGCTCGCGAACGGGCCGTGGGCGATTTGCCGTACCTCGACTTCGAACCCGCCTTCCACACCTCCGAATGGGTGTGGCGATGGTACGACCATTCTCAGCTCGTGCGCTTCGTTGCGTCACGGTTCCCTCCGTACTATCCCGATAACCCCCGTGCCGATCGGAAGACCGAGCTGCGGGTGAACCTTGCCCTGTTCGCCGGGTTCGCTCACGCTGCGCCGGGTGAGGGGACGGTTCCGCTTATCGTCTACCTTCCCTCGCGCGGCGATTACAGCGGACAGGACCGATCGGAAAAGGACAGCCTGCTCGCGGGGCTCGAACGGAGCGGCGTCCACTACGAGAACTTGACCGATTGCCTTCGGGCTGCCGGTGGTGAACGGCTGTTCATTCCTGGACATCCGCATTATGCGCCGAGCGGGAACGCCGTTGTGTCGAGTTGTCTCGTCCCGGTAGTCCGCTCATTGCTGCGGGCGGCCGCGAACTAGCCTGTAGCGGCCCCGCAACAGCGCTCTGGTTCGCCATTGGCCAAAGCATCTCCAATTTACTCAGTCATATGGACATAGCCCGGCTGCCATCGCGCGCGGACGCATAGCCCGCCTCTTGCGCGGGGCGATCGTGAACATGGCCACTACCGCCCTGTCGCCCGCTCCGGTGCCCCGACGTTCAGAACCGGCGCGTCGCACTTGCGATGCGCTCATCCTGAATGCGCGGCTCAGGCAATCCCTCGTGGCCGTCCGTTCGCTGGGCCGGCGTGGCTTCCACATCGCCGCCGTAGATACCGAGGATCGAGTTCCCACATTCGCGTCGCGCTGGTGCGGCGAGGCGCTGGTCGTCCCCGCGTCCGAGGGGACTGAAGCGTACCTCGTGCATCTCGAAGAAGTGCTGCGTTCGACCGAACGGCCCGTGGTGATCAGCTCGCACGATGGAACGATCGCGCTAATGCGGCGGCATCGCGCGAGGCTCGAGGCGCTGGCGGCCCTGGCGCTCGCCCCGGAGCCCGCGCTCGCCATCGCCGTGAGTAAGGAGCGGACACTGGCGGTCGCGCGGCAACTGGGCATCCCGGTACCCCGCGCGGCCATGCTTCGGGGACCCGGAGACGTTGTCACAGCGCTCCGTCAAATCGGTCTTCCGGCGGTGATCAAGCCCGACGAGTCGTGGGTTCCGTCGGCGGCGGGGGGGGCAAGTGGCACGTGGATGGGGCCGCGGCTCGTGACCACCGCCGATGAGGCGCACCGCATCGCCGCCAGCATGACTGACGGTGGCGGCACGGCACTGTATCAGCAGTTCCTGACCGGCCGGCGCGAAGCGGTGAGCTTCCTCCTAGCCAAAGGCGTGATTCACGCGCGGTTTGCGCAGTGGGCCCGTCGCACGCGACCGCCACTGGGCGGCGAGTCTATCATCCGTCAGAGCATCGCGATTCCGGACGACATCGGGGGGTTTGCCGAATCGCTCGTGCAGGCGATCGGATTGGATGGATACTCCGAGGTCGAGTTCCGCCGCGATGCGCTGGGCGTGCCACATCTCATGGAAATCAATCCGCGGCTTTCGGCATCAGTCGAGATCGCCGTACGCTCCGGGGTCGATTTCCCGTATCTGCTCTATCAATGGGCCGCGGGCGCCCCGCTTCCGAGCGCCGCCGGTTACAGGGAGGGGCGATGGATGCGGCATCTCGGCGGCGATATCATGACGACGATCGAGACCATCGGCGAGCGCGGCCGTCCCGGCATCACGCCGCCGCTGCGCGCGCTGCTCGATTTCGGCGCCAGTTTTCTCACTCCGATGAGTTATGACTACGCGGACCGGCACGATCCACGGCCGGCAATCCGCGCGAGCGCGAACTTCACCCGGTACGCGTTCGATCGCCTGGTCACCAGGGTAAGGAAGAGCTTCGCATGAGCCAGATGTTCGATGCCATCGTCGTGGGCGCGGGACCGTATGGGCTATCCTCCGCCGCGCACCTGCGCGGGCGCGGCCTTTCTGTGGCCATTCTTGGAAAGCCGCTCGATTCCTGGCGCAGCCACATGCCCAAAGGCATGCTGCTGCGCTCGCACTGGTGGGCGACTAACCTATCCGACCCGGCGAGCCGATTCAGCTTCGCGCGGTTCTTCGAGGTGTCCCCGTACAAGGCGGGGTATCCCATGCCGCTTCAGGGATTCGTCGACTACGGGCTCTGGTTCCAGCGCAACGTCGTGCCGGATGTGGACGAAACGCTCGTCGCCCGCATCGAGCGCCGCGCCGCCAGTTTCCATCTCACGCTCGAGGACGGCCGCGAGCTCGGAGCATCGAGCGTCGTGATGGCGACCGGGCTGAACCGGTACGCCCATCGACCCGAGGAGTTTGCCGATCTTCCGGCGGACGTGGTGTCGCATTCGAGCGAGCACGCTGGATTCGAGCGGTTTCACGGCAAGCGCGTCGTGGTCGTGGGCGGCGGCCAGAGCGCCCTCGAGTACGCCGCATTGCTGAACGAGGCCGGCGCGCACACGCACGTCGTGGCTCGGCGGCCCATTGCCTGGCTCGACCCCGATCGTGTGCTCGAGCGAAGCCCCTGGGAGCGAATGCGTGCTCCAAGGGCCGGGATCGCTCCGGGATGGATCAACTGGGGCCTCGACCACTTCCCCTATCTGTTCTACCGGCTGCCCCAGGCGGGCAAGGACCGCTACAACGCCAGGTATTTCTCAGGCGCGAGCGATTGGCTCCGCCATCGCGTCATCGGGCACGTCACCCTGCACGAAGCGTGTACGGCGGTCCGCTTCGAGCCTCTGGGGTTCGGTGCGGTCCGCGCGACGCTCTCGAACGGCGACGTGATCGACGTCGATCACGTGCTGCTAGCCACCGGATTCCGGCCCGACGTCAACCGGCTCGGCTGGCTTGCGTCCTCGCTGCGCAGCGCGATCCAGACCTACCGCGGCAGTCCGGTGCTTTCGCCCTGGTTCGAGAGCACGGTGCCCGGTCTCTATTTCATCGGATTCAGCTCGATCCGTACGTTCGGTCCCCTATACCGCTTCGTGGCCGGCTGTCCGGCCGCGGCGCGGCGGCTGGCCGCTGGAGTCGATCGGCAGCTTGCCGGGCGGCGCGTCGTCGCCGCGCGACCGGCGCTGCGGCATACCGTGGTCACCCAGGGCAACGTGTGAGCAGTGGCGGCCCAGGATGACACGGCGCCTCTCGGTCGTCGTGTCGATCGACACGGAAGAGGATAACTGGGACCCTGCCCGGTCTGGCATTACCGTCGAGAACATCCGCGAGCTACCGCGGCTCGACCGGTTCTTCGAGCGGCTTGGCATTCGTGGCACGTACCTGACCACCTACCAGGTCGTGACGACGCCGTGGGCCCGTGACCTTCTCGCAGGCCTTGCCGCGTCGGATCGCGCCGAAGTCGGCGGGCATCTCCACCCCTGGAACACTCCGCCGCTTCGAGAGCCGCTCATTCCTCGCAACACGATGACGAAGAATCTTCCGGCCACGCTGCAGCTGGAGAAACTTGCGACCCTTACTGACGCGTTGACGGCGAATCTGGGGGCTGCGCCCGTGAGCTTCCGCGCGGGCCGCTACGGGGTCGGGCCGGAGACGCTCGCGGCCCTCGTTCGGTGCGGGTACGAAGTTGACTCGAGCGTCACGCCCCATGTGAGCTGGGAGGAGTACGATGACGGGCCATCCTTCCTGGCCGCGCCGGACTCCGTTTACCGGCTCGATACTACAGATGTGCTGCGTCCATCTGCCGCGGGTCCGCTCGTCGAAGTGCCCATCTCGTGCGGATTCAGCCGCGGTCCGTGGTCCTTGTGGGCTCCGATTGACCGCGCCGTGCGGAGCCCGGTGCTGCGGGGTTTGCATATCACCGGAGCGCTGGCGCGACTGGGAGTGGTGCAGCGCATCATGCTCAGTCCCGAGCTGCAATCGGTGGCCGAAATGGTGGCCCTCGGTCGGCAGATCGTCGCGGAGGGTCTCGACCTGCTGCACGTGACATGGCATAGCCCGAGCCTCCGGCCCGGGTTGTCTCCCTTTTCACTGCGCGACGCGGACGTCGAAGCGCTCTACGCCAAAGTGGAGACGTTTCTCGATCAGATGAGTGCCGTCGCCGAGCTTGCATTTTGCACGGTCCATGAGGCGGCCAAGGCGCTTGCGCCGGCCTCCCCAGGTGACCACCCTCACCCGGTGATTGCTCACGTGCCTGCCTGAATCCGGGAAATCCCCAAGCCGCGACATGCCACAGTCTTGCCGGAAGTGTCCCCGGCGAATACCGTACGTAAGGCAGGGGGGGGATTTATGCCAAACAACATTGCGGCCGCGGACCCAATGGCCGATCAAGAAACCGGCCGGCTGCGGATACTGCTGGCGGATGATCATCTGGCGGTCCGTGAGGGCCTGAAGGCGCTGCTCGAGCGCGAAGGGATCGACGTCGTGGCCGAGGCTGCGGACGGGAAAGACGCCGTCCGTGCTGCCCTCGAGCTATCCCTCGACGTCGTGGTGCTCGACTTCGCGATGCCCGGGCTGAACGGGGTCGAAGCGGCCGCGAAGATCACCGCCGCCGCTCCCGGAACCGCAATCATTCTCCTCAGCGGGCTGACCGACACGCGGTTTGCGATCCAGGCGCTGCGCGCCGGAGTGCGTGGCTTTGTCATGAAGATGCAGCGCTACGAAGAGCTGCTCGAGGCGATCCGCGCGGTTTCCCGTGGCGGATTGTACCTGACACCGACCGCCTCCAAGGCGATGGTGGAAGCCTGCGTGACCGAGGATACCGAGAGCCGCAAATCCCTCTCACCGCGTGAGCGGGAGGTGGTGCAGCTCGTGGCCGAGGGACGATCGAACAAGGAAATCGCGGAACAGCTGGGCATCAGCGTAAAGACGGCCGAGTTCCACCGCGGGCGTGTGATGGAGAAGCTGCAGATTCACAACACCGCGGGGTTGGTGCGATATGCAATTCGGGAGGGCCTGATCTCGGCGTAGGTTCTCCCCGGGTGATCCCGGGAGTGGCGCCCGGGGTTATGCCCAGTATCGCCCCAGCCGGTTTCGCGCTCCATTCTTGTCGCATCCTGGCAGCACGTTGTGACGAACGTCGCCCTTATCCCGGAACGGGTTTCCGGGGGAGACCAGGTGCTCCGCGGCGCTGACCCAACTGTTGCCCCTCGACCCGAGGCATCACTGAGCGCACCGACGCAAGAACGGCTTGCATTGGTGGCGTGTGCCGATCACTGGCCCGCGATGGCGTTGCATAGCGTGCTCCAGCCCGCCGGGTACCAGGTGGTGTTGGTGCACACCGGCGCGGCGGCGGTAATGGCGGCGCGCCGGCTCGCGCCCGACGTGTGCTGGATCTGGTCCAAACTTCCCGATGGATCTCCCGCCGATGTCTGTCGTCAGCTGCTCGATTCCCGCGCCGTCTCGCGCAGCACCCCGATCCTCGTCATGGGCGCGGCGCCGCTGTTACGGGCCGAGCGGCTCGACGCGCTGCGGGCTGGGGCGTGGGATGTCGTTCCGTTCCCGTTCGACGCGGAAGAGCTGCTCCTCAAGCTCGAGTCCTTCGTCCTATCGAAGCGTGAATTCGACCAGGCGCGTGACGATGCGCTGCTCGACCCGAAAAGCGGTCTCTACAGCCGCCGCGGGATCGAACGCCGCATCGAGGAGCTGCTTGCGGATGCGGTGCGGCGGCGCGCTCCTCTCACGTGCGTCGTGCTGGCCGCGGATCCGCAGCTGGAAGACGCAGGGAGTGGCACATCGGACGCACGCACTCCGGGGGTGGGCGATCACGTGGCGGGATTGCTGCACAGCCGCGGACGACTCTCCGATTCGATCGGCCGGTTTGGCGAGAACGAGTTCGCGGTGCTCGCTCCGGCGACCAATGCCGAGGGGGCGGTCAAGCTGTTCGAGCGGCTGACCGGGGTCGTAGAAACCACACCGCTCCTCACCTCCGTTCCACTGCCGCGCGTCTCGATCCACGCGGGATTCGAAGTGCTCGATCAATTCGCCACTCCTCCCAAGCCCGCCGACCTCCTCAGGCACGCGAGCGCGGCGCTCGAGAAGGCACGTGCCGCACGCAATGCGAGCCGTATCGAACGCTATGGGAACGGCAACGGGGCCCGCCACACCTAGGAAATGCACCTAATCAGGGCCTAGTAAGACACCTAGCGGAATGCCGTGGCAGGGATACATTCCCTTGCCCTTTTCCCCTGAATGATGGCACAGGAGCGCGCGGCCTTCCGAGGAACGAACACTGCTGTTGTGGCTCAGTCGGGATACGCGGGGCCGAAGACCGGATCGCCGGTCGTGGCTCAGCGGATTCTGCGAGCGGCTGCCGAGCGCGTGGCACTGGACGCTGAGCAGCGGGGGCTCGCATCTCCGGAGGAGCTGGCCGAGCTGACGCGAGCGCTCGCGGCGAGCGTGCACTGGGTTCGCACGGCGCCGGGCGCCCGCCTCGACCGCCGCCTGCGTGCTCCGCTCGCCCGTGAGCTACTCGACGCGCTGCGAGACGACGTCATTCACACCGGAGCGCGGGACCGCGCGAACGCCGGTGAGGTGCTGGGCGTGCTGGCCGACATCGATCGGCTACGCCGCGTCATCGAGCCGCTGGAGTCGCGCTCACCACTCAATGCTCAGGCCGGATCCGGGAGCCTCGATCTGTTTCTGGCGATCGCGCAGAACGCCAGGTCTCCGCTCAACTCTATTCTCTTCCTTGCCGAGACGCTCGAACGGGAGCTGAGCGGACCGGTCAACGAGACGCAGCGCAAGCAGCTGGGACTGATCTACGGAGCGGCGCTCGCGTTGCGATCGGTGATGAGCGATGCCGTGGATCTCGCCCGTCGCGGCGCCGATCGAGCGGAAGACGATCCCGTACCATTCTCGGTCACCGGTCTCCTCGAATCCGTTCGCGACCACCTGCAGCCGATCACCGGAGCCACGCCCCTCACGTTGCGCTTCGCGCTGCCGTCGTCGACCCGCGTGGGCCATCCCGTGTGCCTGACGCGCGTTCTGCTGAATCTGACCGCGCACGCGGTGCAGACGAGCGACGACCGGGGGGCGCTGCTCGCCGCCGAGGACGTGGGGGTGGACCGGATTCGCTTCACGATTGGGCAGCATGGCGACGCGACGGGAACGGAGCGTGCGTGGCACAGTTACCGCCCCGCGCCGCGCGGGCATCGCGAGCTGTGGCTTACGCTCTGCGCCGATTTGATCGACGGGATGGGGTCTGAGCTGAAGCTGGACGGTCAGCGGTACGCGTTCGAGCTGGACCTTCCCGTCTGGCGGGGAGAGCCTCGCGAGGTCTAGTGCGTCGCGGTTCTGGCGCGGACTACCGCGACGGACACGCTGGCATCCGCGATCTTCAGAGTAGCCTTTCCGATTCCCGCCGGGAAGAACGTCAACGTGGCCGCGGTGGCGCTCGAGTCGACGCGCACGATCCGCAGCAGGCGCGGATCGACATTGAATTGCTGGCGCATCTGCTCGAGCCCGCGCACCAGGCTCCCCAGCGTGAGCGGGTTGCCGTACGCGTCGCGGGCCGATACTCGCAACGCGAATGGCGTGTCCACGGGTACCACGATGTTCCCGCCGTCCACTCGAATCCCGTTCTGCTCGATCATCACTACGGCGTCCGCGCTCGGCTCCACGCGCAGCGAGACACTCTTCCGCACGGAATCGACGATGCCGGTCACGCTCGCCGTTCCGGCCAGCATTCCCAGGGTCACGGTCACACGGGCGCGTCCCGCGGAATCCGTGAGCGCGCTATCGGGCGTGACGTCGGCGTTGTCGCCCCGAAACGCCACCAGTCGGCCGGAGAGCGGCCGCCCAGTCATGCTGCGAACCTCGAAGACCAACGGCTCGCTCAACCGTTTGCGCACGATGCCGTCGAGCACAGTGCTGTTCTGAAAACCGGAGCGGGTGTCGGATACTTCATCGGAGTAGATCACGGGAAGCTGCGCCAGCCGGTCGCCGCGAATCACCACCGCGAGCGTGCCGGCCCGTCGGATCGCCGAGCGCGGAATCGAGAAGACGACGGCGCCGGATGAATCGGTCGCCTGGGAGATGGGATGCGAGCCCAGTGGGTCGCCGCGTAATTGCACCGCTTCACGAGCAAAGGTGTTCCCGAACGTGTCCGCCACGACGGCCGTGACGGTCAGCGGACCGTCGCTCGGCGAAGTGATGAGATCGAGTTGCACGGGCTGAACCGTCGCGACCGCCGGAGGCCCGGGATGAACCACGAGCGTGATGGGTCGCGCATTGGTGATCGCTGCTCCCGCGGGAAGCGCGGCACTCAAGGTGAACGTGCCGGCGCGGCGGCCCACCAGGAAATGGAACCGGGCGATGCCGTTTTCGTCGGTCGTCGCGCCGGATTCGAATCCCTGGCCTCGGAGCAACACGTCGATGCCGGCACGCACCAGCCCGGCGCGCTTGAAGAGAATCGCGACGTTGGCTTCGCCACCTGCTGGCGCGTCCACTTGCGTTGTGAGTGCGGACGCGACGAGCGGCGCGGTCGCGGCGGCGGCAGGCGGCGCATGGCGTTCCTTGCACCCGCCGATGCTCGCCAGCACGTCGGCGGACGCACCCAGCGCGCGCAGATCGGCCCAGTCACGCTCGCTCGGCTGGAACGCGAGGCAATTGCGCCGGATCAGATCGGCGACTTCCGTTTTCGGAATCACCGGATTCGAGAGCAGGCGGACCACGTCGGTCTTGCGGAGCGGCTCGGCTCCCTGGGCTGCGAGCACCCGAGGCACGAGTGTCAAGCTGAACAGTACGAGTGAGCGCGGGATCATGGGCGTGGGCATGCCGAATGCTCGAAGTCCTTCTCGATGTCGTCGACCTTGCTGTACAGGGCGCGGTCACGAGCCTCGCGAGCGGAATCGAGCTCGCCGCTCGCTGCCGCGGTGGTCGTATACGCGGTCCAGCGCTCCTCGACCAGCACCAGGCCAAAGGCGAGGTCAGGGCACTGCATCTGATGGCCGTTGAACATCCGATCTCGTAATTCGAAGGCTCCGATGGCGAGCTGCAACGTGTCGGCGAGTGCGTTGAGCCCGGGCCGAGCGGGCGTGGTCGTCACGGGAGCGGCGGGTGCGGTGTGTCGGGTCGAGCCCCGAAGCAAGGGGTATCCGTAGAACCCCGCTCCAAGGAGCGCGCCGGCCAGGAGCGTACCACCCACGACCTTCCCCGCGGCCTTCGCTCGAAACACGCGCGGCGCGGTGCCGGCGGAAGCCGCCGGGAAGTCACTGGTTGCATCGTCGGGAATGACGAGCAGGCGCGGGGGAGGCAGCTCGCTGCTCGTGCTTGCATCGGCATTCTGGACTCCGTCGGTAGCCCGATTTGCCATGAGTTCCCGCCGTCCGAGGAGAGACGCCGTGCGAGGGGGGCAAGTTCCAGACTCAATCGGGCGGCGTCAGGCCACGCAGGGCGCGAAGCTCCGTCAGGGCAATGCCTTGAGCCGCCGGAGACCCCGATCGCTCGGCATCCCGCAGTACTGCCTGTTGCGTTGACGCAGCAGGTTGACTAGAAGCCTGTTCTTTGGTCTAACTCCCAGAGTGACACGGATTTTGTTAACGTGAGTAGAGCGTTTCGTGCGAGGTGCGGCCTATCCGTCAGCTAATCGACATCCATCCCCCGCTCGAGCGGGCATTCCTGATCGGCGCCCCCCGTAAGGGGTCGGGCGAGGCAGTGCAGGTCGACGAACATCTGGACGAGCTGGCACGGCTCGCGGATACCGCGGGCGCCGCGGTCGTCGGCCGTACGGTGCAGCGCATCGAAGCACCGACTCCCAACTACTACATCGGACAGGGCAAGGTCGAGGAGCTGCGGACCGCCATGAAGGAACGCGCGGCGACGCTCTTGCTCGTGGACGAACCACTCTCGCCCGTGCAAGGCGTGAATCTCGAGAAGGCACTGAACGTTCGGGTCATGGATCGGACCGAGGTGATTCTCGACATCTTCGTGACCCGCGCCCGGAGCCACGAGGCCAAGATGCAGGTAGAGCTGGCGCAGCTCGAGTATCTCCTGCCACGCCTGACGCGCATGTGGACGCATCTTTCACGGATCCGCGGCGGTATCGGACTGCGAGGCCCAGGCGAGACGCAGCTCGAGACAGACCGCCGCGTCATTCGGCGCAAGATCGGCACATTGCGCCGCCGGCTCGAAGGCGTGGCCGATCATCGTGCCAACCAGCGGATGGGCCGGCGCGCGCTTCCTTCAGCGGCGCTGATCGGCTATACCAACGCCGGTAAGTCGAGCCTGCTGAAGTCCCTGACTGGCGCCGACGTGCTGGTCGAGGATCGTCTGTTCGCGACGCTCGACACCGTCACGCGTGAGCTTGATGTTGGCGAAGGCTATCGGTTTCGTCTGAGCGACACGGTCGGGTTCATCCGCAAGCTCCCGCATCACCTCGTCGCCTCGTTTCGCGCCACGCTGGAAGAGGCCCGCGACGCCGATCTCCTCCTGCACGTGATCGACGCGTCGCATCCCGCGTGGGAAGAGCAAGTGGGAGTGGTGGAGGCGGTTCTGGGGGAGATGGAGCTGGGAGGCTCCGCGTTGGCTCCCGCGCGCCAACGAGTCGTCTATGTGTTCAACAAGGCCGACCTGCTCCCCGACCCTCAGGCGTTTCTCGCGGGCGTGCGGGAGCGCTATCCGCACGCCGTTCTCACGTCCGCCGTGGCCAACGGCGGCTCGGGCATCGGTGTCGCGCAGCTCCTGATGGTACTCCGCAATTCCGCCCGGGCCCTGCGGCCGCTGGCGCGCGTCCGCGTACCGCTCGACCAGGGAAAGGTGCTCGCCGCCGTGCATCGGGAAGGGGAGGTGATGAGCGAGCTCGAGGAGGACGGCGTGGTGGTGGTCACGGCGCGGGTCGAGGCGACGCTGCTCGGACGGTTGCGGCGGCAGGGCATCGAGGTGGAGATCGTCCCCTGAGGCTGTTCGAGGTACCGCGCCGATGAGTCTGGAACGCGCCGTCCGTACCGCGCTGCGCCCCCTAGTTCGGCTGGTGCGTGGCTCGAGCGCGTGGCTCCTGCACCCGTCTCGGCGCCAAAGCACCCGCGCGGCGATTACCGCCATGCCGCCGATTCGCCGCATTCTCTTCATTTGTCACGGAAACATCTGTCGCAGTCCTTACGCCGCGGCTTGGTTCAGGCGGCGTCTGGAAGAGACGGGCACCCGAGGACTTACGATCGAGTCGGCCGGTTTCGTGGGAGGAGGGCGATCGTCGCCGACGATTGCGCTCGAGGTGGCGCGGCAACGTGGCATCGATATGACCCGGCACGTTTCTCAGGTCGCGACCATTGCTCATTGGCAGCGAGCCGACCTCGTGGTCGTCATGGAACCGGCACAAAAGCGGAGTCTCGAGGCACTCCACGGTCGCACGGGCCGGACGGTGATCGTCCTGGGCGATCTCGACCCCAACCCTGTATTCAGCCGCAGCATCCCGGATCCGATCGAAAAACCCGCCGCGGTGTTCGAAGCCGGCTATCGCCGGATAGAGCGGTGCGTCGACGCCTTGGTTGCGTTGTGTTCGGTGGATCTTCGCATGCCGCCGCGCCCGGTGAGCCACACGCCCTGGCCTCGTTCTACCTGAGTTGTCGCAGTACGATGCGTCGGGCACCGAGACCCGCCAGCACCCCCACAGCCGCGGCGAACCACGTGTCCCACGGACTGGGCCGCAATTGATTGAGATGGGGCGCGATCCCCAACGCGACGAGGGCGACGCCGCATGACCAACCCCAGCGAGCAACGGATCCCGTCACCCAAAACCCGAGCGGCAGAAACAGCGTGAGAATCCACACGAAATCGATGGCACGCAGGGCCCACGGCGGAAACCATCCGGGATAGAGCAGGAGCGACCATCCGCGGCTCGCCCGCAGCCCGAACCCGCACCTCGTGGATCGTGCCCCGGTGCTCGGGATCATGACGGCAACACATTCGCCGGCGTCTTTCCGCCAGTGGAGCACGAGCACGGTATCACCTGCGCGAACGGCGTCAGTCACCCGCCGCAGCCGCAGCGTCGGCTGCTCGAGATGCCATGACGTCGCGCGCATCCGATACCAGTAGACGAGGTCGCTGCCTGTGGCCTCGAGCAGCAACAGTTGCCGCTGATGATCGTCGGTGATTCCGAAGACCGGAGAAAGCGAAGGCGGCTTCGCTCCCGCGAGGAACAGGATTCGCAGGGTATCGCCGCGCGCCAGCAAGGATCGGACCGAGTCGCCGTCGCGCAGCGGCGCATCCGGAATAGCGATAGCGCCGATCCGTGTGTCGATGATTCGACCCCCATACCGCGGCATCTCCCCGTATTCTGGAATCCATTGTCCGTACTCCCGCGCGACGGGAAAATCGGGCTGCAGCAGGAATCCGGTGCACAAGGCAACCGCAACCGGCATGGCCACCACGGCCAGGGTAACAAGTTTCGCATGCCGGACATGTCCGCCAGCTGCGATGCGCAGGGTCGTCTGTGCGAGCAGCCCCCCGATTACGGCGCCAAGCGAGTTCGATACGACGTCGCTCCAACTGCTGTCGCGACCGGGGATCAACAGCTGGGCGACTTCGATGGCCGTTGAGAGGACGAAGCCGGTGAGGAAGATGCGCCGGGGGCGCGAGCCTAGCAGACCAAGCGACAGGCCGAATGGCACGAACAGCAGGATGTTGCGAATGAAGTCGGCCACGCCGCGCGCGCCGCAGAACAGGCAGGTCAGAAGCGGCGGAAGTTTGGACTCGCTCGAGGGATACAACGTGAGTGCCGCGATGACGAGGAGCGAGGCGACGAGCGCGGCGTGCCGCCACCCGCTTTCGCGTTTCAACACGCTGACTTCACATCACGGGTAAATCGTTGCGATCCTCTGTGAGAGGCAGATACGCCCGATCCTTGTCCGAAAGATGGGGTTGGCCGACCGCCCACGTGATTGCCAGTGTGGGATCGTTCCAGATGATCCCGCGTTGGTCGTCGGCGGCATAGTAGTCGGAGCACTTGTATTCGACGTCGCTCGGCTCTTTCAGGACGCAGAATCCGTGGGCGAACCCGGCGGGAATGAACAACTGCCGCTTGTTGGCCGCCGTCAGTTCCACGGCCACCCATTTTCCGAAAGTCGGTGAGCCGCGCCGGATATCGACTGCCACATCGATGATGCCGCCGCGGACGACGCGCACGAGCTTCGCCTGGGGACGTCGCAATTGATAGTGGAGTCCGCGTATCGTCCCCGGAATCGAATGGGAGTGGTTGTCCTGCACGAACGTGACCCCGATGCCGACGGCCGCGTACCGCTCCGCATGATAACTCTCGAAAAAGAACCCACGGCCGTCCTCGAACACCCGCGGCTCGATGACGACAACGCCCAGCAAACCGGTTTCGAGAACCTTCATGATCCCGCGGTGCCGACCTGGTCGAGAAAACGGTCCAGGGCTCCCTTCCAGCCGGGCAACGGCCGGTCCACGAACGCGTCGAAGCGCGATGTGTCGAGCACTGACCAGGCCGGACGCTTCGCCGGCCGGGGGTAATCCGCGGTCGTACACGGCGTGACGAGCTCCGGCTTCCCGAGCCGTTCGAACACGTGCCTCGCGACCTCGTACCAGGTCCCCTGGCCGGTGTTGGCAATATGGAGGATTCGGCCGCGTGGCGCGCTCACGCCGCGGCCCTGGCGCTCCAGGGCGATGAGGCACCATGTCGCTCGGGCGAGATCGACGGTATAGGTCAGCCGGCCAGTCTGGTCGTTCACGACTTTCGTGGCCAGTCCCGCTGTGGCGCGCTCCCACATCGTCCTGGGAAAGCTCCTCCCGTGGACGCCGTACAGCCATTGCGTGCGAAGAATCAGCGCGCGGACTTTGTGTTCGGCAATGCGCTGCTCGCCCGCGAGCTTGGAGGCGCCGTACACCCCGGCAGGAGCGCAGGGATCTTCTTCACGATACGGCCGCGACGCTGTTCCGTCGAACACGTAATCGGTCCCATAGTGGATGAGGACCGTATCGCTCCGGTGCGCGACCGCTCGGGCCACGTATCCGGGAGCGTGGCCATTGACGGCGAAGGCGCGTTCCCTGTCCGATTCCGCGCCGTCGACGTTCGTGTATGCGGCGCAATTGATGACCACGTGCGGCGCAATCTCGTCGATCGCCGCGTGTACCGCGGCGGGGTCGGTGACGTCGAGCGCGGCCGAGTCGCGCGCGACGAGCTCCACCTGCGAGGGGGCGGTGGCGATGACATCGCGCGCGAGCATGCCTCGAGCGCCGAGAACAAGAACGCGAAGCACGTCAATCGCTGGGGGTGAGATACAACGCGCGGGCCGCGCGGTACGCTTCACTGAGCACGCGTTCCCACCAGGTCCGGTTCTCGAGGTACCACTGCACCGTTTCCGCGAGACCGGTCTCGAGATTCCGCCGGGGCGCCCATCCGAGCTCGCTCCGAATCTTGGTGATGTTCATGGCGTAGCGGCGATCGTGGCCCGGGCGGTCTGTGACGTACCTGATGAGCGACTGCGGTTTCCCGAGGAGGCGCAGCAGCTCGCGCACGATCGTGATGTTCGTCGTCTCGGCCTCCCCGCCGATGTTGTACACGTCACCTGCTTTGCCCTTCGTCAACACTGTCCAGAGGGCGTCCACGTGGTCCTGCACGTGGATCCAGTCCCGAACATTCAGGCCGTCCCCGTAGACCGGCAGCGATTCATCGCGCAGGGCGCGCGTAATCATGAGGGGAATGAGCTTTTCCGGGAATTGAAACGGCCCGTAATTGTTCGAGCAGCGCGTGATCACCGCGGGAAAGCGATGCGTCTCGACGTACGCCCGCACCATCAGGTCGGAGCCGGCCTTGCTGGCCGAATACGGACTGTTGGGCGCGATCGGATGCTGCTCCGTGAAGGCGTGATCGGTCGCCCCGAGTGAGCCATAGACCTCGTCGGTGCTGACATGCAGGAAGCGAAACGGGCGGGGAGCGCGGGCCAGCTCGGCGCGGCAGGCATCGAGCAGCGTGACCGTTCCGCCGACGTTGGTCTCCACGAACGCGTGGGATCCGACAATCGAGCGATCGACGTGCGACTCCGCCGCGAAGTGCACCACGGCGTCCGGGGTCCAGCCCTCCTCGCGGCCGACCGCACCGGACAGAAGTCGGCCAACGGTCGTAGCATCGCGGATGTCCGCGCGTACGAATCGATAGCGGTTGTCACCCTCGGCGCCATGGCGCCGGGCGACGTCCGTCAGGCTCTCGAGATTGCCCGCGTACGTGAGCAGGTCCAGGTTCACGACCCGCATCTCGGGATGGCAGAGCAGGGCGGTACGGACAAAATTCGAACCGATGAAACCCGCTCCGCCCGTGACCAGGATCGTGGCCGGGTTCATCACACCTCCACCTCCGAGTCATCTCCGAGCGACATGCGGTACAGCCCCTGCGAGCCGCGGCTCGACATGACGACGTTGCGTCCCATAAGACTGTCCTCGAGGCGGTTGACGCCCTTGAGCCGGCACCCCTGGAGCAGGACGACGTGCTCGATGGTCGAGTCAATCACGTGGGTGCAGTCGCCGACGCTCGTGAACGGGCCAATGAAGCTGTTCACGAGCCGGCACCCGGAGCCGACGACGACCGGCCCGCGGATGCGGCAGTTCTCGATGACGGTACCCTCGCCTACCTGCACGCGGCCCTGGAGCGAGGTGCGCTCGTCCACGGTGCCGCGGACGTCGGCTGTGCACCACGTGTCGAGCACAGTCGTATTGGCGGCCAGGAGGTCGTCCTTCTTGCCGGTATCGAGCCACCACTCCTGAACGACGTGCGACGCGACGCGGGCCTTGTCGTTCAGCAACTGCTGGATGGCGTCGGTGATCTCCAGTTCGCCACGGGCGGACGGCTTAATCCGATCGATGGCGGCGTGAATGGACGGAGAGAAGAAGTAGACGCCCACGAGGGCGAGATTCGACTCCGGATCCTTGGGCTTCTCGACAAGCTTGAGAACGCGTCCCGTGCGGTCGACCGTCGCCACCCCGAACGCCGACGGATTCTCCACCGGCTTCAGCAGAATGGTCGCGTCGGACGCATCGGTCCGAAATTCGTTCGCGAAGCGGCTGATCGGCGTCCCGATGAGGTTGTCGCCCAGGTACATGACGAAGGGTGAATCCGCGAGAAATGGCCGGGCGATCTTCACGCAGTGCGCGAGGCCGCCGGGGTGATCCTGCGGAATCCAGGTCACGCGGATGCCGAACCTCGAGCCGTCCCCCACCGCCTGTTGAATGGCGGGGCCGGTCTCCGGCGCGATCACGATGCCGACGTCCTCGATCCCCGCGGCGCCGATGTTCTCGAGCACGAAGAACAGGATCGGCTTGTTGGCGACGGGGATGAGCTGCTTGGCCGCGGTGTGCGTAATCGGGCGGAGTCGCGTTCCCTTCCCGCCGCTCAGCACCAGAGCCTTTAGATTTGGCCGCATCACGCGCTCCTTCTCGAGTCGTCAGGAATGGTGCGAGACGGGGGTTCCCCGGGGCTGCTGGCCGGCGATCCCCGAGGCGACAAGGGTGCCGTACAGCGCTTCCGCCGTGCGACGGTGCCCGGCGGGTGACAGGTGCCCATCGATGTAGGGCAACACCTCGCTCGAGTAGGGCTGAAAGGCGTCCATCAGCATCACGGAAGGTACTCCGAGCCGCTTGAAAACGAGTGACAGCCGCCGCTCGGGATAGTACCGGTCCATTCGTGGCGGGGGCTGCTGGCTCGCGAACCACTCCCATTTCGGCCCGAGCTGGACTTCGAAGGGCACAACGAACGCAAGATACGCGATCCCGCGTTGCCGGGTCATTCGCACGGTCTCTTCGAGCAGCCGTTCGGTGATGTGCCAGCCCTCCGCGACCACTCGTGGCTGCTGGCTGGAATCGGCGACGTACGTGAACAGGAGTGGGTCGAGAGTCGGGAACCCGTTCCTGCGCAGGTAGGCGGCTCGACCGCGATCGTCGGGACGCTGAGGATTGGGACTGAGCAGCCGGAGCAGCCAATACTCGAGCACATGATAGGTGACGAGGTGACGGCGCAGATAGGCCGCGACCGGATACGAACTGGTCTGCTGCAACTGCCCGTGCGACTCGACGAAGTACGGCCGGTACAGGTCGTTGTTGCTCCGGCACATGTCGTACATGCCGATCGCGTTGTTACAGATGTCGTTCAGGGGGAAGACCTCCTGGATGACGACATCAGGATCGAACGCGAGCCCGTATTCGCGGAGCGCGATGTATTCCTGCGCGGTGCCGAAATCCCCCACGCCGAGGTTGATGACTTCCCAGTGCTCGGAGCCGTCTTGGTTCAACAATTTCTCGAGCTGCTGCTGGAACGTCTCCTCGTAATTGACCTGTACCGCTTCGCAGAACGAATCGCCGATCACGACGACGCGCTTCACGCCCTTCGGTTTGCGATGTTGATGCTCGCGATCGCGAAAACCGAGCGCATTGAAGCTGACATGCACGGCACGGCCGTTGAGCGTGAAGTCATAGCTCGCGCTTGGCACCTGGCTCCAGCCCAGGATCGGCTGGTAGCGCCAGTTTGGGCTGAGGTTGTAGTCGAATGGCGAGGCGCGCACCACCACCTCAAAAAGGGAGACACCCACGACGAGTGAGCAGCACAGCAGGAGTAAATTGCGTCGCTCGGTCATTGCGTATGTGGATTACTTGCAATTACTTGTAGATTCGGTTCGGATAGGCTGGGAGTTGGCAAGAATGGCGCCGTCTATTTACCAAGGGCGTTCAAAAGAACTGATGCGGTAACGCAACAGCCATCCCGTAACAGCGGTTAGCCGCGATCAGCGGGACGGGAGCCTCAGGGGGCGTGGAGCCATGGCTCGCGCAACCGAAGGGAAGAGGCACATGGTATTGTCCGCCCACGGGATCCCGAACCTCCCCTCCGGCGGCACCGGAAAACACGGCTGTGAGCCCTTCCCGAGTGCCGTATAGAACAACACGACGCGGTCCGCTTCCACGGCCGCAGTCGGGGACGCGAGCCCCCAGTCATTGAACCCCGGGATGCCACCCGGCGACAGGATGACGCGCGGTGTGCTCCACCGTAAGCCGTCCGGCGATGTCGCGTAGTTGATCGATTCGCCGTTCTGCCCCCGGCCTTCCAGTGTGACGCCGAACAGGTGATAGGCGCCCTCAAAGTAGTGAACGTCCGGCGTATTGACCCCACCGAGGATCGACGCATCGGAACGCGAGATCACGTTCAGTTGATCGTCCAGGACTGCGCGGCCGAGCTCAACGTGATCGATATTCTGACCGGGGGCATCGAGTGCCTGGTCGGGAAGTCGGAACCCCAGGCCAATGTAGAAGAGCACGGGGCCACTCGGCCCCACCGCGACGCTCGGTTCCTGAGTGTTGTTGTCGAATCGGCCTGGACGCCGATCGAAGGGTAACCAGGGCGTGGGACGTCGTTCGAATTGCCGAGATTCATCCATCAGGGCCGCGCGCACCGATTGCCCTCCGAGAGGGAGGCGGGCCAGTCCGATCTGGTAGCGTCCGGTAAAGCGGCGTCCGTTGACGTCTCCATCGGCGCTGTAGGCAAGGTACAGCACATCACCGACGCGGAATACCGATGCGGTTTCGATGCGATAGGAGTCGAACCCGGTATCGCTGGGCTGGACGACCGGAGACTGTCGAAAGGTCCAGGTCAATCCCCGGTCAGCAGAAAACGCGTATGCAATAGAGGTGATGACCTTCAGGATGTTACAGGCCGACGGATTGGCTGGGTCCCAGGAGAAGACGTACCCCCGGTCGTTCCAACAAAAGTAGCTGGAATAGAACAGGTGATAGCCCTCGGCATCGACATAGACGTTCGGGTCAACCGGAAGGATCGGCAATCCCGCCCGTCCAGAGGATATGACTGGCCCTGAGTCCGGTTGCAGGGCGAAGGACACGACCTCGGGGGCGGCTGCCACCGGGACGGGGCGATTGCGCGGAGCTGGACTGCACGCCGCTGCGAATAGCAGGACACCGACAACTTTCGCGCCGGACCCGTTCACGTCCCGGCGCTCTTCTGGTATACAGGCATGAGTGCAGGATTGTCATCGAACCATCGAACCGTCTGGCAAAATCCTTCTTCAAAAGTGTAGCGTGGTTCCCAGCCGAGTCTGCTGCGGATTGTTCGGTTATCGGCCACCCACACGCTCGTGTCCCACGCGCGAGCGGGCATGCTGCCCCACTCGGGTTTCGCGTTTATCCCCATGACGCGGCGCGCCACACTTGCGACCTCCCGGATCGAGGTCTGGACACCCGTTCCCACGTTGTAGACGGACCCGGGCTCCTGGTCGGGCCGGGTGGCCGCCAGCAGACACGCGTCGACGGCGTCGCCAACGTAAACGAAGTCGCGAGCAATGTCCGGGTTGACGAGCGGGGGAAGACAACCGGCGCGGCCATTCAACACGAGCATCGGGATCAACCGGCCGGGTTCCTCATAAGGTCCGTAGACCGAGTAGAAGCGCAGGGTAACGAGCGAGACGCCGCGGAGCTTTGCCGTGTACCGGCAATACATTGTCGCCGACGCTTTGGTGACCGCATAGTAGCTGTTGGGGTCCAGGCATTCCGTCTCGGCGGGCGGATGATCCTTGTACCCGTACTCCGATGAAGATCCCGCGTTGACAAAAGCGTCGAAGCCCGTTTTGAGACACGCTTCTACCAGATTGATAGTCCCGATGATGTTCGTCCGCACCATGCCCTGCAGATCCGACTGCCAGGAGTACGCTCCATGCGCGCTCAAGTGAAACACCCAGTCGGGCCGGACTCCTGCCACCACTCGAACCATGGCCTCGGCATCAGTCATGTCGACCGTATGTAGCTGGACCTGCGTCTTGATGCCCTCGATCCGCCACGGCTGGTGCCCGTCCCGGACCAGCAGGTGAATTTCGTGGCCGTCGGTCAACAACCTCCTGGCGAGGTTGGCGCCGATGAATCCGGTCGCGCCGGTGACAATCACTCGTTTCATGACCGAACGACGTCGCCGCGCTACCGATTCAGGAAATCGCTGTAGCTGAAGACATCCAGATAACTGCCGGCGTAGATGCGGATCTGCTCGCGTTCCTTGGCGGACAACTCTAGGGCGGTAGCACGATTCGCGTCCGGGGTAGGCGTACGGATGGTGCCCCAGGGATAGATCTGGTCAAGCTCGTTGCCGTTCCAGGTGGGGCGTCTCAACGACTCCGCGGGCTTAAGCCCAATGGTCTTGCACACCTCGCCCAGCGTGTTGAATGGATCCGCAAGAACATCCTCGGTCCGTACGATATGAAGCCGGTCAGGGAATTGTTGCTTGAAACTCAGCGCGTGGTACTGGTTCAGCATCCAACCGAGCATATAATCCTTCAGCGACAGCGGAACGGGACGCTTCTTGGTGTCAGCGTACGCCGACCAGGGATTTCTTACCAGGTGGAGCACGTGCGCCTGGGGGAAATCCGTCAGGATCTTGTCCGCATCAACCACGACAATGGGGCTGTAGCCAACATACACGACCTGCTCGCCGGTGCGTCGAAAATCCTTCCAGGCGTCGAAGGTGGCGCGGAAAAAAGCCGCCACGTTGTTGCCGCGTGAGCGCCCGGACTTCTGGACTGCCTGTACGAAGCGCTGACACCGGTCCTCGTCCGAGAAATCGAACGGCATGTGACGGAACTTGCTGACCTGCGGGGTCCGCGCCCGTACCTTGCATTCCTCGTCGATAATTGCCCGGTAATCCTGCTCCGGTGTGGCGTCCAGCGCGAAGACGGGCCAACGGTACTTGGTGGGGAATACCGATGCGAGCGCGTCGTTCACCAGGCGCGTGCCCACTTGCGACTCGAAGGGATAGACGAACATCTGCGGGTGCCCGTCGAGGAAACGGTGCGTCGTATTGCCCCCGTTCTCGTACATGGCGCCCAGCATCAGGAACCTGAAGTCAGCTCCCATTCCGCGTGTTCCTCGCCGGTTCAGTCGAGAATCCGTAAAAGAGCAACCGCTGGCGCTCGGACACGCGCTTCCTGCCAACAGGAAATGGCAAGCCCGAGGACCACGAGCGCTCTACCCAGTCCACGGAGAAAACCTGGTTGCCGAGGGGCCAGATCAGGCTGCCGACGACGCGTCCGGTCCTCGTGTCTACCGCATGGAGGCCACACTGCGCCCGTGCGGGATCGAGTCCCGGTGCGTACTGCCGGAAGCGGGGAATCACCCGCGACGTTCCAACAAAGGCGATCGATCCCTTGAAGCATAGCCCCCGCGTCCATCCCGGCAGGCGGGCAATCGGCTCGAAGGCACCATCTCGCCCCATCACGACTTCACCGTACCCGCTGTTATCCACCCAGACACGCCCGCGATGCAGCCGGGCCGAGTGGGGCCGCGTCAGTCCCCGCACCATGGGCTCACGCGTGGCGCCCGAGAAGATCACGCCCCGGCCATCAACCGGAAAATTCCGCTGCCCGGGCCGCCGATGAGAGACTTGATCGGAGGACGCGCTGAAATATGAAGTCTCGAGGGTGGAGCCGGCCGCGATGGAATTGAGTTGGATGTGGTTCTGGCTGAAGATCGGCCCGGTGGCGCTCTCGATGCATCGTGGCCACCACGCAGGCTCGAAACGCCCGGACCCGCCGAGGCGGACCACCGCGTTCCGGCCGACCGCGTTGGCGTGGAGCTCATCGCCGATCATGGCGAGGTCGTGGAAACGCAGGCTCCCCGGATAGAATCGTGACTCAAGCGGAACCAGCGGGCGGTCGCCGGGTGTCGGCCCCGTGACCGGGGCCATGGCGAAGACCTGGTTGGGGTTGCGCGTGCTCGCGAGATGAACCACGCCCCGTTTACGATCGACCGCGAGTCCCGAGGGGTGGGGCATCGCCATGTAGGTCATGGAAGGGCCGCGTTCGCCAACACTCATTGCCATGACCAGATGCTCGTACTCCCGCGTCACCAGCAGCGTGATGTCGTTGCTCTCCAGCGTCTCCCACCAGGCCCCGCGCACGCTATGCCGCAGCAGTCGCTCGTCCACAGCGACCGCATCCTGCCACTGGCTAGTGATCTGGCCCGGGTGCCGCCACTGGGCGTCATGGTACGACCACAGCGTGTTCAGCTGTCTGGAAGTCACGTCAGGCCGGCCGGCGCGCCACTAGCTGCTGCGTTGACGTCGGAAACCTGAGAGTCATCAGCACCAGATCCACAACCGTGAACATCCCCAATGTCACGGGATTGGTGTAGTTGAAAACCTCGAACACACTCTTGTGCTTCGTGAGAGCGTCCATCTTGAGCGAGTTTCGGACACTCATGTTCCAGGAGGGGGCCGAGGTTGTATTGCCGTGATGCAGGATCTCGAACCCGGCGTCCTCCGCGAGGCCGGCGAGATGCTTCTTGGAAAAGAGGTTGATGTGCCGGGGAAAATGGGTATGTCCCCAGTTATTCCTGAAGACAGAACGGCTGAACGCGTTCGCATCCGGGGTTTCGAGATAGATCACGCCTCCCGGATTCAAGTGTTCATACTTCCACCGGAAGACCGCCCGAGGATCGAGCACATGTTCGATGGTGTGGATGCTGGTGATGGCATCGAACGTTTCCGGGATGTCACACTCCTCGATCATCCCCTCAATCATCTCGATGTCGGCATCCTGTAGACTCCGTCGCGTCTCATCATCAAAGTGAATTTCGTTAGCATACAGCCGCATGTCTGCGGTACTGATGTCTCGGATGAGCCGCAATAGGCGTCCCGCGCCGGCGCCGACATCGAGCACGCGTGAACCATCCTTCAGTCCCTGAAGGACATGTCGCATGCGGTGGCGGTCGAACACATGACTCTTCACCCACGCGATGAACGGAGACGGCGAGTACGCCGACGCGGTATTGCTCGTCAGATAGTTCGTGTAGATCCGGTCCATTTCATCGTGCCGGGGACGCGGCGAAAGAAAGACATGCCCGCACGTGGCGCACTCGAGGAACGTGAACTTGTTATCGCAGGTCCGGAATTCGATGTCGTATCCTTCCAGGCAGGGCGTGCCGGTCGAGCTGCCGCAGACGCAGCAGGTCGTTTCCTGGAGGACGAGAGTGACACCGCTGCCGACGTTCACTGTGACGGTGCCTTCATGGACTGCCACAGGCCGAACGCGCGCCAATACATCCGGAACGCCGAGCGTATGGTCGTCGTCGAAGCGCCCCCGTGGCGCTGGGAGAACAGGATCGGCACCTCCAGCATCGGGTACTGTGCCCGGCGGCAGGTCGCCACAAACTCGGCGTCGATCATATCGTCGTTTCGCGAGAGCCTCAGCAGCTTGTCGAACGTTCGCGGGAACACCTTCGGCGTCCCGTTGATGTCCCAGGTGGCGAGGTCGAACAGCGCCCGACACTCGAGGTTGAACAACACCGATCCAATGCGCCGTTTCGCGCTGTCGCGAATCCTGCGGTTGGCCTTGATGACGACCGCGGGGTGAGCGACCGCGTACAGCAGCATCAGCAACAAATCTCCCGGATTGGTGCGCGCCGCATTGGTGTAGCACAACACTGCGCCGCGGGCTTGCTCGAGCCCGTGTTTCACGGCCCGCCCCCAACCCGCTTCCGCCGCGTGCACGGCCCTCACGTTCGCGGAACGCGTGGCCAACGCTTGACACACGTCGAGCGAATTGTCGCCGTTGCCGTTCACCACCAGGATCATCTCGTACGACTGGGGGAGACGGGTCAGGGCGTCCTGATATCCCTGCACCGTGCGCCCAATGAACTCGGCCTGTCGATACACCGGGAGCACGATGGACACCACGGGATCGCTCACGCGGGGGCGGTCGCCTCCCGCAGCAGTTGCACCGCCGTGTCGCTCAGCTTGGCGGCAGAAATGCCGTGGAGCTCGTGTAGAAATCGTTGGCTGCCCGCAATCCCATGTGGCGTTGACTGCACCCCGCAGCGTACCAGCCGGCAGGCGAGCCCCCGATCTGCAATGACCTCCGAGATCAATGAGCCGAGGCCCCCCACCACGTAGTGGGCTTCGACACTCATTGCCAGCGGGAATTGCGCCAGGAGACTTGCCAGGTCGTCGGTCGGTGACGGGTTGAAGCTGGCGACGACCGCAACCGCCGCGGAGATGTCCTGGGCGGCGAGTGATTCGGCGGCGGCGGTCGCTTCACTCGCCACACTGCCCGTCGCCACGAGGATGAGATCCTCGCCTTGGCGGACGAGCTGAGCACGTCCGAGCGCGAACCCACCGTTGAGACCCGGTACTTTGGTTTGCTCGTCCTTCCCCAGCCGGTAGTAGATCGGTCGGGCAAGGTCCCACGTGGCCAACAGACTCTCGCGGGTTTGTTCGTAATCCGCCGGCGCGACCACGGTCATGCCGGGCTGGATGCGCATCATGCCGATGTCTTCGAGCGCGTAGTGTGTCATCCCGTTCACGCCATAGTCAAAGCCGGCTCCCACGCCCACGATTCGCACCCTGAGCCCGTGGAGGATCGGCCCGTTGCGGATGAATTCGTATGGGCGCAGCGACGCGAAGGTCCCGATCGAATAGCAGAACGGGATGAAGCCCGCCTCGGCCAGCCCCGTGGCGATTCCGACCATGTTCTGTTCTGCGACTCCGACATTGATGAAGCGATCGGGGAATCGGTCGGCAAACGGCTCTATCACCTGGTAGCCGAGGTCACCGGTGAGCAGGATGATCCGCGGATCTCGCGCAGCGAGGTCCGCGAGCGTGCGTATGAAGGTCGCTCTCATTGCGGCATCTCGATGTCAGCCAGCGCACGCTGGAACTCCTGGTCGGACATCGGCCAGTAGTGCCACTTGAGCTGGCGTTCCATGTACGAGACGCCCTTTCCGAACACCGTGTTTGCGATCAGGACATGGGGCGGTCCCGAGACGGTGTCCAACGCTTCGAAGGTCCGGGCGAGCTGCCTCATGTCATGCCCGTCCACCTCGCGAGCGTCCCAACCAAAGGAGCGCCAGCGCTCAGCCAGCGGAGAGAGATCCAGCACGTCGGCAGTCTTGCCGAGTGCCTGCTGCCCGTTGAGGTCAACAATCGCGATCAGATTCGACAGGCGATGATGAGCGGCGAACATCACTGCTTCCCACATGGAGCCTTCGTCGCACTCGGCGTCGCTCAGCAGCACGAACACGCGGCGCCTGGAACCGTGCAGCCGCGCGGCATAGGCGGCGCCGGTACCCGCGGAGAGACCTTGTCCGAGGGAGCCGGTGGAGAAATCAACACCGCTCAGCGTGTGCTCAGGGTGAACGGCCAAGGCCGTTCCGTCCGCGCAGTAGCTGTTGAGCTGGCTCTCCGTCAGCCAGCCCCGCAGATGGAGCGCGGCGTAGAGCGCCAACGCCGCGTGGCCCTTCGACAATACAAAACGATCCCGGTCCGGATCATCCGGGCCGGAGATGTTGAGTGCGCTGGTATAGAGCGTAGCCACGATATCGGTGATGGACAGCGCTGAGCCGATGTGGCCCACATGCGCGCGCTTCGACTGCTGCAGCACGATCCGACGGATCGCTTGCGCGACTTGCCGTGGCTCCGTCGCATCGATCACCGGGCGGTCCCTCCAAGGCTCACCGGACCACCTGGTGGTGGCTCGAGCGGCGCAAAGCTGATCAAATACCATGCGACGGCCAGCTCGCGTTCGTCGACGGAATTGCGGATGACATCCCGGGGCGCGCGAGCGTAGGCGTAATGAAATTCCAGGGTATCCAGCGACTGGCGCAGTGCGGCGCCGGGCAGATTCACCGAGTAGCGCTGCAGGCCCGGTTGCAGGGGGACGTCCTTAACAACGACTCCGTTGAGAACGATCGTGACGTGCTGCGGAGGACTGCCCTGAAAAGTGAAGGGAAGGGCCTCGAAGTCCATGCGGGCATTGGCCGCGCGGGGGAGGGGGATGGTCAGCACGGATCGGGGGCCGTTACTCCAGGTGAATGTGCGTCCGCTCGAGACCTCATCGGCTTGCCAACCCTCCCGCATCCATTGGCGCGCGCTGTTGTCTCCGAAATCGAGCCGGAGAGGAAGCGTGACATGCGGTGCAGAGTCCCAGCTTGTCCATCGCGTGAGGCGCCACGGTGGGACGGACAGGTCCTGGGCTCTGAAATGCGTGGCCTGGAGTGCCGCAGCATACGGGGCGAAGAGAGGCTCGTCCCAGGGGAGGTGATTGGTAACCCACAAAACATCCTGGGGGGACGTCGCGAACGTCACAAACTCGTAATAGGGGCGCCCTGCTCCGGTAAAATCGTACTGAAACGTCTGCCGGTTCGGAGAGGGAGCCATCCCGAGAACCTTGAAGCCCCATTCGGCAAACGTATCGTCGAACAACCGCGGTGACGCATCCGTTTCGATCACCTTGATCAGTTTGGTGAATTCGACATTGAAGACACGCTTTTCACTAATCCCGACCGTTGCGGCGCCGGCGGCTACCAGCAACGCCAC
>Ga0335082_10001270_pt1 | contig 26930 bp, 31 predicted proteins | sample Lox_Sample_41_FD_206718 | JGI IMG/M metagenome (GOLD analysis project Ga0335082, IMG submission 206718) | Soil microbial communities from Loxahatchee National Wildlife Refuge, Florida, United States - Lox_Sample_4.1 | ecosystem: Environmental > Terrestrial > Soil > Wetlands | place: USA... | reverse complement strand
CCGCGGGCATAGACGAGACCAACACGCTCTTCATTTTCACTCCCGACGAAGGCGACCATTTCGTCGGCGGCACGCCCACCCCGGCTAACTGCGACGGCGTGACCGTGCCGTGCACCTACGGGCTTGATGGCGTCGGCGAAGTTGACTACGACCTGGGAGCGGCTGCCGTCGCCGCCGGTAACTCCACTGCCTTTTCCTATCACTTCGACGACTCCGCTACTTCCTACGTGATTGGGAATCCCGCGCAAAACAGCACTTCGGTTCGCCAGCTCGAACAGACGCTCGGCGGACTGAGCGCCATCAATCCGCATACAGGCCTGAGCGAGAGCCTGCTCGGGTTCGGCCTCGGCCCGGATCTGCAGGGCGCCATCGTCGATCAGACGGGGCAAAAGATGCTGCACATGAGTTCCTCTTTGGACCCGTTGCGCGATCCGACTTTCACCTTCTTCGGCAATCCGAATTTCTTCTTCGAAACCACCGGCAACACTACGCCCGCCGTTGGCACCGGCTTCGCGTGGAACCACGGTGACATTCAGCCGGAAATCGGCCGGACTTTCATCGGCATCGTTGGCCCCGGCGTGAGGAACCTCGGTGTTACTTACCCCAGGGATTTTTACACCGATCACGTGGATGTCCGGCCGACCCTCATGTACCTCACCGGTCTCACCGACGACTACCAGCATGATGGCCGCGTCATTCTCGAGCTGCTTGATCCCAGGATTCTGCCCGATCATCTGCGGGACAGGGCCTTCACCCTGAATTTGTTGGGTCAAATCTACAAGCAGATCAACGCGCCTTTCGGCGACCTTGCGAAGGACACTCTGAAGATTTCGACCCACGCTCTGCTGAGCAATTCGGCTGGCGATGCCACCTACGCCTCGCTCGAGAACCAGATCGCTACATGGACGACGAGGCGCGACGCTTTGGCCGCGCAAATTCAGTCCATTCTTGAAGGAGCCGAGTTCAACGGTCAACGCGTAAACGATGACCAGGCCTTCCGCCTCATCGGCGAATCCCTGGGACTGCTCTTCGCTGCCGACGCCTGCGCGGAGAATCCGGAACGCTGCGCCCGCTTCTAACCCACACCAAACGGCAAAACAAAACGGTGCCCTGGAACTTCCGGAGCGCCGTTTGTTTTTCCCTAACCCCTGCTACCCGAAACTTTTCTTTGTTTACCGGGCCAACGGCCTTTGAAACACCGGCATCCCAGGCCTCCGCAGCGGATAACCCTGCGGCTGACCATGGGCTTGCGCGGGGATCAGCCCATTCGAATGGCTGGCATGTCCGATGTGCCCGTGCTGCCCATTGCCATTCGCCGGCGCGGGCTGCGGCAGCCGAGCCGGGTTACCGATAGGGCGGAGGTTGATCGGCGCGGCGTTCACGTGATCGCTGATCGCCTGCAGCCTCTTGAGGATGGACTGCCACTGTTCCCAATCCAGTTGCCGCAAAAACGGGCGCAATCCCTGGATGAACGGATCCTCCAGCAGCGCCTCGCCATCCGATTCGGGGATGAAGAAGCGGTTCAGGCCGACGTTCAGGGCTTCGGAGATCTTCTCCAGCGTGCCGAGGCTCGGCGTCATCTGGCCGCTCTCGATGCGCGAGAGATACGAACGGCTGACTTTCGATTTCGACTGCAACTGGCTCTGCGTCATCCCGCGCGACTCGCGCAGTTGGCGAATCCGCTGGCCGATGTTCTCGACCGTCTCCTGATTCGCGAACTTCGGCGAAATCGCTTCGGGCACCGCCTCTTCCTGCGGCTGCTCCTGCGGAATCAGATACTCCATCCGCTGGGGCAGCGCTCGAACGCACCGCCGGCAGTTGCCGGTGCGCGTACGGTACTGCACAAGCCCGCAAGTTTTGCAGCGAATGACTTCGCGATCCATCTCCAAAGAATTCATCGTTGCCTGTTTATCCATTTGTGCGGACACCGGCACTCCTCGTTGACTTGTCTTTTTTCCGGCGTGCGGATAGGAAGGAACGTCGGAGCGTTCTTGGGGGAAGGCAGTTGCTGGCGCGAAAGGAGTTTCGCTTGAACGCTATTTTCTGTCAAGAGTATTTTTCGGTTTTTTTGAGGAAAACGCCGGAAATTCTCCGTGTTTCCGCCCTGTTTTCGCCTGTACTCACGAGCGGGTGTCACCCATTTCTACCGCTCCTAGTAGCGTTTCCTCTGCATCACAACTATATCTTGTGCTTTTGTTGCTTCCGCAGCCCCATTCACGTTTCCGCACATTTGTCCCAGCCTCGCACACTTTGTTCGCTTCTATGTTCCTTGCATCCGTGTACGGGCCGCTTTACGCTGCCTCTCGTAAGGACCGCGGCGGGCCGCCCTTCCCTGCAGACTCCTGACTACCGACCACAAACTCACCCCCTGCTGCTACACTCTTGTTTTTCCTAGGAGCCTCAATGCCGACCCGCGAAGACGCCTGGAACCTTGTCTGCGAATACACGCAATCCGAATCCCTCCGCAAACACATGCTGGCCGTCGAGGCCTGCGTCCGCGCCTACGCCCGCAAACATGGGGCGGACGAGGAACTCTGGGGCATCACTGCCCTCCTCCACGATTTCGACTACGAACGCTGGCCCAACGCCGAGCATTCCCCCGACCACGAACACCCGGCGGGAGGCGCCAATATCCTGCGTGAGCGCGGCTACTCCGAGGAGGTTATCCGCGCGGTCCTTTCCCATGCCGTCTATTGCAATGTCCCTCGCCAGACGCCGCTCGAAAAGACCCTCTTCGCCTGCGACGAACTCGCCGGCTTTTTGACCGCCTGCGCCTACGTGCGCCCCTCGAAAAGCATCCTTGATCTCGAAGCCAGCTCCGTCAAAAAGCGCATGAAAGACAAGGCCTTCGCCCGCGGCGTCTCCCGCGAAGACGTGATCAAAGGCGCCGAAGAACTCGGCGTCCCCCTCGGCGAGCACATCACCCACTGCATTGCCGCCCTCCGCGAACAAGCCGACGCCCTCGGCCTTCGCGGCTCGCTTTGACCCAGCCAAATGCTCGAATCTGTAAAGATTATCGGAATCTGTATCGCCGCGGGGATTCTCTACGGAGTCGTCCACGACCAGTTCACTGCCCGGATTTGTATGGAGTACTTTACTGTTTTTCATCCTCCCGTTTTCGCGACACAATCTCCGACGTTACTGGCAATCGGCTGGGGCATCATTGCCACTTGGTGGGTCAGCGCATTCCTTGGAATCCTGATGGCTTTTGCTGCCCGTGCGGGTACGCGTCCCAAACTGGATACCTCGAGCTTGATTCGCCCCATCAGCTACTTGCTAATCGTCATGGCGGTCTGCGCAGCGCTGTCCGGCACTGTCGGCTATCTGTTGACGGAACAGGGCCAAATCTTTCCGCCAAGCTGGGTAGTACTTAACCTCCGGCAGGGCATGTATTCACGTTTCATGGCCGACTGGTGCGCGCACAACGCCTCGTACGCAAGTGGCTTTCTAGGCGGCGTTTACCTTTGCTTCTGGGTCCACAGAAAACGGAAGCTATCGTAAGCAGGGGTTTCGGATCGGCCACTCTTTGACTATTTTCCATTTTCCTTTTTCCATTTTCGCCTTTCTCCCGCGCCTAACCTCCCCTATCCTCTCCCGTCCAATGGGTGTAAGATGCAGGCCTCCCCGTCCGTCCTCTGCAAATCTCAATCGTAAGGAGCCAACAATGTCTGCGCCTCAACCTGGAATGTCTCCCGAATTCGCCGCTGGTCTCCGCGAAGTAATGCTGCAAGGCCTCCAGCGCGAAATGGAAGCCACCAAAAAAGTCCTCGCCGCGATCCCCGACGCCAAGCGGGACTACCGCCCCGACGCCAAATCCCGCACCGCCTGGGAGCTGGCCTGGCACCTCGCTGCCTGTGACGTGCAGATGACCGACGAAGTCGCCGATCATAAATTCGAGATGCAGCCGCGCTTCAAGGACGAACCGAAGAACGTCGCCGACCTCGTAAAGTGGTACGACTCCAACTTCCATCGCGCCATCGCCCGCGTCCAAGCCATGACTCCCGAGCAGCTTTGCACGCCAGTGGACTTCTACGGGGCGTTCAACCTGCCGGTGGTTTTCTATCTGTCGTTTGTGAACAACCACTCCATCCACCATCGCGGCCAGCTCGCCACTTATCTGCGTCCGATGGGCTCCAAAGTTCCCGCCATTTACGGCGGCAGCGCCGACGAGCCCTGGCAGGGCTAGCCTCTCCCTTACCTTTCTCTGGAAACTAAAAGGGCCGGTCACTGCCGGCCCTTTCTCTATTTGCGTCGGATTTCTGAGTGCCCCACACGCCGCAATTGCGTATGGGACTTTGCAAACGTCAGCGTCCCCGTTACCTTCCCTGCACGCCGCCTCGCTTTTCACACACCGCGAGAATCTTCTTTCCTACACTTTTCTTAATTGCTCAAGGAGACCTTCCATGGACACGGCGTTCACCCTGTTCGGCATTCTCTTTCTGGTTGCCTTCTTCGGCGCCATCGTTGGTTCCTTTTTCACCGTGCAGACCGCCGAAGTCGCCATCGTGCAGCAGCTTGGAAAGTTCTCGCGGGTCGCGGGTCGGCCTCAATTGGAAAATGCCGTTCATCGAAAACGTCGTCCGCCGCATGAGCATGAAGGTTCTGCAATTTGATGTGCAGGTGGAAACCAAGACGCAAGACAACGTCTTCGTGAAAATTCCTGTTTCCATCCAGTACAAAGTGATTCCCGAAGGCGTCGAAGCCGCTTTTTACAAGCTTTCCGATCCGGTCAAGCAGATCGAGTCCATGGTCTATAACGTCGTTCTGGGACACGTTCCGAAAATGAAACTCGACGACACGTTCATCAATCAGGCCGCGATCGCCAAGGATCTCCGCGACTCCCTCGACGCTTCCATGCGTGAATACGGCTACACCATCGTCAAGGTGCTCATCTCCGACATCGTGCCCGACCCCAAAGTGAAAGCCGCGATGAACGACATCAACGCCGCCGCCCGCGAACGCGAAGCCACCGTCTCGCGCGCCGAAACCAATAAATTGTTACTGGTGAAACAAGCCGAAGCGGAGGCGGAATCGAAGCGCCTTCAGGGCGAAGGCATCGCCAATCAGCGCAAAGCCATCATCGCCGGCTTGAAAGACTCCATCGAGGATTTTTCCAAAGCTGTCGCCGGAGCCACCGCGCAGGACGTCATGCACCTCGTCCTCATCACCCAATATTTCGACACCCTCAAGGACATCGCCGCGAACGACCGCACCAACACGGTGCTCGTCCCGCACTCGCCCGGCACCATCAACGATCTTTTCGACCAGTTCCGCAACGCCATGGTCGCCAGCCAGGCCCTCTCCACTCCTCCCGATGCCACCTAACCGCCGTCCCTCCCCGGCCGCACCCAGTAGCCAAATCTCTTGGCCGTTTGTAGGCGCGGGGCTTTAGCCCCGCTAGAATTCTTGCCTGGCTACAGCCAGGCACCTACATGCTCTATTTTCCAATCGCCATTTTTGCTTCTGGATTAGCCCGCTGCGCTTCCCCGCGAATGAATTCTGCGGTCGTTTCCGGGCACGTCACGGGGAGCATGTGGCCGCCGTCGACCAACTTCAGTCGCAGCCCCGGCACTTCCTTCGTCATCGCTTCGCCGTGCTGGTGGTAGTCCAGCACTTCGTCGCTTGTCCCGTACAAAATCGCCACGGGGACGCGGATACTGCCGTACCGCGCCACGATTCCCGGCAGATCGCCGTCCGCCGCCACCAGATCCGTCGAAACGCTGTAGAAATGCGAAGGACGCAACGTCAAAAGCCCACCGCCACGCGTGGCAAAATCCGGCGGCACTGCCTCCGGCGCGAAAATCATTTTCACGATTTTGGGTCCGCGCAGAATCCCGATGGGCACACCTACAGTCCACGCCAGGATCCTACGGAGAAACGAGGAATCGATGTCCAGCGGCCGGAATGGCTCCGGCACATGCGGCGGAACGTGGGTCAACGGCGCAACCAGAGCGAGCCCACTTACTATTTCCGGAAATTCCAGGGCTACCGCCAGAGAAATGGCCCCTCCAAGCGAATGGCCCACTAACAGGGGCTTCTTTAGCCCCAGTGCCCGAATGAAATTGGCAATGAACTTCGCTTGCCCTTTCAGCGGCGCCGACGCGTCACTCTCCCTCGTCGAATATCCCGCCCCCGGCCGGTCGATCACGATCACGCGAAACTCGCCCATCAATTTCTCAACCACGCCGTAAGCAAAATTCCCGCTCTGCCCACCGAGGCCATGCACCATTACAATCGCTGGCCCCGCACCTTTCTCGATGTAGTGAATCCGCGCGCCCGGCACATCCAGGAATTTCCCGCGCGGCGGCAGCGCCTTCTCCACCCGCGACGCGGTCCACGCCGAAAAAATCACCAGCCCGGAAACGATCACGGCTATCAGCACCACCAAAATGAGCAGAATCGTCATCATCCGCCCGCTTCCGCCAGCTTCTTCACGCGTGAGAATTCCATCGTTCCGTCTTCCACGTTCGAATAGCGGAACTCCAGCAAGTCCAACGCATAATTCTGGTGCAGCCGCCACGGCCGCTTCGATCCCTGCTTCGGCAGAACGTCCATCGCCCGCTGGATGTATCCCGAGCTGAAATCAATCGCCGGCTCCTCCTGAATGTCCGTCTCTCTCATCCGCGGCGTGCAAACGTCGTAGTGCCTCGCCTCCATGTGCTTCAGCAACCGGCAAACGTACTCGGCCGTCAAATCTGCCTTCAGCGTCCAGGAGGCATTGGTGTACCCAAAGGTCGAAACCAGATTCGGCACATCGCTGTACATCATCCCCTTGTACGCCAGCTTCTTGGGGAATTTGATCTGCTGGCCGTCCACCCAAACTTCCATTCCACCCATCAACTGCACTTTCAACCCGGTGGCGGTCACAATAATGTCCGCCGGCAGTTCTTCGCCGGACTTCAGCTTCAGCCCCTTTTCGGTAAACGTTTCAATCTCATCAGTCACCACCGACGCTTTGCCGGCTTTGATCGCGCGGAACAAATCCTCGTCCGGCACAAAGCACAGCCGCTGATCCCACGGGTTGTAGCGCGGCGTGAAGTGCTTCGCCACGTCGTAGTCCGGCCCCAGCGCTTTCTTCGCCAGGCCCAAAAGCCAGTTCTTGATCTTCTCGGGATGCTTCCGCGACTGCTGGTACAAATACATCGCCACCAGCACGTTCTTCCAGCGCACGATCATGTACGCCAGCCCTGCCGGAACTTTCCCGCGCAGCCACTCTGCCACGATGTCTTTCCCCGGCAGCGCCAAGACGTACGACGGCGATCTCTGGAGCATCACTACGTGCTCCGCCTTGTCGGTCATCGCCGGCACCAGCGTCACGGCTGTTGCGCCGCTGCCGATTACCACCACGCGCTTCCCGGTGTAGTCCAAATCCTCCGGCCACTTCTGCGGGTGCACGATCGTTCCGCCGAACTGCTCCATTCCGGGCCACCCCGGCATGTAACCGCCGGCGTAGTCGTAATAGCCGCTGCACATGTATAGGAAATCGCACGTCAGCCGTGTCGTCGTTCCGTCCGCGCCCCCCACTTCGAGCGTCCACTTTCCTTCGTCCGACGACCATTCCGCCCGCTTGGCCCGCTGCCCGTAACGGATCTTCCGGTCAATCCCATATTCCTTCGCCGTCTCGCGAATGTAGTTCAGGATCGACGGCCCGTCTGCAATCGCCTTTGCCTCTTTCCACGGGCGAAAACGATAGCCCAGCGTGTACATATCCGAGTCCGACCGAATCCCTGGATAGCGGAACAAATCCCACGTTCCGCCCATCGCCTTACGCCCTTCCAGAATCACGTAGCGTTTTTTGGGAAGCTCTTTCTGCAGGTGATAGGCCGCGCCAATCCCCGATAATCCGGCGCCCACAATGATCACGTCAAAATGTACTGACTCGCGCTCGTCGCCTGTAACGAGCGCGCCTTCTTCGACTACCGTCGCCATGCCACCCATTCGCGCAGCCTCCAGCCGCTGATGCACGCAGTCTACCCACCCTCGGGCCACATTTCCACTCTTGGTCGCGTGGCACAGGCATTCCTGTTGACCCTGCGGGACCTGTGCGGCCCATTCACTGGCGCCCAAACCAACGGCAGGAAGATTGCTTCCCTGGCTCACCATTTTCTATTTTCGAATTTCTATTTTCTGCCATATTGACGAACCTCTCCTGCGCGTCCTACCATTTCCCCGGAGTCGCTCCGGCCAATTCCACGCGGACGGTGCCGCAATGGCAACAGGTAACCCCGTGTCAGGCGGGGCAAGTTTGGCGCTGCAGGTCGGCGCCAAGCCAAAAGTCTTCTTCCTCTATCGCTGCTGGCAGCTCTTTGTAGCCGCCGCGTGCATGCTCGCGGCCGCGCTCCCGGCCGTTCTTTCCTTCGGAGCCTACGGAGCAACGCAACTCCTCGAAGAAATCTCTCCCCTGCGCGCAGCCTACAACGGTTTCTCCAACGCCTACGATCGCGCCCTCGCCAAAATCGCTCCAAAAATCCTCCGCGATCCGCGCGACCTCCCCGCGCTCCGCCTGGTGGTCTCTCTCACCGTAACCATCGTGCCGATTCTCGTCGCGCAACTCATCCTCGGCAAGCCGCGCCTTCTCCTCGTCGCTGCTTTCTATCTCGCGCTCTACGGCGTCAAATTCCAGCGCTTCATCCGCATGTTCAGCGCCAGCCACATCGAAGCGCACCGCCCGCAAGGTTACTTCACGCCGAGATACGACAAATTCTTCGGCCGCTACTTCGAATTCTTTCTCGGCTATTTCTACGGCAACATTCCCGAACTCGGCCGCACCGCTCACGTGTGCCTGCACCATCGCGAAAACGCCGGCTTCGACGACACGCGCAACACCATGGCCTACGACCGCACCAGCCGGCTCGATTTTCTCTGGTACATGGCCGACAACCTCTGGACCGTGCTCGGCGTTGCTCCCTACGCGTATTTCCGCGCCAAGGGTGACGAAAAGAACCGCCGCCGGATGCTCACCGGCATGCTCTGCTACTACCTTTATTTCACAGCGGTTTTTCTTTACAGCTGGCAAATCGGCGTCTTCTTTGTTCTCGTGCCGATTCTCTCCATGAATCTCATCAACGCCATCACCGCCTGGGTGCAGCACGCCTTTGTCGACCCCGAACATCCCGAAGACTATTTCGGCAATACCGTCACCGTGATGGACGAGGTCAACTTCATGAACGAGGGCTACCACCTCTGCCATCACCACCGCTCCGCCCTGCACTGGACGGAAATGCCCGCGCACTTCGACCGGTTGCGCGACCGCATGAGCGGCGCCAATTCGCTGGTCTTCCGCGACCTCGATTTTCTCGGCCTGTTCCTTGAACTCACACTTCTCCGCCGCCTCGACGTCCTCGCCGAAAGGCTGGTGCCTTTTCAACCCATGAACCACGACGAGCGGCTCGCGCTGATCACCAAGCGCACCACGGTTCCAATCTCCTAGCCTTTGACGGAGACAGAAAAACAAAAACCCATCCGCCGCACCTTTGGCAGCGGATGGGTAAGTCGTGTTCTTTGGTTTCTTCGGCTGTCTGCTGTTAGCTGCCGGTGATCGTTCTTCTATGCCGTCTTCGCCTGCTGCTTCTGCGCCATTTGCGCCATCTTCGCGCGGATGGCTTTCATCTGCTCACGGCTTTGCGCCACGCGCTTGCGGCCGTCCGGGGTAACGTCGATCAACTTCTCGAAGTTGGCGACGAACTGCGGTCCAAACTGCGCGCGGATTTCGCCGAGAAATGGCTCGATCTTCGCGAAGACGCCGATGTGCTCGCCGTTGCTGTCGTTGAAAAATTCCAGGCTGATTGCGCCATTGTGGACCTGCGCGGCGGCCATGTCCCAATAGCTGAGGACCATGCGCAGGTGTCCGCTGTGCTCGCTGAACAGCGCGGTGGTGAAATCCGCCAATGACTCCGGGTTGAATTCGCGGAAATACCAGTTCCGCGCATCGCGCATCACCGGCTCACGGCGCAGTTCGTACAACTTCAGAATCAATGCTCCTTCATCTTGCTTCGACATACGGGCGCTCCTTGTGCGTTTTTGGAATTTTTACTTCGACCGACTCGCTCGAAAGGGCGCGTTATCCGGAAACAGCGAGAGAACGCGACCTTCGAAAGGGTTATGGGAAAGCTAGTGCTTGTCGCCGTGGCAGCAGGAAGAGTCCGGCTTCGCTGCCGCTGCGGCACGCTTGGGTGGAAAAGGCTCAGCCGCGGAGTCGGTAGGCCAGTAAGGCCTGTCGGCGTCGGCTAGCTGACCAGTCTCGTAACGATCGTGATGGCGGACCCAGGCCATGGTGAAGGGTAAACCATCTTCGTCGCGGCCCTTGGGAACGAGATCGAGAAAGTTATAGGTGTTCAGGAGATTTTCAGTGCCGCGGGCGTAGCAAGAGTAGGTGTGGAAAACGTTGCCCAGCCCGTCCTTGGCGAAGACGCTGACGCCGGGAGCTTCCGTGCTGGGAAATTCCACCCGGTCGAAGTTGTAGTTCACTTTGCCTTTTGCCTGCTCTTCTTTGGTGAAAGACGCGCAGAAGTCAAAGTTGAAATCGGTGCCATAGGAAGACGCCCACGGAAAGCGCCAGCCCAGGCGCTTTTTGAACGCTTCAAGCTTCGCGAGCGGCGCGCGGGAGATCGCGGTGAAGGAGACGTCGCGCTGCTGAATATGCGGAAGCACGCCGTCAAAGCCATCGGCAATCATCGAGCAACTGGGGCAGCCTTCATTCCATTCGGGTCCGAACATAAAATGGTAAATGATCAGCTGGCCGCGGCCAGCAAAGAGATCCGCGAGAGTTTTCTTGCCGCCGGGCGTGTCGAAGACGTAGTTCTTCTCGACCTTGACCCAGGGAAGCTTGCGGCGTTCCGCGGCCAGCGCATCCCTCAGGCGCGTGTACTCCTTCTCTCTGGCGAGAAGTTTCTTGCGCGCCCCCAACCATTCGGCCGGCGAAACGACGGCGTGCGTTTCTGATGTTGTCGTGCTCATGACTGTTGCTCCTTTGCCTTTGTCTCCTGGCTGAGTTTCCGGGAACCCGTGATTTTGCGAATCCGCGCGACGACCAGAGCGAATACTCCGCCCCCGGAGGTCACGCTGCCGACGACCATCGCTGTGCTGGCTACACATGCGGGGCAAATCATGACGTCTCCTCCTTGGCTTTCGCGCTAGTGCGTCCGGACCGATTCGGCGCGAGCGGCGATTTGCGAGTTAATGAACTTCCAGCCTTCGTGCACGCCGCGGGCGGCGTCCATGTGCAGGCCGAAGCCGAAATGATGGAACTTGATCAGCGTGCCGCCGTTCTCCTCGCCCAGGCGATACTGCAGGTTGTTGCTCACCGGCTGCGACATGAACAGCGGGCCGCAGATTTCCAGCAGCGTGGGGCGCTTGATCGCCTGGACATTTCCCCAGAAATGGCCGCTTCCCTGGCCGAGATCGCGATACCAGCGGCCGCCGGGCCATGGCTCGATCACCATGGGCATCTTCACGCCGTCAGGCCGCTCGTTGTAGGGGCCGAGTTGTTCAAGCAATGCCGCGAAGGTGGATTCAAGGCTGGCCTTGACGCGGATCTCCTGTTCGATGTTGATCGTCAGTCCTTCGAGGCTAAATGCGGGTGAGCTCATGTTCATCTCCAGTGGTGGTGAATTGGATGCCTAACTTTGGCGCTCGTTAGCTTCCGCGCGCTCCTTGATGCGTGTTAACTGATGACGCCAATAACGTTCAAACGTGCTGGTCCATTCATGAAGCGGGCGGATGGCGCTGGCGTTGGTGCGATAGAACATCTGGCGGCCGTTGCGGCGGACGTCAACGAGACCGACTTCCAGCAGAACGCGGAGGTGCTTGGAAACCGAGGGTTGCGGGAGTTGGAGGGCGGCGACGATGTCGTTAACCGGGCGCTCCTGGGCGACGAGGAAAGAGAGGATGTCGCGGCGGCGGGGTTCAGCCACGGCGTTGAAGGCGTCAGAGGTTGTGGAAGCGCGAGCCATAAATGAATTATATTCCTATATAGGAATATGTCAAGAAAATTTTATCGCCCCTTTGGTGTTCGCTTTTTGTTCATCTCGGGTGATTCGCCAGGAAGATATCGTCCTGGTTGCGCGAGTGGAGGGCCGGAAGCCGTGTCTGGCTAAAGCCAGGCACCTACAGAGAGGCGTCCTTATGAATTTCTGATGAAGGGCTTAGGACTTTCGAGGCAGAAGCAGCCTAGTTTTGAAGAGGTTTGGGGAAGGGATGTAACAGCAGGTGAAGCACAATGACGTTGAAACTGTTCATGGCGATCTGCATTCTGGGCCTCGATGTCCTGATCTACATTTTGTTTCAGTGGACGATGGGCGAGAAAGGCCGCACGAGCCGGCGCCGGCCGAAAACGAAGCATCGTGTGGAGAGCGGGCAGGAAACTGAGTTGATTGTTGTGCATCCACACAAGCACGACAGTGCAAAGCGCGCGAAGATATTGCAATACCCCAAGAGCAGCTCACCCAAATGGAACTGGCTCAATGAGGATTGCGATCCGTCCGATCCAGTCAGCGAGGAAATGGCCCACCGGCGCCGCGCCGCGGCGTTTGCGTCCTCAAGGCAAAATACCAAACTAGCAATTTGATCAGTGGCCAGGGTTCGTCGAGGCGGAAAGTTCGACGGGCTTGCCGTGCGGAGTGTGGCGATAGGCGTCGGCCCAGGCTTCCTTGCGGGCGACAAGCGCAGCGCGATCGGATAGACCCTTCGACGTGACGAGATATTCTAGAGCCGCGAGCCAGTGGTAGTAGTAGCGCGATCCGTCGTCGGGCTCGCCCCGGTCCGCGGCCGCTTTCAGTTCCGCAGCCAGTGCGGCCGCCCATTCTTTCCAAGTGAAATGCCCCTGTTCGGAAAGCTTCACAGCCAGCGCGAAGGCCTGGGCTTGCCAGGGCTCGGCAAAGACGGGGCCGCCTTCGTCACGCGGCAACTGCGGCAGCGCGGAAAGATCGGCAACGGACGCTCGATCAGGCTGGCTCAAGATAGGCATCCCACAGATCGAGATAGACGGAATCGTTTGGTGAAGCCTGTTCGCCCCAGAGTTCGCGGGCGGAGAAACACACAGAATACAAATGTTGCGGATGTTCGCCCTGAAAGACGGCGTTGGTGTCCGGAAAGACGAAGGCGCCATGAACACGTGCGATGGTGCCGGATTTATCGCGAGCGTAGCGCGGAAGGCGCGTGTGGGTGGTGGGATTGAGATTGCGAGTGCGGATTTTTTGCCCGGGTTGGAAGCGCGGGGCGATCGGGAGATCGCGTCTTACGGGCACTCCTTTGGCGATAAGCTTTTGCGCCCTCTCGACCGTGAGCGGGGGCGTGACAACAGGGGAACCAGCGGCGGGAGTGCTCGTTTCCAACTCTTCGTGCGCGACGAATTTGTGGTCGATGAGCATTTCGAGGAACGCCACGAATTGGCGCTCGTAGTAACTCATGCGGAGATAGTCGACTGGTGGAACAAGTTCGACAGCGTAGCGGCTGGCATCGATGTTCCACTTGCCCCAGGCGCCCATGGCTCGGCGCAGGGCGAAGACGCGGCCTTCCCAAGGATGGTGAAAGACGGGCTCGTTTGGCTCGGCTTCGACGGAGCCCATATCCTGCATCCCGCCCATGTCGTGGACGCCATTCATTTCGTGGCCGCCTTTGCGGGGAAGGAAACGTTCGTAACCCCAATCATGGAATCGCGGGTGACAAGAGTGGCGAGTTCATCTTCCGTGAGATGTTCGGTGCCGGCGGGACGCTCGGGCAGAACGAGGTAGCGGATTTCGGCGGTGCTGTCCCAGACGCGGACTTCGGCGTCATCGGGAAGCTGGAGGCCGAATTCACGCAGGATGCCGCGGGGATCGATGACCGCGCGCGAGCGATACGGAGCGGATTTGTACCAGACCGGAGGAAGGCCGAGAACCGGCCACGGATAGCAGGAGCAGAGCGTGCAGACCACGAGATTGTGGACTTTGGGCGTGTTTTCGAGGACCACCATGTGTTCGCCCTGCATGCCGCCGTACCCGAGCTCGCCGATAGCCACGTCCGCGTCGGCAAGGAGGCGCTGCTTGTAAGCGAGATCGGTCCAGGCGCGAGCGACGACGCGGGCACCGTTGCGCGGGCCGATTTTGGTTTCGTAGGCGTCGATAAGCGTGTCGAGCGTGCTGCGATCGACAAGGCCTTTTTCGACGAGGAGCGATTCGAGGGCTTTCACGCGGAGGGCGGGATCGGAAGGAACGGCTTGATGCTCGTGGTCGTGAGAATGGCCGTGTTCGTGGGAATGGGAAGGAGTCATCGCTGCACCGGCCATCGAGGCCGCGCCGGTCAGAAAATCGCAACGGTTGCTGGTCATCCCAGCTCCGTCACATCCACTGACTAGGGGAGGAAGATAGGAGAGAGAAGCGTGGGTGTCAAGCGCAGGACTACTGGGGCTTGGCGGCTGACGGCTGGGACGAAAAAAACACTTTGGGTATTTCTTTCGGTATTTCGCCGGGAGTGGGGTTGATCAGGTAACCGTCAGGGACTTTGAAGAGAGCGGGATCGGGGTCGCCGAGTTTGATGTTGACCAACTCGGTGCGGGATTCGGTGCCCTTCTTGAAGTCTTTGCGGATGATCAGCAGGAAGGCCGCAAAATCGTCAGAGACCCATTGTTCATCGGAACGGATCGGTTTGCCTTCCCATCCCGCATCTGCTTTCGCGCCGATTGATGTGTAGCGGCAACCTTTCGCGGCAATTCCGTGAAAGTCACGAAACCCCAGCTCCTCGTATTGAAGATGCGGGTTGGGTTTAGCAGTGCCCGCGCTGGGGCAAAAAGCAGCGAAGTATTTCTGATTCAAAGCCGGAGGAGACGCGGGCGCTTGACCTTGCGTAATTCTTGCAATTCTCATCCCCGGTTGAATCTGGATGGTAGTTCCCGCCGAGCAATCGGAAATGAGAATCACCTCGGAGAGTTCGCCAGAAGTGACAGTTCGGGTGGTTCTATCGCTCATGGTAAGGGTGGTTGTGTGTTGACCTTGTGGAGGGGTGGGATGCGCGGAGCGCGCCTCGCGAATGCGACCCTGGCGATCACGGGCCACGAGATCCTGGACTCGAAAGGAGGCCGGGCTCTGGGAGTTGGCCGCCGAATCCACAGTACGAAATTCTCCCGTGAACGGCTGATCGGGGTAAGCACCCAGATAGTTGATTCCAATACAGCCATGGTATTGGGCAAAGGCCATTGACGGCCCTAAGAAGAGAAGCACGGCGAGAGCGGGATAGAGCTTATTGATCATCGTCGGGGCTCATGATCCCGGCGCGGGAGAGGAGGCGACGGAGCGAACGTTCGCCGCCGGCGCCGCGCTGCGTGCCGGCGATGTTGCCGTCGCGATCCACAACCACGTAAATGGGATAGACGTTGGCCTGATACATGGCGGCGAGATTGGTGTCTTCCATCATCACGATCGGGATGGTGCGGGGATTGCGTTCGAGATATTTTTTCACCGTCTTTTTGGATTCGCCGACGTTGACGGCGAGAACGATGAGTCCCTTGTCCGAGAATTCCTTGGCGATCTGATCCACGAAGCCGGCTTCCTCCAGGCAGAAGCCGCACCAAGTGGTCCAGAACTCGAAGAGAACGACCTTCCCCTTGATGGACTGGTTGGTAAATTTTTCGCCAGAGGTGGTGGTGGCGTAGAAATGGGGAGCGGGCTCCTTGCCGGTGTTGGCAGCCGTAAGTGCGAAGGAAGCGCCAACCAGGGACAAAAGAACAAGAAAGCCGTTGAGGCGACCTGGGCTACCGAGTTTCATGGCGGGAATATACCACAGGATGTTTTAGGATTGATTACGTACCACACGGGATAAGCAACGGGCAGCGGAGAAGCGGTTGGTGCCCTTAGATCGTAAGACCCTCAAGTTCGGGTGGTGTGGAGAGTAACGAAGATGGGGCGGGACAACAGAGGGAAGAAAGAAGGCGGCATAAAGCCGCCCTTACACCACAAGAATGCTAGAATAGGTAGATATGTTGAACCAGATTGCGGGATTTGATGCGAATGCGCTGCGGCATCCGCGGAAGAAAACGTATGGCGTGAAGATGGGCCCCGTCCAAGTGGGCGGGGGCGCGCCCATCGTGGTGCAGTCCATGACCAATACGGATACAGCGGACGTGGCTTCCACGCTGCAGCAGACGCTGGAGCTGGCCGAAGCTGGCAGCGAGATTGTGCGCTGGACGGTGAACGTACCGGAAGCGGCAGCAGCGGTGGCAGAGAGCAAGAAGCGGCTGCTCGACAAAGGCTGCAATGTGCCCATCATCGGCGATTTTCACTACAACGGGCACGTGCTGCTGACGAAGTATCCGGCGTGCGCGGCAGCGCTGGACAAATACCGCATCAATCCGGGCAATGTGGGTGCCGGGCAGCGGCGCGACGAACAGTTTTCCACCATCTGCAAAGTAGCCGTGGACCACGGCAAGCCGGTACGCATTGGCGTGAATGGCGGCTCGCTGAATCAGGAACTGGTGATGCGTAAGATGCAGGAAAACACCGACCAGAACCTGGGCAAGGACAGCGAAGAGATTATCAACGAGTGCATGGTGCTTTCGGCGCTGGAGTCCACGGCACTGGCACTGGAAAGCGGGCTGCGGCCCGACCAGATCATTATTTCGTGCAAGACGTCGCGGCCACGAGATTTGATTACGGTTTATCGCGATTTGGCCGCCAAGACGCAGCAGCCGCTGCATTTGGGCTTGACCGAAGCGGGCATGGGAATGAAGGGCCTGGTGTGGTCGTCGGCATCGCTGGGCGTGCTGCTGGCGGAAGGGATCGGGGATACGATCCGGATTTCGCTGACGCCGCGGCCGGGCGGCGACCGGCGCGAGGAAGTCTACGCATGCCAGGAACTGCTGCAGGCGCTGGGGCTGCGTTCGTTTGCGCCGAGCGTGACGGCATGCCCGGGCTGCGGGCGGACGACCAGCACGACCTTTCAGGAGCTGGCCGAGCGGACGCAGGAATATATTCGCGACATGATGCCGACGTGGAAGACACAATACGAAGGCGTGGAAACGATGACGCTGGCGGTGATGGGCTGCATCGTCAACGGCCCCGGCGAATCGAAGGCCGCGAATATCGGCATCAGCTTGCCGGGAACGGGCGAGGCGCCGCGCTGCCCCGTTTACATTGACGGCGAAAAGAAGGTCACGCTGGAAGGCACCTACGACGAACTGGCAGCCGCCTTCCGCAAGCTGCTGGACGATTATGTGAGTACGAAGTATCCCCGGAAGACGGAGATGGTTGCGAAATGAACGAAATTATCTTTGCCGTTCAAGAGTCGCCGGAAGGTGGCTACGAAGCCCGCAGTTGAAGGGCGCAATCTGGGATGCGATCTCATGCCATTTTGAAGACCACGAAAAGCCCCTAGTGGTTGTGATCACATGAACAGACTGCTTGTCACTTCCCTGATCGCTGCCCTGCTCATCGGCCCGTGCATCGGGTTCGCTAATTACGTGAAATCGTTTCGAGGCGGCGGAAAGTATGACCCACCGATACCTGCGGACGAGTGGCAGAAGATACGCGAGCTTCCTATTGATCAGGCTGAGCAAATACTTCGGGAACGAAGAAAGCCCCTCACGCGCGGAGAGTGGATACAGGATTCAATTGGACATTCGTACTTCTGGAAAGGCATCGCCGGGCAGAGTGCAATACCAGTTTTAGGTGTGTTCGTTGCTTGCGTCTTTGTTGGAAGGCTAAATGGGCAGGTCGGTCTCGAGCCTGAACGGAGCGCGACGTGAAAATCAGCAGAGAAGATGTGTTGCGCGTTGCGGAACTGGCGTACTTGGATTTGACGGAGGCGGAGCTGGAGACCTACCGCGCGCAGATTGACGAAATCCTGGAATACATTGGCAAGCTGAACGAGCTGGATACGGCCAACGTGGAGCCGATGGCACAGGTGTTGGCGGACGACCAGACGGCGGATGCGACTTTGCGGGAGGACGTGGTGGTTCCCTGCAACGTAGCAGGAGAGATTTTGCGGCAGGCGCCGGACCCGGAGACGCCCTATTTCCGAGTACCGAAGGTCATCGAAAGGTAAAGGAAGCCAAGGAAATAAAGGAAGTAAAGGACAAGAGCGGATGGCGACTGGATGGACAATCAGCGCAGTGAAAGAAGCGATTGGGGGAAAGAAAATTTCCGCGCGGGAGCTGACCGCGGAGCATTACAAGCGGATTGGTGAAAAGAACCGCGAAGTGAATGCATTTTTGACGCTGTGCGAAGAGCGGGCTTACGCGCAGGCGGACAAGGTTGATGCAGACGTGGCGGCGGGGCGACCGCTGCCGGACCTGGCCGGAGTGCCGATCGCGGTAAAGGACACCATCAGCACGAAAGGCGTGCGGACCACGTGCAGTTCAAAGATTCTGGAGCATTTTGTCCCTCCCTACGACGCCACGGCGGTGAGCCGTCTGGAAGCGGCGGGCGCGGTAATCCTGGGCAAGACAAATTGCGACGAATTCGCGATGGGCAGCTCGACGGAAAATTCCGCGTATGGCGTGACGCAGAATCCGGCGGCGCCGGGTTGCGTGCCGGGCGGGTCGAGCGGCGGATCGGCGGCGGCGGTGGCTGCGGAAATGGCCGTGGCTTCGTTGGGGACCGATACGGGTGGATCAATCCGGCAGCCCGGTGCGTTTTGCGGAATCTCTGCGATGATGGGGAGTTATGGTCGCGTGTCGCGCTATGGGTTGATTGCGTTTGCATCGTCTCTCGACCGCATCGGGCCGCTAGCGCACAAGGTGGAGGACGTGGCAGCAGTGCTGAAGGTGATGGCAGGGCGCGACCCGAACGATTCGACGTCGACGACGGCGCCGGTTGAGGATTACTCGGCCGAACTGAACAAGCGCGTGAAGGGGATGAAGATCGGCATCCCGAAAGAGTATTTCGGCGAAGGGATGGACGCGGGAGTCCGCACGAAGATCGAGGCGGGGATTGAGTTGTTGCGCAAACTCGGGTGCGAGACCCGCGAAATCCGGATGCCGCACACGGATTATGCGATCGCGACATACTACATCATCGCCACAGCCGAGGCGAGCTCCAATCTGGCGCGGTATGACGGAGTGCGGTACGGGCTGCGTGTCGAGAACGACACGCTGGTTTCGACCTACCAGAAGACTCGCGGCGCGGGATTTGGCGCGGAAGTGAAACGGCGCATTGTGCTGGGAACCTATGTGCTGTCGGCCGGATATTACGACGCCTACTACCTGAAAGGACAGAAGGTGCGGGCCTTGATTGCGCAGGACTTCCGGGAGGCCTTTCAGAAGGTGGATGCGATTGTGACGCCGACGTCGCCGGGGCCGCCCTTCAAGCTTGGCGAGCGGACGAACGACCCATTGCAGATGTATCTTGCTGATATTTATACGGTTACAGGGTCGCTGGCCGGGTTGCCGGGGATTTCCGTGCCTTGTGGGAAGATTGGCGGGAAACTGCCCGTGGGATTGCAGATTTTCGGGCCGGCGTTTGGGGAGGCGCAGGTGCTGCGGTTGGCACATGCGTTTGAATCGGCGGGCGGGGCGGAAATCTGAACTGGCGGCACGCGGTAATCAGTAAGCAGAGGTCAGGAATCAGGACGAAGCGAACGTCGAGCAGATAACAGCGAGCAGGAATCTGCTGGCATAAAAGCCTGCGCTACATTTCATATCGAACAAACGCGCCCAGAATTGAGCGATGTAATGGCCTTACTCGAACGAATTCGTGAAAAGCTGAATCACGCACAGACGGCGTTCTGCGGGGCTGCGGATGAAATTTCCCCGGAAAAATGGGGGATGCAGCCGGGGCCGGAACAGTGGTCGGCGGCAGAGGTGGTGGCGCACCTGGTGGTGGAGCGGGGCATCATCAGAAAGGCCGACAGTGTCACGCAGAAAACGCCGCTGCCGATTCCGCGACTGAAGCGGGTGCACCTGCCGATGTGGTTTGTGGAGGCACGGGTGATGAGGAGAAAGTCACCGGTGCCGCTGGATACCAGCCTCCTGGCGGAAAAAGAGACCATGCTGGGACTGCTGCGGGGTGCGCGAGAACGCACATTTGCGTTTTTATGCGACACGGAAAACCGTGACCTGAGCGGGTACTATTGGCGGCATCCGTTTCTGGGGATGCTGAGCACCTATGAATGGATGGAAATGCTGGCCGCGCACCAGATCCGGCATGCCAAACAAATCCGGGAAATCCATGCGAAGGTCTCCCGAAAGTAGTAGGAATTTCACAACTTAGGTACGTTTTTGCATATCTAGGCCTGTCAGTTCTGACAGGTGGGCTGGGCGAAGAGAGCCCGAAAACCCGCAAAAAGCCCAGCTTCCAGAGGAAATTAAAAAAGTACTAGGGAGATCGTTTAACGGTATTTAAACGGAACGACTATTGCTCTTGTGATTTGCATCCTCTAACCTGCACCCAACATCACAATAAGTGATGAGGGCGAAGGTGGGGGATGAACGTGAGGCAACCCTTGGTAACTGTTAAATCGAGTCAGAAGATCTTCACCGACGCGGAAGTCGCCAGCTTGACGGGAATCTGCGTGGAGCATCTGCACAACTTCGCGCGGAGCCGCCACCTGGGCATGATCGCGCGAGCTGCGGAAGCGGCCGGCGCGCAGGCGGATCAGTGGCTGTTTACGCTGTCGGACCTGATGGTGTTGGTTACACTGTTTCCGCGCTGCACGCACTAACTGAACTGCGGCCTGCTGTTAGGACTTCCCTGCCCTCCTAGAGCTTTCCAGTTCCCGATTCTCAATCAGTTGAGCAAACTTGCCGTTGAGAGCGAGCAGGCGTTATTCTGCTTGCAGGTGTGGGTTTGCGGCTCCAATTTGTTGCGATACGGCGGGCTACTCCCGCAGCCAGCGCCACATCTAAGAAACAAGAGACATCCGCACCAAATTCAAATGGTCCGCCGACACACGCACGGCCTGGCCCTTTCCCTTGGAATCGCCAGTTTGTGCCTGATTACGGCTTTTGGCGGCACCTGCAGGGCGCAAGATACCCAAAAGTCCGCGAGTTCCATCCCCACCAACTACAAGAGTCCCGTGTATCCACGGGGTCTGAAGCTGATGCTGACCGATGGAACGTATCAACTGGTGCGGGAATACGAACGCAACGGCGATCACGTGCGGTACTTCAGCGTGGAGCGCGGGGCCTGGGAGGAGTTGCCGGCTTCCATGGTGGACTGGGCGGCAACGGTAAAGGCCGAAGCGGAGATGGAAAAAGAGTCAACGGCGCTGGTAGAAAAAGTCCACAAACAGGAAGAAGCACGGCGCATGGACAACGTCACCGACATTGACGCGAGCCTTCGTGTCGGGGAGGGCGCGTTCTTGCCGTCGGGAGAAGGCATGTTCGTCGTCGAAGGTAAATCCGTGCGCATCCTGGACCAGGTGGGGGCGGCCAAGAAAACGGACACGAAGCGGGTGATCGCCGACGTGCTGTCGCCGGTGCACATGGTTCCAGGCAAAGAAACGGTCGAGATTCAGGGAGCGCACGCGGCGCTGCGGCTGAAATCCAATGTGCCGGAGTTTTACCTGCGGGAAGCCCCGCCGGATCCGGATCAGACAACGACAATCGAACGCACCGGGCGAGCCAACGAAGTAGGCCCCGATGTGGAACTGATCAAGGTGAAAGTGGCGCATAATCGCCGCGTGCTGGAATCGATCAAAACCCTTTTCCACGAAGAGGTGAGCGAGGACCTGAACGCGATTTCGGTACAGCGCTGGGAGGTGGCCCCGAATGTCTACCGGTTTACATTGAGCCAGTCGCTGCAACCAGGAGAGTATGTGCTGGCGGAAATGCTACAGGACGGGTTGAATCTGTTTGTATGGGATTTTGGGGTGGATGGTGCGGAAAGTAAGAGCGGGAAGTAAAGGCGTGGAGTTTTGGCTTTAGCGGTCTAGCGCTTGCCGGAGTGGGCGGGAGCAAAAACTTCGGTGAGGATGTGCAGGACATCCGAGATGCGGAAAGGCTTCTGGAGCTGGCGGGCGTTGGGACCGATTTTGCTTCCTTCTTCACTTACTAAGTCACCTGACATGTAGATGACTTCGGGCTGGTTTTCGCCAGAGGCGATGCGGAGGCGTTGGGCGACACCGTAGCCGTCTGCGTTTGGGCCGGAGCCGGAGAGTTTCAGGTCGCAGAGAATCGCGTCGTATTTTGTGCCGAGAACGAGGCTCATGGCCTGCTCGGCCGTGGCAGCACAATCCACTTTCAAACCATAAGCGGCAAGGCCCTCGGTGAGGAGCATGCGGATGCTCTCTTCATCGTCCAGGACGAGAACGGTGTGCTTGGCGAAGGCATCGAGCGTGGGGACGAAGCGTTCGCCGGAGCTGGAATCTATATCGCCACGGGTGCGGCGCCCAATTTCGGGGGCAGCGGCAGGCAGTGAAACTGTGAAGGCCGCGCCACCAGCGGGCAGCGAGGAGGCTTCGATGTTGCCGCCGTGCTCGCGAACGATAGACATGCAGATACTCAGACCAAGTCCGGTGCCGCCGCCGGGACGCTTGGTGGTGAAAAACGGATCGAAGAGCTTGGGGAGGACTTCTGCCTTGATGCCTGCGCCGTCGTCCTGGACGGTGGCGGAGACGCGATTGCCTGAGTGGCTGAGGCGAATCTGGATGCGGCCGGAGGTGCGGACTTCACGAATGGCGTGTTCCGCATTGCTGATGAGGTTGAGGAAAATCTGGATGAGCTGGTTGGCGTCGCCGACGATGAGCGGCAGGCCCTGAACGGATTGAAATTCAACTTCGACGTTGTTGCGGCGGAGGGAATGCTCGTGAAGTTGCAGGGTGCGCTCAATGACGAGATTCATGTCCAATGCCTTTTTCTGCGAGGAGGCAGGACGCGAGAATTCGAGCAGGTTCTGTACGATGCGGGCGGCGCGGCGGGCCTGGCGATGGGTCATTTCGAGCTGGCGGCGCGTATTTTCGTCCACGCTCTGGCGATCGCGGAGGAGTTCACTGGCTCCGAGGATGGCAGTGAGCGGGTTGTTGAGCTCGTGGGCGACGCCGGCCAGCATCTGGCCCATGGCGGCGAGCTTTTCGGCCTGGATGAGCTGGCTTTCGAGGCGCTTGACCTCCGTGACGTCGCGGCCAGAGACGACGATACCTTCTATTTTTCCTTCTTCATTGAAGAGCGGGCTGAAATTGCATTTCAGACTGCGCCATTCGCCCTGCTTGTGCCGGACGCGGATTTCTATGGAGCCAAATTTCTGCTTACCGGTCTGGAGGTCATCGAAGAGTGCGAGCATGGCCGGACGATCGTCGGCGTGCGTGCGTTCCCCGAACGTGAGGCCGATGGTTTCGGAAGGCTCGTAGCCGAGGACTTCCTTGAATTTCGGGCTGACAAAAGTGTAGCGGCGCTGCGGATCGACGACGAAGATCAGGTCGGGGAAACTATCAATCAGGCGGCGGGCGAATTCCTGCTGCTGGTGGAGTTGCTTTTCGATGGCGCGGCGCTCGGTGATGTCCACGAGGGCGCCCTGATAGCGAACGATGCGGCCGCTGGTGTCGCGGACGGCGGAAGTGGTGTTGAGGCAGTAGACCGGCTGGCCGTCCTTGCGGCGCAGGGTGAGCTCGCGGCTATGCGGGCCGGATTCGCGATGGACTTCCCGGGTGATGGCATCGCGCTGAAGCTCGTCCACGAAGACTTCGGTGACTTTCTTGGAGAGCAGCTCTTCCTTGGAGCGGTAGCCGAGCATGTTGACCAGGGCGGGGTTAACTTCGAGGATTTTGTCCTCGGGGCTGACGATGTAGATGCCTTCCTGGAGAGATTCGAAAAGTTCGGTGAAGCGAGCTTCGCTGCGCTTCATGGCGGTGATGTCGCGGGCGAGGACGGTGACGCCGTGGACCTCGTCGTTGCGGAGCATTGCGTGCGCGACGCAATCGAAGAAGTAGGCCGTATTGCGCTTCTTAAGGCGTACCTGGACAATGCCGGACCAGATGCGGCGTTCGAGGAAGCGGACTTTGCCGGTTTCGAGGACTTCGATGGGATGTCCGTCCGCGTCCTCGAAGAAATCGGTGATACGGCGGCCAATGATCTCCTGGAATGGCTGGCCGACGAGATCGGAAAAGCTGCGGTTGACGGCACGGATTTCGCCGTCGAGGCCCATGGCGAGAAGAATGTCGTCGAAGGAGTCGATGAGGTCACGGAAACCCTGTTGCGACTTGGAGATCATCGCGAACAGTTGCTGTAGCTGGTTATCGCTAGGAAGAGCAGCCTCCTTCTGATCGAGGCCGCGGATCAGGCCCTTAAGTTCGGCAATTTCGTGAGTCTTTTTCCAAACGTAGACGCCGAGAAGCGCGACGAGGACAACGAGGCCGATAGGAAGCGCCTCGAGGTGAAGCCTGGAGGAGCGCAGCCAGTCCCAGGACATCCAGGCAAAGACGATACTGACGAGGAAGAGAACGAAGAAGGTGAGGCGCCAGAGCTCGTTCTGGCGTTTTTCAAATTGCTCGACGCGGTCGGAAAGAGGGGGACGCGTCTCCCGCGAAGAGAGGTTTTGGGAGACGTCCTGGTTCGAGTCGGGCTGCATGGTTTCAGTGCACCGGAAAACGCCGTGTTTCAACTTGGCCAGCGATTCCTCATCATAAGTAAGACTCCAGAGGAGCGGCAAGCGGGATAGGAGTCACGGGTGTCCTGGGCATACCTGTACGAAGGGACAGATTTGGGGTTGAAGGTGAACCCGACGAGAGAAAACCGACGTGGACAGTTATTTCCGGGCGCCGAGGAGGCGGCGCAAGACGAGGAGTTCGCCGAGGTGGTAGGCGTTGTGGTCGGCGACGAGGAGGGCTTCGCGGAGAAGCGTCTGGCCGGTGCCGTGGGGGAGCGGGGTGAAGAAGTCGGCGTTTTTGTTGCGCACGAGCTTGATCATGCCGGCGAGGTCGGCGTGGAAGGACTTGATCGTGTTGCCCCAGGCCTTGGCGTTGGGAGGGGCCGGCGTTTTCGGCCAATAGCCCGAAGGCCACTCGGGCGAAACGTGTTTGGGATTGCGGGTGAATTCGAGGATGTCCCACTGGGCGAGGCGGATGTGTTCCAGCACTTCCCAGGGCGAGTGGGCGGCCCCTTCCGGGCGGATGCCCTGGAGCTTCGCGGGCCAGTCTTTCGCGGCGTCGTCAAAGGTGATATGCGCCTGGCCGCCTTCGAGCAGTTCGGCGAGATGATCGGGAAGGGATTTTTGCTTTTTCATTTTATTTTGGATTCGCCAGTCGTGATTTTCGTCGCATGGATCGTTACATCGGGTTTCAGGGCTCCATCTTTCGGGCCTGACAGAAGAAGCTGGGCAAATGAAGCCGGTGTGATGTCCTGAAAAATCTCTTGGTGCGTGATTGTTTTTCCGTTCTCGACGACATCCTCGCTGTAGACAAGCCGGCCATTTTGCCATATCGCGACGTTTTTGGAGACATAGCAGCCGCGGACCTCGAGGTTATCGCACCAGACAAAGCGCTGACCGTTGGCTTTCTCGTCCCACCAGGCGATGGCGTGACCTTTCAGCGTTCCGCTGCCACTTTCTTCCTCGAGTTCCTCGATCACCGAGTTGTTGCCCGGGCCGGGGCGCCAGATTTCGGTTCCTTCCCAGTGTCGCCGTTGGGCAATTTTTGCGTGGGCGGATATTTGGATTTGATGGACCAGGTGCCGAGCATCAGGTCTTGTTCGGCGGGGCCAGGGAGTTTGAGGATGGTTGCGGCAGGATTCTGCGAGGTTTTGTTCGCGTTGGCGCTGACTCGATGCAGGAAAATTGCTGGAACCAAAGCAAGAACAAGCAAGAGGAGCAAGAGCAGGAAGGAACGGCAGATTTTCATAGAGTCTCCTGAAATTGTTGCGGAGTATAGCGGCGAAGAACCGAGGATTCAAGAAGGCGCCGGAAGAAGCCGCAGGGCGACAAAACGGCGCTCGACCTGGGCTACAAAAAAAGCCGCACCCGGTTAAAGGTGCGGCTTTCGAAAAATCGAAGATCACAGGCTGAAGCCTGTGCTACGGGAGCCGGCGTAAAGCCGCCCCTACATTAGTCCTGGCCTTCGGTGGCGGCTGCGGCGTCAGCGTCGTCGTCCTTCCCACTGAGGAAGTCAAGCGAGGCCGCGTCGTCGGCTGCCGCGAAGTCCGCCGCTTCGGGGAGTTCTTCCACCGGAGCAGGCACCGGAACTTCGGTGAGCAACTGGATGTTGCGGTAGTGTTCAAGACCCGTGCCGGCGGGAATCAACCGGCCCATGATCACGTTTTCCTTCAAGCCGCGCAGGTAGTCCACCTTGCCGGCGACCGCCGCTTCGGTGAGAACGCGGGTGGTCTCCTGGAAGCTGGCCGCGGAGATGAACGAGTCGGTCGAAAGCGAAGCCTTGGTGATCCCCAAGAGCAGCGGACGGCCGGTTGCCGGACGTCCGCCTTCGGCGATGACGCGATCGTTTTCCTCGCGGAAGCGGAACTTGTCCACCTGCTCCTCGAGGAGAAACGTGGTGTCGCCGACGTCTTCGACCTTGACCCAGCGCATCATCTGGCGGGAGATGGTTTCGATGTGCTTATCGTTGATGTTGACGCCCTGCAGGCGGTAAACCTCCTGAATCGCGTTGACCAGGTAGGCCTGGGTATACTTTTCGCCCAGAACCGCGAGCAGGTCGTGGAGGTTGAGCGGGCCGTCGATGAGCGCTTCACCGGCGCGGACGTGCTCGCCTTCCTGAACGTTGATGTGGGTGCCGCGCGGAATGGCGTATTCCTTGGAAGTCTTGCCATCCTCGCTTTCGACGTAGACCTTGCGCATGCCCTTGGCAATGTCGCCATAGCGGACGGTGCCGTCGATTTCGGAAATGACGGCGGGGTCCTTGGGCTTGCGGGTTTCGAAGAGCTCGACGACGCGCGGGAGACCACCGGTGATGTCCTTGGTCTTGGTGGTTTCGCGCGGGATCTTCGCGAGCACGTCTCCGGCCTGCACTTCATCGCCATCCTGCACCATCAAGTGGGCGCGGGAAGGCATGAGGTATTTCTTGCGGACCTTGCCGGAAGA
>Ga0335082_10001268_pt1 | contig 26952 bp, 21 predicted proteins | sample Lox_Sample_41_FD_206718 | JGI IMG/M metagenome (GOLD analysis project Ga0335082, IMG submission 206718) | Soil microbial communities from Loxahatchee National Wildlife Refuge, Florida, United States - Lox_Sample_4.1 | ecosystem: Environmental > Terrestrial > Soil > Wetlands | place: USA... | reverse complement strand
TGGAGCCCATGAAAGCGCTGCGATACGAATGAAATCGATGATTGAGATTAAAGACGTAGAACGAAGCTACAAGACGGCCGCCGGCGAGACGTGGGTCTTGCGCCGCATTAACCTCGCGATCGAACGGGGCGATTTCCTCACGCTGATGGGTCCTTCCGGCGCAGGCAAGTCCTCCCTGCTCAATGTCCTTGCCCTGCTCGATGACGAATGGCGGGGTGAGTACTTCTTCGGCGAACAGCCCGTGCATGAACTCAAGCGTAAAGGCCGCGCCGAGCTTGCCAAGCGCAACATCGGCATGGTCTTTCAGAGTTACCACCTGATCGACGATCTCACCGTACAGGAGAACATCGATCTACCTTTGTCGTACAAAGACATCCCGAAGCCCGAGCGGCAAGCCATGGTGGCTGACACGCTGGATCGGTTCCAGATCGTTGCCAAGAAAGACCTCTTCCCCAGTCAGCTCTCGGGCGGGCAACAGCAGCTCGTGGGTATCGCGCGTGCCATCATCCACAAGCCGGCGCTGTTGTTGGCCGACGAACCGACCGGCAACTTGCACTCCACCCAGGCAAAGGAAATCATGGAACTCTTCTGCGAGTTGAATCGCGAAGGAACCACCATCGTCCAGGTAACACATTCTGAGGCGAACGCCGCCTACGGCGGCCGCACCATACAGCTGCGAGACGGGTGGATTGTCTCCGAGGACCGCAACGCCGCGCGCGAGGTGGTGGCCAGGTGATCGAATCCTTCCGCAAGCCTTGCGCGCTTGTGGCATTGGCGACCATCCTGTTTGGCTCTCCTGCCACCAACCTCGCACAAGAACCTCAGACACCACCGCTTCCGCCCGCGCCGCCGGCCAAGGTTTCTCTGGCCACTCCGGCTTCCTTGCAGATGCCGAAATCCTATAGCCCAATTGCACCCTACATGCCGGCCACGGTAGCGCAGCCCGATATGAGCAACTCGGGACTGCTGCAATCGCTGATTCGCGACGGCAAGCTCTACCTCTCGCTGCGCGATGCCATTGACCTGGCCTTGGAGAACAATCTCGACCTGGTGATCGCGCGCTACAACCTGCCGATCGCCGATACCGACATCCTGCGCACGCAGGCCGGTGGCAGCTTCCGCGGTGTCAACACCGGAATCGTGCAGAACACCCCGGGCGGAGGCGTCGGCGGATTCGGCGCGGGTGCTCCGGGCGCGGGCGCGGGCGGCACGACCGGAGGCGCAGGCGGCGCTGGTGCCGGCGCAGCCGGCCTGGTGCAGTCGACCCTCGGCATCGGAACCAATGTTCCCGGCTTCGATCCGGTGATCACCGGCAACGGCGGAGAGGAACATCTCACACTCCCCCAGGCGAACCTGCAGTTGAACGGAGTGCCCACCCTCCAGCTAAACACGGGGACGGTCAACCTCAGTTATCAGCAGGGGTTCTCTACCGGTGCGACCGTCACTGCGCAGTTCTTTAACAACCGGCAGACGACCAACAGCATCTTCACCAATCTCTCTCCTGCCTTGAACGCACAGACGCAATTTCAGGTGCGGCAGCCCTTGCTCGCTGGATTTGGTTTCGGCCCTAACTTGCGCTTTCTGCGTATCGCGAAGAACGACAAGGAAATCTCCGATATTGCCTTTCGCAATCAGGTCATCGCCACAGTCACACAGATTGAGAACATCTACTGGGACCTGGTCAGCGCCTACGAGCAAGCCCGGGTCAACGAACAGTCGTTGCAGTTTGCCCAGCAGTCGCTGGATATCGCGCGCAAGCAGCTGCAACTGCAAGCGATTCCAGCCCTGGATGTAACGCGCGCCGAAGCTGAGGTCTCGCGCCGCGATCAAGACGTGACCATCGCCCGCACCAATCTTCAGTTGCAGGAATCATTGATCAAGAACGCGCTGACCAAGTCGCTGGACGATCCTGTCCTGGAAGAGATGCCGGTCGTCCCGACGGATAGCCTGCAAAACCGGAAGGTTGAGGTGGATAAAAAGCCCATCCTTGAACTCATCCAGGAAGCAATGCAGGCGCGGCCCGAACTGTCGGAATCGGCCATCGACCTGCACAACCGCGAGATCACGCGAAAGGCTGCGCGCAATGCCCTGCTGCCAACCGTCGATCTAGTGGCGTCCTACGGCGGCTCTGGACTAGCGGGCCTCAACAACCCGGCATTCACGGGCGGAACGCCCTCGACAGTACCCACTGACTTCGGCGGGGCTTTCGCCAATGCCTGGAATGGTTCGGCGCCGGACTACTTCGTGGGCGCGTCGTTGAACATTCCCCTGCGTAATCGTATTGCCAAAGCGGACCAGTACCGCTCGGAGCTGGAGTACCGGCAGGCGGAGGTCCGTCTTGAAGAACTAAAAAAGCAGATCCGCATTGAGGTACGTAACGCCCGCTATGCGCTGGAGCAAAGCGCCGCTCGTGTCGCCGCCGCCGCCAAAGGCCGCGATCTGGCGCAGCACTTGTTCGAGATCACGCAAAAGGAACAGCAGCTAGGAGCGGCCTCGAGCTTCCAGACGCTGGGTGCGCAGCGGGATCTGGCGCTTGCGGAGCTCGACTTCGTCAATGCCATGACCGTCTACGAAAAGTCCCGGGTCGAGTTGGACCGTGCAACCGGCCGAACTTTAGACCATAATGGCATCGCGGTTCAGGACGCATTGCATGGAACAGCCAGCAGTCGAAAGTAGGGCAATGAATCCGGCTCGATCATCGCGGCGGTCGCGCGGCGTGGCTAACGATCGGCCGCGGGTGCTTGCGGCGGACGACCAGCAGCACATTCTCGACGCCATCGAGTTCCTGCTCACGGCCGAGGGATATCAGGTTGATACGGCCCGGTCTCCGCAGCTGGTACGGGAGGCGCTGTCGCTCGACAACTACGATGCTGTTCTCATTGACCTGAACTACACGCGCGACACCACCTCCGGACAGGAAGGTCTCACGCTGCTCTCCGAGATTGTCGGCATCGACAGCAATCTGCCGGTGATCGTGATGACCGCCTGGGGAAACGTAGAGCTCGCGGTGGAAGCGATGCGGCGCGGCGCCCGCGATTTCATCCAGAAGCCGTGGGACAATGAGCGCCTGGTTTCCATCGTCCGCACCCAGATTGAGCTGTATCGTGCGCTGCAGAAGGCCCAGCACCTGGAGGCCGAAAACCGGTTACTCAAGGCCGACAACAGGCCCGACTTCATCGCCACCGCGCCAGCGATGAAAAGCGTGATGGAAACCATCACGCGCATCGCTCCCTCAGACGCAAACGTACTCATCCTAGGCGAGCATGGCACCGGCAAAGAAGTTGTCGCCCAGAGCATCCACGCGTTATCAGGACGTGCACAGCGGTCACTGGTTGCGGTGAATACCGGCGCGTTGTCGGAAGGCGTGTTCGAGAGTGAACTGTTCGGACACGTGAAAGGCGCATTCACGGATGCCAAGACCGATCGTATCGGGCGCTTCGAGCTGGCGCATGGCGGCACCATCTTCCTGGATGAGATTGGAAACGTCCCCTATCGCCAGCAGGCAAAGCTGCTGCGTGTGCTGGAGTCCGGCGAAATCGAGCGCGTGGGTTCGTCGCGCTCCAAGCAGATTGACGTGCGCGTCATTTCGGCCACCAACATGGATTTGCACTCCGCATGTGCCAACGGCCAATTCCGCGAAGACCTGCTCTTCCGTCTCAACACCGTGGAAATTCAGCTTCCTCCTCTGCGCGAGCGGCGTGAGGATATCCCCGTACTGGCCGCGTATTTTCTCTCCCGCTATGCGACTCGCTATCGGCGCGATATACGCGGCTTTGAGCCGGCAGCGCTGCAGGCATTGTTGCAGCATCCGTGGCCGGGCAATGTCCGTGAGTTGGAGCATACGCTGGAGCGCGCTGTCCTGATGTGCCGCTCCGCGGACCTGCAAGCGGCGGACCTGGGCCTGATGCAGCAGCGCGCCGGTGCAGTCGATGTCGACGACATGAGCCTGGAGTCGATGGAGTCGGCTTTGATACGCAAAGCACTGCAGCGCTTCCAGGGCAACGTGACGCAGGCGGCCGAGGCACTCGGTCTAAGCCGGGGTGCTCTCTACCGGCGCATGGAAAAGCATGGCATCTAGCCGGCACGGGCCCCCGCCCGCATCTTCGCCTGGCGGCCGCAAGCGAAGGCGGCGCCGGCTGTACGAGCGCCGTATCCGACTCTTTTCCACTCTCCTAGCTGCACCCGGGCTCGCCGTCGCACTGATCTTTACGTTTCAGCAGAATTGGTCGCGCGATGCAAAGTGGTCTCTTGCCGCCGGTCTCGTCTTACTCTTCCTCATCTTCGAGGCCGCCCTCCACGATCAGGTCATACGCCCCCTGCAAACGCTCACGAACGTCGTCTCTTCCCTGCGAGAAGAAGACTTCTCCTTCCGCGCGCGGGGAGCGGCTCCTAACGACGCGCTCGGCGAACTCGCCACCGAAGTGAACCAGCTGGCTGACGCGCTCTCGGAACAAAAAACGTCAGCCATCGAAGCGACTGAGCTGCTGAAGCGAGTGGTCGAAGAGATCGACACGCCGCTATTCACCTTCGATCCCGCCGGTAAGTTGAAGCTGGTGAACTCAGCCGGAAGCCGGCTGCTCCAGCAATCGAAAGAAGAGCTGCTGGGGCGCACAGCGAGCGACATTGGGCTAACCGCATTCTTCCAGTCCGAGACCGGCGCAACCTCGGTCAGTCCGCTCAGCCCTAACGCACGCTGGCTGGTCAGGCGCACCTCCTTTCGCGAAAAAGGTGTGCCGCACACACTCATCCTGCTGTCAGATGTGAGCCGCGTCTTGCGTGAGGAAGAGCGCAGCGCCTGGCAGCGCCTGATCCGCGTTCTGGGGCACGAGCTTAACAACTCGCTTACGCCCATCAAGTCCATCGCCGGAACCCTGCTGCTGCGGGTAAGAGCCATGACCATCGGAATTGAGGAACGAGCCGACTTTGAGAAGGGTCTGGGGATCATCGAGGCGCGCTCGGCTTCACTCAACCGTTTTCTCCAGGCTTACCGGCAGATTGCCCAGATGCCCAGCCCCAAGCTTCAACCCACACCGGTGCGCAGCCTGGTGGAGCGAACTGCCGAGTTGGAAACCCGTGTCCGAGTCCAGGTCGAAGGCGGACCCGAAGTAAATGTCAAGGCTGATCCTGATCAGTTGGAGCAGGTGCTGATTAATCTCGTACGCAATGCTGCCGAGGCAGTGATTCAGGCGGGAAATCAATCAGCCGACACTCCGCCCGTGTCGATTCGCTGGTCCCTCAACTCACACCATCTGCAGATCCAGGTGGTAGATAGCGGACCCGGCCTCCTGAACCCAGAGAACGCATTCGTGCCCTTCTACACGACCAAAGAGAGCGGCAGCGGCATCGGACTGGCCCTGTGTCGGCATATCGTCGAAGCCCACGGCGGCACGATTCAATTGTTCAATCGGCCCGACGACGGCGGATGCATCGCAACTATCTCGCTTCCTGTACGCCCGGATCGAGTGATCGGAAGCATGAGTTGATGGAAAGATCAACCGTGCAGGAGGGTTGGGTACGCTAGCGGTAATCGAGCCCGGGAAACCCATTCCCCATTCGGTACCAGCCCATCGTATCGCGCACGCGGGAGCGCCACTCTCACCCGAGGTTTAGTTATGATAACGGCTGTAATCAACGTTATCTTGCGGCGCGACGAGACGCCTGATATGGATCGCTGACCAGCTATCAAATTTTCGTTCAACCGATTCACTCCAACCCTGGTACCCGAGGACACTGCAATGTTTCGCAAGACACGACTGTTCACCCCCGGCCCTACGCCGCTGCTGCCCGCGGCTCAATTCGCCATGGCGGCGGCCGATGTACACCATCGCACGCCGGAATTCCGCGCGCTCTACTCCAAGGTGCTCGACCAGATGAAGGCCTTCGTCGGCACCAGGAATGATGTGATCCTACTGTCCTGTTCCGGAACGGGCGCGATGGAAGCATCGGTTTCCAATTTGACCAGCCCAGGTGACGAGGTGCTGGTGCTCTCCGCGGGTAAATTCGGCGAGCGCTGGGCGGCCATTGCGAAAGCATTCCAGTGCCAGGTCGCGACGGTTTCGAAGCCCTACGGCCAGACCTTCACGCTGGATGAGATCAAGGCACAACTTAGGCCCACAACGAAAGCCCTCTACATGCAGGCGACAGAGACCTCAACCGGCGCGCATCACGATGTAGAGGGAGTGGCGAAGTTGCTTCGGGGCACGGACACTCTGCTGGTTGTGGACGGAATCACCGGCTTGGGAACGACGGCGCTGGATGTGGATGGTTGGGGAATCGATATCATCATCGGCGGTTCTCAGAAGGCGCTGATGATTCCTCCCGGACTGGCCTATCTGGCAGTGAGCGATCGCGCCTGGAAGCGTATGGAGTCAAGCCGGCAGCCCAAGTATTACTTCGACCTCCCGAAGGAGCGCAAGTCAGCGACCAAGGGCGAGGCCTCGTATACGCCTTCCGTCGCTCTCATTGCCGCTCTCGGCGCCGCCCTCGACTATCTAACTCAGCAGGGTGGTGGAGATCTGCCGAACGGACGCGAGTTGCTGATCGAAAATGCAGAGGCCTGTGCGGCCATGACCCGTGCCTCTGCCAAGGCGCTCGGGCTTGAATTGTTTGCACCCGGTTCGCCTGCCGCTGCGGTCACCGCGATCAAAGCCCCCGCCGGCATCAGCTCTGATGACGTGGTGAAGGCTATCAAGTCTCGCTTTGGCGCCATCGTCGCCAACGGCCAGGGCGATATGAAGGGGCAGCTCTTCCGCGTCGCTCACCTGGGCTACTTCGACTACCTGGACACGATTGCGCTGATCGGCGCGCTGGAGCAGGTTATGAGCACCATCACTCCCGGCAAGTTTGAATTTGGGGATGCTCTTCGCGCGGCGCAAACCGTCTTCGCCCAACGCACACAGAACGCAGCCGTGGCCCAACCAGCCTAAAGAAAGTACGAGAACGGAAAGATCCAGATGAAGATCGTTGTCGCGGAGAAAATTTCGCCGTCCGGCATTAAGAGCCTGCGTGAAGAGCTAGGATGGACCATCGTCGGTCCTGAAGAGTATGCGAAGGACCCCGCCGGGTGTTTGCAGGACGCGGCGGCGCTGATCGTGCGTTCGGCGGTACAGGCCAATCAGCAGTTGATCGAGAAGGCTCCGAAGCTGCGCGTCATCGGTCGCGCGGGTATCGGAGTGGATAACGTCGACGTTGATCACGCAACCAAACGCGGCATCGTCGTGATGAACACGCCGGGAGGAAACGCGATCGCCGTAGCCGAATTGACCGTCGGCCTCATGGTGGCGCTGGCACGCAATATCCCCAAGGCCGACGTCACAACCCGCGCCGGACAATGGGAGAAGAAATCGTTGCAAGGGACCGAGGTGAATGGCAAGACGCTCGGCATCGTCGGCTTGGGCCGTATCGGCGCTGAGGTCGCACGGCGCGCGCTAGCCATGAATATGACCGTCCTTGCCTATGATCCGTACGTCTCCCCCGACTATGCGAAGAGGGCGAACGTGCAACTGGTGAGCCTCGACGAAATCTGGGCCAACGCTGACTATGTCACCCTGCACGTTGGACTGACTGAGCAGACACAAGGCCTGGTAAATGCCGCAACATTGAAGAAGATGAAGAAAGGTGTGCGCATCATCAACTGCGCGCGTGGCGAACTCATCGACGATGCGGCCCTCGCCGAGGCTCTCGCCTCAGGACATGTGGCCGGAGCCGCTCTTGATGTCTTCGCCAAAGAACCGCCAAAAGGGAACCCACTGCTGACGGCTCCGAACGTTATTGCCACACCGCACATCGCGGGCTCGACCGATGAGGCGCAGAACGCCGTCGGCGTGCAGATTGCCGCCCAGGTGAAGACCTACCTGAAGACCGGAGTGGCGCAAAACGCCGTCAATCTGCCATCGGTTTCTGACGTAGAGTATCAGCAGATCAGCCCATACCTGGAGGTGGCGGAGCGCTCTGCAACTCTCCTCGCACTGCTGCTCGATGGCAACCTTGAAGAGATTCACCTTACCTTCAGCGGACCGATTGCCAGGTGGAAGACAAGTCTTGTGCGATCGGCTGCGATCAAAGGTGTGCTGCAGCAGGCTGCGGTCGAAACCGTGAACCTGATCAATGCTCCTGCACTCGCCGAGGAGATCGGCGTGCGTGTCACCGACGAGGTCGAAGAGAGCGAAGGCTTCAGCGAGATCACCATCGTCCTCAGGTCGAATCGCAACGAAGTGAGTGCCAAGGGTATCGTGATCCACCGAACGTCCCCACGCATCATTGAGCTGAACGGTGTGGAACTGGAGGCGCCGCTGGAGGGCCAGATTCTCCTGATCATGAATCGCGACCTGCCCGGCGTGATCGGGAAGATTGGATCGCTGCTGGGTGACCACAACATCAACATCGCGCGTTTTGCGCTGGGGCGCGAGGTACAGGCCGCAAAGCCCGCCGGAGCCGGAGCCTCCACAGATGCGAACAAGGCCTACGCCATCATCAATGTCGACACGCGCGTGCAGGAGCCGGTGCTGCAGGCGCTGCGCAACATGGAAGAAGTTATCGCTGCGATCCCGGTTTCGTTTGTGTGAGCAGCACTTAGCAATTAGCACTTAGCACTCAGCCTGTTAGCAATCGGCGAGCAACCTTGGCGCAAGCGGAGCATTTCGTTCTTACGCTGCTTACGGAGACTCCCTCCGAAGAGAAGCTTGCAAATTTGCATGTGATCCTAAGGGCGCACGGATTCCGGGCCGAGCGCTCCAGAATGCTCACCCCTGCCGGCAGCGATCTTGCGTGTCTCGAGTTTCTTATTGCAGGCGCCCCAACAACTCTTGACACCCTGCGCGCTGCAGTTCTTGAACTTTCCCGTACCTCAGCTATGGACTTGGCACTACGCCCTGCAACCCACGATTATCGCCACTTCAAGCTGGCGGTCTTCGACATGGATTCCACGTTGATCGAGGCCGAGGTCATCGACGAGTTGGCGAAGGAAATGGGCGTGGGTGGGCAGGTGGCCGCGATCACGGCAGCAGCAATGCGGGGTGAGCTCGATTTTCAGCAGAGCTTCCGTAAGCGCGTGGCCCTTTTGAAGGGACTGAGCGAGGAGCGGCTCGCGGCCGTCGTCGAGCGTATTCTCCTGACAAATGGCGCCGAGCGCCTGTTTCGCGTGTTCAAGAAATTACGCGTCAAGACCGCAGTCTGCTCCGGCGGCTTCACCTTCATGGGCCGTCGCCTTCAGCAGCGGCTCGGCATTGACCATGTCTATGCCAACGAGCTGGAGATCAAAGACGGAACAGTGACGGGCGAGGTTCCTCTCGGCATCGTCGACGGCAATCGAAAGGCCGAGTTAGTGAAGGAGATTGCCGCACGTGAGGGTATCACTCTCGACCAGGTAATCGCGGTAGGCGATGGTGCCAACGATCTTCCCATGATTAACCTGGCGGGAATGGGCGTGGCCTTCCGTGCCAAGCCTGTCGTTTGCGCCGGTGCAAAATACTCCCTATCACATGCCCGCCTTGATGCACTCCTGTATCTGATTGGCTTGCACGAGGACGAGATTCGCGGGCTCCTATGAGGAATCCCTCGCTGCCGCAGCTTGCACCGACTATAGCCCACGCGTATTCTGCTTGATTCGGACGCCTGGCTTTCCTGACAGGTCGCGCATGAGTCATGAGGCATCTCGCTCTAACACGCAAGCAACAGCACTCGGACTGCCACCCTTTAGCGTGCCTGACTGAATTTCTGCTCGTAATCACCGCTTTGTTCCTCGTTGCTGTGCCGGCACAGTCGCAGCCCATCCCGCCGCAAACCTACAGCGCGCTAGAGTGGCGTTTCATTGGCCCCTATCGCGGAGGGCGAGTCGTCGCAGTGGGCGGTGTTCCCGGCGATACGCGCGTCGCTTATTTCGGCGCGGTCGGCGGCGGTATTTGGCGGTCCCCGAACGCCGGCATCACGTGGGAACCAATCTTCGATGGCCAGCCGGTGGCTTCCATCGGAGCACTTGCCATCTCGCCTTCCAGTCCGAACATCATCTACGCCGGGAGTGGCGAGTCGGACATTCGCTCCGACCTGTCCTCAGGCGACGGCGTTTATAAGTCCACCGACGAGGGCAAGAGTTGGACGAACATCGGCCTGCGCGACTCGCGCCAGATCAGCCGCATCGCCGTCGATCCACACAATCCCGACGTCGTATTCGTTGCCGCGCTCGGCCACGCCTACGGGCCGAATGAGGAGCGTGGAGTCTTCAAATCTACCGACGGCGGCAAGACGTGGTCGAAGGTACTTTACAAAGGACCGGAGATTGGCGCGTCCGATCTGGCGATGGCTTCCGCCAATCCGAATGTGCTCTTCGCGGGGATGTGGCACGCGTTGCGTCCGCCGTGGAGCACTTATGCGCCGGTGGAAGGTCCGGGCAGCGGACTGTATCGCTCCACCGACAGCGGAGCCACGTGGACCGAATTAACCGGTCACGGGCTGCCGGATGGCCAATGGGGACGCGTCGGTGTCACCGTCGCGCCCGATGGCAAGCGTATGTACGCGCTGATCGACGCTGGAAAGAAATCAGGCCTCTATCGTTCTGACGACGGCGGCGACAACTGGGTGCTCGCCAACGCAGATCCGCGACTAACCAGCCGGGCATGGTACTTCAACTGGCCATCAATCGATCCGAGCAATCCGGATGTGGTCTACATTCCGAACGTCGCACTCTACCGTTCGGAGGATGGCGGTAGAACGATTTCGATTGTTCGAGGCGCGCCCGGTGGCGACGACTACCACGATATCTGGGTTGATCCCAAGAATTCCGATCACCTCATTCTTGGCTGCGATCAGGGAACGACCATCAGCCTTGATGGCGGCAAGACCTGGTCGCTTTGGTACAACCAGCCCACGGCCCAGATGTACCACGTCACCACCGACAACGAGTTCCCTTATAACGTCTACGGCGCTCAGCAGGATATCGGCAGCATCGGAATCCCCAGCCGCACTGACCACCACCAGATCACGCCGCGCGATCCCTTTCTCGTGGGGGGAGGCGAGAGTGGCTATAGTGTGATTGACCCCAGCGATCCGAACGTTCTCTATGCCACTGGCGTCTACGGCAGTGTGGTCCGCTTCGACCGGCGCACGTCGCTCAGCCAGAACATCAACCCGTGGCCCAATCAGAGTTTCGGAACCGACATTGCCGGCCGCAAGTATCGCGATCCATGGACGCCGATGCTAACGGCATCTCCGAGTGAGAAGGGCGTGCTCTACTTGGGCACGCAATACGTGCTGCGAACCAGCGATGGTGGACTGCACTGGACGCAGATCAGCCCTGACCTCACCGGCGCGGCTGACGCTTCGGCGCCCAGCCCGCCCTCAAGCGCACTCACGACCGAGAACGCGAAAGAGCGCGGCTACGGTGTGGTCTTCAGCATCGCGCCGTCGCCGCTCGATGCCAAGCTCATCTGGGCGGGTAGCGACACAGGCCTGCTTCATGTCACGCGCGATGGCGGCCAGAGCTGGCATGATGTCACTCCACATGGGCTCTCCGCCTGGAGCAAAATCTCTATGATCGAAGCGTCGCACTTCGATCCGGGAGTTGCTTATGTCGCGGTCGATCGCCATCGTCTGGATGACTACACACCGCGTCTCTACCGCACGCGTGACTACGGCAAGACCTGGCAGCCCATTACAGACGGCATCGCTGCGAATGCCTTCGTACGGGCCATCCGACAGGATACGCAGAAGGAAAACCTGCTCTTCGCCGGGACCGAGAAGGGAGTCTATCTCTCCTTCGACGACGGCGAGCACTGGCAGCCGCTGCAATTGAACTTGCCAGTGGCTTCGGTGCGCGACCTGGATATCCATGGCGACGACCTGGCCATTGCCACTCACGGGCGCGGCTTCTGGATTCTGGACAACATCACTCCGCTGCGGCAGATCAGCAACCAAACCGCGGCGCTGACCGTTGTGCTGTTCGTGCCGGCAACTGCGGTTCGCGTTGACAACGATGGCTTCCTCGGCACGCCGCTTCCGCCCGAAGTACCCACAGCGAAGAATCCGCCCGACGGCGCCATAATCGACTATTACCTCCAAGACGGCGCACGCGAGGTGATGCTCGACATCTACGACCAGAACAACAAACTAGTGCGGCAGATCACGAGCGGCGAGAAGCCGCCATCTTATCCTCCTCTACCGATTGCCGAGCGATGGCTGCCCAAGCCGTCGCTACTGGAAACTACACCGGGCATGCACCGCTACGTGTGGGACTTTCGTTGGGGAGGAGCTGAATCTGAAGCCGGAGGTGGGGAAGAAGATTATCGCGCGCCTCATCCGCCACGTATCGCACCTGGCACTTACTCGGTGAAGCTGACCGTGGATGGCAAGAGCTACACCCAGCCGCTGACTGTCACCATGGATCCGCGTTCGTCGGCCACGCCCGAGATATTGCAACAGCAGCAACAACTCGCATTGCAAATCTATGGCGAGGCGCAACAGGCACGCAGCGCGCTGCGGGAGGTCGAATCCGTGAACAAGAACCTGGCCGTGCTGAAGCCGGAGGTGCAATCCAAACACCCTGAGCTCACAGAGCAGCTAAGTGCGGTACAAGCCAGCGTCAACGAGATCAAGAATGGAAGCCACGCGGCCCCCGGAGCAATCTCCGGACTCGCAGCTGCAAGCAGCGGACTGGCCTCTGCCTTGAGCGCAGTTGAAAGCGGAGATCGCCCTGTTCCATCGCAGGCGCTTGAGGTCTACCACCTCTCCGCAGAGGCGGCCAAGAACAGCCTCGCCGAATGGAAGAAACTGCAATCCGGAGCACTGCTGCAACTCAACCGGGCCCTACAAGAGAAGGGATTTGGCGCCTTGGTTATGCCAGAGTGAGAAATTTGGCGGCTCCCCGAGCCAGCTGCCGCCGGGCCTGAGATTGAACGGGGTACAATATGCGGCATCTACCGCGGTGGAATCCCTGAGAGATCTACTGAGGATCGCTTCGCGCGCGAGGCTTGGATGGGGCTACAAACGGAGAACTCAACGGCAAGTGCCGTCGAACACATTGATGTTCTCTGGATTACTGCCGGACTTGGTTGCGATGGAGAAACCATCGCCATGACCGGGGCCACTCAGCCGAGCATTGAAGACATCGTGTTGGGCGGCATTCCCTGGATCCCTAAAATTACTTTCCACAATCCGTTTCTCGCGCAAGCCAATGGCGACGAGTTCTTGCGGCCATTTCATCAGGCTGCAAAGGGCGACCTTGCGCCTTTCATCTTGGTGGTCGAAGGCTCCATTCCAGATGAGACCAATAAACGTGAAGGTTATTGGGCGTCGCTCGGCACAAGTGTCGAAACCGGCCAGCCGATTACTACTTGCGAGTGGATCGACCGTCTCGCACCCAATGCCTGGGCGATAGTTGCCGTTGGCAGCTGTGCGGCCTACGGTGGCATTCACGCCATGCAAGGGAATCCGACTGGCGCAATGGGTCTGCCCGATTATCTTGGCTGGCAGTGGAAGTCGCGGGCCAGCATTCCGATCGTTTGCATTCCTGGTTGTCCATCCCAACCCGACAACATGATGGAGACGCTGCTGTATTTGTTCTATATGGTTGCCGGGCGGGCGCCGATGATTACCCTGGACGAGCAACTGCGGCCCACCTGGCTCTTCGGGCAAACCGTCCATGAGGGCTGTGATCGCGGCGGCTACTATGAGCAGGCCGACTTTGCCGAAGAATATGGTTCGCCGCTGTGCATCGTGAAGCTGGGATGCTGGGGCCCGGTGGTGCAATGCAATGTCGGCAAGCGCGGCTGGATGGGTGGCATCGGCGGATGTCCCAACGTCGGCGGCATTTGCATTGGCTGCACCATGCCCGGGTTTCCGGACAAGTTTATGCCTTTCATGAATCAGCCACCGGGATCCCTGCTGTCCGCCAGCGCAGTCCAGACCTACGGCAAAGCCATTCGCGCCTTGCGCACCTTTACCCAGGCATCACTGAACACGGAGCCATCCTGGAGGCGGCCCCGAGCCTCTAAAGGTGATAAAGTAGGGCGCTAATGCGCAGCGGCCAACTGTGTGGTTCCGCTCGGCGCGAGGTAGACGATGGCCTCCTGGTTTGAAAACCCAACGATCTCCGGTAGCAACAATCCGGGGGTTGCGGCTGGAGATGCATCGTTTGCCGCCTATCAGGATGCGGAAGATGTGCTTCACAACCTCGCCAACGTTTTCTTTGAAAATACCAGTCTTCTCGCCGGGCACAGTCTTTCCGAATTCTCGCTGACCAAGTTCAACACCCAGCTACCGAACCTGGAGGCGAAGTACCGCGCCTTAGTGGAACAGATTCCCGCTGTTGTCTTCATGGCATATCTTGACGAAGCCGTGGGCGAGGCCTACGTTAGCCCGCAGATCGAACGCCTCTTGGGCTTTACTCAGGAGGAATGGCTGCAGGACCCGGTTCGCTGGTACTCCCAAGTACATCCCGATGACAAGCAGCGCTGGAGTATCGAGGCTGCCGAACTGTTCTTAACGGGCAAGCCCTTGCGGTCTGCCTATCGCATCCTCTCTCGTGATGGTCGCGTCATTTGGCTGCACTGCGAAGCCAAGATGATCCGGCGCGCCGACGGCCGCCCCTGGTTTATTCACGGAGTCGGGTTCGATATTACCGATCTCAAGCTCACAGAAGAGGCGCTGGAAAAAGAGCGCAATGTTGTGACCGCGATGCTCGACACGGTCGGCGCTCTGGTTGTGGTGATGGACACCGACGGCCGCATCATCCGGTTCAACCGCGCCTGTGAGCGCAGCACCGGCAAAACTTTGGCGGACGTGACGGGCCGCTGCATGTGGGAGTTGTTCATCCCTGAGGAGGAAGCGGCCGGATTCCGCAAGCAGTTCGAGAAGATGCGAGACGGCCAGTTGCAAAGCGACTACGAATGCGAATGGCTGGCCGGTGATGGCACACGCCGACAGATTGCATGGTCAGGAGCATGCCTGCCGGCGGGAGAAGGAACGCCTCCTTGTGTGATTGCAACCGGCATCGACATCACAGAACGCAAGCATCTTGAGAAGGCAATCCTGGAGATAAGCGCCCGCGAACAGCGCCGCATAGGGCAGGATCTGCACGACGGTCTGGGTCAGCACCTGACCGGCATTGCCTTCATGACCAAGGTGCAGGAACAAAAACTCAAGGAACAAGGTCTGCCATATGCGACGGACGCCGCGAAGATTGTCAAGCTGGTGAACGAAGCCATCAACAAGACCCGCGAATTGGCTAAGGGCCTGAGTCCGGTAGTCTCGGAGTCGCACGGACTCATGGCCGCGCTTCAGCAGCTCAGCGCGGAAGTGGAGGATGTGTTCGGAGTGTCCTGTCAGTTCCAGTGCGACAGCCCCGTCTTGATTCGAGACGTGAGCGCGGCGACGCACCTGTATCACATATCGCAGGAAAGCATCAGCAACGCCATCAAACACGGCCGGGCTGGCAAGATCGAAATTGCTCTCAGCGCCAATGACAACCGGGGTATTCTGACCATCCGTGATGACGGAATCGGCTGCAAGAAAATTCCTGCCTCCAGCAAGGGGATGGGGCATCACATCATGAGGCATCGGGCAAAGATGATCGGTGGAACATTGGAGATCCAATCTTCCCTTCCCCATGGGATGGTAGTGAGTTGTATGTTTCCGGTGAACACAGAAGAGAGTGGTGACGCGAGCGCACCTCAGAGGTAGTGATCAGGCATGTTGAGGCTGAAGAAAGAGGCACCGCAGAAGAAGAGAATCTTCATTGTCGACGACCACCCCATCGTTCGGGAAGGACTCTCGTTGATGATGAACCGCGAGCCTGACCTGATGGTTTGTGGGGAGGCGGAAGAGGCGACCACTGCCTTGCAGGCGATTACTGCAACCCGTCCGGATTTTCTCATCGTCGATATTTCCCTGAATGGACCCGACGGCTTGGACCTGTTAAAAAGCATTCGCTTGAGATTTCCCAACCTGCCGGTGCTGATTCTCTCCATGCACGATGAATCCATCTACGCGGAGCGCGCCCTGCGTGCCGGCGCCCATGGCTACATCATGAAGCAGGAAGCAAGCGAAAAAGTCATGTTTGCCGTCCGGCAGATCCTCGATCAGAAGGTGTACGTCAGCGACCGCGTTGCCAACCGCATGTTGCAGCAATACATCAACGGCTCGCCTATGGAGGAGCATTCGCCTGTGGCGGTCCTTTCGGATCGCGAACTGGAGGTCTTCCGGCTGATCGGGGAGGGCCATAGTACGCGGATGATTGCTGATGAATTGCATCTCAGTGTGAAAACCGTCGAGTCTTATCAGGCCCACATCAAGGACAAGTTGTCCCTCCGAAATGGAAGGGAGCTTGTGCAGCGCGCCATCCAGTGGACAATTGGCGAAGGTGCGGCCTAAGCCTCCGTTCCATTCCTAACCTTCGTCCACAAACCGACCGGTCCAACTGACACCAGCTCTTCGTGCATAGGGGAATCCCCGATGTGCCGAAGGGTACCTTTGCCTAGCAGCAAATCAGGTTGTGAAAGCTACAGCCGCAACTGATCCTATGGCTATCACGTGGGGTGACGGTAGGTTACGTCTCACAACTGAAATAACGAATCTGACTCGCCAGATGGCGCGTAGGGCTGACTAATGCGCGTGTGTGGTGTTGCGGGCTTTGACTTTGCAACCCGCACGGCAGCGATGTTGAAAGGAGACTTTGCCTATGACAGCGCAAGCGGTTCCGCACGGCCGGGCAACGCAGAAGGCGCCAGCCGTTGCCGAGATACACATCGTATGGATCACGGCCGGCCTGGGTTGCGATGGTGACTCGGTTTCCATCACGGCGGCGATGCAACCCAGCATTGAGGACGTCTTGCTGGGAGCGATTCCCGGCCTTCCTAAAGTACATCTCCACAATCCTGTCTTGGCGTATGAGGTCGGCGACGATTTTCTCAGGGCGTTTTATCTGGCTGCGGAGGGCAAGCTCGACCCCTTCGTTCTGGTGGTCGAGGGATCGATTCCGAACGAAAAGATCCATGGCAAAGACGGCTACTGGGCGGCCATGGGCACCGACACGACCACGAACCAGCCCATCAAGACCACCGAATGGATCGACAAGCTTGCGCCCAAGGCCCTGGCGGCGGTCGCGATCGGCACCTGCGCAACCTATGGCGGCATTCATGCCATGCAAGGGAATCCGACCGGATGTATGGGGCTGGCCGATTACCTGGGATGGGGTTGGCGATCGAAAGCCGGGCTCCCCATCGTCAATGTTCCCGGATGTCCCGTCCAGCCCGATAACTTCATGGAAACCGTCCTTTATCTCCTCTACCAGGTCGCCGGCCTCGCGCCAATGATTCCGCTCGACGATCAGCTTCGTCCGACGTGGCTGTTTGGCTCTACGGTGCACGAAGGCTGCGATCGGGCAGGCTATTACGAGCAGGGCGATTTCGCCGAAGAGTATGGCTCACCTAAATGCATCGTGAAGCTCGGATGCTGGGGCCCGGTGGTGAACTGCAACGTTCCCAAGCGTGGCTGGATGGCAGGCATCGGAGGTTGCCCAAACGTCGGCGGCATTTGCATCGGCTGCACCATGCCCGGCTTCCCGGACAAGTTCATGCCGTTCATGGATGAGCCGCCCGGCGCGCGTGTTTCTACCGGCGGCTCGAGCATGTACGGACGCGCCATCCGTGCGCTGCGTGGTCTTACCCAGGATACCGTCAACAAGGAGCCGAAGTGGCGGCACAATCGACCGGAACTTACAACCGGTTATATCGCCAGATCCTGATTTGAAGATTTCAAGCTGAAGGAGATCGATCTCAATGGCTACAAGCACGCTAAGCGAACGGGAAGCCCCCAGTAAGCAGAAGCAGATCGTGGAGATGAATTGGGACCCGATCACCAGGATCGTGGGAAGTCTGGGCATCTTCACCAAGATCGATTTCGCCAACCGGCAGGTGGTCGAGTGTCACAGTACCTCCTCCATCTTTCGCGGTTACAGCATCTTCATGAAGGGGAAGGACCCGCGCGACGCGCACTTCATTACCAGCCGCATCTGTGGCATCTGTGGCGACAATCACGCCACCTGCGCCACCTATGCTCAGAACATGGCATTCGGCGTTCGCCCGCCTCACCTGGGAGAGTGGATTGTCAACCTGGGCGAAGCAGCCGAGTACATGTTCGACCACAACATCTTCCAGGACAATCTGGTGGGCGTGGACTTTTGCGAGCAGATGGTGAAGGAGACCAATCCCGGTGTTTGGGAGAAAGCGCAAAAAACCAACGCGCCGAATTCCAACCTGCATGGTTACCGCACCATTGCCGACATCATGCGCGCCCTCAATCCGTTCACCGGGGCCTTTTATCGCGAGGCCTTGCAAATGAGCCGCATGACGCGCGAGATGTTTTGCCTCATGGAGGGCCGTCACGTCCACCCGTCAACTCTCTATCCCGGCGGTGTTGGAACGGTGCCAACCATTCAGCTGTTCACTGATTATCTTGTGCGCTTGATGAAGTATGTCGAATTTATGAAGAAGGTCGTGCCACTGCACGACGACCTGTTCGACTTCTTCTACCAGGCGCTGCCGGGTTATGAGAAGGTCGGCCAGCGGCGCATTTTGCTGGGTTGCTGGGGCTCGTTCAACGATCCCGAGCATTGCGACTATACCTACAAGAACATGACGGCGTGGGGCCGCAAGATGTTCGTGACGCCCGGAGTTGTCGTTGACGGTGAACTGGTGACCACCGACCTGGTGGACATCAACCTGAACATCCGCATCCTGCTGGGCAGTTCCTATTACGACGATTGGGAGGATGGCGAGACCTTCGTTACGCAGGACCCGCTGGGCAATCCTGTGGATCAGCGGCATCCCTGGAACCAGACGACGCGCCCCAGGCCGCAGAAGCGCGACTTCACGGGCAAGTATACGTGGGTGATGTCGCCGCGCTGGTATCACAAGAAGACGGGCGAACACCTGGCGCTGGACACCGGCGGCGGACCGATAGCGCGCTTCTGGGCGACGGCCAAGGCTGGACTCGTTGACATCGGATATCTCAAGGCTACCGGCAACAGCGTCAAGATCTACCTGCCCAAGACGACTTCATTGCCCGAGGTCGAGCTTGAGTGGAAGGTTCCGAAGTGGAGCAATGCGATCGAGCGGGACCGGGCGCGCACTTACTTCCAGGCCTATGCGGCGGCGGCTGCTCTCCATTTCATGGAACAGGCCCTGGCTGAATTGCACGCCGGCCGGACAAAGACCTGGTCCGACTTTAAGGTTCCGGAAGAGGCCATCGGATGCGGTTTCCATGAAGCGGTGCGGGGCGTGCTGTCGCATCACGTGGTGATTCGCGATGGCAAGATCGCGAACTACCATCCTTATCCACCGACGCCGTGGAATGCGAATCCGCGGGACGTTTACGGTACTCCGGGACCTTATGAAGACGCGGTGCAGAATACGCCAATCTTCGAGGAGAATGGGCCCGACAAGTTCAAGGGCATCGACATCATGCGCGCCGTACGGAGCTTCGACCCATGCCTGCCCTGTGGTGTTCATATGTATCTTGGAGACGGAAAGGTGTTGCAGACGCGGCACTCGCCCATGTTTGGCGCAATGAAGTGAGCTCCGGCGCTGCAGGAGGAGTGCGGCGCGGGTCGCCACCAGAGTGATTCGCGCTAAAGGATTGGGCTTCGCACTCCTCCTTTTTTCTTTAGGGGAAACGACGAATCCATGTCAGACGATAACGGCTTCCAGCAACGCGTTCGTAAAATTAGCGCTTTGGTCGAGGAAATCGAAAGCATTGCCGATCCTGCTGCACGGTCCTCGGCACGACAGCTCATGCAAGTAGTGATGGAGTTTCATGGCTCGGCGCTGGATCGTGCGATGCAGCTCTTGGCCAACGGCGGCGAGCCCGGCATGGCTTTCATCGAGCAAATGGGGAAAGATCCCATGGTAAGCAGCCTGCTCGTGCTCTATGGGTTGCACCCAGAGACTCTCGAAACCCGGGTACGAAAGACTGTGGACCGTCTGGAACCGAAGCTACGACGCGATGGAGCAACCATCGAGTTGAGAGGGCTGGAGGATGGTGCGGTGCGAATCCGAGTGACTCCTGGAGCGCACGCCTGCGGTTCGACGGTTGAGGCGCTTCGAGCGACGGTGGAAGATGCGATTTACGAGTCTGCTCCGGATATCGTCTCGCTGTCCCTGGAAGGCCTGGATGGGCAACCAGCCAACGGCTTCGTAAGCCTCGACAAACTCACGGGGCACAGGCCTGTCGCCTCCAGTCCGCACCCGCTCGTCTCGGCTGCTGTGGCCAACTATGGCGACTAAAACATCAATCAGGCCTGAGGCTGCGTTCGGTGTTCTGCAGCAATTTGCGCGTCGACCGCGTCCGCTGGAGCAGTGCGAGCTGTGCAGCGTCGAGCTTGCATCCGACCACTCCCACCTGCTCGAACCTGCATCCCGCAAGCTGGTGTGTTCGTGTGACGCTTGCGCTCTCCTGTTCAGCGCGCGGAGTGGCGCGCGTTTTAAGCGCGTACCGAAGCGGGTCAGGCTGTTGCCAAACTTCCATTTAAGCGACGCCCAGTGGGACAACCTCATGATTCCCATCAATATGGCGTTCTTCTTTCACAGCAGCACGGAGGGACGAGTGCTTGCGATGTATCCCAGCCCTGCTGGCGCCACGGAATCGCTGCTTTCCCTTGAGTCATGGAGCGAAATCGCCCGAGCCAATCCCCACCTTCAGCACATGGAAGCAGACGTCGAAGCGTTGCTCGTCAACCGCGTCGGGCACGCTCGAGGATTCACTGCAGCCGAGTACTACATACTGCCGATCGATCAATGTTTCAAGCTGGTGGGGCTCATCCGCCGTCAGTGGCGTGGCTTTTCCGGAGGCACGGAAGTCTGGCAGCGGATCGCGGACTACTTCGAACAGCTCCGTCGGCATGCCACGGTTCTGGGAGAACACGGCAATGCCTGATCTGCAATTCCAGATTGAAGGCGCTGAGGTCGAGCCATTCGCGATTACCCCCCAGCTCGCATTCAAGCTTCACGTCACAAATGTCAGCTCGAACGAGTTGATTCATAGTGTAGCCCTGCGTGCACAGGTCCAAATCGAGAGTACACGTCGCAGTTATAGCCCGCAGGAGCAGGCCGACCTACGCGATCTCTTCGGAGAGCCCGAACGCTGGGGCCGGACCTTAGGCACGTTTCTATGGACGCACAGTAGCGTTGTTGTCCCCGCGTTTCAGGGCAGAACTGAGGTCAGGCTACTCGTCCCCTGTACCTTCGACTTCAATGTGGCGGCTACAAAGTATTTTGCCGGTCTGGATGGTGGGGAGGTCCCGGTCTGCGTGCAGTTCAGTGGGAGTGTCTTCTACGCCGAGGATGAAGGCCCGATGCAGGTGATGCCGATACCTTGGGACAAAGAGACCCGCTTCCGGCTTCCTGTGAAAACCTGGCGAGAACTTATGGACACGTACTATCCCGGCATTGCATGGCTATGCCTGGAGCGCGACACCTTCGAGCGGCTATACCGCTACAAGATCGAGAGGGGCATTCCCACATGGGAGCAGGCGCTGGCCAGCTTGCTTGCCGGCGTCGAAGAGGAAGTGAAGCGATGAACCTTGCTGCCGCTGACCAGGTCGCCAAAGCCGTGTTGTACGAGGGATACATGCTATACCCCTACCGGCCTTCTGCGGTCAAGAATCAGCAGCGCTTCAACTTCGGCGTGGTCTATCCGGAGGCTTTCAGCCACCTGCAAAGCGGGCTAGATCCCTGGACGATGCAGGCCAATTGTCTGGTGCAAGGAACCAACCACAGTCGGCTAGAAGTGCGAGTCCGATTCTTGCAGCTTGTGGAGCGGACGGTTGAGGAAGCTTTGTTCTCGGGGACGGGCGCGCAGACGGCAGAATTTCGTCGTGTCCAGAAGTTGACCGTCGCAGACCGCACCTTCTATTCCTGGCAGGAAGCTGTCGAACAGGACCTCGAGGTTGCCGGCACTGAGTTGGGCAAGCTGCTTCACAGTCCAACGACTCATCCCTTCCGTTTGGGCGCTTCAATCTCTGAAGAAGCCTTGTGTGACGCGACCGGCACGACCGTCGGCCGCGTCGTGCGCACGCGACGAGAGATGAATGGTCGCATTCGTGTGGCTGCCCATCGGCTGGCGGAGGGCACGTTCAGGATCGAGGTGCGCATCGAGAACGTCACCGCGATTGACGAAGTGACTTCCGCTAGCCGCGACCTCGCCCTGACACACTCGCTTGTCTCCGCACACATTGTTTTGGGCATCGAGCACGGTGATTTTGTGTCATTGCTCGACCCGCCTGAGGCGCTGAAGTCTGCCGCTGAGGATTGCCACAATCAAGGTGTCTTCCCCGTGCTGGTGGGTTCGCCTGGCCAACGGGACACAGTCCTGGCTTCTCCGATCATTCTCTACGACTATCCGCAAATTGCGCCCGAAAGCGCCGGTGACCTCTTCGATGGCACCGAAATCGATGAGATTCTTTCCCTGCGCATTATGACCATGACGGATGACGAGAAGCGGGAGATGCGGGAGTCCGACGAGCGCGCGCGACAGATGTTGGAGCGGACCGAGAGCCTTCCGGCCGAGCAGTTCATGAAGCTTCATGGAGTGTTGCGGGGACTTCGCTCCGCCAGCGGGGAGACGCGGTGAACGACTGGGAGTGGCACTTGCTGGACGACAAATCGCCGGTGACGCAGATTGAAATTGCGGGTGCGTCTGTGCGAGTCGGCGACCGCGTTCGCCTGCATCCGCGCCACGGTGGGGACATTTTGGATCTTGCGCTTGCCGGTCAGGTAGCCATCATCGAGGCGCTTGAGCAGGACTACGAGGGCAAAGTGCACATCTGCGTGGTGCTGGAGGACGACCCTGGACGCGATCTGGGACTTCTGCGCCAGCCGGGCCATCGGTTCTTCTTTGAAGTGGGGGAGATTGAGCCTCTGCCTCCTGAAGTGCAGGTGTACGAGAAGTCAGCTTCGCAACCGCGAATTCTCGTAGCGGGGATTGGGAACATTTTCATGGGGGATGACGGATTCGGCGTGGAAGTTGCGCGCCGATTGGCGAAGCGCCCGTTGCCCGCCGAGGTGCGCGTCGGCGACTTTGGCATTCGCGGATTTGACTTGGCCTACGCCCTCCAGGACGGCTACGAAACAACGATCTTGATCGACGCCTACCCGCACGGAGGCGAGCCGGGAACCCTCTATGTTGCTCAACCTGACTTGACGGCGCTTGCTTCAGAGCAGGCTGAAAGCGGCGATGTCGATGCCCATAGCATGGATCCCGTCAAAATTCTGCGCTTGTCGGCGTCAATCGGCGGTCCACTGAAGCAAGTGCTCCTTATCGGATGCGAACCCGCAAGCTTGGGGCCGGATGAAGGCCACATGGGACTGAGTGAATCGGTGGAGCACTCCGTAGACGAAGCTGTTGATTTGGCCGAGTCGGTCATCGATAGGATTTTGGCCGGAGATTGGCCGGCCAGCACACAAACGAACTGACTACCACATCAGGAGGATACGACTGTGGCAACCTCAGCTTTCACGCATGGAACGAACGGAGCTGGACACGACAGCGATCGGGACACCCTGTTCATGTTGAGCGGCATCGCTTTGATGGTTTTCGGTGCGGGATTGATTCTTTCAAATCCCGTGGCGCAGCAATTCCTGGGCCGTATAGGGGTCGGCAACCTGACGGAGCGAGCGCTCCCTGACCTGGAGCGATACTTGCGCTTGCGGTCAATGTAAGCGCTGCATCTAAGTACTCAAGCACATCTCCTGGCGAGAAGGAGCGGATTGGTTTGCCTGAAAACATCGACATGAACCAGCCCACGGAAACGAATATCGATCATCAGGCCGGGTTGGAAGCCGGTTTCGATCATTATGTCCTTAACCCAACCGTAAGCCGCTTTACAGTGAGAGTATTCGCTACAGGGTTGCTTTCAGCATTTGGCCACAGTCCAACCATTACGATTCGAGGTATACAAGGAGAAGTGCGCTTGAATCCTGTGGCTATGGAGCAGTCTTCCTTGCATTTCGTCGTGCCAACGGACTCTCTGACAGTTGCGGACAACATCAGCGACAAAGACCGGCGGGAGATGGAAAGCGAAATGCGCGAGCGGGTACTTGAGGTCAGCCAGTATCCGCAGATCGTCTATGAGGCGCCGCGTGTCTCGGTCAAGGGCACCGATGGCCAAAGCAACATCACCTTGCTGGGGCACTTGACGCTGCATGGTGTAACTCGATCGCTGTCGGTGCCTGCCAGGATAGCCATCACCGGCGACCTGCTTCGAGCCTTCGGTGAGTTCTCCTTGCGCCAATCGGATTACAACATGAAGCTGGTTTCAGCGATGGGCGGCGCCCTGAAAGTCAAGGACGAGTTGAAGTTCTCATTCGATATCGTGGCCCGCAAGGATTGATGCGTGGCATAGCAGGATCTTTCGGGGACCTTCCTAGAGCGCGGACTTCAAAGCGGTTGCTGAAGTCCGCGAAACCGACACTCACAACCGGAGACTTTTGGACAGGTGGGCTGCTAGTCCCGCCCTATCTCTATGTCGGATGTTAGAATTCGCACCGTACTGCCTTCCGGCATATCAGCGGTCCTCCACCACGCAGGCCGAACGATCGGAGACCCCCATGAGCGCTGCGCCCTTTGCCCCGACTCCGGCAGAAGTTCCTGCGCTGTCCCAAGTGGAGCGCGTGATCGACACCTTCGTCGCACCGGCCAAGACCTTCACCGACATCCGCCGGAGTGCCAGTTGGTGGCTGCCATGGCTGTTGGGCGCCATCGTCGGGCTGGCGATGGTCTATATCGTCGACAAAAAGGTCGGAATGGACAAGGTCGTCGAGAACCAGATCCAGCTTCAGCCCAAGCAGGCAGCCAAGCTCGATCAGCTTCCGCCCGACCAGCGCGCCTCGCAACTTGAAATGTCGGCCAAGATCACGCGCGTCGTCGCCTACGGCTTTCCGCTTCTTAACCTGATCATCGTCGCCATCATGGCCGCGGTTCTCATGGGCACCTTCAACTTCGGCTTGGGAGCTGAGGTCCAGTTCGCGCAGTGTTACGCCATCAGCATGTATGCCTTCCTACCCGGCCTGATCAAAGCACTGCTGGTCATCCTCACCCTTGTCATCGGCGGCGGGGAGAACTTTACCTTCCAGAACGAGCTCGCAAGCAATCTGGGGGTGCTGTTCGATCCCACCCGTAGCCACTTCCTCTATTCGATCGCATCTTCGATCGACCTGTTTAACATTTGGATTCTGGTGCTCACCGGAATTGGCTACTCCTGTGTGACCCGGGTGAAGCGCGGCACCTCCATGGGGGTAGTCTTTGGCTGGTGGGCAGTAGTCACGGTCGCCAGCGCAGCCTTCGGCAGCCTGTTCTCGTAACTCAGTCTCTCCAAGACGGAATCCGACCTCCAATTGAGCTGATGATTTCTCTGCGACAAGCGAACATGGGTTATACTTCGGCTACTAGATGTTGAAGGAAAGAAGTCTGCCGGACGGCAGTTTTCGGCAGATCGGGGCGTGTTTCATTGTTCATAAGCCCCGAGCTATTTCTAGCTAAGGCCCCATAGCGTCTATGGAAAGTGGCTTGCTGACCGGTACCCATTCATTTTGGCCTGTCAAGCCCGCCCCAGATGCCAGGAACCGGCCCCGGGAGGTGTCGCTTGGACCTGGTTTTTATACGCGTCTTATTTGTTCTGATTTCAGCAGTTTGCAGTTACGAACTTGAGCCCCTGGGACTTTCCGGTTGGCCCGCTATAGGTGCAGGGGCCCTGTTCGGAACGGCCGTCATTCTGTTCGAAATGAGGTTGCGCCATGTCAGCCTGAAGCGGCTGATCGGCGCCGTCATCGGCAGCATCCTCGGCATCATCGGGGCGTACCTCTTTAGCCTGGTGATTCGCAACAGCGTGCCGGCCGGCCACACGCAAAGCTTTCTGCAGCTCTTCATCATGCTGCTCATGGCCTACGTCGGCCTCATCGTCGGCGCGGGCAAGGGCGACCTGCTGAACCTGGCTGCGTTGGGTGGGATCTTCGGCGGCGAGAAGCAGTCCCGGCGCAGCTATAAGATTCTCGATACGAGCGTTATCATCGACGGACGCATCGCCGACATTGCCGAAACCGGCTTCCTTGATGGCACCATTGTGATTCCGCAGTTCGTGCTACGCGAGTTGCAGTTGGTGGCCGATTCCGCTGACTCCATGAAGCGCAACCGCGGACGCCGCGGGCTCGACATCCTTCAGCGCATCCAGAAGATTGCCACCCTCCAGGTACAGATCGTGGAGGACGACTACCCTTCCATTCGCGAGGTCGACCTCAAGCTGATCGAGCTGGCGAAGCAGTACGAGGGCAAAATCGTCACCAACGACTTCAACCTCAACAAAGTGGCGCAGCTTCAGGGTGTGCCTGTGTTGAACATCAACGAGCTGGCCAATTCCCTGAAGCCCATCGTGCTGCCGGGCGAGATCATGCGTGTCTTTATCTTGAAGGAGGGCAAGGAGTACAACCAGGGCGTCGCTTATCTCGACGACGGAACGATGGTCGTCGTTGATAACGCACGTAAAATGATCGGCAAGAATATCGACATTTCGGTTACCTCGGTGCTACAAACCACGGCCGGTAAGATGATCTTCGGCAAGTTCGACGAGCGGGGGCTGACCATGCCACCGCGTCCAGTCGAGGCCCGGCAGGGCTTGCCGACCGAAATTCGCCGGCCAACACCCGCAACCGCCACCGTGCCGGAAGCACCGAAAACCGAATAAAGCGTCTGTTAGCGCTCGGCAGTCGGCTGTTGGCTTAAAATTTTTGACGGTGTCGCCCCGAGAAGAGCGATCCACTGAAGGCGGGTAGCGCGGTGGAAGAGCCTGCTCCACACGTGTGGAAGGAATTCTCATTTGTGCTCTTCGCCTTGCCGAGTGCCAATTGCCAAGTCCTGCGTTCTTAGTTTCATGTTGAAGCGTGTACTCATAGCCGTAACGATCGCGGTTCTGCTCGC
>Ga0335082_10001267_pt1 | contig 26967 bp, 21 predicted proteins | sample Lox_Sample_41_FD_206718 | JGI IMG/M metagenome (GOLD analysis project Ga0335082, IMG submission 206718) | Soil microbial communities from Loxahatchee National Wildlife Refuge, Florida, United States - Lox_Sample_4.1 | ecosystem: Environmental > Terrestrial > Soil > Wetlands | place: USA... | reverse complement strand
CCCACCAGTTGGGAGGTTCCACCTTTTTTACGGCAGGCGCGGCCGGATTGGAGGTTTCTTGCGCTCGCAACGACGCTGCTTGTGCAAGAAACAACAAAAGGAGAAAACTCAGTCCTGAACGCAATTCCCTTCGCGACATTCCTCGTTTGCTCTTCATACAGGGCACCAGCAGATGTCCTCTATTCCGTGCTTTCCCGAAATACCAGGTGCCCGAATGCTTCGGGCACGTGAAAATTCGGCCTGGGCGTGATCGTCGGGCTCCAAGCTGCATAGAATCGCGGCTCGGTTTCGCCCTCGACGCGATAAAAATTGGCTCGCCAGGTGTTTTTTGGATCAAATGCCGGCGTCAAACTCTTCATCGGGATGGCAAGCTCGGCCGTCCAGGTGCGCGTTTGCGCATCCTGCACCACGTGCCGTCGCAATCCGCTGTGCATTTCTTCCTTTTCACTGCGAGAAATGTTCAGGTCGATCCAATACCCATTTGGGCTGATCTCGAATTCCTTGTACACCAGCGGGTCGCTGGTATCCGGCTGAAGAAACGCTTCGGCCACATCGCGATCCCACAACTGGTCTCGCCACCCATCCGGGCGAGCGTCAGGAAACACATGCAACTCCCGGAACCGCGCTACGAACCGCAGAAACAACGTGTCGCGGGTCCACAACAGGCGCACTTCTGTTTCCCTCTGCGGGTCGGCCTGCTGGCCTTTCCAGTCGGAAGAAAATCGTATGGCGGGCGCTTGTTCCCATGATGCTCTGCTAGGGAATCTTTCGAGGCCTATCGGTTCTTTCAGATAAAGGGCAACGGCGGTGGGCAACTTGCCGGTCTGGGAAGCGGAAGCGGGATTCATCGCCCAAATAGTGTAGTTCAGCGCTGCCACGAAACTCATCCAGAAACCGAACTGCGCCACCCCGGCTATCCGGCCAGCAAACTTATTGCGCACGCGCCTTGAAGGCACCCCAGGATCCCGCATGCCACCATGCTACCATCCGATTTGGCCCGGATTTTGCCACGATCCCGGAAGGAGAAACGCCCGTGGACTTGCGCCGCAGCTCCGTGATGTCTCGCAGTGTCGAGGTTCGCACTGAACCGAAACGCCGGCAACCGTCTGATTTTCAATATGTGAAGCTGAAGATAGACGGCGGCGTCGCCCGGATGACTTTGAGCCGCCCCGAACACAATCTTCTGAACGAAGATTTCCTGCGCGAAATTGCCGACGGCATCAGCTTCGTCGGCGATCATCAGGAAGTCAAACTCATCGTCCTCGATTCGGCATGCAAAGTTTTTTGCGGCGGCATCGACGTTGGCGAATATACCTCCGAGCGCGTTTTCCAGATGCTCGACGCGTTCCACTCCGTCTTCAGTGGAATGATGGAAACCTCGAAGCCGGTCGTTTCGATCGTCAACGGCCCGGCCATTGGGGGCGGCGCGGAATTAGCCGCCTTCGGCGATTTGGTGATTGCCACTCCAAAAGCGCGTTTCGCGCAGCCGGAAATTACCATCGGCGTTTTTCCGCCGCTGGCCTCGACGATTCTTCCCTTCCTGGTGGGTCCGAAAGTCGCGCTGGAACTCGTCCTACTCGGCGAGCCGGTCACCGCGGAACGCGCGCTGGATTTGGGCATCGTGAATCGCCTCGTCCCGGAAGCGAAGCTCGAAGCCGCCGTCAACGATCTTATCGGGCGCATCACAGGGCACTCCGGCCCGGTTCTCAACATGGCCAAAAAAGCCATTCTCGGCGGCATGGGCCTCTCGCTCCGCGACGGCCTGAAGAACTCCATGGACATTTTCCTCAACGAACTCTACCGCCTCGAAGATTCTCAGGAAGGCCTCCGCGCGCTGGTCGAAAAGCGCAAACCCAACTGGAAGAACCGCTAACCAAAGTTCCGCGCGATTGGGCAATTCGTTGACACCCTTGGCCGCGCGCCGTACACTCGAAGTGATATTCCGCAGGCAAGGGAAGTGGGGAAGTGCCGTGTAAATCGGCCGCGGTCCCGCCACTGTAATCGGCTTCACCACCGAGAGCCAGGCTACCCTCCCTCGCCGCCGTGGTCCGGCATACTTCGCGAGAAAGTATGTCTCCCCGAATGCGCCCGGCTTCTCGCCGGGTTTTTTATTGGAAAAATTCTCGCGGAACTCTCGTCAGGGGACATTCGTGCAACAGGGTTTCATCCATCCCGCGCGCGGCGCCGCTCTTTTGGCTCTGGTTTCCATGATGGTGGCCTTTTCCCCGGCCAACGCACAGTTGTCCTCGAAGCCACCTGCAATACCTGGCGAGCAAATGCACGAAGTGGTGGACGAATTCGGGCGCACGGTTCGTGTTCCTTTGGTTCCTTCGCGGATCGTTTCGCTGGCACCAAGCCTCACCGAAACGATTTACGCCCTCGGCGTGCAGGATCGCCTTGTGGGCGACACGGACTTTTGCGACTATCCGGCCGACGCGCAGAAGAAGCCAAAAGTTGGCGGCGCCGTAAATCCGAATCTCGAGCAAATCGCGGCGCTTCGGCCAGACCTGGTGCTGGTCACGAAAGAACTCAATCGCATGGAAACGCTCCGGGCGCTCGATACGCTTGGCATCCCGGCGTATGCCACCGATGCCCGCACCGTGGACGACATCCTGACCACCACGCTGAAGCTCGCTGACCTTCTGGGCGTCCCTGACGCCGGCAAGAGGGTGACCGCCGATCTTCGCGCGCGGCTCGCCGCCCTACATGACAATCTTCATGCCACGCCGCCGACGCGCGTCCTATTCGTGGTGTGGACCGAGCCGCTCATCTCCGTCGGAAAACAGACGTTCATCGCCGATGCCATCCGCAAGGCGGATGGAGTGAGCATCGTGGACGCCGCGCAGGACTGGCCACAAATCAGCCTGGAGGAAGTGGCCCGCCTGCAGCCCGAATATCTCGTGTTTGCGGCGTCGCATTCGGAAACAGGAGCGCGCGACTTTGACGCCCTGGCCAATCGGCCCGGATGGCGGATTCTGGATGCGGTACGCAATCGGCATTTCGCGGTGATCAGCGATGCCGTGAATCGTCCCGCGCCACGCATCGTCTCGGCCATCGAAGACCTGGCCCACCAGCTGCACCCCGCGGCGTTTCCGGAAAATCCGGTGCCGGAAAAGTCTGCGGCTGCCCCTGCAAGAGCTGGAAACATTCCGGCGCCCAGTCCGGCCCGCATCACTCGCGACGTGCTACCCTCCACGCAGGAGACTGCATGCGCCCGCTGACACTCACTCGTCTTTTCATTCGCTGCGGCATTCTTGCGGCTATCTTATTTGTGGTAGTTGTGATTGCGCTGAAGCTCGGCGCCGTCCAGGTTTCGCTGTACGGCCTCGGCAAGGATCTGATTGACGTGCTCCTGCGCCGAGCCAACTCGCTCTCGAGCGACTACGGTCTGATTGTTCTGGACATTCGTCTTCCGCGCATCCTTCTCGGCATCGTCGTAGGGGCTTCGCTCTCTGTCGCGGGCACCAGCTTTCAGGCGCTTTTGCGCAATCCCCTGGCCGATCCTTACGTGCTTGGCGTTTCTTCCGGTGCGGCGCTCGGCGCCATCGTAGCCCTCATTATTGAGAACCATCTGAATCTTTCCCCGGAGATCGCGGGACTTATTACACCCATCGGCGCGTTCATCGGCGCGGCCATTACGATCGCGGTTGTTTACTTCCTTGGCCTGCGCGACGGAGAAATCGACAGCACTACGCTGCTGCTTGCCGGCATCATCACCGTTTCGTTCCTCAATGCCATCATCATGTTTTTGATGACCACGCTCAGCGGCAGCAACCTGCGCGGCATGGCCTTCTGGCTGATGGGCGATCTCTCCACACCACAGCCGCGCAGCCTGCTCTATTTCCTGTGCATTGGCTTCATCGTTGCCGCAGGAGCCATCTACACCACGGCTTCCGACCTGAATCTCTTGCTCGCGGGTGAGAAAGAAGCCATGCACCTCGGCGTGGACGTACCGCGCGTGCGCATCGTCGTCTACATCGCCGCTTCGATTCTTACGGGACTCGCGGTTTCTGTCAGCGGCGCGATCGGTTACGTTGGGCTGCTCGTCCCGCACGTGATGCGGTTGATATTCGGTTCCGATCACCGGATGCTGATACCCGCGTCGGCGTTGGGAGGCGCGATCGCCATCGTCATCGCGGATACCCTGGCGCGCACGGTCACCGCCCCAACGGACTTGCCGGTCGGCACCATGACCGCGGCTGCCGGTGCGCCGCTGTTCCTCTATCTGCTTCGCAGGAGAATTGCGTCATGAGTACCGCTGTACGTCATCCACTTCCCGGCGACGCTCCGCGCGCTGGCTCCGATGTGCGCTTAAGCGTCGAGCAGGTCAGCTATGCTTACGCGCCGAATCCCTCCCAGGCACCGTTGTTCACGCTCGAAGCCCTCAGTTTTCAGGCGAAGCCCGGTGAGCTCGTTGCCATTCTCGGCCCCAATGCCAGTGGCAAATCCACACTGCTCCAATTGATCTCCGGCGCTCTCGAACCGCTCTCCGGCCGAATTTTCCTGAACGGTTTCCCAACTTATTCGTTGCCGGTGAAGACGCGCGCGCAGCGGATCGCGCTGGTGCAGCAGGAAAGCCGCCTGCTGTTTCCCGCACGTGCCTGGGAATTTGTCATGCAGGGCCGGCATCCTTACGGAGGCAGTCTGCGGTTTGAATCGGCAGAAGACATCGCCATCGTGAATAATGCGCTTGCCCAGGTAGGCGCTTCGCATCTCGCGGACCGCTGGATGGACAAAGTCTCCGGCGGCGAAAAACAGCGCATTATTCTGGCACGTGCGCTGGCCCAGCAGCCGCTGCTCCTGCTGCTCGATGAGCCAACGCTGCATCTCGATATTGGCGCGCAAGTGGATCTGCTCGAATCCCTGCGCCGCCTCGCCGCGCAGAATCGTTACACGGTGGTCGTTGTCACGCACGAGCTGAATCTGGCCGGTGAATATGCCGATCAGGTTGTGCTGATGCAGCGCGGCAAATGCCTTCGCGTGGGCTCGCCCGCCACGGTGCTGCAGCGCGAGATTCTCGAGCAGGTATTTCAGGCGCCGCTGTCGGTGGAGATGACCGCTTCCGGCAGGCCGCGCGTCACGCTTTTTTCGACCAAATAGAAGTTTCCACGTTCACCCCAACCCGGCGGCCATGCGCCACCGACATTCGCAACCCATAGCGGGCCCAGCCCCTCCCCTTTCACCGCAGACTTCGTGCTCGGGAAGACGGTGCAACGCCGTCGCCGCCGCGCGACTGTAAGGCGAATGTACGGCTCGTTGTCACTGTGGCGAATGTGGGCCACGGGAAGGCAGCGAGCGAACTCGGAGGCGCTACGCAAGATAGGTCAGCGTAGCGGCCGGCTTCCGCCGGACCCACCGGAGTTCTCTTCGCCAAGCCAGGAGACCGGCGAAGTCCGCAGCCCATGCAATCCCCTTTGCATCGGCCAACCTTCGAACTCCCGCGCGTGAGGGAGTGGAGGAACCATGAAAAATCCAATCTCTGTCGTCTCTTTACTCCTCGCATTTCTTCTGTTTTCGGTGAATTCGCAAGCTGGCCCGCAATCGCAAACTTCCGACGCGCATCTCTCCGGCACGCTCACCGACCCGTCAGGCTCTCCCGTCAGTGGCGTGCAAATCTCCGCACAGACGGAAGGCGCAACCTCCGCTCCGCCCATTTCGGCCACTTCCTCCGCCACCGGCGCGTATTCCCTGACCCTGCCTCCGGGCAGATATGTTCTACGCTTCACTCGAGCGTCCTTCACCACCCGGGAAATCAAGGTGTCGCTGACTTCGAGCGAATCCCGCGCGCTGAACCTACAGTTGGAACTCGCGCCACTGTCCGACCACGTGGTCGTCACCGCGCAATCTCTTCCCGTTTCCGCTCAAGAGACGACCGCGCCCACCGACGTGATTTCGCGGGAGACCATTGAGAGCCGCCAGGCGACTTCGCTTCCCGAGCTTCTCGAATTTTCTCCCGGTATTGCCATCGATCGCACAGGCCCTTTTGGCGGCAGTACCTCTGTCTTTCTGAACGGCGGTAACTCCGACTTCACCAAAGTGCTGGTCGACGGCACGCCCATCAATCCGCCCGGCAGCGCCGTCGATTTCTCCAGTTTGACCACGGAAAATATCGACAAGGTGGAAATCGTTCGCGGCGCGGAAAGCGCTCTCTACGGGAGCGACGCCGTCTCCGGCGTCATCCAGCTTTTCACACACCGCGGCGAAACGCGCGTTCCGGAGTTCAGTGTTTATTCCGAAGGCGGCAATCTCTCCTCCGCCCGTGGCGGCGCCGATGTCAGCGGCCTCCTCGGTAAATTCGATTATTCCAGCGCGTTCGCCTATTTCCAGACGGATGGCCAGGGACCCAACGACTACTTCGTGAATCGCACGCTCTCCGGCAATGTTGGCTACGCGTTTTCCGATACCAATCAACTCCACCTATCGCTTCGCAACAACACGAGCGACGCGGGCATTCCCGGGCCGACGCTGCAGGACCCGCCAGATCTCTACCAGGGATACGGGCAGAAGATTTTTTCCGCAAGCGCCCGCTGGGAATTCACCACCGGTTCTCACTGGCACCACCAAATCATGGGCACGGAGTCCTACACACGTCAGCATAGCTTCGCGAACCAGGGCGACACGTTTCCCTACGACACACTGTTGAGCTTCAACCGCGTGGCCATTAATCCACAGTCCAGTTATGTGCTGCGGAATTTCATCGCCACCATCGGCTATCAATACGAGGTGGAGAACGGCGGCGTCTCCTACGTCGAACCCGGCCACCTTCGCCGCAACAATCAAGCTGGCTATCTGGATTTCCGCTACACGCCCATTTCCCGCCTGACACTCAATTTCGGCGGCCGCGTGGAAGCCAACGACAGCTTTGGTACACGTGTTTCCCCACGCGTCGGCGGCTCCTACGTTTTGCATTACGGCAAAGGCTTCCTCGGCGAGACGCGCTACCGCGCCTTTTATGGCCAGGGCATCAAGGAACCCCGCTTCGACCAGACGTTTGGAACCGATCCATGCTTTCCCGGCAATCCCGATCTGGAGCCGGAAGCCAGCAAGAACTGGTCCACCGGCATCGACCAGAAGCTTGCCAATGACCGCTGGGAAATTTCCGCCGACTATTTCTATTACCGTTTTTACGACATCGTCAGCTTCGGCTACTGCGACGGCACGAATTGCGCGGTGAGCCCTTCGTGTCCTTTTGGCAATGGCCAGTATTTCAATACGGATCTTTCGATTGCTCGTGGCGCCAACGTTGTTTCCCAATACCAGCTCCGCAAATGGCTGTTCGTGAACGGCAACTACACGTATGACAACTCGCGCGTCGTGCAATCTCCGAATGCAAGCGACCCGTCACTCCTCCCCGGGAGCCACTTGATCCGCCGTCCGGTTAATTCCGGCTCTCTGGGCGTCAACGTCAGCTATGCCCGCATCAACTGGAATTTCATCGGTTATTTCACAGGTGTGCGCACGGACACGGATTTCATCAATCCCGCGCAATTCAAAAATCCGGGCTACGCACGCTTCGACATGGCGGCGAGCGTCCGCTGCACCCGGGGACTTTTCTTCACCGCCCGAGCCATCAACCTCTTCGATAAGCAGTATCAGGACGCGCTCGGTTATCCCGCGCTCGGCCGCTGGTACATGCTCGGCCTGCGCTACAGTTTTGCTGGGAAGAGCTAGCACGCCGGCATTCTGACTCAACCCGTTTGGCCGGGCTGGAATCATCAGGTCCGCAGCGGGCCCGGCACCGGGCAATCACTCCGCATCCTCGGTGCCTCTGCTATACTTTTTGTTCCGGTATGACGAAATTCGCCACAGAATCGGCCATCTCGCCCGAACTGCTCGCCAAATACGAGCCTGTGATCGGCCTCGAAGTCCACGTGCAGCTCCTCACGAAAACGAAGATTTTCTGTGGTTGCTCCACGCGCTTTGGCGATCCGCCGAACACCAACGTATGCCCCGTCTGCCTCGGCCTGCCCGGCACATTGCCGGTTCTGAACAAGCGCGCCGTGGAGATGGCCATGCGCGCCGCGCTAGCCATCAACTGTACCGTGCACGAGCATTCGCGCTTCGCCCGCAAAAATTATTTCTATCCCGATCTGCCCAAGGGCTACCAGATTTCGCAATACGAACTGCCTCTGGCCACCGGCGGCTGGCTGGAAATCGAAGCCAAAGGCGAAAAAAAGCGCATCGGTATCACACGCCTGCATCTCGAGGAAGACGCCGGCAAGTCTCTCCACGACGGTTTCCTGCATTCCGATGAAAAAACCTATGTGGATTTCAACCGCTGCGGCACGCCGCTGAGCGAAATCGTCTCCGAACCCGATATGCGCACGCCCGACGAAGCTTACGCGTATCTCACCACGCTCCGGCAAATCCTCCTCTACACCGGCGTCAGCGACTGCAACATGGAAGAGGGTTCGCTCCGCTGCGACGCCAACGTCAGCGTCCGCCTGCGCGGCTCCAGGGAATTCGGCACCAAGGTCGAAGTAAAGAACCTCAACTCCTTCCGCTATCTTGCCAAAGCTCTCGAATATGAAATCGAGCGCCACATCGGCATCATCGAATCGGGCGGCCGCATCTCGCAGGAAACGCGCCTGTGGAATCAGGCCGCGAATCGTACCGATCCCATGCGGTCGAAGGAAAAGGCCCACGACTACCGCTATTTCCCGGAGCCGGATCTTCTTCCCGTGCACGTCGGCGCGGCATGGCGCGACGAGGTGTTGCGTTCGCTTCCGGAATTGCCGAACGCCAAGCGCGCTCGCTTCATCTCCGCCTACGGAATCACGCCGTATGACGCGGAAGTCCTCACCGATACGCAGGCTCTCGCCGACTATTTCGAATCCGTCGTGAAAGCCGGCGCTCCCGGCAAGGCCGCTGCCAACTGGATGCAAACCGAACTCTTGCGCCGACTGAACGATTCCGGCAAGGAGATCAGCGCCAGCCCTGTTTCCCCCAAGGCGCTCGGCGAACTGGTGGTCCTGGTGGATTCTGGCAAGATCACGGCCGCCGTGGGCAAGAAAGTCTTCGCCACGATGGTCGAAACCGGCCGCTGTGCCGCCGACATTGTCGCGGCCGAAGGCCTCGGCGCGCAAGTCGGCGATGACGCCATCGAAAAGGCCGCCCGCGAAGTAATCGAGAAAAATCCCGACAACGTCGCCAAATTCAAATCCGGCAACGAGGGCGTCTTCAAATTTTTTGTTGGCCAGGTGATGAAAGCCACCAAAGGCCAGGCGAATCCGCAAATCGTCAACGATATCGTCCGCCGTCTGCTGCAGTAGCACAGGCTTTAGCTGGCCCAGACGGAGGAAGGGCCTGTGTTCCGGGCTTGCAACTCAACGGCGCTCAACTTCAGGAGATAGTTCCATGCTCAAGGTAGGCCAGAAAGCTCCCGAGTTCACCCTCACTTCCGATGAAGACAGGGAAATCTCGCTCAAGGATTTCAAAGGCCGGCGCGTTCTCATCTTCTTCTACCCGAAGGCCAACACGCCCGGTTGAACCACGGAAGCGTCCGAGTTTCGTGACGCAAAAGCAAAATTCGAAAAGCTCGGCGTGGCCATCATTGGCGCAAGCGCCGACTCGGTGAAAGCGCTGCAGTCTTTCAAGACCAAGCAGAAACTGAACTTCCCCCTGCTCAGCGATCCCACGCACAAAATGATCGAATCCTACGGCGCCTGGCGCATGAAGAAATTCATGGGGCGCTCGTTCCAGGGCGTCGTCCGCAGCAGCGTCCTCATCGGCGCGGACGGCAAAATCGAGGAAATCTGGGACGAAGTCAAAGCCAAAGGCCATGCCGCCGAAGTGCTGGCTCGCCTCGCAAAGTAAGATTGGGAATTGTAGCGCTGGCTTTTATGCCAGCCTCTTTAAGAGCGGACAGAGTTAAATCTCTACACGCAACTCGTCTCCCGCAGGCTCAATCAGCATATTGTCGATCAGGCGCGTCTTGCCGAGGTATACCGCTAGCAAGGCATATGCGCGCCGAGAAATTCGCACCACGGGCTCAAACGTTTCGGCGTCCACAATTTCCACGTAATCCACGCGCGCCCGTGGCTCTGCCTGCAGCACCTTGCGCATCGTGTTCTGCAACTGCAGCGAGTCCTGGACCGCGCCGATTTCGGTTGCCGCAGTTTGCAACGCGCGGTATAGCACCGTCGCCACTTTCCGGTCCTCGCCGTTCAGATACGCGTTGCGCGAACTCATGGCCAGCCCGTCCGCCTCGCGCACGATCGGGCAAACCACGATCTCCGTGTCCAGATTTAGGTCGCGCGCCATCTGCTGCACAATGCGCACTTGCTGCGCGTCCTTGCGCCCGAAATAAGCATAGTGCGGTTGGACAATCTGGAGCAGCTTCAGCACCACCGTGGAAACCCCGCGAAAATGCCCGGGGCGTGACTTCCCCTCGAGTTTTTCGCTCAACCCTTCCACGCTGACATAGGAAGAAAATCCCGGCGGATAGATTTCCGCCGCCTCGGGCAAAAACAATCCGTCCACCTTCGCCGCGGCCAGCTTCTCCACGTCCGCTTCGAGCGGCCGCGGATACCGCGACAAATCCTCATTCGCTGCAAATTGTTTGGGGTTTAGAAAAATCGATGCATACACCGGGGAACATTCCCGCTTGGCGCGTTCTATCAGCGCGAGGTGCCCGGCGTGCAGCGCTCCCATCGTCGGCACCAGGCCGATGATGCGCTGTTCCTGGCGCGCCGTACGCGCCTTTTCCTTCATCCAGGCAACCGTCCGGATCGTTTCCATTCGGACTTAGGCGCTGGCAGCTGTGGCGCGTTCGCGGTAATAGTGCATCAGGTCGGTCAGGATAGGTTGCGCGCCGAGTTGTCGCAGAAGCGTCGTGATCTGCCCGCGATGGTAGGTTCCGTGATTCACCACGTGCTGCATGGATTGCCACAGCGGATTGCGGTAGGCGCCAAACTTCAGCGTTTTGTATTCGATCACGCGGTTCAGGTCATCCTGCGTCAATCCACTGACAAAAGCCAACAGCCGGGCCTCCAGCTCCGCCCACTTTGCCTTCAGGCTCGGCACATCCTGGAACACTTTCACATCCGGGAGCGAATCGGGCGAACGTCCCTGAAATCTTTCCAGCCAAATCCACTCGGCTCCATAGATGTGCGCAATCGTATCCCGCAAGGAGCCGAAACTCGATCCCATGGGCTTTAAGAATTCTTCCGTCGTCACTTTGCTAAGGGCTTCCAGGTTCCGCCGGTTCGCCCACGCGTTGTACTCGTACAAAACCCGCATCTCGTCTGGTGTCATCGTCGCCTCCGAGAATGCCTTCTACCAATCGCAGTCCGTATTCACCGGCAGTTCCTCTTCCATCCGCAGCACGCGCGCGCGGTGATAAGACTCCGCATCCGATGGGAAATTTCCGCTCTGCACATCCGCGCAATATTCACGCACGGCGCGGGAAATTTCTACGCCCAAATTGGCGTATCGCCGCGCAAATTTCGCCGGTGGCTGGAACGTGAGTCCGAGCATGTCATGGAGCACGAGGATTTGCCCGTCACAATCCGGGCCCGCGCCGATGCCGATCGTCGGAATCTGCACCGTGCGCGTAATCTCCGCGGCCAGTTCGCGCGGAATTCCCTCCAGCACGATCGCAAATGCTCCTGCTGCTTCCACGGCGCGCGCATCCCGCATCAGTTGTTCCGACGCGTTGGGCGTTTTCCCCTGTACGCGGTAGCCGCCCATCGAGTGCACGGACTGCGGCGTCAATCCCACATGACCCATCACTGGAATCTCTGCTTCCACCAGACGGGCGATCACCTCCAGGCGCCGCTCGCCGCCCTCCACCTTCAACGCTTCCGCGCCCGCTTCCTTCACGAAGCGCACCCCGTTCCTCAACGCTTCGTTCACATCGCCGTGGTAGGTGCCAAACGGCATGTCCGCCACCAGCAGAGCGCGCTTCACGCCGCGCCGGGTCGCTTTCGTGTGGTGCAGCGCTTCCTCCAGCGTCAGGGGCAGCGTGCTGTCGTACCCCAGCGCCACCATCGCCACGGAATCGCCCACTAGCACTACGTCTACGCCGGCTTCGTCCACGATACGCCCAGTCGGATAGTCGTATGCGGTCAAACAGGTGATTTTCTTCGTTGGAGAACCGGCTGCGAAAGACTTGCGCTGCAGCAGTTCGGGAACGGTCACTTTCACGCTGTTCCCATTCGGAATCATGCTCATGTCGGCCTCCGGTGCCGTTCCCTGACCGCGGGATACAGCCCTCGCGCGAACCCACTAACTATAACAAAATGTGATGCAAGTCACCAATCTAAGTGATTCATGCCGCCCGCAAAAGTTTCCGCGCATTTGCGAATAGCCGCGTATTTACATGTGTGCCTTCAGACTAAAATAATCCGCCCACGGGGTTGTAGCGGCCGCCTTCTGGCGCTTTTCACGGGCTATCTTGTGGGGGCTTGCGCCCGGCCCTTCCACTGCCCGCCGCGCCCCAGCCAATACCGCACGGCAGAAAGCCAGGTCGCGTACGAATAGAAAACCGCTGCCACCGGCAACAGCGGGGCCCACAGCGGCGACAATCGATAAAATCGCACCGTCGGCAAATAAGTGAAGGTCATCATCACCCATGCCGCCAGGCTCAATCGCCACACCTCGGGCCGCGGGCTGAAGGTGAAAACGACGGGCACCACATAGGTCAGCAGCATCCCCAGCAAGGTGCCCATCAGCAGCAAGCCCGAATAGCCCAGCTGCGTAAATGCTGTCCGGGCAATCAAATCGCGAATTTCGCGGAACGTTGTGTACGCACGCAAGCTCACGCTCTTCCGCGTCAGTCCCATCCAGATCGCTCCGCCAGCGCGCTTCACCGCGCGTGCCAGGGCGCAGTCATCAATCACTTCGCCGCGAATCGCCGCCAACCCGCCAATCCGTTCGAGCAAGTCCCGTCGAAGCAGCACACATCCGCCCGCCGCCCCGGCGGTTTTTGACGTTTTATCCGCGATCCACTGCGGCGGATACAGCTTCAGGAAAAAATAAAGAAAGGCGGGAATCAGCAGTTTCTCGGGTAGGGACTTCGCTTGCAGCAGCACCATCAACGAAATCAAATCGAGTTGCGCAGCCTCCGCACGGCCTACCAGCCGCTTCAACGTATCCGGCGCGTGCTCGATGTCCGCATCGGTGAACCATATATAATTCGTTCCGTGGCCGCCGGCCTTCTCCACGCCTTGCTGCATCGCCCAAAGCTTGCCCGTCCATCCGGGTTGCAACTCTGCAGCCTGCACAATCTCCATGCGTTCGCGGGCACCCATTAGCGCCACCACTTCACGCGCCAGCTTTCCCGTCCCGTCTTCGCTGTGGTCGTCTACCACCACCAGGCGCAATTCGCCGGGATAGCCCTGCTTCACCAGCGAAGTTACCGCCCGCGCAATCGTCTCCGCCTCGTTGCGGGCCGGTACAATCGCCGTCACGCGCGGCCACTCGGCAGTCATCTGCGGTTTCGCAATGTCGTCGTCAAACGCGCGAAGCTGCCAAAACGCTCCGCGCAAAAAGGTAAGCACCACCCAGATGAGAAGGGAGAAAACGGTCAGAATCAGCGCGACCCAGGCCACGCCTCATTTTGTCGCGAAAACCGCTGCTTCGCTACTTTGCGGGACGTTGGCTAGGCCAGATCCTCCGGCCGAATCGGCAACCGCCGCACCGGCTTGCCCGTGGCCGCAAAGATCGCATTGCACACGGCTGGCGCAATCGGAGGTGTACCGGGTTCGCCAATCCCGCCAGGCCCGTCATTGCTCTCGACGATGTGCACTTCGATTTGCGGCGCCTCGTTGATCCGTACCATGTCGTAATCGTTGAAGTTCGCCTGTTCCACGCGGCCGTTGGCGATGGTGATTTCGCCCTTTAACGCCGCCGTTAACCCATAGATGATGCCGCTCTCGATTTGCGCGTGAATCGTCTCCGGGTTCACATGGCGCCCGCAATCCACCGCGGCCACCACGCGATGCACAGTGAGCGTCTTCGACTTGCGGTCGATGCTGACCTCCGCCACTTCCCCAACGTAGCTGCCGAACGACTCCACCACGGCGATCCCGCGATAACGTCCCGCCGGCAGCGGCTTGCCCCATCCGGCTTTTTCCGCGGCCAGTTCCAGCACGCCGCGTTGTCGCGAGTCTTTCGAAAGCAGTCCGCGCCGGAATTCAAACGGATCCTTTCCCCCCGCCTTGGCCATTTCGTCCACGAAACATTCGGCGATATATCCGTTGTGCGAATTGCCCACCGAGCGCCAGAAGCCCACGGGGACGCCCGGCTCGGTCAGCCGATATTCCACCAGGAAATTCGGCACGTCATACTTCAGCGTTGCGATGCCTTCCGTCGCCGTGTCGTCCAATCCGTTTTTCACCGAGCCCGGGAAGAATCGCGACATGATCGAAGGTCCCACGATGCGCGACTTCCACGCCGTCAGCTTCCCGCTGCCATCCAGCCCGGCCCACAACTTCACCATCACCGCCGGCCGATAAAAATCGTGCTGCATGTCGTCTTCGCGCGACCAGGTCACCTGCACCGGCGCACCAATGGCCTTCGATAATTCCACCGCCTCGACAATGAAATCCTGTTCCGCACGCCGTCCGAATCCTCCGCCCAGATAAGTCGTATGCACGCGCACCTGCTCCGGCTTTAACCCGGAGAGCTTCGCGCCGTTCACCTGCGCGAACGTCTGAAACTGCGTCGGCGCGTAGATGTCGCAGCCATCGGCGCGCACGTCAGCCGTACAGTTCATCGGCTCCATCGTGGCGTGCGCGAGGAACGGCACTTCGTAAAGCGCGTCCACCTTTTTCGCCGCGCCGCTCAGCGCCGTTTCTGCGTCGCCGTCTTTGCGGGCAATCGCACCCGTCTGCTCGACGCGCCCCTGATACAACTTCCGGATCGCATCGCTCGAATTCTTCGCATTTTCACCCTCGTCCCACTGAACTTCCAACGCACTTCGCCCTTCCATCGCCGACCAGGTGTTATCCGCAACCACGGCCACGCCCGTGGAAACCTGGACAACGCTCTTCACTCCCGGCACAGCTTTGGCTTTCGCGCCATCGAAGCTCTTCACCTTGCCGCCGAACACCGGGCTTCGCGCCACCACCGCGTGCAGCATCGCCGGGCGTCGTACATCAATGCCAAACTCCGCTTTGCCGCTGACCTTTTCCTTCGAATCGATCCGCTTTGTGGCCTTGCCGATGTATTTGTAGTCTTTCGCGTCCTTGCGCTTCGGGCTGGCCGGTACCGGCAGCGCCGCTGCATCTTCAGCCAGCGCCCCATAGCCGATCTTCTTCCCCGAAGCTTTGTGGAAGACCATGCTGTCTTCCGTGCTGCACGTGGAGGGATCCACGTTCCACTTCTTTGCCGCCGCCGCTACCAGCATCTCCCGCGCCGCCGCGCCAGCCTTCGCCAGCGGCTCCCAAGAGCCGCGGACACTCGTGCTTCCGCCTGTGCCTTGCAACCCAAACACCGGGTTAAAATACACCGACGCTGCGGGGGCAAACTCGGTCCTGATTTTCTTCCAGTCCAGATCCAGTTCATCCGCGAGGATCATCGTCAGCGCGGTGTTGATTCCCTGGCCCATCTCGGACTTGTCGATCACCAGCGTCGTTGTGTCATCCGGCGCAATGTGCACCCACGCGTTGATGGCTGCGGGCTCTTTCGCCGGCACTTTCGCGAGCGCTTCGTACTTACCGGGCAAATAAAAACCGATCACCAGCCCGGCGCCGCTCGCCGCGCTCTTCTTCAAAAACTCCCGCCGATCCAGCAAGGATGTGGTGGCCATGGAATCCTCGATCTGCCGCTTGGCTTTTCCGCGCGGCGTTGGATTTTTCTTGAATTTACTTTCCGGCTTGCAGGGAAGCGGCGTGATGGATGGCTTTGCGGATGCGCTGGTAGGTGCCGCAGCGGCAGATGTTGCCGCTCATGGCATCGTCAATGTCGGCATCGGTCGGGTTGGGTTTTTTGGCCAGCAGGGCTGCCGCAGACATGATCTGTCCGGACTGGCAGTAGCCGCACTGCGGCACATCTTCTTCGATCCAGGCCTTCTGAACGGGGTGGGAGGCGTCTTCGGAGAGCCCTTCGATGGTCGTCACTTTCTTTCCGGCAACGCTGGAAACTGGCGTGATGCAGGAGCGAGTTGCTTCGCCGTTAATGTGCACGGTGCAGGCGCCGCACAGGGCCATGCCGCAGCCGAACTTCGTGCCGGTCATGTTCAGCGTGTCCCGCAACACCCAAAGCAACGGCATCTGCGGATCCACTTCCACCGTCGTCGATTTTCCATTCAGCGTGAACGTCGTGCTCATGGCCCCTCCCGAATCGCGCCACTAATCCTACAACACCCCGCCACTGGATGGAAATCTGCGAAAAACCGCAGTGGCTGCGCAAATCGCCTTGAACTGGTACTATGCCAGCGACGGAAGCAAGGTGCCCTGGCGGCAACCCAGCCTACAATGAAACCTGCTCACGTGGAGACGACTCGAGAACTCGTTCTTTCCCTGTTCCCGCCGGAGGATCAGAAGAACGCTTCCCTCCAGGAGCTCGCGGATCGCGCCGAAAAATTTACCCGCGCGGGCACCCGCCGCGCTCGTCTGGACGCGCTCGTAGGCCTCTACAAATGGCTTCGGAATCAAGACCCCCGGATTCCTGCGCCCCCCGCTTTCACTTCATTTCCTACGATGGATACTCCTGTATGGCGGCGAGATCGCGTCTGGCTCTCTATTCTTCAGTCTTCCGAGGAGATTCGCGACCGCTACTTCGCGGGATTGGCCGCCATCCTCGACGAAACCGATGGAGTCTCTCTCTTCGCCGAATCCGGCATGCCCAGCGATCGTGGTTTGCTTCCGGAGGCCGCGGATCGCCTCTTCACGATCCTGCTTCCGGCGCCTCGCGAAGAAACCGAGCTTGCCAAGCTCTTTCTGCGTTTGTTCCCCACACAAAAGGAAGTCGAGCGCTTCTTCATTCTGCCCCCCGATCAGATGCATGCCATCGTTTCCCTGATCGTCCCCGTGGACATCCCCGAAGCTTGGGACAAGCCCGTCGCTTCCCTGCTCGATGCCTTTTGCCTGTTGGGCGCGCGCGTACAGGGCCTCGGCCTCTCCGAGAAGCTCCGCGTTCGGAGCAGCCCCTGTCCGGTGCAGCAATCTCCTTTTTACCGACTTGTCCGCGCGGGTGATGCCTTGGTCGAGGCCATTCGCACAAAAAAGGGTGCTGCCGCGGCCGCGCAAGCCTGGAAGGCCGTGGTCGCCGAGTGCCGCACGGAAATGTCCAATATAGTCGCGCATCTCGATGCCCGCGGCGTCAATCTCGACATCGTTTATGCCCTCGACGTCATCGAAAAAAGTCTCGCGCGCATGCAGTTGATCTCCGGCACGCTTCTCGCGCAGCCCGGCCAGCCCAAAATCCTCACGGGTCTTCGCCTGACGAAGGACGTGATTCGCGGCCGCATCAACGACCGGAGTCTCTGGAGCCTGGCTCGCAACAGTTTCCGCCTGCTGGCCAAGAAAATTGTCGAGTGGGCCGGGAAAACCGGCGAGCACTACATCGCCGCGAACCGCCAGGAATACGCCCAGATGTGGCGGGCCGCATTCGGCGGGGGCCTGCTGACCGTCGGCACGGCGGCCATCAAGCTGATGGTCACTCACCACGGTCTGCCGCCGTTCGTCGAAGGTTTCCTCGCCGGCCTCAACTACGCAGTCAGCTTCGTGCTCATGCAGAATTTCCATCTCGCGCTGGCCACCAAGCAGCCGTCCATGACCGGCGCTACGCTCGCCAGCATCATCCAGAATTGCCAGGGCACGTCCAAGGTGGACGAACTGATCGACTACGTGCAGCGCATCGTGCGCACACAACTCGCTGCTGCGCTTGGAAACATCCTCGCCGTCGCCGGTGGCGCGCTGTTTTTTAGCATTGTCTGGAAACTCCTGGCGGGAGAACCTTTCTTGTCCGCCGATACCGCGGAGTATGCGGTGAAGTCCCTGAATCCGCTCCGCAGCGGCACCATCGTCTACGCCGCGCTTACGGGCGTGATTCTCTGGATTTCCAGCCTGGCCGGCGGCTGGATTGAAAACTGGGCCGTCTATCACCAACTGCCGCGTGCCATCGCCGAGCACCGTTGGGGCGCCGCGCTCAAGCCGGAAACGCTGCTTCGCTTCTCCGAATCTTTTTCCAGGAATATTGCGGGATGGGGCGGCTCGATCGTCCTGGGATTCATGCTCGGCATGACCCCGAGTTTCGGCCACTTCTTCGGCTTGCCGCTGGACGTCCGCCACGTGACGCTTTCGACCGGCACCATGGCCTTGGGCGTCGCTTCCCGTGGAGCAGAGGTTCTGGGCAGTGGCGCGCTCATCATGGCGGGCCTGGGAATTGCCGTAACGTTTGTGCTCAACTTGAGCGTCAGCTTCTATCTGGCTTTGCGCCTCGCTTTACGCGCTCAAGACGTCTCGCCCAGCGACCATCTGGAAATTATGACTAACCTTTGGCGAGAACTCCGCACGCACCCCCGGGATTTCTTCCTGCCCCCGGCGCAGGAATCGGCTCCCTCCCCGCAGCCTTCCCACTAGCCAATCGTTTACGGCGTCACGGGCTCGGGCGTAGCTGGCGGTTCTTTCTCCACACCCCTCCAGCCCACCGGCCGCCCGCTGACGGCTTCCTTCACGGAGCGGAACAGCACAATATACATCAGTTGCCGGTAATAAAACCGTTGCAGCAAGACCGGAATTAGCAGCGTCCAGTCTTCATGCCGCTCCAGCGCGAACGCCACCACGCACGTCATCACGTCAATGATCAGAAAGCCCAGAAAGAAAACCACCGAACGCTGCACGTCCGCCGTCGTCCACAAATGCGGGATCTGCGTGATGTGCAATCCTGCCAGGCCCCAAAGTACCAGGCTCCCCAGAAACAGCAGATCCAGGATCGGCGACACCAGTGGCAGAACAATCTGGAATATGAAAATGTTCGGCAGTGCCACCCAGCCCAGCGTTCCATATTTCGGCCGGAACAACGTGTCGCTGTGCTTCCAGAACGACTGCAGCGTCCCGAATGTCCAGCGGAATCTCTGCCGGATCAGTTGTCCGGGCGTCTCTGGCGCTTCGGTCCACGCAATGGCTTCTTCGTCGTAAGTCACGCGCCAGCCCAGGCGGCGTATCGCGATCGTCAGGTCCGCGTCTTCCGCCACGGTATCCGCGGTAATTCCGCCGGCTGCTTCAATTGCTTCCTTGCGCCATGCCCCCAGCGCGCCCGGCACCACGGTGATGCAGTTCAACAGGTCAAATGCGCGCTTCTCCATGTTCTGGCTGGTGATGTATTCGAGCGCCTGCCAGCGCGTCAGCCAGCGCGAACGGTTTCCTACTTTCACGTTGCCGGCCACGGCTCCGACTCTGGGGTCGGAAAAATGCCGCAGCAGTTTCCGGAGAGCGTCGGCTTCAATCTCCGTGTCCGCGTCAATGGTCACCACGATTTCCGTCTGTGCGCGCGAAAGCGCGTTGTTCAGCGCCGCGGCCTTCCCCTGATTGACCTGGTGGACGATCTCCACCGCTTTATTTCTGCCGAAGTTGGTCTGCAGCAACTCGAGCGTCCGGTCTCTCGATCCGTCGTCCACCACAATCACGTGGATGTTGTCCAGATCAGAAACCAGCACGGACTGGACCGTCTGTACGATTACGCTCTCTTCGTTATGCGCCGGGATCAGTACCGTAACGCCCGGCGGGTGTTCCGCCAGCTTTGCCGTATCCGGCCGCAATTTCTCGAGAATGGCCAGCAGACCGATAATCACCGCGCGCCCGCTGACCAGCACAATCCCCAGAATAAAGATTGTTGCAATTGCAAACCGCGACCACTGGAAGATGCTGAAGATAAATCCATCCGCGTGCGCCGCCATGCGCTCCCGGAACGACAGCGGCACCATTAGGTCCGCGCGTTGTTTCCCCAGCAGATCGGCCACGGAAACAAACTGATACCCTTTGGCCCGAAGCTGGTCGATCACCTGTGGCAATGCCGCAATTGTCTGGCTGCGATCACCCCCGCCGTCGTGGAACAAAATGATGTTCCCTTTCCCCACCTCTTTCATCACTTCCGCCAGAATCTCGCTGGCAGGCACCTGGTGCTGGTTGTCCGGCATGTACCAATCGCGCGGATCGATCCGCTGTCCCACGATGATGTAGCCGAGATCCTGCGGATAAGGCAGCGGCGCCACTTCTTCCGCATATTCCGGCTGATGATCGATGCCGTAGGGAGGCCGGAACAACAACGATTTCACGCCCAAAGTGCTTTCAATCAGCCGCTGCGTCAGATTGAGTTCCCACCGCAACTGCGTGTGCGAAAGTTCTTCCGTAAACGCCGGATGCGTAAACGTATGGTTCCCGATTTCGTGCCCTTCGTCGTACTCCCGCTTGAGCAAATCCGGCGCCCGGTTCGCCTGGTCCCCGATGACAAAAAACACTCCCGGAGCATGCTTCTCTTTCAAGATGTCCAGAATCTTCGGTGTCCAGCGCCGGTCTGGCCCGTCGTCAAACGACAGCACCACTTTGCCCTTTACCCCGCCGATTTCATCAATGTCGTAGGAAAGCGGGTAGGCCTCGTATTTTTCGGCGGTGATCAGGTCAGTGGAGGAATCGTAAGTAAAACTCCGCCGTCCCTGCTTGGGCACGTCTGTGATGTGCCAGATGTCCCCGTCGCCTTCGAGGATCAGGTCCGGGCCCGGAGGAATGTCCGTGATTTTCTCGCGAACCCCGTCGTCCGCACGCGTCGCATCCCAGATCGGCCACAACGACGTGTCCGAGGATCCCAGCCTCCACAACGCCGTGCCTTGCACGCCCAGCCGTTCGCTGGCGCGCAATTCGTTGTAGGCCGTCACTGCGTCCAGCAGCCACACCTGGTGCGTGTGATTCTGCTCGTCCGAATAGGAGTAGTGCGGATTCAGCGAAGCCGGATCGAAGTCCATTTCCGCTTCCGACTCATAGGCGTGGAGCAAGGCTTCCTGAATGCTGAACTCTTCCGCGTGCGGCGGCTCTTTCTTCGACGTCTCCGTCCAGTCGTAGGCGTAGTTCGCGATGCCCACTACCAGCTTTTGCGCGGGAACCGCTTCGCGGAGTTGCCGCAGGTTTTCCAGGAACCAGTCCTGCGCGGCGATCGGGCCGGGCGCCGAGGTCAGCCAGTGCTGGTCGTAATTCATCACGATGATGGCGTCGGTTACTTTGCCGAAGTAGCCGTAATCGTACGCATCGTCGCGCGCCGGCAGCGCGATCATCAACTTCAATCCCACGGCGTGCAGCGCAGGAGTGAGCTCCCCGACGAACGCACGGAAGTTCGCCTGGCTCTTGTCCGGCACTTCCTCGAAATCCAGAACGATGCCGGCTTCCTTGCTGATCAGTGCGAATTCCGTTGCATCCTTTGCCAGCCGCGCACGCGAAGCAGGGTTTGCGAGCAACTCCGCCATTTCCTTCACGCGCCACACGCTGCCATCGTAATTGTTCAGGAGCCCCATCATCGGGAGCTCCAGCGGCGGGTTCATCGCGCGCATCCATTGGTGCAGCTTGTCCTGCTGCAGCCGCGACAATGCTTCGCCCGGTGACGCCTGCACTGTCTGGTTCCGTTCGTAGTCCACCACGGTCAGCGCTCCGTCCGGCGTCACCGCGTGCAACTGCTCCGGCATCAGCAAGTCAATGTCTTTGTAATGCTTCTTCAGGGAAGCGAGGCTGTTCGGATCCCAACTTACGAAAAACGCCGCCCGCACCGGATCGTACGCCGCCGGAACCTGCCCGATGTTCGCCACACGCTTCCGCCGGCCTTCGCGGAATACAACCGGCTTCAAAGGCTTCTTTTTGATGGGGTGATAGACAGGCCGCGTGTCTGGTAATAGCGAGGAAGGGAGTTCCACGCTGCCGGCGATGGTGAGGAAGAAATAGACAAGCAGCAGTGTCAGCGCCGCGCCACTGAGCTCCAGAATGCGCCGGGTCCGCCGCCAGCGGACCTTCTCCGCGTCATAAAAAATGGGTTTTCGTTCTTTCATGAAGCGCAGCAACCCTCAAGCACGGGTGGGTCGGCTTGAGGCTCAGGTAACTCCAACGGTGGTGCCAATCTCCCTTATTGTAAGATGCAAAGCACACATGAAGCGAGTGCTCTGGAATTCCATTGTGGCCTTGCTGGCCGGCGCCGGCCTGCGCCTTTTCTTTGTTTTGAAGTTTCCGGCCGGCTCCGGCGACACTATCATCTACGATCAACTCGCGTCCAACTGGCTGAAGTACGGTAAATACGCGATGGACGTCTCCGGCGAGCCGCTTTCCGTGGACATCCGCATGCCCGGGTATCCCGCCTTCCTTGCGCTCGTCACGGCCATCACCCGCCAAAGCGTGGAGAACGCACATCGCGCCGCGATGATCGCACAGGTCTTTGTGGACCTTGCGACGTGCCTCGTCGTCGCTTCTTTGGCGGCGCTCCTGGTGCATTTTTGCAATCCCCGGAAACCAATGCTCGAATCCAGGGAAATTCGCCGCGTTTTTCTTGCGGCGCTTTGGCTCGCGGCGCTGTGCCCCTTTACTGCCAACTATGCAGCCGTGGTGCTTACGGAAACCTGGACGATTTTCTTCACCGCGCTGGCTGCACTCGCGTTTACTCCCCTTTTTCTGGCCACGCAGGGCCCATGGCTTTTCCCGGACGAACGATGGCGCAAGGACCGGCGGAGCATTTTCGCCGCCGGCATCCTTGTGGGATTCGGCACTCTCTTTCGCCCGGAGACGCCTCTGCTGCTTGCCACGGCACTGCTGGTCTTTGGCTATTTTCTACTCCGCGCCCGCAAGCCGTTGCGCTTCCTGAGAATCTCCCTGCTTTTCCTGGCCGGCGCCTGCGTTCCGCTTGTTCCGTGGATCATTCGCAATGCAATTACGCTGCATGAGTTCCAGCCGCTCACACCAAAAGATACGAATCTTCCCGGCGAACTGGTTCCCAAAGGCTTCATGGCTTGGGAACGCACCTGGCTCTATCGCGTCCGCGACAACTATCTTGTCCCGTGGAAATTGAACGACGAAGAGATCAACATCGCTGACATTCCCGCTTCGGCCTTCGATACGTCTGAGGAACGCGAGCGCATCGCCTCCGCGCTTGAGTCCTACAATGAAGACCTCAACCTCACTCCTGAAGAAGATGCAGTCTTCGCTCAGGTCGCCCGCGAGCGCACTGCCCGCTATCCGCTGCGCACCTATCTCTGGGTTCCCCTGAAACGCGCCGTACGTATCTGGTTCACGCCGCGCATCGAGCTTCTCCCCGTCTCCGGGCATGTCTTTCCGCTCGCGTACATGCACGAAGAAGATCCCGTGGATCAGCGCGTCACGATCTTGTTCTTCTTTTTGAATCTCGCGTACGTCGCACTTGGGCTTTGGGGTGCTAAGCGCCTTTGGAACCATCCCCCTCTTCGTCCAGCCGCGGCGTTGCTCGTCTTGTATATCCTGTCCCGCACCGCCTTCCTCACAACTCTCGAAACCCCGGAGCCCCGCTACGTTTTGGTCTGTTTCCCCTTGCTGATTGCCCTGGCCGCTCAAATCCTTGGCCCTCCGCCGACGCGTTCCTAACAAGCAATACCCGGTCTATTGCGCATTAACCCGGCTGTGGGAAGATAGGGGCGTCAAGCGCCCGGCCCCAGGCGCCTGCTTCCCCGGTAGTTCCCGAACTACCCCAGCCTCAGACGCTTCGGTGCTTTTGGTTTTGTGTTTCGGCAGTTCAGCTCCTGCCGCGACCGGTTTGTGTCCGACTTTTCCTTGCGGGGTGCGTCATGAACGAGCAATGGAGGCAATGGGAAGGCCAAATCGTCGACGGAAAGTTCCCCCTCCGTCAATTTCTCGCCGACACGGATCACAGCGCGGTTTTTTTGACCCAGCTTGCCGAGCCGCAGGGCAGCAACGCCGTGGTGAAATTCCTTTCCGCCGATATCCCCGGCGCCGATTCCCGTCTATCACTTTGGAAGCGCGCTGCGCAGTTGACTCACACCAATCTGCTGACCATTTACGACTGCGGCCGCTGCTCGATGAACGGCCGGAACCTGCTCTACGTGGTCATGGAATACGCGGAGGAGAACCTCGGCGAAATTCTGCCACAGCGGGCTTTGTCGGCCGATGAAGCCCGCGACGTCCTGAATTCCGCGCTCGACGTCCTGGTGTATCTCCATGCCAAAGGGCTGGCGCACGGCCATCTCAAGCCCTCCAACGTACTTGCCACGCAGGATTGCCTGAAGCTTTCGTCGGACACATTCCAAACCTTGGGCGCGCCATGCCAGCTCTTCCGCTCGCGCGACATTTACGACGCGCCGGAACTTCCCTCTTCTCCATCCTCGGCCAAGTCCGACGCCTGGTCCCTCGCCGCAACGCTGTTCGCCACGTTGACGCAGCAACCTCCCGAACTTTCGCAGGATCCTGCCGCCGATCCGGCTCTCCCCGGGGATCTCCCCGAATTGTTTGCCAACATCGCCCGCCATGCGCTGCGACGACGCCCCCAGCAGCGCTGGTCCGTCGCCGAAATCGTGGCGCACCTGAACCCCGCGCCTCTTGCGGCTGCAGCCGCTGCTTCGTCTGCGCCCTCTGCAGTTCCGTCCCCGGTCAGCGTGCCTCTCACCATCGAACCGGCCGTGCCGCCAACCAAGCCTCCCGCAGCCGCAGAATTGCCGGGTCGCCGCCCAGCGCCCGGCCCGAAACGCCGTCCATCGAGTGCCTCCGACTACATCATCCCCGTGCTCCTGGGCGCCGCCGTTTTCTTCGGCCTGATTTTTGCACTTCCTCATCTCTTCAGCTTTCGCAGCCCTTCTGCCTCGCCGCGGGCTGCGGCGACACCTGAGCCATCTGTTCCGGCCCAACCAGCCGAAGCTCCAAAATCGCAAGAACCCGCTCCTGCTGTCACGTCCGAAAACTCCGCAGCGATGAGTGACACAAAGGATTCTTCACCGAAGGCTGTTGCGGCCAAGGCAGAGCCCGAACCTTCTCCAGTGGCTACAATGTCGTCGCCTGCCGCCCCGGCCGCTCCTGTGCGGACCAGGGCCGCCAGCGAAGCGCAGGGGCGCGGCGAGGTTCTCGATCAGGTTCTCCCGCAGGTCCCGTCAAAGGCGCTGGCCACCATTACGGGCACCGTCCGCGTGGTGGTGAAAGTTCAGGTGGATCCCTCCGGGAATGTCACGGACACCGAGCTGGATACGCCGGGCCCCAGCCACTACTTTGCGGGGCTCGCCGAAAAGGCCGCGAGGCAATGGAAATTCACGGGCGCCGAAGCAAATGGCCACGGCGTTCCCAGCGAATGGCTGATTCGTTTTGAATTCGTGCCTTCCGGTGTGCACGCGTCTCCCAAGCAAACTGCGCCCTGAAGCGCGACTCCAGTCGCAGAATAAGGTGTGGGGGGTCGGACCCTTAGCTCCGACAGGAAAGCGCTAAAAAACTGGGCTTCAGCCCCTGAGGAATTGGTTCGGAATTGATCATCTACGAATCGTTCAGTATTCGTTGTGGTCTTCAAATTTCGCCATGGTGCCTTTGGGCCCCACCGCGAAGCCCTTGCCGCTGATGAACACCACCGCGTTCAGGTTCGCGTCGTCAATGTGCTGCCATTTCGTGCCGTCGCGGCTGACGTCCGATCCATTCGGCCCCACGGCGACAAATCCTGCGTCATAGGTATCGAGCGCCGAGCGGTAGCCCGTCGGCCGCTCCTCCGGTATCGTCCAGGTCTTTCCGCCATCCACGGAATAGGCCACATTTCGCGTCGTGTTCCCCGGCTCCGCATAGTCTCCTCCCGCCACAACGATCGCGTCACCCGCGCGCACCACGGAAAAAATCCCTTGCGAAGCCTTCCCGCTGAGGATCGGCGTCCCCGCAACTTCCCAGGTCTTGCCCAAATCGGGCGAATGAAACACGCGCGCCGCGCTGCCGCCGGTGCCGAAATAAAGTTCCTTGTCGCGGTAAATCAGCAATGCCGAATTGCTCGCTGCGAACACGCCTTCCTTTGCCAGCGCCGCAGGCATATGCTCTCTCGGCATCTCTTTCCAATGCTCCCCGTCTTCCATGGAAAGCAGCAGGAACTTCCCGCCCACCGGATCGCTCAACGCAAAACAATGTTTTTCGTCCACGCATTGCAACGCGTCCAAAAAGAACTCCTTGTTCTTCCCGGTGTACTGCGCCTTCCAGGTCTTGCCCAAATCGCTGGTTTTGAAGATGCGCGACTTTTCGCCCTCCCCGCTGGACATCACGTACGCCACACCCTTGTCGAATGCCTGCACCCCCCGGAAATCGAGCGCCTCTCCGTTGGGTATGAGAATCTTCTGCCAGGTCGCGCCACCATCTGCGGACAGTTCCACGGTTCCCTTGGAACCCGTCGCCCACACCGTAATGCCGCCGCGATGCACCACCAGCGATACCCCGCGCAGATTCGAATCCGCGCCGGTCTCTTGCACAATCCACCAGGTGTCGCCGGGAATGAGCAATGCAAGGAGGAGAATTAGTCGTGCCATCATGCGGAGAGTCTAACAGCTTGCGATGAAGATCCGACAGGCGGGAAATGCGGTGGGTATAAGGAGGGTGACGCTGCTACTTCTTTCCTTGTGTGATTGGATTGGTGGAAAGCACCGTCCGCGCCTCGGGGTGCCTCGGCGACCAGTCTTCGGGAGGAAACGCCACGCGCCAGAAGCCTGGCCTGGCCCCGGAAAACTCCAGTCCAACCTCGGCCTTCCCGGAACGCACGGGGCCAAGGAACGCCACGTGACACTCCTGCTCCTCCTGCGTCACCTTGTGCTGGAGATGGATCGAACTTCCGCTGGTGATCCGCGCCTGCAGCAACACCAGGGCTCCATGCGCGTTGATCGCCAGCGTGGAGGTCTCTTCCTCGAAGGATTTGCCTTCCGCATCCTTGCCGCGAATCTTGATCGCGACCTGCATCAGAACGCGTTGGCTGCGGCGGCGTGGTCCGGTAGTCTGTGGTCCGTTCGGCGAATGGCCCATGTGCCCTCGTTAGGTTCACTATACCTCGCCAAAACGCAAA
>Ga0335082_10001266_pt1 | contig 26981 bp, 26 predicted proteins | sample Lox_Sample_41_FD_206718 | JGI IMG/M metagenome (GOLD analysis project Ga0335082, IMG submission 206718) | Soil microbial communities from Loxahatchee National Wildlife Refuge, Florida, United States - Lox_Sample_4.1 | ecosystem: Environmental > Terrestrial > Soil > Wetlands | place: USA... | reverse complement strand
GCGCGCGGCTACTATGACCTGCAGGCCGAAGGTGACTTCAGCTTCGCCGCGCACATGGTGGCGCAGGGCTACCTGGTCGTGACCCTCGACCCGCTCGGGGTGGGCGACAGCAGCCGGCCGCGCGATGGCTTCGAGCTCACCCCGGATCTGGTGGCGGCGGCGAACGCGCGCGCTTTTGATGCGATCCGCGCCGAGCTGGTCGGCGGGCGCCTCACCGGCACGCCGCTCACCCACCTGCGCACCGTCGGAGTCGGGCACTCGATGGGCGCGATGCTCACCCTCATGCAGCAGGCGCACCACGGCGGACACGCCGCGCTCGCGCTCTTCGGCTTCAGCACCCAGGGTCTAACGGCCGCACTGTCCGCGGAGGAGCGCGCGTTCGCGGGCGACCCCGCCGGGGCTCGGGCGAATCTGGTGCGGCTCGCGCGCCTGCGCAGTGCTGATCCCTACCCCCTGATAGCGCGCACCGAGCAGGGCCGCGAGCTGTTTGCGGGCGATGCCGCCGACCGCCGCGGCGTCGAGGCGCTCAACCGCGTGCGCGCCAACCTGCTGCTCACCTGCGGCCTGTTCTCGATGATCCCGGGCAGCTGCGCCCCGGAATGCGCGCGCATCGACGTGCCGCTGCTCTTGGCGTTCGGCGACCGTGACATGGCCGGCCCGCCGCACCGGGTGCCGGCCGACTACCCGGCGAGCCCGGATGTCACCCTGACGGTGTTGCCGGCGACGGGCCACGCCCACTTCCTGTTCGATTCGCGGCGGCATCTGTTCGAGCGCATGCACAGCTGGTGCGAGGCCATCCTGCCGGAGGGCTGAGGTGGCTGGGGCGGAGCTGCACTGTGCGAGCACTTACGCCAATCAGCTGCTGGCGGATCTCGGCAGCAACGTGCGTCTGCCGGCCCGCGCGGAAGCCCACCCGGCCCTGCGCTGGGCCGCGAGCGGCAGCATGTACCTGACGGGCTTCCCCGATGCTCCGCCGCAGATGTGCCCCGTACCGCTCGCCTCCTATGCCGATGGCGTCCTTGCGGCGTTGGCGGCCCTGGGGCCTGCCGGCGCGCTCGCCGGCGTCGATGGCGCGCGCCTCCTCGGGGAGCGTGCGGCACTGGCCGGTTACCGGCGCGCCGGCGACGTCGCTCCCGGCGGCGCCTGCCGCCTGCTGCGCGCAGCCGATGGCTACCTGGCCTTGAATCTCGCCCGCGCCGAGGACTGGGAGCTCTTGCCCGCGTGGCTCGAGGCCGAAGGGCTGTCGGGCTGGGAGGAGGTCGCCGTCGCATTGCGCACGCGTGACGTGCACTCGTGCGTGGTGCGCGGCCGGCTGCTCGGGCTCGCGCTCGCGGCGGCTGAGGTACCCCGCAGCGGCGGTGTGACCGCCTGGTACCGCGAGCTGCAGGCGGGGCAGCGCGCCGCGCCCCGCGCCACGCACGCGCCGCGCGTCATCGACCTGTCGTCGCTGTGGGCGGGACCGCTGTGCGCGCAGCTGCTGCAGCAGCTCGGCGCGCAGGTGACGAAGGTCGAGAGCTTGCATCGCCCCGACGGCCTGCGCGCCTCGGGCACGGGCTTCTACCAGCTCCTCAATCGCGACAAGCAGTCCCTGCCGCTCGACTTCACCACCGCGGCCGGGCGCGCCGAGCTCAGGCAGCTGCTGCTTGGTGCGGATCTGGTGATCGAGGCCTCGCGCCCGCGCGCGCTGCGTCAGCTCGGGATCCATGCCGAGGAGATCCTGGCGGCGCGGCCGGGGCTCACCTGGCTTGCCATCAGCGGCCATGGGCGCGAGGAACCCGAGGGCAGCTGGGTGGCCTTCGGCGATGACGCCGCGGTCGCCGGCGGTCTCTCGCAGGTGCTGTGGGAAGGCAGCGGCCGGATGATGTTCTGCGGGGATGCCATCGCCGACCCGCTCACCGGGCTGCACGCCGCGCTCGCCGCGTGGTGCACTTACCTGCGCGGCGGCGGCCGCCTGCTGTCGATCGCACTAAGGGATGTCGTGGCCCACGCCGTGAGGAGCGCCGCTCTCGGGGATGCCGCCGCGAGCCGCGCGCGCATGCAGGCGTGGGCCGATCGCATCGCAGCGGCGGACATCGCAGCTCCGGCCGCAAGGGCTTAGCGCGCGGTGCGCGCCGCCTGCCGGCCCGCCTCGCGGCCAAAGAAGGTCGCATCTGCGAGCGACATGCCGGAGCTGTAGCCCTCACCCCAGCGCGGCAGGCCGCACGCCGTGCGACCGGCGGCGAACAGGCCGCCGATCGGCTCCCGCTGCGCATCAAGCGCCTCACCGCTCGGCAGCGTGTCCAGGCCGCCGAGGGTGAAGGAGGCATAGAAGCAGTGGTCGATGCGGCAGTCGAGCGCCACGAAGGGTGGCCGATCGAGGGGCTTGAGCCACTTGCGCGCCTTGCGAAACAGGGGATCGCTGCCCTGCGCGGCGTAGTGATTGTAGAGGCGCACGGTGGCGGTGAGTGAGCCCTCCGGCAGCGCCAGCTCGCGCTCGACTTCCTCCCAGCTGTCGCCCGCGGCGCCGATCTCCATCTTGGCGAGCTGCTGCATCTCCCCGCTCGCGTAGGTGTCGTGGTCCTCGAGCAGCCAGATGCGCTCGCCGCTCTGGCGCAGGATGTAGTTCGAGACGCGCCCGTGGTAGCAGTCCTCGTTGATGAAGCGCTGCCCCTGCCCGTTGACGAAGATGCCCTTCACCAGCGAGCCCGGCGGATACCAGGGAATGGTGACGAAACCCTCGTTCATGTTCAGCATGGTGGCGCCGACGCTCGCGCCGAGCAGGATCCCGGAGCCGTCATCCACCGTGCCGAGCGGGGACTGTGAGCGCAGCAGCCACGGGGCGTGCTGGCGCACCATGTCGCGGTTCATCACGAAGCCGCCGGCGCACAGGATCACTGCGCGGCGGGCGCGTGCACAGCGCGTCTCGCCGTCGCGGCGCAGCAGCACGCCGTGCACGTCGCGGCCGCCGTCGGCGATCAGCGCCTGCACGCGGGTGTCATAGAGCACCTCAACACCCGCGGCGGTCACCCGCGCCGCCAGCTTGTCCATGACGTAGCGCCCGCCGCCCATGCCGACGAACTTCGGGCAGTGGCCGCGGGGTGCCGGTCGTGCCTGCTCGACGAACGGCCAGGCCTCCTCGCTCCCGGACCAGATAAGGCAGTCATCGGTCGATGGCTCGATGCAGCGCTCGGGGATGTAGGAGTTCTTGTACTCGATGCCCTGCGCGGTCAGCCAGCCGAAGTGCTCGAGAGAATGGTCGGCGTAGGCGCGCACCTTGGCGGCGTCCGCGTTCGGGCCGCCGGCCAGCAGCAGGTAGCGGTACAGGTCCTCGGTCGCATCCTCGAAGCCGGCGGCGCGCTGGATCGGCGTACCGCCGCCGCCGCCGAGGTAGATCTCGCCGCCCGAGAGTGCCGAGGTGCCGCCGTTGCCCGCGGCGCACTCGATGAGCAGCACCCGCGCGCCGCTGCGCGCGGCCTCGAGCGCGGCGCAGGCACCGGCGGCGCCGAAGCCGACCACGATCACGTCGGCCTCGTAGTCCCAGCGCGGCACCTGCGCGAGCGCGCCCGGGTAACTTAATGAGTAGCGGAGCGCTGCGGTCACGGCGGTTACTCTGTTTTGGCGATGTATCCGCTCAAGGATAAGGTAGATTCATCGGCGAATGCAGCCTGTAGGCTGGGGCGCGCCGCGCCGGCCGCAGCAGCACGAGGGGGATCACCATGTCGCTACGGCTGGAAGACATCGAACTCATCCGCCGCCTGAAGTACCGCTACTGGCGCTGCCTCGATACCGGCGACATCGCCGGCATGCGTGACGTGTTCACCGAGGACGTCAAGGTCGATTACATCGGCGGGAGCTACCGCTGGCAGATGCAGGGGCGCGAGAACATCCTCGCCGCCGTCGCCGGCTCCTTCAACGCCAACGCCGTGGCCTGCCACACCGGGCATCACCCGGAGATCGACGTGCTGTCTGAGAGCAGCGCCACCGGCATCTGGTATCTGACGGACGTCTTCATCAACCTCGCCGAGAAGCTGCGTACCACCGGCAGCGCGCTCTATCGCGACAAGTACGTGAAGAGCGGCGCGCAATGGCGCATCAGCGAGTCCGTCTACGAGCGGCTCTATGAGGAAGTCGAGTCCTTCAAGGAGGCACCGAAGCTCACCGCGCACTGGCTCGCGCGCGTGCCGCCGCCGCCAGCCGAGCAGGCCAAGTCCCATGGCTGAGCTTGCCGGCAAGGTGGCCCTGGTAACCGGCGCCGGGCAGGGTGTCGGCCAGGGCATCGCGCTCGCGCTGGCCGGCGCCGGTGCGGCCGTGGCGGTCGCCGGGCGCACCGAGGCGAAGATCGCCGAGACCGTGCGCCTCATCAGCGAACGCGGCGGTCGCGCCGTGGCCATTACATGCGATGTGTTCAAGGCCGAGGACATCAGCCGCACCGTGGCGCGCACGGTGGAGGCGCTCCGCGGGCTCGATATCCTGGTGAACAACGCCTACGACGGCGCCTTCGGGCCGCTCCTGTCGCTCGATGACGAGGCCTTCATGCGCGGCATCCAGTCGGGGCCGCTGGCGGCGTTTCGCTTCATGCGCGCCTGCCACCCGCACCTGAAGGCGCGCGGGGGCGGCAACATCGTGAACCTGATCACCTCGGCCGCGGTGCGCTGGGACTCATCCAACTACGGCGCCTACGCGGTGGCGAAGCAGGGGATCCGCGCCCTGACGCGGGCGGCCGCCGGAGAGTGGGGTCGCGATCACATCCGCGTCAACAACATCGCACCGCTCGCGGCCTCGCCGGCGCTCGCGGCCTGGATCAAGCACGACCCCGAGGCCAAGACCTTCTTCGAGACCGTGGCCCTGAAGCGGGTCGGCGACTGCGAGCTGGACATCGGCCGCGCCGTGGTGGCGCTCGTGGGTCCGGGAATGGACTACGTCACCGGCGCGACGCTGCCGCTCGATGGCGGCCAGGCATACTTCGGCTGAGCGCTACAGCGCCGGCTCCCAGGCCGGCGCGAGCCGGTATTCGCTCGTGGCAATGACGTCGATGCGGTCGAAGTCGATGAATTTGGCGCAGCTCTCCATCATGCGCGCGAGGTGGCGCTGATGGCGGGGCTCATCGCCGACGGCTGCATAGAAGGCCTGCGAATCGCGCATGGCCTCAGGCGGAAAGCACTCCTCGACGATGCCGCGGAAGGGTGGCGCGTCCGCGCTCAGCGGCAGCACCACGACGTTGTGCCGGTAGAGGAAGTTCGCCTGGGTCTCGATGCCGACCGGGGTGTGCTCCTCGAACCACACGCGTCGCCAGGCCTCGTAGCTCAGCCGCGGCGGCAGCTGCAGGAGGGTCACCTGGCTGAAGCCGTAAGTGCGCTCGCCCGGCGCCGGCGGATGCTTCAGGTTCGGCAGGATGGTCGACTCCGCCACGGCGTAGCCGGCGAGGCGCGAGCAGGCCGGTGCAAGCAGCGCCTCGATGGGCGCGCGCCGGTAGGCGCTGGTGAGCCAGAAGCTCACGATGCCGTCGGGCGGCGGCTGCGTGCTGTGGAGCGAGAAGTTCACCAGCGTGCCGGCGAGGTCATCGAAATCGGCGATGTTCAGCTGCAGCCGCTCGGCACCGAGTGCGCGCAGGCGCGGGGCGAGCTCGCCACGGAAGCGCTCGCGCAGCGCCGCGGCGTTCTCAGTGCCGCGCCAGAACACGTACAGCAGCTTTTCCATGGACAGCTCTCGCAGTGCGCCCGAGCGGGGCGCCAGTGTAGCCTCAACGGGCGCGCGGCAGGAGCGGCGGCGCAGTGCGAGGCGGGAGGTGGCAGATGACCCAGCACTCTTTCGGGGCCATCAGGCAGGTGGCCTGGGTGGTGCGCGATCTGGAGGCGAGCGTGGCCAACTGGCTGCGCATCAGTGGTGTCGGGCCCTGGACCTGCTTTCGCAACGTCGCCATGCGCGGCCGCTTCCGCGGCGAGCCCACCACGGTGCGCATGCACGTGGCACTCGGCTACCAGGACGACATGGAGATCGAGCTCATCGAGGATCTCGGCCACGGGGCCTCGCCCTACCGGGCCGCGGGTGCGCCACTGGTCGGCATGCACCACGTCGCCTGGTTCTGCGATGACGTCGGCGCTGAGGTGGCGCGCGGCCAGGCGCGCGGGCTGAGCGTGTGTTTCGAGGCGGCCAACGAGGTCACGCGCGTGGCCTACCTCGAGGACCCCCGCGAACCGCGGCTGCTGCTAGAGTTCATCGAGATGAATCCCGTCATGCGCGCCGGTTACGAGGCCCGGCGCGCGGCCGCGCGCTCCTGGAGCGGCGGGGAGGCGGTGCAGGTGATCGATCTCGGTGGCTGAGCGCGAGGGGGCGACCATGAGCAGCTGGCAGAACGTGAGCTACGACTACCGCGGGGCGGCGGTGCTGGTCACCGGCGGCACCTCCGGAATCGGCGCGGGCATCGCCGCCGCCTACCGCGAGGCCGGGGCCGCGGTGACGATCACCGGCACCCGGGCGAGCGCGCAGGACTACGAGGGCGATCTCGCCGGCTACCGTTACCTGCAGCTGGCACTCACCGAAAAGGCGCAGATCGAGAGCGTGGCCGCCGCGCTGCCGCGGCTGGACATCCTGGTGAACAACGCCGGCGCCAACTTCATGCTGCAGAACGAGTACGACCCGGAAGTCTTCGAGAAGGGCCTGCAGGTGAACCTGGCGAGCGCCTATCGCATGGCGCGCGCCTGCCGCACGAAGCTGGCCGCGAGCGCGCTGCCCGGCGGCGGCAGCGTCATCGGGCTCGCCTCGCTCACCTCGTTCTTCGGCCTCGAGGTCGTGCCGGCCTACGGGGCGGCCAAGGCGGGCCTCGTGCAGCTGGTGAAGACCCTCGGCATCAGCTGGGCCAAGGAGAACATCCGCGTGAACGCGGTGGCGGCCGGCATCACCGAGAGCCGCATGACCGCCGCGATGCTCAAGGTGCCGGCGATGATGGCGCCGGTGCTGGCGCGCACCCCGCTCAAGCGGGTCGGGCGCCCCGAAGACATCGCCGGCGCGGTCCTGTTCCTCACCAGCGCGGCGGCCGGCTACATCACCGGGCAGACCCTCATCGTGGACGGCGGCTACTCGGTCGTGGGCTGAAGAGCGTGGCCGAGGATATCCGCATCGACGATCTCGCGCAGCCGCGCCTCAACGAGGCGCAGCGCAGCGCGCTCGCCTGGGGCGAGACGCAGCCGGTGCAGCTAAACGTCGAGGCCGTGCTCGCGGCCGCGCGTGCCCGCACCGGACTTGCGGACTTCGGGCCGCAGGACTTTCGCGAGCGGCTGGGGCTGTTGTGCGCGGAGTGGGACGCTGACCGGGCGCTCACGGCGATGCACCGCGCGGTGCTCTTCGGCTACCTCGCACGCTACGCGAGCAATCGCCTGCTGATCCAGGACACGCTGCGCCGCCATCCCGAGATCGCCGCCGAGCGCATCGAGCGGCCGGTGATCGTCACCGGGCTGCCGCGCTCGGGCACCACGCATCTGGTGAATCTGCTCGCCGCCGATGCGCGCTTTCACTCGCTGCCGCTATGGGAGTCGTACGAGCCGGTGCCGCTGCCCGGGGAGGCAGCGCTCGCCGACGGCACCGATCCGCGCTACGCGCGCTGCGCGGCCGCCTGGGAGGGGATGCGCCAGGTGACGCCGCTGCTCGCCGCAATGCATCCGATGGAGCCCGACCACATCCATGAGGAGCTCGAGCTCATGGGACCGGACTTCGCCTCCTATAACTTCGAGTGGCTGAGCATGTCGCCGCGCTGGCGCGACCACTACCTCTCGCACGACCAGACGCCGCACTACGAGTACCTGAAGCGCGTGCTGCAGCTGCTGCAGTGGCAGCGCGGCGTGGCGGGCAAGCGCTGGGTGCTCAAGTGCCCGCAGCACCTCGAGCAGCTGCCGGCGCTGCTGGCGGTGTTCCCGGATGCAACCGTGGTGTTCACCCACCGCGATCCGGTCGCGGTCATCCAGTCAACGGTCACCATGCAGGCGTACACGCAGCGCATGCAGCGCCCGCGCGTGGAGATGCAGTGGCTGCGCGACTACTGGGTCGAGCGCATCGAGACGCTGCTGCGCGCCTGCGTGCGCGACCGCGAGCTGGCGCGCACAGCGCGCAGCGTCGACTGCCCGTTCCACCTCTTCATGCGCGACCCGTGGCGCATTCTCGAGGAGGTCTACCAGAAGGCGCAGCTGCCGCTCACCGCGCAGGCGCGCGCGGCGCTCGAGCGCTACCTCGCCGAGCACCCGCGCGGGAAGGCCGGCCAGGTGGTCTACGAGCTCAAGCGCGACTTCGGGGTTGACCCGCAGGAACTGCGCGGGCGTTTTCGTTTCTACCTCGACCGCTTCGAGCTGCCCGCCGAGCAGCACTGAAGGCGCGGCTAACCACCGAGCTGGGCCACGCTCCTTAGTATGGCGCGCACCAGGCGCGCCTGCCGGTCGATGCCGGTCTTGGAGAAGGTCGAGCGCAGGTGGGCGCGCGCGGTGTTGAGCGTGATGCCGAGGTCACCGGCGGCCTCCTGCAGGCTGCGGCCGTTGGCGAGGCACAGCGCCAGCTGCGCCTCCTTGTGCGTGAGCTCGAACAGCTTGCGGATGGTCTCCACCGGTGCTGGCGTCTGTGCGCCTTCCTCGACGCTGATGAACACGGCCACCGCCGGGCTCACGCTCGGTTCCTCGGCCTCCACCGAGCCGGCGGCCGGGCGCACCATCATGCCGTAGTGGCCGGCGCCCGACGGGCGCCGCGCACGCAGCACTTCGACGATGCCGGGCTTGGCCGCGCGCCCGACCGTGATGGCCCGCCCGATGGCATCGCGCAGGCGCTGCGCGTCCGCCGGATGCGTGAGGGTCAGGGTCTCGTTTGTGAGGGCGATGCCGTCCTGGCGGTGCAGGATGTCGCGCGCCAGCGCGTTGGTGTGGATGACGTGCCCGGAGGCATCGAGGATCACCGTGGCGAGCGTCAGGTGGTCCATGGCATCGGCGTAGATGGCGCGCTCCATCTTGGTGACATCGAGCGCGGCGTGCGTGCGCATCGCGATGTCGAAGTGCGGCACCAGGTACTCGACGAAGCGCTTCTCGCTGAGCGTGAAGTTGCCCGCCTGGCGCCCGCGCGTCAGGCGCAGCCGCGCGTACAGCCGGTCGCCGTCGCGCACGTCGACGCCGAGGTTGTAGATCGCATCCCACGGCACCAGGTATTCGATGAAAAAGCGGCTGCGCTCGAGCTGCTCGACCGGGACGAACTCGTGCAGCGTGATGACCTGCTTCTCGGGCAGGTTCACGAACGGGTCGGAGGGGAAGTAGCTGTGCGCGTACTGCGCCAGCACCTCGTCGGTGCCGCCCCAGGAGTAGAGGAGCCCGGCCTCGGCGACGTGCGGCGAGCGCAACAGCAGCGTCGCCGCGCCCTTCATGCGGCGGCCGAGACCCTCGAGGAACTCGCGCCAGCGCTTGGGCTCGAGCGCGCCCTCGTGCATCAGGAGCGCCAGGCGCTCGCGCAGTTCGAGCCCGGCGGTCACGTCGACCGCCGCGGGCGTGCCGGCGGAGCTGCTGCGGGCGGCGGAACGCGTGGCGGCGGGTCGACTCATGGGCTGGTGCGGGGCGGTGCTGCGGGGCAGTGGCCTATTAATAAAGAGTACTCTATATGAGTGATGCCGACCACGGTGGGTGGCCCGCTACGCTAGAGTGATTTGGCGACCGCGGCAGCGGAAGGATTCTCATGGCACGTCTGGCGGGCCGGGTGGCCCTGGTGAGTGGAGCCGCGCGCGGGCTCGGTGCGGCGATCAGCCGGCGGCTGCACGCGGAAGGGGCGCAGGTGCTGCTCGGTGACGTGCGCGACGCGGAGGGGCGCGAGCTCGCCGCGGCGCTCGGTGAGCGGGCTCATTATGTCCACCTCGACGTGGCGAGCGAAGCGGAGTGGCGCAGCGCGGTGGCCGCGGCCCGCGAGCGCTTCGGCGGCCCGGTGCGCATCCTCGTGAACAACGCCGGCATCTACCGCACCAAGGCGACGGTGGAGCAGACGGTCGAGGAATACCTGCAGATCATCCGCATCAACCAGCTCGGCACCTTCCTCGGCATGCGCAGCTGCTACGCCGAGATGCGCGCGGCCGGGGGCGGCTCGATCATCAACATTGCCTCCACCGCCGGCATCGAGGGCGTGCCGCTGGCGCTCGCCTATACGGCGAGCAAGCACGCCGTGGTCGGCATGACCAAGGCGGCGGCGCTGGAGTTCGGCGCGGCGCGCATCCGGGTCAACGTGGTCTGCCCGGGCGCGATGCTCACCCCGCTCCTGGCGGAGTCCTTCAACGTGCCGGTGGCGGCGCTCGGCGCGGCGCCGTTTCCCAACTCTCCGCTCGGGCGCATGGGCGAGGCGGACGAGGTGGCGCCGACGGTGGTGTTCCTCGCCAGCGATGAATCCTCCTACACCACCGGCAGCGAGTTCGTGGTCGACGGCGGCATCACCGCCGGCGTCGTGATGCCGCAGTGAGCGCGGCCATCGCCACGCGGAGCAGCCGGTGAACGCGCGCGCGCGCGCGGCGGCGATCGAGGGCTGGTACACGCTCGAGGATCCGCCGCACCTCATCGGCTCGCGCTGCACGAGCTGCGGCAGCTACTTCTTCCCGCGCCTGAGTGGCCTGTGCCGCAACCCCGCGTGCGAGGGCACCGAGTTCGCGCCGGTGCAGCTCAGCCGCACCGGGCGCATCTGGTCCTACACCAATGCCTGCTACCAGCCGCCGCCACCCTACGTCGCCGCCGAACCGTTCCGCCCCTTCGCCATCGCCGCCGTCGAGCTCGCCGCCGAGCGCATGATCGTGCTCGGGCAGGTGGCCGCCGGCATCGACGTGGCGCAGCTCGCCGTCGGCATGCCGGTCGAGCTCGTTCTCGAGCCGCTGTACTCGGAAGGGCAGACCGACAAGCTCATCTGGAAGTGGAAGCCGCTCACGGGGGGCGCATGAGCGGCGAGGTCGCGGTGCTCGGCGTCGGCATGCACCCGTGGGGCAAGTGGGGCCGCAACTTCGTCGACTACGGCGTGCATGCCGCGCGCGCGGCACTCAAGGACGCCGACGTGCCCTGGCGCGACGTGCAGTTCGTCTCCGGCGCCGCCACCATGCGCTGCGGCTACCCCGGCTACGTCGCCGGCGCCACCTTCGCGCAGGCCCTCGGCTGGCAGGGGGCGCAGGTCAACACGTCCTACGCCGCCTGTGCCTCGGGCTCGCAGGCGCTGGCGGCGGCACGCGCGCAGATCCTCGCCGGCGGCTGCGACGTCGCCCTGGTGGTGGGTGCGGACACCACACCCAAGGGATTCCTCGCGCCCATGGCCGGTCACCGTCCCGAGGATCCGGACTGGGTGCGCTTCCACATCGGCATCACCAACCCGACCTACTTCGCGCTCTACGCGCGCCGGCGCATGGCGCTCTACGGCGCCACGGTCGAGGATTTCACGGCGGTCAAGGTCAAGAACGCCGCCCACGGGATGAGTAACCCGAACGCCCGCTACCGCAAGCGCTTCACGCGCGAGGAGGTGCTGGAGTCGGCGATGGTGGCCGACCCGCTGCGCCTGCTGCACGTGTGCGCCACCTCCGACGGCGGTGCGGCGGTGGTGCTCTCGAGCCTCGAGTACGCGCGCCGGCGCGGCGGCAAGAGCGCTCGCATTGCCGCGATCTCCACCGTGACGCCGAGGTTTGCGAGCAACGAGGTGGAGATGCCCGACATCGCTACCGACTCCGCCGTCGCCGCCGCGCCGTACTCCTTCCGCGCCTCGATCGCGCGGCACGCCTACGAGGAAGCCGGCATCGGTCCCGAGGACCTCTCGCTCGCCGAGGTCTACGACCTCGCCGCCTCGCTCGAGCTCGACTGGTACGAGCACATCGGCCTGTGCGCGCAGGGGGAAGCGGAGGGGCTGCTGCGCAGTGGCGCCACGCGCCTCGGCGGTCGCATCCCGGTGAACGCGAGCGGCGGGCTCGCCTGCTTCGGCGAGGCGGTCCCGGCGCAGGCGCTGGCGCAGGTGTGCGAGCTCGTGTGGCAGGTACGCGGCCAGGCCGGCGAGCGGCAGGTGGCCGGCGCGCGCGTCGGCATCACCGCCAACCAGGGCCTCTTCGGCCACGGCTCGGCGGTGATCGTGAAGTCCTAGCCAGCCGCGAGCGCGCCGCGCAGGTCGGCGGCGACGTCGGCAATCGCCCGGTTCGCCATCGGCGTGAGGTAGGGCATGCTCGCGAAGCCGTGGATGACGCCCAGGTAACGGCGTGCGCTCACCTCGATGCCCGCGGCGCGCAGCCGATCTGCGTAAGCCTCGCCCTCATCGCGCAGCGGGTCGAACTCGGCGGTGATCACGGTGGCCGGCGGCAGCCCGGCAAGCACCGCCCTGGGGGGCGTCGCGAGCGGATTGCTGCGGTCGGCCGGCTGCTGCAGGTACTGCTTCCAGAACCACAGCATCACGTTGCGCGTGAGCATGTAGCCGCTCGCCAGAGCGACCGCGCTCTCGCTCGAGCATTCCGGGTCGAGGCACGGGTAGAAGAGCGCCTGGTAGCTCACCTTCGGCCCCTGCCGATCCCGCGCCAGCAGCGCGGTCGCCGCGGCGAGGTTGCCGCCGGCGCTGTCGCCGGCGAGCGCCAGGCGCGTGGTGTCCAGCCCGAACTCCCGTCCCTGCGCGGCGAGCCACACCAGCGCCGCGTAGCAGTCCTCGAGCGGCGCGGGAAAGGGGTGCTCGGGGGCGAGCCGGTACTCGACCGATGCCACCGCGCAGCCGGAGTAGTTGGCGAGGAACTTGCAGAAGTCGTCATACATCGTGACGTTGCAGATGACGAAGCCGCCGCCGTGGATGAACATCACCAAGGGCAGATTGGGCGCGGCCGAGGGCCGGTAGAGGCGCACCAGCAGCTTGCCCGCGGCGCCCTGCGCTTCAAGGTCGCGCACCGCATGGATCGGCGGATTGAGCACCGGTGCGGGGAACTGCCGTACCAGCTCGCGGAACATCGACCCGGTGAGGATCGCGAGCGGCGGCTCGAGCGCGAGCGGGGAGGCGAGGAAGGCCTGAAACTTCGGGTCGAGCTCCACGGTAGTTCTCCCTGGGCTGTCTTGAGACTCAGGCGCGCTTGCGCGCGCGGGCCATGTTGAGCGCGAGGTCCTCGATCATGTCCTCCTGGCCGCCCACGGTCTTCATGCGACCGAGCTCGACCAGGATGTCGGCGGAGGGCACGCCATACTTGGCGCCGGCGCGCTTGGCGAACAGCAGGAACGAGGAGTAGACCCCGGCGTAGCCGAGGATCAGCGCATCGCGGTCGATGCGGATCGGCGTGTCCATCATCGGCACCACCAGATCCTCGGCGACGTCCATAAGCTTGAACACGTCGACGCCGGTGACGATCCCCATGCGCGTGGCCACGGCGTTGAAAACCTCGAGCGGCGTGTTGCCGGCCCCCGCCCCCAGGCCCGCCGCCGAGCCGTCGATGCGGCGCGCGCCGGCCTCGGCCGCGGCCAGCGAGTTGGCGATGCCCATGGCCATGTTGTGGTGACCGTGGAAGCCGATCTCGGTGTCCGGCCTGAGCACGGCGCGCAGCGCGGCGATGCGGGCGGTGACGTCCGCCGGAAGCATGTAGCCGGCGGAATCCGTGCAGTAAATGCAGTTGGCACCGTAGCTCTCCATGAGCTTGCCCTGGCGGGCGAGCTCCTCGGGGCTGACCATGTGCGCCATCATCAGGAAGCCCACCGTGTCGAGCCCCAGGCGGGCCGCGCGTGCGATGTGCTGCTCGGCGACGTCCGCCTCGGTGCAGTGGGTGGCGATGCGCAGCGTGCCGACCCCGCAGTCGTAGGCGAGCTGCAGGTGCTCGACGGTGCCGATACCCGGCAGCAGCAGCGCCGACACCTTGGCGCGCTTGAGCTTCGGGACCACCGCGCGCAGGTACTCCTCGTCGCTGTGGGCCGGGAAGCCGTAGTTCACCGAGGCCCCGCCCAGGCCATCGCCGTGCGTGACCTCGATGAGCGGCACGCCCGCGGCATCGAGGCCGGTGGCCACGTCGATCATCTGCTTGAGGGTGATCTGGTGGCGCTTGGGGTGCATGCCGTCGCGCAGGCACATGTCGTGCAGCGTCAGCGCCACGCCGGAGAGGTTCATGAGGCCCTCGCAGTGGCGGCAAAGGTGCCGCCGGAGATCTCTTCCGCGATCAGCTCCCCGGTGCGCAGCGCCGCGGCGGTCATGATGTCGAGGTTGCCGGCGTACTTGGGCAGGTAGTCGCCGAGCCCGGCCACCTCGAGGTAAGTCGAGACGCGCTTGCCGTCGAACACCGGCCCGTTCTTGAGGGTGTAGCCGGGCACGTACTTCTGCACCGCGGCGATCATCGCCTCGATCGAGGCGCGGATGGCGCGCTGGTCGGGCTCATCCTCGGTGAGGCAGTGCACGGTGTCGCGCATGATGAGCGGTGGCTCTGCCGGGTTGAGGATGATGATGGCCTTGCCACGCTTGGCGCCGCCGACCTTCTCGATGCCGCTCGCCGTGGTGCGCGTGAACTCGTCGATGTTCTTGCGCGTGCCGGGGCCGGCGGAGCGCGAGGCCACGGTGGCCACGATCTCCGCGTACGCCACCGGCTGCACGCGCGACACGGCCGCGACGATCGGTATCGTCGCCTGGCCGCCGCAGCTGACCATGTTGACGTTCATCTCGCGCTTGCCGACGTGCGCGGCGAGGTTCACCGAGGGCACGCAGTAGGGCCCGATCGCCGCCGGGGTGAGATCGATCACCACCACGCCGTGCGCGGCGAGCTTGCGGGCGTTCTCCGCGTGCACGTAGGCGCTGGTGGCGTCGAAGGCGATGCGGATATCGTCGCGCTTCAGGTGCGGCAGCAGCCCGTCCACGCCCTGGTCCGTGGTCGACAGGCCCTGCTCGCGTGCCTTGGCGAGGCCGTCGGAAGCCGGGTCGATGCCCACCATCCACACCGGGCGGATCGAGGGGCTGCGCAGCGCCTTGTACATCAGGTCGGTGCCGATGTTGCCCGAGCCGATCAGGGCGGCCTTGATCTTTTCCATGAGCCTCGCGAGCCTCCTGCGGCGGCAACCGCGTCCTAGACGAAGAATTCCTGCACGTTCTCGCCGACGTACAGCGCCCCGAGGGAGGTGCCGACGATCGCCGGGTCGTTGGCGACGTGGGCGCGCGCGGCGTTGATGTCGAGCCAGTAGCGCACCACCGGGCTGTCCATGTAGATCGCGCGCCCGCCGAGCAGCGGCATCAGCTCATCGCACAGCGCCGCGCAGCGGCGCACCACCTGCGAGGACTCGTAGCGGTAGCGGATGCGCTCGGGCACCGGAATCTCCTGGCCGGCGCGGATGATGCCCATCATGTCATCGAAGCTTCGGTGCAGTACCGTCTTCATCTCCAGGATCGCCGACTGGGTGCGCGCGGCGGCATTGAGCGCGAACGGGTCGAGCTTGGTCGACTTGCCGGTGTTGGTCGAGACGCGCTTGGCGGCGATGCCGACGAAGGCGCTGTGCGCGCCCTGCAGTGCGCCGATCGCGGCGCTCGAGACCGCGCGTACGAACACCTGGGCCCAGGGCAGCCGGTAGAGCGGGGCGGTATTGAGCGCCTGGCCCGGGTTCTTGCAGAGGAAGCCGTCGATGGCCTTGTGGGTGCGGTGCTCGGGGACGAAGGCGTTCTCGACGATGATGCCGTGGCTGCCGGTCGCCTGCAGCCCGAAGACGTTCCAGTCGTGCACGATCTTGTAGTCGCTGCGCGGCAGCAGGAAGGTGCGCATCTCCGGCGGGCCGCCCGGCTCGGCCGGCGGGATCAGCGAGCCGAGGAAGGTCCACTGGCAGTGGTCACAGCCGCTCGAGAAGCCCCAGCGGCCCGAGAGCCGGTAGCCACCCTCGACGCGCTCAACCTTGCCGACCGGCTGGTAGGAGGAGGAGACGAGCGTCGCGTCGTCCTTGCTCCACACGTCCGCCTGCGCCTTCGCATCGAAGAGCGCCAACTGAAACGGGTGGACGCCGACTACCCCGTACACCCAGGCGGTTGCCATGCAGCCTTCCGCGAGCGCCATCTGGATGTCGAAGAACACCTGCGGATCGTGCTCGTAGCCGCCATAGCGTTTCGGCTGCAGCACGCGGAAGAAGCCCGCCTCCTGCATGTCGCGGATGGTTTCCGGCGGCAGGTTGCGCGCGGCGACCGCCGCGTCCGAGCGCGACTTCAGGACCGGGATCAGCGCCCGGGCACGCTCGAGCAGGGTCTCGCGGGAGGGAATTGCAGCGGCGACCGCGGCAGGGGTGGCCATGGGGAACTCCGGCAGGTTTCGAGGAGTGGGATCAGAACGGATTGCGGCTGAAAATGAAATATACCCGCCCGGACCCCCGGGTACAATCATATTCGTACTTTTTCGGGCAACTAATTACGCATCGCGTGGTGTAAAATAGCGTCAAATTCGAGATTGCGGCGGCGGGTGGCACATCCGCTGCGTATTCAGCCGCCACGATCCGCAAGGAGCAACCCGTGTCCCATCAGCGCCCCAAGACCCCGCCCTACGGGCACATGATGAAGCTCAAGCACGGCTACGAGATGCACTACCGCGAGGAGGGCACGGGCGCGCCGGTGGTGTTCGTGCATGGCAGCGGCCCGGGCGTGAATGCCCACAGCAACTTCTTTCCGAACTATCCGGTGATCGCCGCCGCCGGCTATCGCTGCGTGCTGCCGGACATGATCGGCTTCGGCTGGTCCTCGAAACCGACCGGCATCGACTACACGCTCGATCTGTTCGTGCCGACGCTGCGCGAGCTGCTCGATCACCTGGATATCAACCGCTGCGTGCTGGTCGGCAACTCTCTGGGCGGGGCGATCTCGCTGAAGTTCGCCATCGATCATCCAGGAAGGGTCGAGAAGCTCATCCTCATGGGGCCCGGCGGTATCGAGTCGCGCGAGACCTACTTCAAGATGCCGGGCATCCAGAAGATGGTGTCGCAGTTCGTCGGCTCGGGCTTCGACCACGCTGGCCTGAAGCGCTTCATGGAGCTGCTCACCTACGACCCGAAGGTCGTGACGGATGAGCTGGTCGAGCAGCGCTTCAACGTGCTGCAGACGCAGCCGAAGGACGTCCTGTCGCGCATGTCGATCAAGGACCTCTCCGGTGAGCTCGAGCGCGTGCTGTGTCCGGTGCTCGGTTTCTGGGGCATCGAGGATCAGTTCTGCCCGGCGAGCGGCTATGAGAAGATCCTGCGCGCAGTACCCGACAGTCGCTTCGTCATGTACTCGCGCTGCGGGCACTGGGCCATGATCGAACGCGCCGACGACTTTAACCGCAATGTCCTCGAGTTCCTCAAGAGCTGAGCGCGGCGCCACGCGCCGTCGGCTGCACGAAGAGCTGGCCGCCGAGCTCTACCAGGCGCTCACCCACCGGCGCACGGTGGCGCCGCTGCGCGTGCGCTACCCCGAGCTCACCGTCGATGACGCCTACGCCATCTCGCTCGGCATCCTGGCGCGGCGCGAGCGCGCCGGCGAACGCGTCGTCGGCAAGAAGATCGGCGTCACCAGCGCAGCGGTGCAGGACATGCTCGGGGTGCACCAGCCGGACTTCGGCTTCCTCACCGACCGCATGCTGATCGGCGACGGCGACACCGTGCGCATCCGCGAGCGCATGATCCAGCCGCGCGCCGAGGCGGAGATCGCCCTGATCCTGCGCCGCCCGTTGAAGGGCCCGGGAGTCACGCCGCAGGACGTGCTCGGAGCCACCGAGGCGATCGCGCCGTGCTTCGAGGTGGTCGACTCGCGCATCGCCAACTGGGACATCCGCATCGTCGACACCGTGGCCGACAACGCCTCCTGCGGGGTGTTCGTGCTCGGCGCGGCGCGCGCCGACCCGCGGCCGCTTGATCTGGCGGCGCTGCGGGTGCGCGTGTGGAAGAACGGCCAGCCGCTGTCGGAGGGGCTGGGCTCGGCGGTGCAGGGCTCACCGCTCGCCTCGGTGGCCTGGCTCGCCAACACGCTCGGCAGCTACGGCGTGGAGCTCAAGGCCGGCGACGTGATCCTCTCCGGCTCGCTGGTGCCGCTCGAGCCGGCGCGCGCCGGCGATACCTTCCGCCTCGAGCTCGAGGGCGTCGGCTCAGCCGCGGTGGCCTTCGCGTAGCGCGAACTTCTGTACCTTGCCCGCGGCATTCAGCGGCAGCTGCGTCACGATCTCCAGCTGGCGCGGCACCTTGTAGTTCGCCATGTTCGCGCGCGCCCAGGCGAGCAGCGACTCGCGGCTCGCCGTCGCCCCGGGGCGCAGCACCACGTACGCCTTGCCCACCTCGCCCAGGCGTTCATCCGGTACCCCGACGACCGCGACCTGCGCGACCGCCGGGTGCTCGGCGAACAGTTTCTCGATCTCGGCCGGGTAGCAGTTGAAACCCCCCACGATGAACACGTCCTTGATGCGGTCGGTGATGCGCAGGTAGCCGCGCGCATCGAGCACCCCGACGTCACCGGTGTGCAGCCAGCCCGCGGCGTCGATGGCCGCGGCGGTCGCGGCGGGGTCCTCGAAGTAGCCGCGCATGACGTTGTAGCCACGTACCAGCACCTCGCCAGGCTCGCCGGTCGGCACGTTCGCGCCGGACTCGTCCGCGCAGCGCACTTCGACGCCGGGGATCGGCACGCCGCAGCGCGTGGCCACGGTCTCATCGTCCGCATCGTGCGGGCAGATCGTCACCACGCCGGTGGACTCGGTGAGCCCATAGGCGGTGAGCACACTGCGGAACTTCAGCTCGCCTCGCATGCGCGTGATCAGCGCCGGGGGCACGCTCGCCGCTCCGGTCACCGCGAGCCGCAGGGAGCTCAGGTCGCGCTGCGGCAGGCTCGGGTGCGCGAGCAGGCTCTGATAGAGGGTCGGCGGCCCCGGCAGCACGCTGATGCGCTCGCGCTCGATGGCGTCGAGTGCGCGCTCGGCATCGAAGACCGCCATCGGATAGAGCGTGGCGCCCTGCAGCAGGCAGGCGAGCCAGCCGGCCTTGTAGCCGAAGCTGTGGAAGAACGGGTTGACCCCGAGATAGCGGTCACCGCGCGTAAGGCCGACCACCTCGCTCCAGGTGCGGAACACGCGCACGTTCTGCGCGTGGCTGCTGAGCACGCCCTTCGGTTCTCCGGTGGTGCCGGAGGTGAAGAGGATGTCGGCGATGTCCTCGGGCGCGACGCGCGCCTGCGCGGCGCGCACGGCGGCGCGCTCGACGCCGCGGCCGGCCCCGAGGAAGTCCTGCCACGACTGCGCGCCGGCTCCGGGCGCGCCCGCGAATACCACCCGTCGCTCGAGCTGCGGCAGCGATTCATCCTGCAGCAGCTGCAGGTAGTTCGTGCCCAGGAACTCCCCGACCGTGAGCAGCACGCGCGCGCCGCTGCGGCGCAGGATGAAGGCGGCCTCCTTGCCCTTCAGGCGCGTGTTGAGCGGCACGATGACCGCACCGGTGCCGAGCGCCCCGAGGGCGGCGATTACCCACTCGGCGCCGTTCGGTGCCCACAGTGCTACGCGCTCCCCGGGGGCGATGCCGGCGGCGATGAACGCCGCGCTCGCGGCGTCCGATAAGGCCTCGAGCTGCGCGAAGCTGATGCGCCGGCCCGGCTCGATCAGCGCCGGCGCCGCCGCGAACTGCTGCGCGGCGTGCGCCAACACGCGCGGCATGGTCGCGGGAAACTCAGCGTGCATGCTTTGAAAATAGCAAACCACACCGTACGATGCGAACCATGCCGCAGCCCTCAGTCGAAATCCGCCTGCCCGGCGCGGTGGTCCTGGTCACCGGCGGTTCGCGCGGCATCGGCGCCGGGATTGCGCGTGCCTTCCTCGGCGCCGGCGCCGAGGTGCTGGTGTGCGGGCGCACGACGCCCGCGGCGCTGCCCGAGGCCGGCGGTCGGCGGGCGCAGTTCCTGGCCTGCGACGTGCGCGAGGCGGAGCAGGTGAGCGCGCTGTTCGCCAGCATCGCCGCGCGCCACGGGCGGCTCGACGTGCTCATCAACAACGCTGGCGGTAGCCCGCCCGGGGAGTTCGCGCGTGCCCCGGCGCGCCTCACCGAGCGCATCATCCAGCTGAACCTGACCGCGCCGCTGCTGTGCTCGCAGGCCGCCAACGCACTGATGCAGGCACAGCCCGAGGGCGGCTGCATCACCAACATCGGCAGCGTCGCCGGCGAGCGCGCCTCACCGACCACGGTGGCCTATGGGGCCGCCAAGGCCGGGCTGCTGCAGGCGACCCGGAGCCTCGCGATCGAATGGGGACCGAAGGTGCGCGTCAATGCGCTGATCGCCGGCTTCGTCGCCACCGAGAACGCGACCGAGCACTACGGCGGCGAGGCGGGTGTGGCGCGTACCGCCGCCATGTTCCCGCTCGGGCGGCTCGCCGAGCCGGCCGACATCGCGAACGCCTGCCTGTTCCTGGCCTCACCGCTCGCCGCCTACGTGAGCGGGGCGCTGCTCGCCGTGCACGGCGGCGGCGAGCCGCCACTGTTCCTGCACCTCGCCGACCGCGTGCCCTGACGAGGATGCCGATGAGTGATGTCCCGCAGGTTGCCGTGGTCACGGGCGCAAGCCGCGGCGCCGGCAAGGGCATTGCGCTGGCACTCGGCGCGGCCGGCATGACCGTGTACGTGACCGGTCGCTCGGTGGCTGCGAGCCTCGGGCGGCTCAAGGAGGTGGCGCTGCCGGGCACCGTCGCCGAGACGGCCGCGCAGGTGAGCGCTGCCGGCGGCCGCGGCATCGCAGTCGGCTGCGATCACCGCGACGATCAGGCGGTGCGCGCGCTGTTCGCGCGCGTCGCGAGCGAGTCCGGGCGACTCGACATCCTGGTCAACAACGCCGCCAGCATCCACGATGCGCTGATCGACCCGGGCGGTTTCTGGGAGAAGCCGCTCGAGCTGGTAGACATCCTGGAGGTCGGCCTGCGCTCGGCGTATGTCGCCAGCTACTACGCCGCGCCGCTCATGGTGCGCGCGCGCCGCGGGCTGATCGCCTTTACCTCCTCGTTCGGGGCGAGCTGCTACATGCACGGCCCGGCCTACGGCGCGCAGAAGGTCGGGCTCGACAAGTTCGCCGCCGACATGGCGGTGGATCTGGCCGCCTACCAGGTGGCCGCCGTGTCGCTGTGGCTCGGGCCGCAGCTCACCGAGCGCACCGCCGCCGCGGGCGCGAGCCGCCCCGAGCAGTACCAGGCGTTCCTGCTCCAGGCGGAGACGCCGCAGTTCAACGGGCGCATCATCCACGCGCTGGCGTGCGATGCCGACCTCATGGCGTTCAGCGGCCAGACGCTGATCTCGGCGGAGGTGGCGCGCCGCTACGGGATCACGGAAGCCGGCGGTCGCGAGCCGCCGTCCTATCGCGAGATGCTGGGCGCCCCGCGGGTGGCGCATCCGGCCAAGGTGATGTGAATGTCCAAGCACGGCAGTGGCGCGAGCGCTTCCTTCACGCAGCGGCAGCTGCGCGACGCCTTCGGTGAGTTCGCGACCGGCGTGACCGTGGTGACCGCCGTGCGCCCGGACGGCGAGCCGGTGGGGATCACGGCCAACTCCTTCAGCTCGGTCTCGCTCGAGCCGCCGCTGCTGTTGTGGTGCCTGTCGAACCACAGCAGCACGATCGCGGCCTTCGCGCCGGGGGCGGCCTTCGCGGTACACGTGCTCTCGCACGAGCAGCGCGACCTCGCGGTGCACTTCGCGCGCCGCTCCCACGAGAAGTTCGAGGTCGACCACCACTGGCGCGCCAACCCGCACCCGCCGCACCTCGAGGGAGCCCTGTGCCGCTTCGATTGCCGCGTGCACGCGCTGCACGCAGCCGGGGATCACCTGGTCGTGTTCGGCGAGGTGCTCGCGCTCGCCCGCACCCACGGCAAGCCGCTCGCCTTCTACGGCGGACATTTCGGCACCTACAGCGCCGATCGCGGCCTGCCGAAGATCGACGTGTGGGACGGCGCCAACGACGGCTGGTTCTGAGGCCGCAGCGCCCCTAGCCACGGTAGGGCGGATAGCTCGTGTAGCCCTCGGCGCCCGGCGTGTAGAGCGTGCGGCGGTCGAAGGTTGCGAGCGGCCAGTGCCGGCGGCAGCGCTCCACCAGATCGGGGTTCGCGATGAAGGCGCGCGCGTAGGAGATCGCGCTCGCCGCGCCCGCACGCAGCGCAGCCTCCCCGCTGTCGAAGTCGAAGCCATCGTTCAGGATCCGCGCGCCCGCGAAGTGCGCCCGGGCCAGCGCGAAGGCATCGAGCGCGGCATCCGGGGAGCGGATGACGTGCAGGTAGGCAAGCGGCAGCGGCGCGAGCGCGCGCAGCAGCTGCGTGTAGGTTTCGAGCGGCGCCGCGTCGTGGATGTCGTTGAAGGGATTGCCGGGGCAGATGCGCAGCCCCACGCGCCCCTCGCCGCAGGCCGCGACCAGCGCCTCGAGCACCTCGAGCGCGAAGCGCAGGCGCCGTGACAGGCTGCCGCCGTAGGCGTCACGCCTGAGGTTGGTGCCGCTCGAGAGGAACTGCATGGGCAGGTAGCCCGAGGCGGCGTGCAGTTCGACGCCATCGAAACCGGCGTCGCGGGCGGCGCGCGCGGCGGCCGCGTATGCCTCGATGACGGCCGGGATCTCCGCCAGTGTCAGGGCCTGCGGCTCGTCGTGCTCCACCAGTCCCGCCTGGTCGGTGAAGATGCGGCCGGCGGCACGCAGCGCCGAAGGTGCGACGGTGCGTGCGCCGGGCTCCTTGTTGTAGTGGCTGCCGATGCGTCCGCAGTGCATCAGCTGCGCGACGATGCAGCCGCCGGCCGCGTGCACGGCCGCGGTGACGGCGCGCCAGGCGGCGACCTGCGCTGCGCTGTGCAGGCCGGGGGTGCGACAGTAACCCTTGCCGTCGGCCGAGGGCTGGGTGCCCTCGGTGACGATGAGCCCGGCCGCGGCGCGCGCGGCGTAGTACGCGACGCTCAGCTCACCGGGCACGTCGCCTGCGAGGGCGCGGCTGCGGGTCATGGGTGCCATGACGATGCGGTTGCGCAGCGCCAGGCTCCCGAGCTCGACCGGCGACAGGAGCGCTCGCTCGCTCATCCTCAGCGCACGCGTATGCGCGGATCGGGAGTGCCGCGGCGCATGCGGGTAAGGAACTCCCCGAGCGCAGCGGGGGGCGCGACCTCGGCTTCGCCGGCGCGCGGGTTGGCCCAGAATTCCTTCCACGTCGGCCACAGTGCGTGCCAGGTGCCCTCGTAGGGCGCGCGACCCGGCCAGCGCATCTTCAGCTCACCGAGCGGCGGTTGCCGCGGGTCGGCCGCGTACCAGTAACACGGCAGGCGGCGACGGAAGTACCAGCGTCCGCGGATGCGCTCGTAGTCATCCCAGTAGAGCATCTGCATGAGGACCCACTCACCGCCGGTCTCGTGCTCGTTCTTCGAATACACCACCCCGTGGGCGTGGGTGCCGTCGGTGAACTCGATGATGTGTCCGCCGATGTGGTGCGAGGTCCCCGTGAACTGCTCGCGCAGCATGGCATCCACCCATCTCTTCAGGTGCGCGCGCCCGCGGCGCTCGCGGCCGACGCGGATGTCGGGCGCGAACAGGTTCACGTGCGCGTCCAGGTCACGCATGTCGAGCGACAGCGCATACTTGGCCGCGAGCATGCGGATCTCCTCGATGGCTTCCAGCCGCTCCAGGCGCGCGGTGACGCCCGGCGCCCGTGACGGGCGGCGCCGGGCTTTCACGGGCTTTGCTGGGCGCCGGGCCGGCATGGTGCGGCGCGCTAGGTGCGCGCGATGACCTCATCGCCGAAGCGGCGTAGCGCATCCAGCTGGGCGGCGAGATCGGCCGCCGGATCGAAACCCCAGGGGGCGACGCAGGCATCGGTGACGCCGAGCTCGCCCAGGCGGCGGAAGTCCGCGGGCTTGCGGGCCGCCATGTCGAAGCCGTGGATCTCGAAGTCCGCGCGCGCGGCGCTGCCGGCCGCCCGGCGCAGTGCCTGCAGCTCGCCGATCAGCTGCGTGAGCGTGGCGAAGTCGGTGTTCGCGGATACCCAGCCGTCGCCGAGGCGCGCGGCGCGCTGCAGTGCCGGGCGCGAGTGGCCGCCGACGATGATCGGCACCGGCCGTTTCGGGACCGGGTGCATCTTCATCGGGCCGAAGTCGTAGTTCTCGCTGTGATACTCGAAGTACTCCCCGCTCATGCTGCCGCGCAGGATGGCGATACACTCGTCCATGAGCCGGCCGCGCTTCTCGAAGTTCACCCCGTTATAGGAGAAGTCCTCCTTCCAGGGACTCAAGCCCGCCCCGAGAAGGATGCGCTCCCCGCACAACACCGCGAGCGAGGACAGCGCCTTGGCGAGCACCAGCGGCTGGCGGGTCGGCACCTTAAGCACGCTTGGGTAGAGGCGGATGCGGCTGGTTACCGCCGCCATCCAGCTCATCGCCACCAGCGGCTCGATGAAGGGCATGGCCTCGATGTAGCCGCGGATCATCTCGGTATCGGCGTAGGGGTACTGCGAGTCGGTGCGCTTCGGGTAGAAGAAGCTGTCGGGCATGCCGATCGAGCTGAAGCCGGCGGCCTCGGCGGTGCGGGCGATCTCTTGGTAGTCGGGGTAGCGGGCGAAACCAAGCTGCAGGGTGAAGCGCATCGAACTCTCCGGCCAAGCCTTCGCAGGAATGTAGCGCAGGCGGCGCGCCGGCGGGCAGCGCACCACCACGCGGCGCTATTGTGCCGTCTTGCCGGCGATATTTATACTGGAGTCCATTTTTATTGGAAGACCAGGCCCGATGCAGCCTGCGAGCGCTATCCCGCAGCCGCCCACCGTGGCGGCCTTCACCGCCCCAGGCGCGCCGTTCGAGCTGATCGACGCGCAGGTGGGCGCGATCTCCTGCCGGCTGTTCCGGCACGCGCCGCGCTCGCTGCCCGAGCTCTACGCCGGCGCGCGCCAGCACGCGGACCGGGAATTCACGGTGATGGACGCGGAGCGCCTGAGCTACGGCCAGGTCTTCGCGCAGGCCGCCTCCCTCGCAGCGCACCTGGCGGAGGAGGGGGTGGGGCGCGGCACGCACGTCGCGCTCGCCATGCGCAACCGCCCCGCATGGCTGATCGCCTTCATCGCCGTGAGTGCGCTCGGAGCGGTACCGGTGCTGTGCAACAGCCGCGGCGCAGGCCCGGAGCTCGCCCATGGCGTGCGCCACACCCGCAGCCGCTGGGTCATCGCCGATGAGCGCTGCGCACAGCTCTTGCAGGAGGCGGAGCCGGCAGCGGCGTTCCGTGGCATCGTCGACGGTGCTGCCCCGGGCGGCGCGCGGCCATGGAGCCGCTGGTCCGAGCTCACGGCCGGCAGCGCGCCGCGGCCGCTGCCGCTGACCGCCTGTGCTCCCGAGGATCCGGCGCTCATCATGTTCACCTCGGGCACCACCGGGGAGGCGAAGGCCGCCGTGCTCAGCCACGTCGGCGTGCTCACGGCGCTGATGGCCAACCAGCTGAGCGGCGCGCTGCTGCAGGCGCGCCTCGCGGCGCACCTCAAGGTGCCGGCGGAGACGCTCGCGCGGCAGGCGCCGCCGCCGTGCACGCTCCTGGTGTTCCCGCTGTTCCATACCAGCGGCTGCCTGTCGGTGTTCCTGACCTCCCTGGCCCGCGGTGGGCGGATCGTGTTCCTGCCGCGCTGGGAGGTCGGTGCGGCGCTGCGGCTCATCGAGGGCGAACGGGTGAGCGCACTGCCGGCCGTGCCGACCATGCTCTGGGACCTGCTGCAGTCCCCGCAACTCGAGCACCACGACACCAGTTCCCTCGTCAGCCTTGCCAGCGGCGGGCAGGCCCTGCCGCAGGGCCTGCTGCAGGCGATCCGCGCGCGCTTCCCGCGCGTGCTGCTCGGGACCGGCTACGGCATGACCGAGACCAACGGCATGGTGTCGCTCGCGCTCGGCGAGGACTACCTCGCCCACCCGGAAAGCGCCGGCCAGCCGCTCGCCACCGCGCAGCTGCGCATCGTCGATGAGGCGGACGCGGAGGTGCCGCGGGGAGTGCGCGGGGAGATCTGCGTGCGCAGCGCCCAGAACATGCTCGGTTATTTCGAACGCCCGGAGGCGGATGCCGAGGTGCTGCGCGGCGGCTGGCTGCACACCGGGGATGTCGGCTTCCTCGATCCCGAGGGCTACCTGCACATCGTCGCCCGCAAGACCGACATGGTGATCAGCGGCGGGGAGAACGTCTATTGCGCCGAGGTCGAGCGCGTGCTGCTCGAGCATCCGCAGGTGCTCGAGGCGGCCGCCATCGGGGTCGCCGACGAGCGCCTCGGCGAGCGGCTGCTCGCGGTCCTCGTGCCACGCGCTGGCGCAGCGCTCGAGGAGGGGCAGCTGCAGGGGTTCTGTGCGGCGCGGCTGGCGCGCTACAAGGTGCCGGCGCTGTGGCGCATCGAGTCCGGGCCGCTCGAGCGCAGCGCGAGCGGCAAGGTGCTGAAGGCGCAGCTGCGCGCGCGCCTGTCCGGAGCCTGAGGCCGATGCCACTGCCGCAGGGTGTCAGGATCGTCGACCTCATGATGGGGATACCCGTCAGCGAGACGAACGAGGAGTGGTACGCGCAGCTGCGGCCGCTGCTCATGGACGAGGAGAGCCGGCGGCAGTTCAAGATGCCGGCCGAGTACATGTTCCGCGACATCCCCAAGCTCGCCGCCGGCGGTGACTACGTGCGCTTCCTGGTGGAGCAGATGGACCGCTTCGGCATCGACGTGGCACTCGTCGGGTGCGCGGAGGGTTCGGCGGCGGCGCTCACCGCACGACGCGACTACCCGCGGCGCTTCATCTTCGACTGCCCGGCCAACCCGAACCTCGGCATGGAGGAGATCCGCCGCATACGGCGCCTGCACGCCGAGTTCGGCATCAAGTCCGTGAGCGTCTTCCCCTGCGGCCTGAACCCGCAGGTGCCGATCAACGACAAGAAGCTCTATCCGCTCTACGCCACCTGTGTCGAGCTCGACCTGCCGGTACTGGTCAATGTCGGCGTGCCCGGTCCGCGCGTGCCGATGCAGGCGCAGCTGGTCGAGCACGTCGATGAGGTGTGCTGGTTCTTCCCGGAGCTGAAGTTTGTCATGCGCCACGGCGCTGAGCCCTGGGAGGAGCTGG
>Ga0335082_10001263_pt1 | contig 26993 bp, 25 predicted proteins | sample Lox_Sample_41_FD_206718 | JGI IMG/M metagenome (GOLD analysis project Ga0335082, IMG submission 206718) | Soil microbial communities from Loxahatchee National Wildlife Refuge, Florida, United States - Lox_Sample_4.1 | ecosystem: Environmental > Terrestrial > Soil > Wetlands | place: USA... | reverse complement strand
ATGCAGGGCAACCCGGTCCCGCTGAGCCACGACGAGCTGAAGGCGGTCGTCCTGCGGGCCCTGTGACCGGTGTCAGGGTGACGAGCATCAGGCCGAACGGCCGGGCCGGCGGCGGCGCCACCACCGCGACCGCCGCGGCGGCGGTTCCGGGTGCGGGCGGCCGGGCGGCGCCGGGGCCGGCGGTCCGCGGCGCGCGTCCCGCCACCGGGCGACCATCGCGTCCTCGTCCACCAGGCGCAGGTATACCGGCGGGCCGTCGGGGATCCGGCGCCACTCCACGATCCGCCGGTTGAGCCCCCTGACCACCGTCCGGACCTCGTCCTCGGAGCTCAGGTCCTGGACCGACCCGGCGAGCCGTTCGGCCTCCTTGCGCAGCCGCAGCGGGGTGGGCAGCAGTTCGTCGGCTGATACGCCTTCGCGGCGCAGGTAATCCTGCAGCCACGCGTCGGTCCCGCCGCGGCGGGAGAGCGGCTTGCCCGCACCGGGCAGGTTATCGAAGGCACCCCGCTCGGCCGCCTCGCTGACCTGCTGGTCGACCCACGAGGCGAAGCTGATTTCCCTTGGTTTGCGCTCGGTCACCAATTCCATGCTAGTTCAGGGCGGGCCGGCCGCGGCCGCGGTACCCAGCCGCATGGTCGTCTACCGTAATGACTATGGATCGAATTGAGCGCCGGGAGTTCGTGCGGAAGCACCGGACGTGCGTCTTCGGGTACAACCGCCAGAACGACGGTCCCGCCATGACCGTGGTGTACTACGTCCTGGACGGCGACGACCTGCTGGTCTCCACCATGGCGGCCCGGGCCAAGGCGCTCGCGGTGCAGCGCAGCACCAAGGTCAGCCTGTGCATCCTGGACGAGCAGTGGCCCCTGACCTACCTGCAGGTCTACGGGGACGCCACGCTCGAGGAGGACTTCGGTCAGGCGGTGGACGTGCTGCGCCGGGTCATCGACCTGATGGCCGAGAAGGACGTGACGTCGGCCAAGATGCCGGAGATCGAGCGGATGGCCCGTGAGGAGAACCGGGTCGTGATCCGGGTCCGGCCGTACGCCACCTTCGCCACCCCGCCGCGGCACGTCTACCGGGCCGGGGACATCGACACGCTGACCCACTTCACCAGCAGCAGCCAGCCGTGGTGACCGTCAGGCCGGGACCTGTCCATTATCCCGAACGGGCCTGGCTATCACGCCCCGCCGGATGATCCTGACGCCCCGGCGCGCGGAGGCCTCCAGGCCGTACCAGGCCACGTCGGCGGCGGCCTTGCCCACCACGAACCCGATCCACACCCCGCCCGGCAGCGCCCGCAGCAGCCAGGCCGCGCCGGCCATGCAGCCGGGACGGATCAGGAAGCCATCGACGGTCTCCGCGACCGCGCACGAGGCCAGCTGCTCGCGCACCGCGTGCCACGCCCCCGCGGCCAGCCTGCGCCATCCGTCCAGGTGGATCGTTGCCCGGCGGGCCGCCGCCCCGGTCTTGGCGGCGATACAGCCGTAGAACCCGATGGCCTCGCAGATGGTCGCCAGCGCCGCGGCGGCCAGCAGCGACCCGGCCTCGGCATACCCGGCCGCGAAACCGGCCGCGGCCGCGAGCGTGCCGCACACCTCAGCCAGCCCGAACCGGTCCCGCCACGCCCGCCACCACCCCGCGGGCCGGTCCGGCACCGGCGGCGGCGCCACCGCCTCTGCGTTCTCGACCGTCACGACCGCCACTGCGGCCCCGTCGACAGACACCCCGCTCATCGCCCCCCCGCTTTCCTCCACGGAGAGCGGCTGCGCGGTTTCTGATACACCTCCAGCTCGAGTTGATCATGAGGATCGGTCCGTGCCGGACGCCATGAAACCCGGGATTCACTGCGCCAGAACGCACTGGATCCGGGGTTTCATCGCGTTCCTACTGGGACTTCAGCGAAGCGGCCAGGCGGGTGCTAGCGCGGTGGGGCAGGAGCATGTCCAGGTCGATGGCGTCCGCCATGGCCTGGTACCCCGCGTCGTTCGGGTGCAGGCGATCGCCGGAGTCGTAGGCGGGGTTGAGCAGCAGCGGGTTCGCCGGGTCGCGCATCACCGCGTCGAAGTCGATGACACCGTCGAAGGCGCCGCTGGTGCGGATCCAGGCGTTCACCGCCTCGCGGATGGCTTCCCCCGCCGGGGAGTAGTAGCCGGCGCCCTGGTACGGCAGCAGGGTCGCGCCGAATATCCGCACATGGCGGGCGTGCGCCTGGGCGATCAGGTCCCGGTATCCGGCGATGATCCGGGCCGGCGTGAGCCCGGCGTCCAAGTGCCGCGGGCCCACGCTGAGCCCGATGTCGTTGATTCCCTCCAGCACGATGACGTCCCGGACCCCGGGCTGGTCCAGGGCATCCCGGGCGAAGCGCGCCTGCGCGCTGGCCCCGCAGCACCGCGACACGGTCAGCAGCCGGTTGCCGCCGATCCCCTCGTCGGCCACCGAGAGCGTCGGGCCAGCCACCGCGCCCAATCTCCGGGCCAGGTCGTTGGGCCAGCGGTCGTTGCCGCCGACGCTCGAGTTCACGCCATCGGTAATCGAGTCGCCGAACGCGACCACGGTCCCGGCCGCTCTGGACGACCGCACGTCGAGACCGCTGAGGTAGTACCAGGACGGGGCCGGGATCGTGAACGCGCCTGACCCCGCCTCGCCGGCGTGGTCGCCGGCCGCCGACACCCAGTTGAGTTGCTGGGCTTGCGAGTGCTGGGTGGCCACACCGGTCCGGCCCGGCAGGTAGATGCTCACCGCCAGCTCCTGCAGGGCTGACACCTGCATGCCCACCGGATCGCTGAGGATCTGCGCGCCGGCCGGGATCCGGACCGAGGAACGGCCGCCGAAGCTCACCGGGTGGATCGTGCCCGGGACAATCCCGGCACCGAGGCCGGCCAGCGCCACCGTCACGCGGCCGACCTGCAGCGGCGACCGGCCGAAGGCGTTCGTCAGCTCGAGCCGGATCATGCTGCCGCCGACGCTGGGGAAGATGATGTCGCGAACCGTCTGATCGTCGAAGCCGGTCATGCCGAGCGTGCCCCGCGTGGGATCCTGCGGGCTGGCGCCCCAGCTGGTCACCCAGTCGTACCCGTTGCGGGCGGCAGCGGCCGGGCGGGACGCGGTGACGCCGGTAACGCTGGCGGCCAGAACCAGCAGCGCGACGGCACCCGGCAGCCCGAGGTAGCTCAGCCGGGCGAGGCGGCGGCCTGCCAGCCTGCTCGCGGTCATGGCTTACGCGCGGACCGTTCCCTGGCTGTCGAACGTCATGGCCCGCTGCAGGGCCGCGGCGCGCAGGTCCGGCGGTATCTCGACGGGGCCGCCCAGGGCGGCGGCGTTGATGCCGGCCTGCGCCGCCTCCTCGACGACGCCGCCGACCAGGATCGCGAGGTCCGGGGTGCGGTGGAAGACCAGCACCCCGTGGTTGGCCAGCAGCACAGCCGGGACGCCCGGGGTGACCGCGGCCCGGATGCTCGCGATCGCCTCGGCCGACCCGCGCGGCCCGTAGCCGGCGACCGGCACGCCGTCCGGGAGGCCGAACATCGCCATGGCCTCGATCCAGCATCCGATGGGACGGCGGGCCACCGCGTACGCGGTGGCGTAGGGCGAGTGCGTGTGCAGGACACAGCCGACGTCGGGGTTATCGGCGTACATGGCGGTGTGCATCGCGACGACGGCGCCCTGGATCGGCGGCAGCTCCCCCTCGAGCAGGGTGCCGTCGAGCCCGACCCGGACGACGGCGGATGCGGGATGGCCGCGCAGCGACGGACCCGCGGTGAAGTACATCTCCTGCGCCCCGGGCACCCGGACGCTCACGTTGCCATGCCCGTTCGCGGAGATCGCGCCGCTGGCCACCACCTGCGCCGCGATACCGGCAACCTGATCAGCCAGGTCCTTGTCCATGCCCCACCTTTCCCCCTAGTACGCGCCGTCCAGGCAAAGGTAACCCGGCTACCCCATGCTGAGCCAGGTAGCGTAGGTGCATGCTCCTCGCCGAGGACCTGCTGCTCCTGGTCACCGACGACGCCAGCGGCCGGCTGTCGGTGCCTGGCGTGCAGGCCGATGCCGGGCTGGGCGGCGCGAACCTGGTCGAGCTGACCCTGCTCGGCAAGGTGGACGTGGCCGGCGAGCAGGACCCGGGCAAGCCCGGGCGGATCATCGTCCGCGATCCCGCACCGCCCGGGGACGAGGTTCTCGACGCGGCCCTGCAGACCCTGGTCGCCCGGCAGGGCAGCAAGCCGTCCGCGGTGATCAGGCCGCTGGGCAAGAACCTGCGGCCGGTGCTCTACCAGCGGCTGGCGGCCAGCGGGGTGCTGCGCGCCGGGCACGGGCGGGCGCTGGGCATCTTCCCCACCCGGACCTGGCCGGCGCAGGATCCCAGCCACGAGGCCGAGATGCGCCAGCTCGTGACCCAGGCGCTGGTACAGCCGTCCGCGCCGGACGAGCGGACCGCCGCGCTCATCGCCCTGCTGCACGCGCTCAAGTGCGAGCACAAGGTCGTCGACCCCCGGCCCTACCAGCTGTCCAGGCGGCAGCTCCGGGCCCGGGCCGCGGAGATCGCCCAGGGCAACTGGGCGTCCGAGGCCGTGCGCACGGCGATCGAGGAGATGATGGCCGCGGTCGCCGCGGCCAGCGCTGCCGCGACCGCGGCCACCTCGGGATAGCGGGAGGCGGCGAGGCTGATGCAGGGGGACGATCCGGGGCTGGCCATCGCGCGGATCGCGCTGGGCTGCGGGAACTTCGGCGGGATCGGCTCGGCACCGGACTTCTTCGGCCAGGGGCTGACCGAGGACGAGGCGTTCGCGCTGATGGACGCGGCCTTGGCGGCCGGCATCGACTGGTTCGACACCGCCGACGCCTACGGCGGCGGCCGAAGCGAGCGGGCGATCGGCCGCTGGATGGCCACGCGCGGGGTCCGGCCGCGGCTCACCACCAAGACGTTCAACCCGATGGAGGCCGGGGCCGATCACGGGCTGAAGCCGGATCGCGTCGCCCGCCAGCTCCGCTCCAGCCTGGACCGGCTGGGAGTCAGCCAGGTCGAGCTCTACCTCGCGCACGAGTACGACCCGGACGTGCCGCTGGCAGAGACCCTCGGGGCGTTCGGCGCCGCCCAGGCCGGCGGCCTGATCGGCGCGTACGGGGTGAGCAACTTCGACGCCCCGCAGCTCGCCGCCGCCCTGGCGGCGGGCGCGCCGCGGGCCGTGCAGAACAGCTACTCGCTACTGGACCGGCAGGACGAACCGGACCTGCTGCCGCTGTGCGCCGAACGGGGCGTCGCCTACCTGGCGTTCGGCCCGCTGGCGGGCGGCTGGCTCACCGGGAAGTACCGGCGCGGCGCGGCGTACCCGGCCGGGTCGCGGATGACCCAGCGGCCCGAGCCGTACCAGGACCTCGTCACCGGCGCCACCTTCGACACGCTGGACCGGCTGGAGGCGATCGCCGCCTCCCGCGGCACCTCACTGGCCGGGTTGGCGCTCGGCTGGCTGCTGGCCGACGAGCGGGTGACCCAGGTCGTGATCGGCCCGGGCCGCCGGGAGCACCTGGCTCCGGTGGCCGAGGCGCTCCGGCATCCGGTCACCGAGGCCGAGCGGGCCGAAATCGAAGCGGCGGTGGCGGGCCTTTCCGGGAGGCCCCATTCCCAGGAGGCAGGGCAATGATCGAACTGGCGGAGATCGAGGCGGCGCGGGCGCGGATCGCCGGCGCGGTCGTCCGCACCCCGCTGGTCCGGCTGCACGTCGCGGACGCCCCGGCCGAGATCTACCTCAAGCTGGAGAACCTCCAGCCCATCAACTCGTTCAAGATCCGCGGCGCGACCAGCGCGGTCATGCTCGCGCCGGCAGGCGCGCGGGCCAAGGGCCTGGTCACCGCCAGCGCGGGCAACATGGCGCAGGGCATCGCGTGGACGGCACGCGAACTCGGCGTCCCGGCCACCATCGCGGTGCCCGACCACGCGCCCGAGGCCAAGATCGCCGCGATCGAACGGCTCGGCGGCCGGGTCATGAAGATCACCTATGACGACTGGTGGAACGCCATCGTGGCCAACCGCGTCGACGGGGTGGACGGGCTGTTCGTGCACCCGGTCCAGGATCCCGGGGTGATGGCCGGCAACGGCACGATCGGGCTGGAGATACTCGAGGACCTGCCCGACCCGGACGCGGTCGTGATCCCCTACGGCGGCGGCGGGCTGACCACGGGGATCGCCAGCGCGGTCAAGGCGCTGCGGCCCGGCACGAGGATCGTCACGGCCGAGCCCGACACGGCCGCGGCGCTGGCCGCGGCGTTCGCCGCCGGGCACCCGGCCGACGTCGACTACCGGCCCTCGTTCGTAGACGGCTCGGGCAGCCGGCGCGTGCTGGACAGCATGTGGCCGCTGGTGTCACCGCTCGTGGACGACGCGGTGGCCGTCCCGGTCGCCGAGGTGGCCGCCGCGGTGCGGACGCTTGCCGAGCGGGTCCGGGTCATCGCCGAGGGCGCGGGTGCGCTCGCCCCGGCGGCCGCGCTGAGCGGCCGGGCCGGCACCGGGAAGATCGTCTGCGTGGTCTCGGGCGGCAACATCAACCTGGACAAGCTCACCGAGATCCTCGGCGGGGCGGACGGGTAGCCCCGATGGCCAGCACAGCCCCCGGGCCGACGGGTTCGCGGATAACCTCAGCCCGTTCAGCGCCTTGGTCAGCCGGTCGACCTCGTCCGGCGTGTTGTAGTGGATGAAGCCGATCCGGACCGACTTGCCGGTGTAGCCGAGCCGCTGGTACAGGCCGAGCGAGTACCAGGAGTCATGCGCCCAGACCCCCATCCGGGCGTCGGCCAGCCGCGCGGCGACCTCCTCGGCGGCCACGCCGTCGACGTTGACCAGGAACGTCGGGACACGCCCTTCCATCCCGGGCCGCCCGTAGACGGTGACCGCGTCGGACAGGCCGTCGAGGAAGCGCTGGCCGAGCGCGCGCTCGTAGGGGGTGATCGCGGCGAAGCCCCCGATCGAGTCGAGGTAGTCGATGGTCGCGCTGAACCCGGCCAGCAGCTCGTAGGTCTGCGTGCCGGTCTCGAAGCTGCGGCCCAGCGGGCTGGCGGGGGCCGGGCGCGCCTTGTACGGCCGCCACTGGCTCATCACCTCGGCCCGCCCGGCGGCCACGCCGAGGTGCGGGCCGCAGAACTTGTACGGCGAGCAGATGAGCATGTCGGCGCCGATGGCGCGGAGGTCGATCGGCTCGTGCGCGGCGTAGTGCACCGCGTCCACCCAGGCGAGCGCGCCGGCGTCGTGCGCGAGCTGGCACACCCGCCGGGCGTCGGTGACCGTGCCGACGGCGTTCGACGCCCAGGCGAACGCGACCACCTTGGTGCGCGGCCCGAGCTTGCTCTCCAGGTCCGCGACGTCGAGCGTGGTGTCGTCGTGCAGCCCGACGTGCCGTACCACCAGGTCCCTGTCGTGCGCGATCTCCAGCCAGGGGGCGACCCCGGCGTCGTGATCCAGGCAGGACACCAGGATCTCGTCGCCCGGCTGGAAGGCGCGCGCCGCGGTCCGGGACAGCGCGAAGTTCAGCGTGGTCATGTTCGGCCCGAAGATCACCTCGTCCGGCTCGCAGCCGAGGAACCGGGCCGCCTTGCGCTCGGCCTCCTCCAGGATCTGCCCGACCCGGATGCTGGTGGCGTAGCCCGCACCCAGGTTCGCGCTCGCGTCCCGCAGCGCCCCCGCGATCGTCTCGCCCACCTCGTCCGGGACCTGCGTGCCGCCGGGGGCGTCGAAGAAGGCGAAACCCTGCCGCAGCGAGGTGAACCGGGCCCTGATGGACGCGACGTCCACCTCGCTGCCGAGGTTCTCGCTGGCCCCCAGCTTTTCGCTGGCACTGAGCACGTCAGCCACCGGACGCTACCTCCCCTGGGCACGCCGCCCCGTTTGATATCGACTTCACAACTGCCAGGCCGGTACCACATTAGCCCCCTTGCCTTGGCGCAAACCGCGATGGTTTGATCAGCGTTACGAATTCGGCCATTGGGGAGGGCGTATTGAGTCTGCGCGGTCGGGGCGCTCCGGCGCAAGATCCCGCAGGCGGCCGATCCGGGGGCGTTCCGCCCATCCGCGCGGCTGAGCGCGGCAAGATTCCTACCTCTACATCGTGAGATAACCCGGGAATGGAGGCGTATCCATGAAGGGACGCCTGGTTCTGGCCATGGCAGCCGTCGGTTCGCTGGCCGTGGCCGGTTGCAGTAGCAGTAGCAGCAGCAGCGCCGGCGGCGGCGGATCGACTAGCGGAACCGGCGCCGGCACCACGGCGTGCACCGCGTCGATCGGGTTCGAGGGCCCGATCACCGGGCCGGTGGCCCCCCTCGGCGCCGAGCAACTGCACTTCGCCCAGCTCGCGGTGGCGACCGACAACCAGGCCAACAAGACGAAGATCAAGCTGGTCCAGGGCGACACGCAGCTGCAGCCGGCGCAGGCCACGACCGTGACCCAGCAGTTCATCTCGAACTCGAGCATCCTCGCCGTGGTCGGCCCGGCCGGCAGCCAGGAGGTCATAGCGATCGGCGGGCCGATGGCCCGGGCCGGGATGGGCTTCATCACCGGGTCGGCGACCGCGGTGGAGCTGACGACCGGGAAGTACCCGACGTTCTTCCGGGTGGTGTCGAAGGACAGCGTGCAGGGTCCGCAGGACGCGAACTACATCGTGAACACGCTGAAGCCTAAGGCGATCATGATCGTGGACGACCAGGAGGCCTACTCGACCGGGCTGGTCAGCGCGATGACGCCGATATTCCAGGCGGCCGGGATCAAGGTCGACCACGAGTCGGTCTCGCAGAAGCTCACCGACTTCTCCTCGCTGGTCGCCAAGGTCACGCCCGACACCTCGGTGGTGGTCCTGCCCTGGCAGGTGGCGGCGAACGCCCAGCAGTTCGGCCGTAACCTGGCCCAGCAGCACAAGAAGGCCGTGATCTTCGGCACGGACGGGCTGTTCTCGCCGGGCACGTTCACCATCAACGGCTCGTACGTGTCCTCGTTCGGCCCGGACATCACCGCGATGCCCGCTGACGCGGTGATCGCCAGGGCCGCCCTGCAGAAGTTCGGGCAGTTCGGCACGTTCGGCCCGCCCGTGTACGCGGCCACGCACGTGATCGACGAGGCGATCGCGTCGGTCTGCAAGTCGGGGCAGACGCCGAGCCGCGCCAACGTGCTGGCCGCGATCAAGAAGACGAACGAGCCAGCCTCGATCCTGGGGCAGCCGATCTCCTTCGACTCGCACGGCGACCTGAACGGCGGCAAGTTCTTCCTGTTCAAGATCGATTCGGCGGGCAAGTACAAGCTGATCCCGAGCTCGTGAGCGTTATGCAATACCGGCTGCGAGTGCGGGCCTTCTGGGCCTGCACGAGTAGTCGGTGCAGGTCGCACGTGTAGCAACCTCAGCGGGTTGTTGCATAACGCGAACTTTTGCATGAGACACAGTGATCGGCTGATACTTTCAGCGGCAGTTCCGCCGCGGGCCGGCGCGCGAACGCCGGCCCGCGGCGGAACGCGTCTGAGGCCTTGAAGGGTAGGATCCGCTCCGGATGAGCTTCTTCTTTCAGGAACTGGTGAACGGCCTCACCACGGGCGCGCTCTACTCGCTGGTCGCGCTGGGGTTCTCGATGGTCTACGGGGTCCTGAAGCTGCTCAACTTCGCGCACGGCGACCTGTACATGGTCGGGGCGTACATCGGTTTCTTCGTGATCCAGTGGTTCGGCGGCGCACAGCACCTGACGATCGCGGTGCCGCTGCTGCTGGTGATCATGTTCGTGCTGGCGGCGGGCCTGGTCGGCGGGCTGGGCGTGGCGATCGAGCGGTTCGCCTACCGGCCGCTGCGCGACGCGCCCCGGATCGCGCCGCTGATCACCGCGATCGGCGTCTCGTTCTTCCTGGAGAGCTCGGCCCTTCTGCTGTTCGGCGCGCAGTACCGCGTCTACAACACCGCGGACTTCATCTCGCTGTCCAGCGGCATCCAGATCGGCTCGGTCACCATCGACAGCGTGCAGATCCTGGTCCTGGTGCTGGGCGTCGTGCTGATGGCCGGCCTGCAACTGCTGGTCAACCGGACCCGGCTGGGCAGGCAGATGCGGGCGGTGGCCGCCGACCGGGAGGCGGCTGAGATGCTCGGGATCAACGTGAACTTCGTCATCACGGCGACCTTCTTCCTCGGCTCGGCCCTGGCGGGCGTGGCCGGGATCATGGGAGGCCTGCTGTTCAACCAGGTCACAAGCACAATCGGGTTCATCGCCGGGCTCAAGGCGTTCACCGCGGCCGTCGTCGGCGGGATCGGCTCGATACCGGGGGCGATGCTCGGCGGCCTGGTGATCGGCGTCGCGGAATCGTTCGTCACCGGCTACATCTCCTCCACCTACAGCAACCTGATCGTGTTCGGGATCCTGATCGTCGTGATGCTGCTGCGGCCCAGCGGGCTGCTCGGCCGGGCCCAGCTGCAGAAGGTATGACGTGCCGATGAGCGTCGATCCGCAGGGGCCTAAGGTCGGGGCCGACGAGTGGGTGGCCAGGCAGGCGCACCGGCGCGAGTACCTGCCGTCCCGGCTCGGCGACGCGCAGCGGGCGGCCGAACGGATCGGCTGGTGGCCCAGGCTGGCGATCGCCGGGCTGGCCGGCCTGGCCCTGCCGCTGCTCGGCCTGGGCGGTTTCCAGCTCCAGGTCGGCATCGACGCGCTGGTGATCGCGCTGCTGGCGGTGGGGCTGAACATCGTGGTGGGCTGGGCTGGGCTGCTCGACCTCGGCTACGTCGCGTTCTTCGGCTTCGGCGCGTACGGGTACGCGCTGCTCTCCTCGTCCCAGCTCGGTGCCAACGGCATCCACCTGCCGTACTGGCTGTCACTGCCGATCGTGATGATCGGCGCGGCGCTCCTCGGGCTGGCCGTCGGGCTGCCGTCCCGGCGGCTGCTCGGCGACTACCTGGCCATCGTGACGCTGTTCCTCGGCGAGGCGTTCGTCGAGTTCACCAACAACGTGGCGCCGTCCAAGCTGGGCGGGCCGAACGGGATCACCGGGATCGACCCGATCCAGGCCTTCGGCGTCCAGCTGCTCACCAACACCAGCTACTACTACCTGCTGGTGATCGTGCTGGTGGTCACGATGGCCGTGTTGCGGCTGCTCGAGTACTCGCGTACCGGGCGGGCCTGGCGCGCGGTCCGCGAGGACCCGCTGGCGGCGGCGGCGATGACGATCCCGGTCAACCGGGTGAAGCTGTCGGCGTTCGCCTGCGCCGCCATGGTCGCGGCGCTGGCCGGCACCATCTTCGCCGCCCAGCAGGCGAGCGTGTTCCCCACCGATTTCGACACCCCGATCCTGATCCTGATCTACGCCGGGCTCATCCTCGGTGGCACGGGCAGCATCGCGGGCGCGGCGACCGGCGCGCTCGTGGTGATGGTCATCTACGACGGATTGCTGCGCAGCCCGGCCGAGGCCAGCCTCCTGTTCTACGGACTGGGGCTGCTGACCCTGCTGGTCAAGCTGCGCCCCTGGCGCAGGCTCGGCGCGGTCCTCGGCGCGACCGTCGCGCTCGGCTTCGCGGCGCACGCCATCGTCGCGGCCATCTCGTCCAGCGCGGTAGCGGGCGGGCCCCAGTCCACCGGCTTGATCGGCGACGGGCTGCGCGACTGGATCATCGTCCCGGCCAACCCGCAGACCGCGGGGAACATCGGGTTCGTGGTGCTGATCTGCCTGGCGATCACCCTGGTGCAGGTCAAGGGCAGGTGGCGGACCATCCTGCTGGTGCCGACGATCTACCTGGCCGCGTTCGTGTGGGAGACCAGGCTGGTGAACGAGCCATCGATTACCCGGCAGCTGATGATCGGTGCGATCCTGATCGTGATGATGATCGCCCGCCCGCAGGGGCTGCTCGGGCAGCGCCGCGTTGAGGCCGCCACGTGAGCGCCGTTCTCGAGCTCGACCGGCTCTCCCTGTCGTTCGGCGGGCTGCGTGCCCTGTCCGAGCTGGACCTGCGGGTCGGCGAGCGCGAGGTGGTCAGCGTTATCGGGCCGAACGGCGCGGGCAAGACCACGGTCTTCAACGTGATCACCGGCGTGTACGAGCCGAGCGCCGGAGACGTCAGGTTTGCCGCCCAGCCTGGGTCGGCAGAGTCGATCGCGGGCCAGCCGCCGCACGCCATCGCCCGGCTCGGGGTCGCACGCACGTTCCAGACGCTGCGGCTGTTCATGAACATGTCCGTGCTGGAGAACGTGATGGCCGCCACCTACGGCGGCACCAGGGCGATGCCGTGGGAGTCGGTGCTGCGGCTGCCGCGGGCCCGGCGCGAGGAGCGCGAGGCCCGGGCGCTGGCCGAGGACGTGCTGTCGTTCTTCGGCCAGCGGCTCGCCGGGTACCGCTGGGACCAGCCGGCCTACTCGCTGTCGTACGCGAACCGGCGGCGGCTGGAGATCGCCCGGGCGCTGGCCACCAAGCCGAAGCTGCTGCTGCTGGACGAGCCGGCCGCCGGGATGAACCCGGCCGAGACACACGAGATCACCGAGCTGATCGGACGGCTCTGCGACGAACGCGAGGTGGCGATCCTGGTCATCGAGCACGACATGCACGTGGTGTCCGGCTGCTCGGACCGGGTGGTCGCGCTCGACCACGGCGTCAAGATCGCCGAGGGCACCTTCGACGCGGTCGCGAACCATCCGGCCGTGGTCGAGGCCTACATGGGCCGCCACCCCGAGGACCTGGCGGGTGCGGAGTGAGTGAGGCGCTGTTGAGCCTGGACCAGGTCACCACGTACTACGGCCAGATGCGGATCCTGGAGGGGATCTCGCTGAACGTGAACGCGGGCGAGCTGGTCTGCCTGCTCGGCGGGAACGCGTCCGGCAAGTCGACGACGCTGAAGACCGTCCTCGGCATCGTCCGTCCGCGCTCCGGCCGGGTCCTGCTGGACGGCCAGGACGTCACGCAGTGGCCGGTGCCGCAGCGCATCGCGACCGGGATCGCGATCGTGCCGGAGAACCGGCGCCTGTTCGGGCAGCTGACCGTGCGGGAGAACCTCGAGCTCGGCGCGGTACTGCGCCGGGGCGAGTCGCTCACCGAGGACTTCGACCGGGTGCACGAGCTGTTCCCGCGGCTGCTCGAACGGCGGAGCCAGCTGGCCGGCACGCTGTCCGGCGGCGAGCAGCAGATGGTCGCGATGGGCCGGGCGCTGATGTCGCGCCCCCGGCTGCTGCTCATGGACGAGCCGTCGATGGGGTTGTCACCCGCGCTGGTCCTGCAGAACTTCCAGATCATCAAGACCATCCACGCCTCCGGGGTGGCGGTCCTGATGGTCGAGCAGAACGCCACCATGGCCTTGTCCATCGCCGACCGCGGCTATGTCCTGTCCACCGGGCAGATCGTCCTCGAAGGGCGGGCCGCGGACCTGCTGCAGCACGAGGACCTCAAGCGCGCCTACCTGGGCCGGTAAACGCGGTCATCAGGGTGCTCAGGCCTTGTGCAGGGTCCCGACCGTTACGTGCGGCCAGCTGATGCCGTTGAAGTTAAGCAGAACGGTCTGGGTGTACTGCAGCTGCGTGGGCGCCGACTGCCCCTGCAGGGTCTCCAGCCAGAACGTTGCCGTGACCGAGACCGCGGTCGCGTTCGGGCCGTCGGTGCCCCCCTTCAGGAAGGCCGTGTTGGCCGTGCCGCCGCCCGGCGTCGGAAGGTCGATCGTGGTCACGTGCAGCGTGGTCGTGGACGTGATGTGCTGGCCCGCGATCGCCGCGGTCAGCACGCTGTTGGGGTTGTTGACCATCTGCTGGGTGATGCCGTGCAACCCGGCGCCGGAGGTCCGGAAGTTCGTCTGGTTGGTCAGGGTCTGCTCGGGGAAGTCGATCGTCTGGGTCGGCGGGCCGCCGATGGGGAACGGCTTGATTCCCTTGACCGCGATGTTCGGGCCGCCGCTCGCCGTCGTCGCCGTGCCCTGAAGCAGCACCACGGTGCCGTGCGGGATGGAGGCAAGCCGGCAAACGGTCGGGACCACCTTCGGGTCGGTGGTGGCCGGCACCGCCGCCCATATGCCCGGCTCGATGTGCAGCCCGGCGCCGACGTTCGCGTCGCTGATCTGGTTCAGGTAGGTCAGGCCGAACATGTTGATGTCGGGCTGCAGCAGCCCGCGGTTCGGTATCGGCCCGTTGATCGCGGTGAATTCGATCTGGTCCGAGGTCAGGTTGAGCTCGAGAAAACGATCTTGGCCGGCCGGCGTGTGGTTGGGTCGCCAAATGGTGTTCATGCCGCGGCCGGCCCACTTTCCCGCGAGCGGCGCGAGCGGCCCTAGCGGGCTCGCTACCTGCGGGAACGGCTGCAAGGTCTCGTTCTCGATGGCGGGCAGCGGCCGGAATGCAAAATCTGGCGATAGCTCCATGAATCCCCCAACCAAGTCAGGCCGACATGAGTAACGCTCGTCACTTTGGTACGGAGCCAACATTCGACCCGGGCGCGCGCATTGTCAAGGACCGGACGTACCCTCAGGACGGTGAGCCTTCCCGTGGTGCTGATTCCCGGCGCGGGCGGCCAGGCTTGGGTCTGGCACCTGGTAGAGGCCGACCTGCGGCGACGCGGCTACGACGCGTTCGCGGTCGACCTGCCCGCCGCCGACGAGAGCAAGGGGCTGCCCGCCTACGCCGACGCCGTCGTCAGTGCCGTCAGGGACCGGGCCGTCGGCGACCGGACGGACGGCCAGGCGCCGGTCACCATCGCCGCCTACTCGCTCGGCGCGTTCACCGCGCCGCTGGTATGGCAGCGCGTGCCCGCGCGGCAGGTCATCTTCGTGAACGCGATGATCCCGCGACCCGGCGAGACGCCCGGTGCCTGGTGGGACAACGTGGGCTGGGAGCAGGCCCGGACCACGGCGGCCCGGCGGGATGGCTACTCCCCCGACTTTGACCTGGACACGTATTTCCTGCACGACATCCCGGCGGATCTTCGCCAGCAGATGCTCGGTCAGGACGTGCCGCAGTCACCAGGCCCGTTCGGGGATAAATGCCTTTTCGACGAGCGGCCGGGCATCCCCCTGCACGTCATCGCCGGCCGCGACGACCGGTTCTTCCCGGTCGAACTGCAGCAGCGCGTCGCCCGGGAGCGGCTGGACGTCGAGCCCGACGTGGTGCCCGGCGGGCACCTCGCGGCGCTGAGCCGGCCCGCGGAACTGGCCGCCGCGCTCGCCCGCTACCTGTGAGCTGGGGCGCGCTGGCTCCTGCGGCGAGCTCCTGATCGTGGCGTCAGGCCGGGTGATGCATACCATGAAGAGATGGTGGGTTCCGCGGGTGTGGTGCTGGCCGGCGGCCAGTCCTCGCGGATGGGCACGGCAAAGGCGGCGCTGGAGTGGCACGGATCTACGCTGCTGCGCCGGACGGTCGGAATCGTGGCCCGCGCGGCCCAGGGGCCTGTGGTCGTGGTGCGGGCCCGCGGCCAGGGTCTGCCTGATCTGCCGAAGGGCACCGTGGTGGTTGACGACCCCCGGGAGGGCAAGGGCCCGGTGCAGGGGATCGCCGCCGGGCTCGCCGCGCTCAGCGGGCGCGCCGGTGCCGCGTTCGTCTGCTCCACCGACATGCCGTTCCTGCACCCGGCCTTCGTCCGGCGGGTGCTGCGTGCCCTGGCCGAACGGGACGGCACGGACGTCGCGCTGCCGGTAACGCGCGGCTACCGGCAGCCCCTGGCCGCCGCGTACCGTGTCTCGCTCGCGGAGGCCGCCGAGCGACTGGTCATCCAGGACCGCCTGCGGCCCGCCTTCCTCTTCGAGGAGTGCGTTGTGGCGAGTCTGGATGACGACGAGCTCCGGCAGGACCGCGTGCTGGCGGCGCTCGACCCGGACCTGGACTCGGTACTCAACGTCAACACGCCCGCGGACTACCAGCAGGCGCGGGCCCGGCCCGAGCCCGAGGTGACCATCCAGCTCTTCGGCACCCTCGCGCGGGGCGACAGCGCCCGCGGCCCGCGGGCCGTCCGCGCCGCCACCGTGGACGCCGCGGCCCGCGCGGCGGGCCTCACGTTCGACCGGCATGTCACCGCGGCGCTGAACGGCGATCAGATCACCCGCGACGGTACCGCTCCCCTGGCGACGGGGGACGACGTATTCTTCATGTCCGCCGACGCGGGGGGCTGAGCAGCGCATGCCGGCCGGCGGATATTTCGGGCAGGCACTCGTCGTCGACGTGACGGACGGGACGTCGACGACCCTGCCGCTCCCCGAGGAGGTGCTGCGCGCCTATGTGGGCGGTGCCGGGCTCGGCGCGTGGCTGCTCTACGGGCTCGGCCCGGCGGGCGCCGACCCGCTCGGCCCTGACGCGCCGCTGGCGTTCGTGTTCTCGCCGCTCGTCGGCACGCCGCTGACCACGAGCGCGAAGTTCGCGGTGGTGGCGAAGTCGCCGCTGACCGGGATGCTGACCGACGCGCTGGCCTCCAGCCAGTTCGCGATCGCGGGGAAGCTCACCGGCCACGACGCGATCGTCATCCGCGGCCGGAGCCCGACGCTGTCCGTACTGCTCATCGACGGCGACGACGTGCGCGTCCCGGACGCGGCCGGACTTGCGGGCCTGACCGCGGCCGACGCGGACTGCAAGCTGCGGGATCGGCTCGGCCGGGGCTGGCGGGTCGCCGCGATCGGCCCGGCCGGGGAGATCGGGCCGGCCGGCGAGGCCGGGGTCCGGTACGCCACGATCTCGCACGACGGGCGGCACGCGGGCCGGGGCGGGCTCGGCGCGGTCATGGGCGCGAAGAACCTCAAGGCGATCGCGGTCCGCGCCGCCACGAGGGTCGCCATCGCGTACCCGGGCGAGGTGCTGGCGTTCGCCCGGGACCTGCGGGAGCGGTCGTTCGGCCCGGCCACCGCGAAGTACCGCGAGCTCGGCACGCTGGCCAACCTGCTCGCGTTCAACGCGATCAGCACGCTGCCGACTCGCAACTTCCAGTCGGCCACGTTCGAGGGCGCCGACCGCCTCGGCGCGGAGGCCCGGGGCGGCGCGCATGGCGCGGGCGACGCGGAAGCCGGCCCGCCGCCTGAGATCGGCGGCATGCGCCGTGTCGCGCGGTCCAGCTGCGCGTCCTGCACGATCGGCTGCGAGCACATCTACCGGGTCGGCGGGGGCAAGAAGACCCGGGTGGAGTACGAGAACGTGTTCGCGCTCGGCCCGATGTGCGGGGTCAGCGACCCGGAGGCGGTGCTCGCGGCGAGCGCCCGCTGCGACGACCTGGGCATCGACACGATCTCGGCGGGCGGCACGATCGCCTGGGCGATGGAGTGCGCGCAGCGCGGCCTGATCGACGCGCCCTGGCTCCGGTTCGGCGACCCCGCCGCCCTGCTCCGCGTCCTTGACGAGATCGGCGACCGGAGCACTCCGCTCGGATCCCTGCTTTCCGAAGGATCACGATCGGCTTCGCGAACGGTCGGGGCCGGCTCGGCTTCCTTTGCACCGCATGTGAAGGGCATGGAGATGCCCGGCTACGAGCCGCGCACGCTGCACGCCATGGCGCTGGGCCTGGCGGTGAACGCCCGGGGCGCGGACCACAACCGCTCCGGCGCGTACGAGGCCGACCTGTCCGGCGACCTGGACCGGCTCGACGGCGGCGACGCGCACGTGGCGGCGGCGATCGAGACCGAGGACCGGGCCGCGGTGATGGACTCGATGATCTTGTGCAAGTTCCTGCGCGGGGTGTTCACCGACCCGTTCGCCGAATGGGCTGAGCTTCTCTCCGGTGTCACCGGCTGGGACATGACGGGAACGGAACTGCGGGACACCGCCCGCCGGATCGTGATGGCCAAGCGGGTCTACAACATCCGCGAGGGCTGGCAGCCTGGCGACGACTGGCTCCCCGACCGGCTGCTCAACGAGCCGCTGACCCTCCCTTCCGGCCGGGTGGCCACGCTCACCGCGGACCGCCTGCGGGCGATGATTGACTCCTACTACAAGATGCGCGGACTTGATCTCCAGGGCCGCCCAGCGGCGGGATTCGCTGACGATCTGCGCTTGGCTTAGCGTCGCGACGGGACGGATACTGCGGATACGGCCATTACTGCCCCGGAGAGCACGGGGACGGTGACGCTGACGATCGACGGACGTGAGGTCCGCGCCGCCGAGGGCTCGACGATCTGGGAGGCGGCCAAAGCCGCCGGGATCGACATTCCCGTGCTCTGTCACGACGAACGTTTCGATCCGGTCGGGGTCTGCCGGATGTGCGTGGTGGACGTGGGCGCGCCCGCGTTCGCCGCCTCCTGCGTGCGAGCCTGCGAGAACGGCATGCAGGTAAAGACGGACACGCCCGAGGTCGAGCGCAGCCGCGCCATGCTGACGAAGCTGCTGATCTCCGATCAGCCCGCACGGGAGCGCGACCCGAAGCAGACGACGACCGGCGACAACGAGCTGCTCGCGCTCGCCGACACGTATCAGGTGAGCGGCGACACGGGCCTGCCGTGCGGTTCCGGCCGCGGTGCCGACCTGTCGAGCCCGGTCATCGCCGTCGATCATGACGCCTGCATCTTGTGTGACCGGTGCACCAGGGCCTGCGACGACATCCAGGGCAACGACGTGATCGGGCGCAGCGGCAAGGGCTACGACACGCACATCGCCTTCGACCTGAGCGACCCGATGGGCGCGTCATCGTGCGTCTCGTGCGGTGAGTGCGTGGCAGCCTGCCCGACCGGGGCGCTGACCAACAAGCCGATCAGGAGCATCCCGATCCGGCCGCGCACCGAGCTCGACGCGGTGGACACGGTCTGCCCGTACTGCGGCGTGGGCTGCGCGCTGACCTACTACGTCGACAGGGACAAGGGCGCCATCGCCTACGCGGAAGGCCGCGAGCAGCCAGGTTCGCACGGGCGGCTGTGCGTGAAGGGCCGGTACGGCTGGGACTACGCCGCCTCGCCGCAGCGGCTGACCGTGCCGCTGATCCGCCGCGAGGAGTCTTACCCGAAGGGCGCCCTGTCCGCCGACGTGCGCGGCGACATGGACAAGGGCGGCGAGGCCAACGACCACGGCATGACGAACGACGGGAACCCGAGGGGGAAGCGCAAGGGCGGCAAGCGCGGCCGCAAGCCCGGCGGCCTAGTCGACTATGCCGAGGTGCTGCCGCACTTCCGCGAGGCGACCTGGGAGGAGGCGCTCGACCTCGTGGCGCGGCGGCTGTCGCAGATCTACGCCGAGCGCGGCCCGTCCGCGATCGCCGGGTTCGGCAGCGCCAAGTGCTCCAACGAGGAGGCCTACCTCTTCCAGAAGCTGATCCGCACCGGCTTCCACACCAACAACATCGACCACTGCACCCGGCTATGCCATGCCTCCAGCGTGTCGGCGCTGTTCGAGGGGATCGGCTCGGGCGCGGTGTCCACCACGTTCGGCGACGTGATCAACGCCGAGGTGGCGATCATCACTGGCAGCAACACGCCGGCCAACCACCCGGTCGCCTCCAGCTTCTTCAAGCAGGCCAGGCGGAACGGCACGACGATCATCTACATCGACCCGCGGGCCGACAAGATGGCCGACCACGCGGACATCTTCTGCCAGCTCAAGCCCGGCACCGACGTCGCCTTCTACAACGGCGTGATGCACGAGGTGATCAGGCTAGGGCTGACCGACGACGCCTTCATCGCCGACCGCACCTCCAACTACGAGGCACTGCGGAGGACCGTCGCCGACTACCCGCCGGTACGCGCCGAGCAGATCACCGGCGTGCCCGCCGACGTGATCCGCCGGGTAGCCCGGATCTGGGGCGAGGCACGGTCCGGTGTCATCTACTGGGGAATGGGCATCTCCCAGCACACCACCGGCACCGACAACGCGCGCTGCCTGATCGCGATGTGCGGGATCACCGGGAACATCGGCAAGCCGGGCACCGGCCTGCACCCGCTGCGCGGACAGAACAACGTGCAGGGCGCCTCCGACATGGGCCTGATCCCGATGTTCTACCCGGACTACGCCAAGGCCGACGACCCCGGCGTCAAGGCCAGGTTCGAGCAGGCCTGGGGCACTGCTGACCTGGACCCGGCGAAGGGCCTGACGGTCACCGAGATCATCGGCTCGGCCCTGGCGGGCGGGGTGCGCGGCATGTACATGCTGGGCGAGAACCCGTTCCTGTCCGACCCGAACATCAACAAGGTCCGCAAGGCACTGTCCAAGCTCGAGTTCCTCGTCGTGCAGGACATCTTCCTCACCGAGACGGCCGAGTTCGCCGACGTCATCCTGCCCGCGTCCTCCTACCTGGAGAAGGACGGCACCTACACCAACACCGTCCGCGACCGGGCGGCTCGACGTCGTGCAGGTGAGGGTCAGCGAGGGAACGGCCACGCCGGTGTTCGGCCTGTCGGCGCTGCTCTCGGTGCTGACCGCCGCCGATGGCTATATCGTCATCCCCGAGGAGGCCACCGGCCTGGACGCAGGTACTGAGGTGGACGTAACCCTGTATGCCTGACAGCCCGTTCATCCGAGACGTGCCGGCGGCACGGGCCCTGGAGGCGTGGCAGGCGGCCAGGGACGCGGCGGGCTGCCCGGAACGGCTGCCCGCCGTCACCGTGCGGGTCACTGAGGCGGCCGGCCTGGTCACCGCCGCTCCGGTATGGGCGACCCGGTCCTCGCCGCCGTTCGACGCCGCCGGAATGGACGGCATCGCGATCCGCGCCGCGGACAGCCTCGGCGCGAGCGAGACCAGCCCTGCGTACCTGACCCCCGACGGCTACGACGTGATCGACACCGGCGACCCCATGCCCGCCGGCCGGGACGCGGTCGTGATGCGCGAGCACGTGCACTACGACACCGAAGGCCGGGCGGAACTGCTCGCGGCTGTCCCTCCTTACCGGCACGTCCGCTCTATCGGCGAGGACGTCAGCGCCGGCGAGCTACTGCTCCCGGAAGGCCACCGGCTGCGTCCCGCCGACCTGGCCGCGGCGGTCGCGGCCGGCGCGCAGCAGATTTCCGTCCGGAAGCGACCCGTTGTCCTGATCCTCCCGACCGGCGACGAGATCGTGCCGATCGGAACCGAGCCGGGCCCGGGCGAGATCCTGGACACCAACTCGCTGATGATCGCCGCGCAGGCGCGCGAGGCCGGGTGCGAGGCGCGGATCCTGCCGATCGAGCCGGACTCCCCGGAGCGGATCGCCGCGGCCGTCACGGCGGCGGCTGCCGAGTGCGACCTGCTGATCGTGATCGCCGGGTCGAGTGCGGGACGGGACGACTACACCGCCCGGGTCGTGTCCGCGACGGGGACGCTCGCCGTGCACGGGGTCGCCGTCCGCCCCGGGCACCCGGTCGTGCTCGGCGTCGTCGGGCAGACGCCTGTGCTCGGCGCCCCTGGCTACCCGGTGTCCGCCGCGCTGACCTTCGACATCTTCGCCGTGCCCGTGCTCGCCGGGCTGTCAGGGGCGCCGCCGCCGCGGCGCCCGGTCACCGCGGCGAAGCTGGCACGCAAGCTCGCGTCACCGCTCGGCATGGACGACTGGGTCCGGGTGCGGCTCGGCTCCGTCGGCGGCGACCTGGTGGCGACCCCGCTGCCGCGCGGCGCCGGCGTGCTGACCTCGCTGGGCCGCGCCGACGGGCTGCTGGTGGTCCCGGCCGGGGTGGAGGGGCACCACGCAGGGTCGACTGTCTCGGTTGAGCTGCTGCGCGGCCTTGACGAGATCGCCGGGACCATCGTCGCGATCGGCTCGCACGACCTCGTGCTCGACCTGGCCGCCTCCGCGCTGCGCGCCGACGACCCCCTGGTCACCCTGGCGTCCTCCAACGTCGGCTCGCTCGGCGGGCTCGTCGCGCTGCGCGACGGGCTCTGCCATATCGCCGGGTCGCATCTGCTCGACACGGTCTGCGGTGAGTACACGCTGCCGTACGTGGACCGCGTGTTCGGCCCGTCCGCTCCGGACGTCGCGGTCGTGCGGCTGGTGCACCGGGAGCAGGGGCTGATGGTGGCGCCGGGCAACCCGCTCCGCCTGGGCGGGATCGAGGACCTGACGCGGCCGGGCGTGCGGTACGTCAACCGGCAGCGCGGCGCCGGAACCCGGGTCCTCCTCGACCACCGCCTTGCCGAGCTAGGCATCTCGCCCGACGCCATCTCCGGGTACGCCAGGGAGGAACCGACGCACCTGGCGGTGGCCGCCGCGATCGCCGCCGGGCGCGGCGACGCCGGCCTCGGGATCACCGCAGCCGCCCGGGCGTTCGGCCTGGACATGGTGCCGGTCACCTGGGAACCCTACGACCTGGTGGTCACGCCCGGCGCGCTCGGCAGCCCGCTGCTCGAGCCGCTGTGGACGCTGCTCCGTTCGGACCGATTCCAGGCCGCCGTCACCGGCCTGGGCGGCTACTCCGCCAAGGAAATGGGCCGCCGCCTGCGGTGACGGCAGTATGAACCGGGCGGCGGGCGCTTTCGCGTCCGCGGGCGGCAGTCGGCACGGCCTATGCGGCCGACGCGGGCAGCAAGCTGACCGCGGCATGAAACCAGGCCCGTTCGGTACTCCGGTCTGAGACCGTAACCGCGGTATGCGGTCATGACGATGCGCTTACGGAACTCGCGCCGCCTGTCATGTGCGCACGCCCGAGCGGGACAATCGTCGCATCCCGTGCATCAGTGAGCACACGGGGCAGCCGGGGCTTCTGTTACGGCGGGGAAGGCAAGGGATGACCATGGCCGCACAAGCTCACGACGCTATAGCTCCGGTGACCGCCGCTCCGGTCACCGCCGCTCCGGTGACCGCCGCTCCGGTCACCGCTACTCGGGTCACCGCGTCTCGGCGGCGGCGCGTTGATGCGGGCGTGGTCCGGCTGTCTCAGCGGGACATCGACGGGCTCCTGCTGTGCGGCGAGCACTCCGGCGCGCCGTTCGACCTGCTGGCAACGGCGTTGCGGGTGGAGCCCGGGCGGCTATCCGCGCTCACGGCCCGGTGGCGGCGGGCCGGGTTCGCGGCCACGGCGCGGCTGGGTCCGGGGCCGAAATGGTGCTGGCTGACCCGGGACGGGATGACAGCGACTGGCCTGGGGTTCCGCGCTGGCCCGCCCGCACTGGGGCGGCTCGCGCACGTGCGGGCGATCCTGGCCGCCCGGCTCTGGATGGAGGCCAGCCCGGCCTGGCGCGACGGCCAACCCTGGTGGCACAGCGAGCGCCGGCTGCGGGCCGGCCAGCCCGCGGCCGACCGCGCCGAACACATCCCGGACGCGGAGATCCACTGGCCGAGCATCGACGGCAGCCCCTATGCCGGGCAGGTCTGGGCGATCGAGGTGGAGCTGACCCCCAAGTCGGCGGGGCGGACCACGCGGATCATGGCCGAACTGCTGGCGCCGATGCAGTATGCCCTGGTCGTCTACCTCACCGCCGCGCGGGCCCGCCCGGTGGTGACCCGGGCCGCCGGGTCGCTGCCACCGGGCGAACAATCCCGGGTGGTGATCCGGGACCTGCCCGGCTACGCGTTCGCCCCAGCGGGGTTGTTACCGGCCGTTACTGGAGCGGGAACTCGACGCCGCGTTCCCCGGCCGGGCGCGGGCCGAAGATCCGGCGCCGGGATTCTGAGATCGCGACGTCGTTGATGCTCGCCTCCCGGCGGCGCATCAGGCCGTGCTCGTCGAACTCCCACAGCTCGTTGCCGTAGCTGCGCCACCACCGGCCCTGCGCGTCGTGGGACTCGTACTGGAACCTGACCGCGATCCTGTTATCGCCGAACGACCACAGGTTCTTGCGCAGGGCGTAGTCGAGCTCGCGGTTCCACTTGGCCGTGAGGAACTCGATGATCGCGGCCCGTCCGGTGAAGAAGGCGTCACGGTTGCGCCAGGCCGAGTCCACGGTGTACGCGCCCGCCACGCGCTCGGGGTCGCGGGTGTTCCAGGCGTCCTCGGCGGCCTGCACCTTGGTCAGGGCGCTTTCCCGGTCGAACGGCGGTAGCGGCGGACGGTCGGTCATGTACAGACTCCCTTGCTTCTTTAACTAAGAAATTTTAGTGATAGAATCTCGCCCATGAGCCTATCACCCGGCGGCCCGGATCTGGCCTCGCTGAGCAGCCTGGACGATCCGCTGCGCCGCCGTCTGTACGAGGTCGTGACCAGCCAGCCCGGGCCGGTGAGCCGGGACGAGGCGGCTTCGGCGGCCGGGATCGGCCGGGCGCTGGCCGTGTACCACCTCGACAAGCTGGTCGAGTCCGGGCTACTGACCGCGTCTTACCAGAGGCCGCCCGGGCGGAGCGGGCCGGGGGCCGGCCGGCCCGCCAAGATGTACGCCCGGTCGGACCGCGAGTTCGCTGTTTCCGTTCCGCCGCGGGAGTACGAACTGGCCGCGCGGCTGCTCGTGCAGGCGGTCGAGGCCGATCCGAGCGACCGCAGCCGGACCGCGCTGGCCGGGGCGGCTCGCCGGCTCGGCACCGAGCTGGGCAGCGCGTTCCGCCCGGCCGCGGGTGAGGGGGACGCGGCCGGGCGGCACGTGAAGGGCGTGCTGACCCAGCAGGGATACGAGCCCTGCTGCGGTGCCGACGGCGTCATCCGGCTGCGGAACTGCCCGTTCCACCAGCTCGCGGAGCAGCACCGTGAGCTGGTCTGCGGGATGAACCTGGCGCTGGTGGAAGGCCTGGTCGAGGGCCTCGGCGCGGACGGCTGGCACCCGGCCCTCGACCCGCGGCCCGGTCAGTGCTGCGTCGCGATCGGCGGTGACCGGGCATGACGCCGGGACCGTCGCTGCGCATCGCGCGGGACAGCACGGGGGTGGACATCGACGCGGCCGAACGGGCGGCGGCCAGTTTCCCGGCCGCGCTGGGGATCGACGTGGATCACGAGGACCTGCTCCAGACCCCGGCCCGGATGGCCCGCGCCTACGCCGAGCTGTTCAGCTCGGCGCCGCTCCGGCTGACCACGTTCGCCAACGACGAGGGCTACGACGAGCTGGTGCTGGCGCGGTCGATCCCGTTCCGCACCGTCTGCGAGCACCATCTGCTGCCGTTCTCCGGCGTCGCGCACGTCGGCTACCTGCCCGGCGAGCGTATCGTCGGGCTGTCCAAGCTGGCCCGGCTGGTCGAGCACTTCGCCGCCCGGCCGCAGGTCCAGGAACGGCTGACCAAGCAGGTGGCCGAGTGCCTGGCCTCCCGTCTTCGCGCCCCCGGCGTCGGCGTGGTGCTGGAGGCCGAGCACTCCTGCATGACGCTGCGCGGCGTGCGGGCGCACGGGGCCAAGACGGTCACCTCGGCCCTGCTGGGCACGCTGCGGGCCGACCCGGCCAGCCGGGCCGAGTTCTTCGCCCTGGCCGGCGTGCCGCGCTTAGCGATGGCGCACCAGGAGGGTGCCGCCGGAAAGGACCATGATCATGACCGATCGACTTGCGGACCTGAGCAGGGCAGGCGTCTCCATCTGGCTCGATGACCTGAGCCGCGAACGTCTGACCAGCGGCAGCCTGGCCAGCCTGGTCGCGCGCGACCATGTGAGAGGGGTGACCACCAACCCGGCCATCTTCGCCAAGGCAATCGGCGGTAGCGGCGAGGCGTACGCCGGGCAGTTGCACGACCTGTGGGTCCGGGGCACCTGCGTGCACGAGGCGCTGCGCGCCATGACAACGCACGACGTGCGCGGGGCCTGCGATGTGCTGCGGCCGGTCTACGACGCCACCGGCGGCGTGGACGGCCGGGCCTCGATCGAGGTGGACCCGCGGCTGGCCTACGACACCGAGGCGACCATCGCCGAGGCGCGGGCCCTGTGGTGGCGGGTGGACCGGCCCAACCTGTTCATCAAGATCCCGGCGGCCCGGCAGGGATTGCCTGCCATCGCGGACTGCCTGGCCGAGGGGATCAGCATCAACGTCACGCTGATTTTCTCCCTGAACAGGTACGACGAGGTAATGGACGCCTTCATGGAGGGCCTGGAGCGAGCCCGGCAGGCCGGCCGCGACCTGACCCGGATCGCGTCGGTGGCCTCGTTCTTCGTCTCCCGGGTGGACACCGAGATCGACGCGCGGCTGGACAAGATCGGCACAGCGGCGGCGGGCGCGCTGCGCGGCCGGGCCGCGATCGCCAACGCGCGGCTGGCCTATCAGCGCTACGAGGAGATGCTCGCCTCGCCGCGGTGGACCGCGCTCGCGGCGGCGGGGGCCCGGCCGCAGCGGCCGCTGTGGGCCTCGACCTCGGTCAAGAACCCCGCCCATCCCGACACCATGTACGTGACCAAGCTGGTCGCGCCCGGCGTGGTCAACACCATGCCCGAGGCCACCCTGCGCGCCGTGGCCGACCACGGCGAGGTTCCCGCGGACTCGGTGCGCGGCCACTACTCCGACGCCCGGCAGGTGCTCAGCGAGCTGGCCACGGCCGGCGTCGACTACGACGATGTCACGGCGAGCCTGGAGCAGCGCGGCCTGGAACTGTTCGACGCCAGCTGGCGGGAACTCAGCGACCAGCTGGCCGCCAAGCTGCACAATCCGTGTCATTCATAGCAGTGTCACTCAGTTAGAGCCATTGAGTCAGGGCCAACGAGACAGGAGAGCGGGAGATGAGCGGGAGCAGCGCACACGTGATCGCCGGGGCAGGGCTGGCCGGGGCCAAGGCCGCGGAGACCCTGCGCGAGGAAGGGTTCGACGGCCCGGTCGTGCTGATCGGGGACGAAACCGAACGGCCGTACGAGCGGCCGCCCCTGTCAAAGGACTACCTGCTGGGCAAGGCCGAACGCGACACGATCTACGTCCACCCGGCGTCGTGGTACGCCGACAACGGCGTCGAGCTGCGCCTCGGCGTCCCGGTGACCGGTATCGACCGCGCGGCGCACGAGGTGGCCCTGGCTGACAGCAGCCGGATCGGCTACGCCCGGCTGCTGCTGGCCACCGGCTCCTCGCCGCGCCGCCTCCCGGTACCGGGCGCCGACGCAGTGAAGGGGGAAGGGGAGGTGGGTGGGGTGCTCTACCTGCGCCGGGTGGGCGACAGCGACCAGATCAAGGCCACCTTCCAGACCGCCTCCCGTATCGCGGTCGTCGGCGCGGGCTGGATCGGCCTGGAGACCGCCGCCGCGGCCCGGGCGGCGGGCGTCGAGGTCACCATCCTGGAGACCGCGGAGCTGCCGCTGCTGCGGGTGCTCGGCGCCGAGGTCGCCAG
>Ga0335082_10001262_pt1 | contig 26995 bp, 24 predicted proteins | sample Lox_Sample_41_FD_206718 | JGI IMG/M metagenome (GOLD analysis project Ga0335082, IMG submission 206718) | Soil microbial communities from Loxahatchee National Wildlife Refuge, Florida, United States - Lox_Sample_4.1 | ecosystem: Environmental > Terrestrial > Soil > Wetlands | place: USA... | reverse complement strand
GTTACAAAGGCGTAATTTTCATTGACGTAGAAAATAGAAGGAGTAAAAACAAACTCGTTCTTTGACAACTTCTTAAGTTTTTCCGGTTGGTGCGGCGTCCGGGGCTCAAGCCGAGTCACTGTTGAGATCGAAAGGTTTTGATAGAGGGCGGGCAAGGGTCTATAGCAAAGCGCTGGTTGAGGAGAACGAAGAAGACATGTTGAAGGCAGGATAGAGTTCCGAGGCGTAGGGTAGGTTTATCCGGTTGGCGGTGAGCCCGGAGCCCAAGCGAAGATCGCGCGAGACAGCCCCGCAAGGGAAGTTTCGAAAGCAGGTCGAGCGAGGGTCAGAAGCGAGCTACTGGCCGAGACGAATGGACCCCACATCACCTCGGAACTCTCTTACTTTTAGCCCCGAGTCGCTAGTCCTGAGTCGCGAGTCAAACCAATCAAGTCTCAGCTCTCACGCCAGCAATAAGCCTTGTCATTCCTCGCAAAGCGAGGAACCTGCTTTCTCTTGGCGCGACCTCCGCACCCGACAAGAACTACACGCTCGAGCCTGAAGCATTCCTTCAGCTGTGCGCTTGGACTACCGACTCCGAAACTGAGATCGTTCCCTGAGTAGGTTTCGGTGCCTGCATCCTGGCCGTAGAAATGATTGCTGCCGCCGCGACATATGAAACCCCGATAAATGCAAATGAGCTCAGCAGATTCCCGGATTTCTCATTCAGATATCCGACGACATAGGGTCAACGAACCCGCCCATGTGCCCGACGGAGTTAATCAATCCGAAGCATGCTGCTGCCGCTGATTCGGTTAGAACTGCAGTCGGCATCGCCCAGAAGACGGGGTAGTAGGCGAACATGAGTCCACCGCCCAGTACGAACAATGTCAGCGCAATTGGAAACTGATGATTGGCGAAGAGGAGCAAAATGTAACCAAGGCCGGCACACAGCAATGGAATGACGGTATGCCACCGGCGCTCGGCCGTTTTGTCGGAATGCCATCCATTCAGCAGCATTGCCGCCACGCCCAGGAGGCCCGGCAACGATGCAAGAATGCTACCCGCGTGCTTGGAAGTCCCGAAAGCCGCTTCAGGAATACAGGTAGCCAATACGTGTTGGCCTGGGCGGCCGTCAAAGCCAGGAAGTATGCCAGTATCAGCAGCAACACTCGGGGTTCTAGAAATGCCTCGACAACCGTGTACTCCCGGACTTGTTTCTTCGCGCGAGTTTCACGGTCCAGTTCACCCACGATCCAATCGCGCTCTATGGGCGACAGCCATTTCGCGTGTTCTGGCCGGTCTGGCAGGTACAAGATTGTTAGTACTCCAACAACAATCGGTGGAATCCCTTCCAACAAGAATATCCATTGCCATCCGCTGAGCCCTCGCCACAGTACCGTCAGCAACCAGCTTGCAAGGACGGAACCAACCACTGACGCGGCCGGAACCGCCGCGTAGAACGATGCAATTGCTTTCGCCCGGTCCTGCTGTCGGAACCAGTGCGTGAGAAAAACGATAATGCCCGGGAAGAAACTTGCTTCGGCCACTCCTACGAAAAACCGCGCCATATAAAACTGCCCGGGCGTGCGGATGAAAGCGGTGAAGATCGTCGCGATCCCCCAGGTAACCATAATGCGGGCCAGCCACTTCCGCGCACTCCAGCGCTCGACAACGATGGCCCCGGGCACTTCGAACAGAACGTAGCCAATAAAGAACATTCCTACGCCCAGTCCATAAACGCGATCGCTGAATCCGAGTTCCACGCTCATTCGAAGATTTGCGAATGAAACGTTCGCCCGGTCCACATAGCAGATCACGTACATCAGAAACACAAATGGCAAAAGACGCCATGCGATTCGCTTTCGAGCACGTCGCCCGATTTCTCCAAGCTCATCCGTCATACCGCACTACCCTTTTCCCGTGCAGTTAAAACCGGCCTTTCGGCGACGTATACGAATCGCGAGAGGCGACGCTCGCGGGCCAGCCGTGCTGCCACTGAAAGGAACTTCTGCTGCTGCTCGAAACCAGCATCTCCTTCCAATTTGCGTAATGCGACTTCTCTCGTCTCCCTTGCCAGGCGACGCCCTTCCGCAATGCGCGCCGTATTTTCCGTCACATCGTCTGAAAACAGCAAGCGCAAGCCGCTTGCAGAGATCACATCGCGGTCGTACGCGGCTGGAACGAACAGAAAATATCCTGCTGCGCTCCGCACTGCGATCTCGTCGTTGCTCAGAGGCCCAGTGACCGAAATGGGATCGGTAAACAATAGGCGTCCGCCGGGCCGAAGTATGCGGGCCCACTCCCGTATCGTGGCGGACCGCTCGGGTAAGTGATTGATTGCGTCGATACACGTAATCGCATCGAACTCGCAATCGGTAAAGGGCAATCGTCCGGTGGCGCTAGCAATCCGGAAGTCTGCAACTGCTGACAATCCGCGTGCGGCCGCCAGCGACTTCGCCGCCGCGATCGCCTGGTCGTGAATGTCGATCCCGACAATTGAACATCCCGTTTTGGCCGCAACTCTAAGCGCGGGTCCACCTGCACCGCACGCTACGTCCAGCAACTTCTTTCCCGGACTCAGCCTGAGATGCTCGATAAATCTATCCTGCTCATCAGCGGTGAGCCAGCTGTTTTGCCCGATATCTTCTCCGTAAGCTTCGCGCCGGATCTCGGAGTAGAGCTCCGACTCGAAGTTGCCGTAGTTGGCATCGTAGTGCGCCGCATTCGACTTTGCCGGTTCAACCATATTCGACCTTTGACGTGCACCTTATTATTTTCCGGCGTTCCCCGGCCCACCCACCGGATAGATCTTGGGAATCCTCTGTTCCAACGGAGGCAGTGCCGGAAACGCTGCATGCGGCTCCGTCTGATACCAATACGCAACCGAGAAGAAGTTGTCAGACCGATGATTCGCGTGCCCGTGCTCAATGGTCGCACGAAGAGACTTGGTAAAGGGGATGGGCGAGTCGAGGTGGAAGCGGTAAAGCGACGACCTTCCGCCTGCCAACTCTGAGCCCACAACCGGCGCACCATGCAGCTGATACGAAAATGGATGGCCGCCGAAATCCCACGCGCCCAGAAAATAATCTTCCGTGCCCGTCCCATTAATCGATGGCAGCTTCTCGCCATCGACGAAGAACATGTCGTCGCCCTCGCCAAACCACTTGTCCTGATTCTGAAGCACCGACATGCTCACACCAACGAAGTGCCCGCGCCCTGTTGCTTCCATCCAGACGTAGTTGCCTTCGCCATTCAGATTTTTCCTGCTGTCCATGTCTCCGTTGTTCTTCCACGGATCGGTAGTTCCCTGCGCCGGCGCGGCCTGCCGGTACTGCGCATGAAAATAGAGTTGATCCGAAGGAAGAGGTTTCGAGTAAATGCGGTAATCGATGTTGAAGTAAAACGCGTCAGTCTTGATCGATCCTTCGTTCGTCATCGTAATGCGCGCGTGCTTCTGAAACGGCATCGGGAAGAAGCAATTCAAAGCCTTGTCGGAGGCAACTTGCAGCGGAGCCGACTGATAGAGGTGATACTCGCCAAGCCCGAGTCCGTAGAAATCTCCAATCGGAGCTTCCACGCTGGGCGAAGACTCACCATCCCAGTACATCCGCAACACCAAAGCCTTCAGATGATTCGGATCATCGGTAGCAATCGTGACCCAGATGTGCGAGATAACTCCAGGGCCGGCCTCGTCGAGCAACGTCAGAGTTTCCCCTGATGCGATCGAGCGAGCGTCCGCATTCCCGCCACTGCGGTCATAACTCGAAGCCCGATGCTGGACGTAATCGCGAGCCTCCGGCAGGGAGGAAAGCCATGTGGACGGATTTTGGGCAACGAGCGAAAAACTGATTAGGCAAAAGATGACGAGAAATAAGCTTTTCATTTGTCCTCCATCACAACTGGATTGTTACTCATCACCACGGTGGGAATGCGAATGTCCCGGAGGGACACCTGATAATAGCCCGCCAGTTCCACTGGCGGGATCCGGCATGAAATATTGAGACCTCGTGCCGTTAGGCACGACTGAAAGGATATCTAAGCTGTCAACTGTATGAGCGGGTCAGAAAACGTGCGGATTGAGTTTTGGATACTCTCTGCTAGCTCTAAACATCGGGAACGTTCCGGAATTTGTGTGCTCACGCGAGTGGGATATTCGTCGTAGGTGCGACCCTGAAGCGATCTGCCGTTTCTCTTCTTTCGCACACCGCCCCATTGTTTGAAAAAGAAAGGCACTCGCCCTTCTGAGCAAAGGTCGCGGATCGAGACGACCCACTCTTCCAGCATCGGTCGCGCTCCCGGCCCACTTTCTCCGCCGACAATCGCCCAACTGATATGCGCAAGATCAAAGCGGCCCAGTTCTTCAAGCAACGGTTCGATAGAAAGAAAACGCACGCGAGCCGGAGTAGATTGCAGATGTGAAATTCTTGGCAGTCCGTACTTCTTATCCTCAACGCTTACGCCCCACCAGATGTGCGTCTGCTCTGCCGCAAAACGCAGCCTTCCACGCAGTAAATCTCGCAATCGCGAAGATCTTTTCGTAAGAACCTGGAACGTATGCCATTTTGCCGTTGCCATGACTCGGCACACCATCTCGATGTATTGGTCTGGAACATCTTCATGAAACAAGTCGCTCATTGAATTTACAAATACAAGTTTTGGTGATCGCCAGAGAAAAGGCTCGGTGAGCTTATCCGGGACAAGTCGCAAATCGAACCCTTGTTCGTACGGGTGTCCCTTCACGCCACGAAACCGTTCCGCAAACGTCTCAGCGTAGCAATGCTTGCATCCAGGACTAATCTTCGTGCACCCGCGGACGGGATTCCAAGTAGCGTCGGTCCATTCGATGTGAGAATTAAGTGACACTATGCTTGACCTCTGTTTCGGTACTTATTGAAGATGTCTACTACTATCTTCTCAGCGACATCGACCTGTGAAGCAAAGAACAGATAGTAGACGATCGCATTACGATTTCGCATCGGAAGCGGTTCGGGAACTCTCTTGAAACCAGCGACCTTGACGAGTCGTTCGCGGAATGCTTGTGCGAACTCTGAATTCGAGACCTTTTCCTCGATTGTGCCGAAGAGGCCCGGTGTTTGTTCGTAACCGACTTGTCGCCAGGACTCATCGCCCCAAAACGAACTCAGCCTTGCCCGTTGCTCTGCCGTGACTCGATCAGGATTGCGCCACAATGCGTTCCGGTTGATGTCCATGACCGGGAAATTCAGGAAAATATCTACCGTTTTGAGTTGGCCGGCTTGCATTATCACATTCCAGTTCAAATGGAGACCGTATGGATCCAGCAGGCAGAGGGCTCGGCGGTAGCTTTTGTATTGGATCGTCGGGAATATCTGACCGGTCAAAACGTCGTTGCAATCGGCGGCATAGAGATGAACGTTCGGATTGTTGCCGGTTAGGCTCTGAAGGTGGTCGATCTTCGCGGCATTAAGGTCAATGAAATGGTATTCACGAAAGGGAGGGTCCACATCTAATGCGATCTTGGGACTGCCGGGGACAAATTTCCCGGTCTGTTTTGAAACGTGCTGGCCCGCTCCTGCAAATGCATCAATGTAAATGTGCGGAAGATTCTTTGAGGCGAGAATCTTCGAATAGGCGCCCGCGTAATCGCGAATAATGTCAAGTTTGATTTCCGACCAATACCCAATCTCATCGAATTCGGAGAATGAGCTCAATTCATTCGCCTTTTATTCGCTATATTTTGTTTATTTTTCCATGAAAAGGCCTCGATGGAAATATCTTCCTAGGCACTACAGCGGTATATTCCCGTGCTTCTTAGGCGGATTCTTATCCCGCTTCGTCTCCAGCATGGCCAGCGCTTTAATGAGCTTCTTGCGCGTATCCCGCGGCTGAATGACTGCATCCACGAACCCGCGATCCGCCACGACATACGGATTCGCAAATCGATCCCGAAACTCTTCAACCTTCTGCTGCCGTACCTGATTGCGATTCGCTCCAGCGGCGTCGAGTTCGCGCTTGTACACGATGTCAACCGCGCCCTCCGGCCCCATGACCGCAATCTCTGCCGTAGGCCATGCATAGTTCACATCCGTCCGGATATGCTTCGACGCCATCACGCAATAAGCCCCGCCGTACGCCTTCCGGGTGATAACGGTGACCTTGGGTACTGTCGCCTCCGCGAACGCAAACAGCAGCTTCGCCCCATGCTTGATGATTCCGCCATATTCCTGCGCGGTCCCCGGCAAGAATCCTGGGACATCTTCAAAAGTCACAAGTGGAATGTTGAAACAATCGCAGAAGCGCACAAACCGCGCCCCCTTCACCGACGCATTGATATCCAGCGTTCCCGCCAGCACCGATGGCTGATTCGCAACGATCCCGACTGACCTCCCATCGAGCCGCGCGAATCCGACCACGATGTTCCTCGCGTAATTCTCCTGCACTTCGAAGAAGTATCCGTCATCGATCACTGAATGAATCACATCTTTGATGTCATACGGCTGGTTCGACTGCGCTGGAATAATCTTGTCGAGCGCGGTGTCAGCTCGATCAATTGGATCCGTGCACGTCTTTCGTGGCGGATCTTCCAGATTGTTCGACGGCACAAAACTCAACAACTCGCGCACCATCGAGAGACACTCGGCATCGTCATGCGCCAGAAAATGCGCCACGCCGGAGGTCTCGTTGTGCGTCATTGCCCCGCCTAGCTGCTCCTTCGTAACTTCCTCGTGCGTGACGGTCTTGATCACGTCGGGACCCGTGATGAACATGTACGAGGTCTTATCAACCATCATCACAAAGTCGGTGATCGCCGGCGAGTACACGGCGCCTCCAGCGCAAGGACCCATAATGGCTGAGATCTGCGGGATCACTCCGCTGTACAGCGTATTGCGCAGAAAAATGTCGGCGTAGCCGGCCAGCGACATCACGCCTTCCTGAATTCGTGCCCCGCCGGAATCATTCAGTCCAATCAGCGGCGCACCCATCTTCGCCGCCAGATCCATGATCTTCACAATCTTCCCGGCATTCGCCTCTGACAAAGACCCGCCGAACACCGTGAAATCCTGGGCGAAAACGTAAACCAGCCGCCCCTCGACACGTCCATATCCCGTGACAAATCCATCTCCGTAAACTTTCTGTTCTGGCATGCCGAAGTCAGTGCAGCGGTGAGTTACAAGCTTGTCAGTTTCCTCGAAGGTTCCTTCATCAAGCAGGAACTCGATGCGCTCCCGCGCCGACATCTTTCCTTCTTTGTGCTGACGTTCGCGCCGCTTCGCCCCGCCGCCGTCTTCGGCAAGTTGGTTCCGCTTCTTCAGTTCTTCGACTTTTTGTTCGAGATTCATGGGCAAGGATTATAGCCCGTGACACGGAGAGGGCACTTATACGGCGTTAGCAGCAACTCTACCTCCCGATTGCGATACACTGCCGTGACTGCTATTCGGCCAGGAGTGGGAATGATCTTCAAACTATCCATGATTCTTATTGCCGGCGCTCTGATTCCGTCATTTGCTCTGACGCAGGCCTCTGACCAGAGTTGGGTCGCCACCAGCAACTCCTACACGAAGCTGCTGATGGATATCGAGATGAAGCACCATCCCGAGTCCGGTTCCAGCGAGGGACTCGCCGAATACGACAACAAGATTTCACAACCCACCTTCGAGGACGAGGACCAAGAGCGCCATGAGGAAGAAGCTGTTGTCGCGAAGTTGAAAGCTGCGTTATCGGAGGAAAAGCGTCCAGAAGTGATCCAGGACTCCACATCTTGCTGCGCAGCACCGATCTTGACTTCCGCATTGAGGACTACCGTCGTGCGCACGCAGTTCCTTTTCTGAACGCAAGCGGCTACGTGTTTGGCGGACTTCACGTTCTTCTCGACGAGCAAACTCCGTCTGAGCGGCGGCCCGCTGCCGTAATCCGCATCCGCGAGTACGCCGGTTTGGAACCTGGATACACAAAGCTTACGGAGATCTTCAAACGGCGAGTGCAGGAGCAGATGGCCAAGCCGAACGTCGTGTTTCCAGCCCGTAACCAAATCGAGACCGAACTCGGCAGAAACTCCAACTACCTTGAAGGCATCGAGGCGCTCCTCAAGAAGTACAAGCTCAGCGGTTGGGAAGAACCGTTCGCGAATTTGAAGTCTCAGGTAATCGAATACGATGCCTGGACTCGTGCGAATGTTCTTCCCAAGGCGCGCACCGACTTCCGTCTGCCCCCGGAGGAATATGCGCTCGGACTGGAAGCCTTTGGCATCGACATTCCACCTGCTCAAATTGCCGAGATGGCGCACCAAGCCTTCACCGAAACGCAGGACGAGATGAAGAAGATTGCCGCCGAAGTCGCAACGCAGCGTCATCTGCCATCCAGCGACTATCGAGATGTTATCCGCGAATTAAAGAAGCGGCAGCTCGTGGGCGACGCCATCCTTCCTTGTTTATGAAAACCGGCTCAAACAGATCGAACAGATCATCCGGGATCATCAAATCGTTTCGCTGCCCGACCGTCCGGCGCGCATCCGACTAGCCACAGCTGCCGAGACCGCGCAGCAGCCTGCGCCACACATGCAGCCTCCGCCCTTCCTGCACAATACCGGACAGAAGGGCGCATTCGTGCTTCCACTCAATCTTCCTCCTGCGGCAGGACAGAACTCTTCGGCAGACTACGACGACTTCGCCTACGATGCGGCCTCTTGGACATTGACCGCGCATGAGGCGCGCCCCGGCCACGAACTGCAATTCGATTCCATGCTCGAACACGGAGTCTCGATAGCTCGTGTTCGCTCTGCCTTCAACAGTACGAACGTTGAAGGCTGGGGACTCTACTCCGAATACGTCATGAAGCCGTTTATGCCACTCGAAGGACAGCTTATCTCGTTGCAGTACCGCCTGTTGCGCGCGGCTCGCGCATTTCTTGACCCCGAACTGCAAACTGGCAAGCTTCAGCCTGAGGATGCATTCCGCGTTCTCGAAAAAGAAGTCGTGCTCTCGCATGCGTTCGCCGAAGAGGAAGTCGAACGCTTTACCTATCGCATGCCCGGCCAGGCGAACAGCTATTTCTACGGCTACACGAAGCTAATCGCGCTACGAAAAGATGTGGAAGCTGAACTGGGCCCCAAGTTCGATCAGAAAAAGTTCCACGATTTTGTCCTGGCTCAGGGACTGCTCCCGCCGGAACTTATGCGCCAGGCGGTTATGGAGGGATTCGTCGCACCGCTGAAGCACTAGCGAAGGCGATGCCCCTCAGCGTTACGGTGCCTAAATGTCCTGGGTCGCGGACCAGCTGGGCGTCAAGTTCAGCGCTCCCGAGCGCGAGCCCCCATAAGGATCATGGCGTTTGACATAACGTCGGAGCCTCATGCGGTGATGCAAAGCTTACCAATCGAGTGCCCAAGTAGGTTGTCCTCCCGTAACCTGTCGGACGCCTCTCGATTCGGATACTCTGAGCCTTCCCGCAGGCTCAGGAGGCTCAATGTCTTTAAAGTTCTTTTTCCGCGCCACTGCGTTCGCGATTCTTACCCTGGCACTGACTAGCACACTTGCCATTGCTCAAGATCACGACCACGGGTACGACAAACACGATCGTAACGACCATGGCCGGGATCACGACCGCGACTCGGACCATGATCGCGATCACGACCACGGCCATTCACACGCCTATGGACACGAACGCCGTGAGGCTTACCATGACCATGATCGCGAAATTCGCGACTGGTATCACACGCACTACCGCCATCTGCCTCCCGGCTTGGCCAAGCGCGATCGCCTTTCTGCCGAACAGGAACGCTTCATCGTGGCTCAGGGATATCTTCCGGTCGAACTCCGCACCAGGATTCAGCCTTGTCCGCATGAACTGGAAGTCACGCTTCCCCCGCCGCCTCCGAATCATGTGCATGTCTTCATTGGCGGCAACCTGGTTCTCGTAAATCGCGCAAACTTCCAGATCGCCGACGTCTTCCACTTCGACATCAACTAAGCAGACGATGGGTGCCCCATTTCTCGCGCGGTTTTTGCGCGAGAAGTGGGGATTTTGATTTTCTGCCTGCCAGGAAATGAGAAACGAAAAGGGTTCCAGCTTTTCCCTGTGATCCTCTGTGTCCCCTGTGGTAAGCGGCCTTCTGGTTTACACTGCCCTGAGTGTCCTCACTCTCCGACCAGCTAGGGTTTAACTTTCGTCCTCCCGACCGTCGTGTCTGGAAGGTTCGCGATCTCGTTGCAGCGGTCCGCACGTACATCGAGAAGGAATATTCCGAAGCATGGGTTGAAGGAGAGATTTCCAATTTTCGCAACCCCGATTCCGGTCACCTTTACTTCACCCTCAAAGACGGCAACGCCCAGATTCGCGTAGTGATGTTCCGCTCTCCAGCCCGCCTGCTCCGCTTCAAGCCGGCCGATGGCCTTCAGGTCGTTATTCGAGGACGGGTCACTATCTATGAAGACCGCGGGGAACTGCAGATTTCTGCTGAGTACATCGAGCCCAAGGGTGCGGGATCGCTGCAACTCGCATTCGAGCAGCTCAAGGCCAAACTTGAGGCGGAAGGTTTATTTGCCTCAGAACGAAAGAAGCCGGTCCCCTCCCTACCATCCCGTATCGGCCTCGTCACCTCGCCGCAGGCAGCGGCTCTGCGCGATATCCTGAACATTCTCCAGCGACGTCATCATTCCGTGAATGTCCTGATCTTTCCTGCGCAGGTTCAGGGTGATGCCGCTTCCTTCGAGGTAGCTTCTGGAGTGCGCTATTTCAATAAGGCCGATAACGTTGATGTCATCGTCATCGCCCGTGGCGGAGGCTCCGCCGAAGATCTCGCCTCGTTCAACAACGAAGGCTTAGCTAGGACGATCGCGGCCTCCGAAATTCCAGTCATCTCCGCTGTGGGCCACGAAACCGACTTCACCATCACCGATTTCGTTGCCGATCTTCGCGCTCCTACTCCCTCAGCCGCTGCCGAACTCGTGATTCGCTCACGGCAAGAAATTGAGGAGCAAGCGTCCACGCTGCACGAACGGTTAAACCGGGCCATGCGCTACCGCCTGCTGATGGGACGCCAGGCGCTCACCCAGCTTTCGCAGCACGGCGCCTTTGCACGAATGATGGACCTGATCCGCCAGCGCCAGCAGAAGCTCGATGACCTCACTCACCGCGCCGAACTTGCCGAGCGTAGCCTGCTCGTCAAGTCGCACCGCCGCTGGGAAGTGGTTTCTGCGGCTATTCGCCACTACGACCTGCGCCTGGTGCTCTCCGGCACGCGCAAGGAACTCGACAGTTGGACGACAGCCCTGATCGGCGTTATACGCAATGTCCTGCTGCAGCATCGCGTCCGCTCCGATCGTCTCCAAACGGCATTGGAATCCCTCTCTCCTCTGGCTATTCTCGACCGCGGATACGCGCTAGTCTTTGACGCTGGCGGCAAACTCCTGAAGGACCCGGCTGCCATCAATCTCGGAGATCAGATTTCAGCGCGTCTCGCCCACGGCGAACTCCACGCATCTGTCACAAAGAAGAAGTCCAACTAAAGCGTTGCCACTCCGTAAACGAGAGGCGATTCCAAGCTCTTGTCATTCCGAAAGCGCGAAGCGTTAGAGGAATCCGCTGTGCTCGCATCACCAATGCTGACAGCTGTTAGCACAACCGCTATCCCCAAACACGGCGTTTTGCCCTGCATTACAATGGAATCCTTCAAGGAGGAGCCCTTAAACGATTGATCCCGGTCATCACATCCTGGCAGCATGACCTGTGGATTGCGCTCGACATCCTGCTCGTCGCGCTGCTCATCTACCAGGTCTTGGTGATGATCCGCGGCACCCGCGCCGCTCCCATGCTCGTCGGCTTGATCGTAGTTTCGGTGACGTTCTACCTGGCGCGCGTCGGCGAATTGACCACCTTGAATTGGGTCGTCAGCCACGTCTTGCCCTACGTGGTATTCGCTCTCATCGTTGTTTTTCAGTCGGAAATCCGGCACGTACTCGCGGATCTCGGACGTCGCTTGACCTTCCTACGCTCGTCCTCAGCCGAAACCGATTCATACGACGACATCGTCCTCGCAGCCAATCTTTTCTCTCAGCACCAGACTGGGGCACTGGTCGTCATCGAGCGCGAAATCGGGCTACGAACGCACATTGAAAGCGGCGTCCCACTCGACGCTCGCCTCTCCTACGATCTCCTCGCGACCATCTTTCGCCCCAGCGCTCCTCTACACGATGGAGCAGTCATTGTGCAGAAGGACCGCATCGCTGCCGCGGCCTGCTTTCTTCCGTTGTCGATGAATCCTCTTCTCTCAACGCAACTCGGGACACGCCATCGCGCAGGTATCGGCATCACCGAAGAAACCGACGCCATAGCCGTCATCTGCTCAGAAGAAACAGGTGCCATCAGCCTTGCAGTGGGCGGCAGAATCGAGCGCGATCTCGCGGTTGAGCAACTGCGTGAGCGCCTCGGGAGCGAACTCCGCCGGCACATGCCTCCCGTTCCGCTCCCAACCTCAATCGCCCAACCGATCGACGAAGACTCAGACACTTCGCTTCAGTCACCGCTGATGGAGCCTGCGCCTCGCAAGCCCGACACGGAGCCTCAGCCATGATCGGATTCGTCAAGCGATACGTCGTCCACAATTTCGGGCTGAAAATTCTCTCCCTGCTATTGGCAACAGGCATGTGGTTTATGATCTCTCGGGACGAACAGCCCGCGGAAGTCGCTGTTCGTGTGCCCATTGTGTTTGAGAACGTACCTCCAGAGTTGGAGATTAGCTCCGAGTCTATCCCCGAAACCCAGATTCGCGTGCGCGGCCCAGAGAGAATGATCCGGCAGTTGAAGACGAATGAAGTTCAGGCCGAGATCGATCTGGCGGGGGCGAAGAATGGAGACCGCACTTTTGACCTGACATCCCGTGAGGTGCGCCATCCTCGAGACATAGAGGTTGTACAAGTCGTTCCCAGCCAGTTGCATCTTTCATTCGACACGCGCTTGACTCGTCAAGTTGAAGTGCATCCGCGGGTCACCGGGGTTTTCGCAACTGGAGAGCAGATTGTCAAGGTAGACGCCGATCCGCCGCGTATTACCATTACGGGTCCTCGTCATCATGTCGAGCTAATCGACGCCGCCATTACAGACCCGATTGACGCAACCGGCACCCTGGGCAGTGCTGTGTTCACAACCAACGTTTACGTTTCAGATCCGCTAGTGCAGATCGAACAAGCAACCTCGATTCGCGTCACGGTACTCGTGCAAAAAGTAGGAGCGGCAACCACTCACTGATAAAGTATTGGTGTCATCCCGAACTGCAACTCTGTTTGCAGGGATGATTCGCAGAATTTCGTACAGCACCTTACGATGTCTGTTTCGCGTCACCTTATTTCTTCATGACTCAGCAACGGCAATTATTCGGTACAGACGGCATCCGTGGCGTTGCCGGCGAGTTTCCTCTTACAAAAGAGAGCACGTATTTAATCGGGCGTGCTCTTGGCCACGATCTCATTCGCGCTACTCCGAAGGCCAAGGCAGTCATCGGTCAGGACACTCGCGAGTCCAGCGGTTGGATCGCCGATCGCGTGTCACAGGGTCTGGCTGCGGTCGGAATCGATGTCCATAGCGCTGGAGTCATCACCACTCCCGGCGTCGCCTATCTGGCGCGCTCGCGCAAAATGGCCGCCGGCATCGTTATCTCCGCCTCGCACAATCCTTGGACCGACAACGGCATCAAGGTTTTCTCAGGTGACGGGTTCAAACTGCCCGACTCTCACGAATTGACAATCGAAACGGAGATATTTTCGCTTCTTCAGAATTCCTCTGCCGCGGATGATACGGCTCTGAAGATCCCGAGCCCATCGCTCCCCGGAGAAAGCGCGCTACGTGAGACTTACATTCAGTCACTGACCGAAAGCGTTTCTTCGGATCTCCGAAAACTGCGCATGCTTATCGATTGCGCGAATGGCGCCGCAACCGCCGAAGCTCCGGAGTTATTTCGAAAGCTCGGCGTGCAAGCGACGTTTATTCATATATCTCCTGACGGCAAGAACATCAACGAGCACTGCGGCGCTCTTCATCCCGAAACGCTTGGCAAAACGGTAGCCGACTCAAAAGGGAAATTCGATCTCGGAGTCACTTTCGACGGCGATGCTGACCGAGCGCTTTTCTGCGATGCCAGTGGCCATGTAGTCAACGGCGATGGCGTCTTGCTTGCCGCCGCCCGCGACATGCATGCGCAGGGCAAGCTGAAAAACGACACCGTTGTCTCGACTACCATGTCCAACATGGGACTCGAGATTGCCTTGAAGAACTCCGGCATCCGCATGTTGCGCGCCAATGTCGGCGACAAGTATGTCCTCGAAGAGATGCTCAAGACCGGCGCTACGCTCGGCGGAGAGCAGTCCGGCCACATCATCTTCCGAGACGGCGACGCCACTACTGGCGACGGGCTTCTGACGGCCCTGAGACTGATGGACATCATCGTGCGCTCCGGCAAGCCGCTCGGCGCTCTCGTCGGCGATCTGAAAGTGTTTCCTCAGAAAATTCAAAACGTTCGCGTGCGCGAGAAGATACCATTTGCGCAGGTGCCCGCGATCCAGTCCGCAATTGAGTCCGCAGAAAAAGAACTCGAAGGAAAAGGCAGAGTCGTCGTCCGCTACTCGGGCACCGAGGCTCTGGCCAGAGTCATGGTCGAGGCCGAATCCGAAGAGAAGATGCAAACGCTCACAGCATCTATCGCAGCCGAAATCAAGGAAGCTCTTGGAGCCTAGCAAGCTCAATGGGTGCTGGAACTAACACGTAGCGCCGGCGTCCTCGCAACTGCAACTACATTCGCTTAATGCTACGTTCTTCGACGACAAAAGGGGACTTCCGTGGAGGAGCGGCCCTTCAGGGCCGCGTTGAAGCTTGTGTCCGAAAGGGGCTTTAGCCCCGGTGTGCCCCTTACAGCGCGAAATACGTCTTCTCATGCCCCAGGCTGTTCTCGTCGCCAATCAAGAGCCGATCAGGCCATGCCGGGATCGTGTTCAACAGAAGCCGCAACCCTCCGGCATCCTTCGGAATGCGAAATTCGATCTCAGTCGTGTACGACTCACCTGGCTTTAGCGGCGTGAGTAACGGTGTCCCCGAAGTCGCAACCGCAAGGTATTCGCGCCCGACACTGTCAACGAGTCTCACCTCTCGTGGGGAAGGTGTTAGCAGTGCACCCTTGGGACGCTGCACCGAGATCGTCTTTTCGTCGAAGCGAGTTCGCAAGGTCACAATGTAATCGTTCATCCTGCCGGAAGTATTAGCCGAAACGCCCGCCACCGAATACGCCAGATGGCAATCGATCTCACAAAAGTATTTTTCCTGCCCCAAAGCGAGTGTGCTCGCTCGACTACCTGCAGAGAACGCAAAGAGCAACGCAAAGTATGCGACCGTTCCTAATGCGATGCTCATGACTCCATACCGCGCAAACTTGCGCTTCCGTGCCAGCCAGAAGATCACCACGGCCGCGACAGCCAGAAACAACGCAATGCACGCCCCGAGAAATCCCATGATCCCAAACGGAGCCGGAAAATTGACGTTGCTCGCCATCGCTACGGTACCCGCACTAGATCCTGCCGATACCGCATTAGTTACATTCTGTTGGATATCCGGATAGATCTCATCGGCAATCCAGTAGTTCGAAAGAACGACCGCAAACAGGGTCCCCGCGATCCAGAGGATCCAGCGCGCACGCCGCCAAGATTCCCCCGCTAAGAGCGGCTGGATGAAGCCCTCCATCGCATATCCGGCGCAATAGCAGAGATTCGCTAGAAGTGCGAGCACCATCATCTTCCCTAACGCGACCAGGTTCATCGCTGGACGAAAATGCGGCCATGTGATCACGACCCACAAGACCACAATCAAGATCAGTACGGCGTTGTACCAAAGACGCTGCCGCTCCCAGAACCCCGCAGCATCTTTAAGATTCACACTCTGGCGACCACCGTCTGATTTCGTTTCATCCATGCATCACCCCATCTGTAAAAGCACTGCTCGCAATGAACTTTGTTTTACAAAGCGAGCGAAGCCAAAAAAAGATCCTAGGCCTCCCTGGTCAGCCGGATCCACTGCTCCATCTGATCCAGATACTCGGCCAACGCCGCGCGGCCTTTCGCGGTGAGCCTGTACTCGGTCCGAGGAACGCGCCCTTCGAAGAACTTCACGCACGAAATGTAGTCCGCTTCTTCGAGCTTACGCGCGTGCACGCTCAGGTTTCCGTCGGTCGTTTTGAGTACGCGCTTCAAATCGTTGAAGCTCAGCGAATCGTTTGTCGCGAGTGCGCTGACAATCCCCAAGCGGATGCGTTCGTGAATCAGGCGGTCTAGTTCTGGTAATTCGGGCGCACGCGGAGCATGTTCCCGCGCAGGTTCATGCGCTCGGCGCTCGGCGATTTTCGCCTGCTTGCGATGTAATGAAGCCGGCCTAGCCACCGTGCCTCCCTGCGATCAGGAATCCGAACACAATATGAAGTCCCCCAAATCCTGCTGCCAGAAACGCATTGCTCCAGCCTGTCGGACCGAGCACCGTCAACCCTCCCAGCAGCATGAAGCACATTCCCATCACGGGCAGGACCGGCACTGAGAACGCCCCGCCAGTCATGATGCCCGCCCCATACAGCAGGAGCCACAGCGCAGGTAGCGCGGCTTCGGCACCCGATCGGAATAATAAGAACGTCAGGAACCCTCCCGCCACCAGCGGAGGCGCCAACCCCAATACCGCCTTCCGCGCTGGGCCGGAGAACAGCGGCAATCCGCGTCGGTTCGCTTTCCAGGTGCACGAAAGCAGCCCGATGGCCGCCGCCAAAAGCCCTTCCGCAAGCCAAACTCTTAACCAGGCAAACGGACTGGCCTGTCGCGCAGCCAAAAACGCCGCCACAAGGGCCGTACACCCCGTCAATACTTGTCCCCATCCGGACACCGCTGTAAACGCAGCCGAGCGCTCCATGGTGTCCCGGATGTAGCGCAGGTCCTCGGCGAACTGCGGCGCGATGCCGTGTGTTGAGGAAGGCCGCGACGGACGGTGAAATCGCCGGATCCGGTGCGGCTGGGATTCAGACATGGAAAGAGCTTATCGACGCGAGACGCTAGTGTCAAGTACTTTTAATTGCAAAGTGCGGGCCGCTTTAACTCCCCTCAGGGATGCTTGTCATTCCGAGCGGAGCGAGGAGCCTGCTGTTCTTCGCTAAGGCAGCAGTCCAAATACTCCCACACCGGTTTCCGAACCGACGTATACCTTCCCGTTCGCGATCATGGGCGTGATGAATTTGTTGCCATTTCCAAAGTGATCGCGTTTGTTGGGTGCCTGGTTGGAGTTGTAGAGCATCTGCAGCGTGCTCGCATTGAACGCATACAGGACAGCGGGATTGAGATTCGCCGCCGCCCAGACAATCGCATTTTGCTCGCCATTCGTAGAGATACTTGGGGTTGCACCCGGGTAAGGGAAACCGACCGAAGTCTGCGCCACCGGCGCACTCAGCAACTTGGCATTTTTGAACTGGAACTCGAGAATCGGCCCGTTGACCGGCCCATAATAAAGATTGCTCCCGCCAGCCGCCGGCATCGACCAGATCCCACCCGGAAGCACGCCGGGGAGTTCTTGGTAAATTTTGTTGGTGCCGGGAGTGAACTTCCCCATGTTCGTGCGATCCACAACGTACAGATTGGAATCCTTACCAGCCCCTACCGCCAGCTGCCAGGTCTTGCCACTCGAATCCTTTTGGTTCGTCAGCAGAGTTCCGCCAGAGCCCAGATCATAGTCGCTTTGATTCTCACTGGCCTGGTTGAACATCTCGAAGTAGTCGGCGACCCGAAGGCCGCCCCTCGCTGTGAGCCGCAGAAAAGCGTTGCCGTAATCCCCCTCTGCCGGGAAACCCGATCCATTCAGCGTCGTGTCAAACACACCATTTGCATCGAGCAGAAAAATGTTTCCTTGGCTATCGGCCGCCATTCCCGCCCCCGCGCCCCAGATCGCGCCTTCGTTCCCATTGGGTGTCAGGTTCAGAATCGTGTTCTGCTGAAGTGTGGCGATGTTGTATCCCATGATCCATCCGGTATAAGGCCGGAAGTCGCAATGCGAAGACCACGCGAGAAATACCGTGTTTCCCAGCAGCAATAGTCCCGCCCGCTCTTTGTACTGCGATGGATCGAAAACCACGTACCCGTTTGCGCTGTTGTCTCCCGAGCCCGGATATTTTCCTGTAATGTCCGCCGGCCCGCCACCTAGTTCCGCTCCATTTGTCACATCAAGTGCATGCAGGCGCTGGTGGTAATTTCCGGAGCTATCCTTCGACATGGCGACAACATAAAGGATAGGGTTTCCCGTTTTCGGACGATACACTACCGGCGTTGACGTAATTCCGATCTCCGGCGACACCTGCGAGCAACCTCGATTGTCTGATGTCCTCTCCCCGCTCTTCAAAGTCGTCACGTGCCATAACGCCACACCGCTGTCGGCATCGTATCCGTAGACACTGTCATGCTCTGTCGCGACGATCACAATATTGTGCTTGGTGCCATTCACATTCACCGACGAGACGTATAACGGCTGTGCGTCCACAAGCCCATCGGCTGGCAGCACGAATAGCAAGCCGAACGTCGACGAGTTCACATTCGTGAGCGTGAGTTGGGTCTCTTTGGCGTCAAGCCCGGTCCGCGCAATGTTGTTGTGATAAGTCAAAACATCCTGACCTTCGGAAACTCCAGAGAACAGGCAAGAGACTATGATGAGAGCGAGGGAATACAGGCGAATTCTGATGCTCGTGGATACGAGTGACTCGGCTAACATGAAGGAGACCTCTCCTTGCGAAGCGCAGGATCTTTAAAATGGGGAGGAGATGAACTGGGGGAACTACTCGACCGTCGACCATTCTGCCACATTTCCAGCCACTCGGAAAGAGACAACTGGCGCAGCTCTCGGGCTACTCATATATGGCCGATTTTGGCAAATTGCTGATTTTTATAGGGTTAGTTCTGGTCGTCGGTGGTGTACTCCTGGTCGTTCTAGGCCGCACAAACCTTCCCCTCGGCCGTCTTCCCGGCGACATCCTTTATAGTGGCAAGCACACCACGTTTTACTTTCCCCTCGCAACATCCATCCTCTTAAGCGTCGTTCTCTCGCTCATCTTTTATGTAATCAGCCGATTCCGTCGCTAATCGGCTCGGCACTGAGCCTTATCCATCGTGGGAGAGCGACCCCTTAGGGCTGCGTCAATCCCACAGAGGGGAGTGGGCTTTAGCCCCCGTCGATCCACATTGACAACCCACGCCCTGCCCATTACATTCGACGAGTCGTTCAGCTCTCTGCCAATTCTTCGGAACGCGCGTCTTCGCCGCTCGGCGAAGACAGGGAAGCGGGTGCAAATCCCGCGCTGCCGCGCAACTGTAAGCGAGGACACTGCCCTCGGCCACTGGGAATAATCCCGGGAAGGCCGTGGGCGATCCGGATGAAAGCCATCCTCACTCGCGAAGCCAGGAGACCGGCGTGATCCGTCTACTCAACCCCTTTCGCGTGTAAAGGAGGATCGAATGCGCATCTTCTCCGTGGTTTTCCTGGCGTTGTTTTCATTTTCGGCGTTTGCAGCCGATATCACCGTCAAGGTCCTTGATCCACATTCCGCCGCTGTCATCGGTGCACAAGTACAACTTATTGCGGCCAATGACAGCCGCATCCTTGCGAGCCAAATTACTTCTGCAGAAGGTATAGCGACCTTGCATAACTCGTTCACAGGGCCTACGCAGATCAAAGTCCTGGCCCCCGGTTTCGCTGCCGAAACCACCAGCATCTCGAATAGTGAATTGACAGTGACTCTCCGTCTCGCAACAGCAGCCGAGACCGTAGTTGTGACCGGAACGCGCACTCTCGTAGCCGGTGAGGCGGCGGGCTCTGATGTCGATACGCTTACCGGACCGCAACTGGTCGCCATGCATCCGGTCGCGGCGGCCGATGCACTTCGTTTTCTTCCTGGCGCAGTCGTCAACGCCGCCGGCCAGCGCGGCGGACTCACCTCTCTCTTCGTGCGCGGCGGCGAGTCCCGCTACAACAAGGTCATCGTAGATGGCGTCACAATCAACGAACCCGGCGGCACCTTCGATTTCGGTACTCTTCCGATGGATCAGGCCGACCGCATGGAATTCGTTCGCGGTGCGCAGAGCACGCTCTATGGCTCCGACGCGATGACCAGTGTGATGCAAATGTGGACTCGCAGCGGCAGCACAGCGATTCCAGAACTTCGCTTCGGCGCTGATGGAGGCAATTTCAACACGGCCCACGGATATGCCTCTCTCGCCGGGACACATGGCCCATTCGACTACAACCTGTTCGGCAGCCAGTTCAATACAGAAGGGGCGTACGTCAACAATGCATACTCCGACTCGCTCCTGGGCGGAAACGTCGGGGCCACGCTCAACCCAACCACTTCGCTGCGTGTTCGTGTGCGCCATTCCAACAGCCATACGGGTGTGCCCGGAGAATGGAGTTTCAACGGAGACGTCCCACTTGTTCCCATCGGAACTCCTCCAACCCTCGCGCCCTTGCCGCCTGATCCTAACGACTGGTCGCAATTGAATAACCTGCTGGGCAGCGTCGAACTGGCGGTCGCCGCACCGAATGGATGGCAGCACCACTTCACAGGCTTCGACTATCTCTACCGCTACAACGAACTGAATGTGAACGGCGACCCAGACCGCGTGAGCCCACTCTTCGGACAATTTGATTTCCCCTCGCACGAAGTCGACCACATTAATCGTGCCGGCTTCGAGTATCAGGGCGACTACTCGGAGCGAAGCTGGGCTCACACAACCTTTGGATATCGCGTCGAAAACGAAAATGGGTTTGTGGGCAATGTCGATTACGGTGAGCAAACGCACGGCCAGCGCCTGAACAATGACGTCTATTTCCAGCAGCAGCTGAACTGGAAAGCTCTGAACGTAATTGCTGGCGGCCGCTTCGTCCACAACAGCGCCTTCGGCAACACCGGCGTGCCGCGAGTCGCCATTGCATGGCAGGCATTACGCGGAAATCACACATTCTCCGGAACGCGCCTGCGCTTCTCCTACGCCACAGGATTCAAAGAACCGCGGCTCGAAGAAACCTTCGCCGGGCCTCCCTACACCCAATCCAACCTAAGTTTGAAACCCGAACGCGTGCGCGCCTTCGAAGCCGGAATACAGCAGCTGTTTCTTGACGGAAAGTACGAGTTCAGTGCGACTTACTTCAACAATCTTTTTCGCGATCAGATCAACTATGTAACGGTCGATCCCGTTACTTTCGTAGGCCAGTATGTGAATGTAAACGAAGCATTCGCCCACGGCGCGGAAATCGCTCTGCGCGCAAAGCTTCGTTCTCGCCTTCTGCTCGATTCCGCTTATACCTACACCTCATCCCAATATCTCGACAATCCGGCTCCCATCGATCCCACATACAGTCCGGGCGAGCCGCTGCTGCGCCGTCCGAAGCACTCGGCGACAACGCTGCTGACATATCTGGGATCACGATGGGGAGCCAATCTCGGCGGCAGTTTCGTCGGGCGCCGATCCGACTCCGACTTCTTCGGCTTCGGCATCAACCACGCCGCAGGATACGTGCGCGTCGATCTCGGTGGTTGGTACGCGGTGACCTCGCGGGTCACAACTTACGTAAATGTCGAAAACGCTCTCGATCGCCACTACAACGAAGTCGTGGGTTATCCCGCATTGCCCATAAACTTTCGCGCAGGCATGCGGTTCCGAATCGGAGGGGAATAATAAGAAACCGCACGGCTGTGCACGATATTCGCGGATGAGATTCAATGAATTTGGTTTATCCGTGGGAATCCGTGCAGATCCGTGGCCGAACTTGAACCTAGCTGACCTTATGCGGCGCCCGCGGAATGGGCATCGTCGCGGCGAGCTTTGCGCCGAAATATTTCGTTCGCGCACTCAACAGCTTATCGATCTCTACCTGCTGTAGAGGCTGTTGCCGCCCGAGCAAGTGCGTGACCAGGGCGATCTGCGCAAAGTGCTCGACCGTTTCCATCTTCATATACGCGTGCTCAAGAGTGTCGCCGTACACGACCACTCCATGATTCGACATCAGGATGGCATCATAGTTCGGCACGTACGGCTCCAGAGTCTTCGCTAGTTCCGATGTTCCGGGGGTTCCATACCGCGCCAGCGGAATGCACCCCAGCCCCATGACCACTTCGCACACCAGAGGCTCAGTAAGTGCTATCCCCGCGGCAGCAAATCCAGTGGCAGTCGGCGGATGCGCATGCACTATGGCCTGCACGTCCGGCCGCATGCGATAGACCAGCAGGTGCATGCCGATTTCGCTGGTCACGTTCCGACGCCCGGAAACGCGATTCCCCTCGTCGTCTACGATGACAAGGTCCGCCGGCTTCATCGCACCTTTACTCAGGCATGTCGGCGTGACCAGGATTCGGCCATCATTTAGGCGAACCGAAAGATTCCCGTCCATGGCCGCCACGAACCCACGTTCGTGGACCATCTTCCCGTACCGGACGATCTCTTCCCTGTATTTGCGTTCCGTAGACATGAAAAACCTTCAGGGGATTTAAAAAAGCAGGCCGCACGCTGGCACCCGCATACTACCAGTACCATTGTGCCCGAAACAATCCAAAATTTGCCTAAAATTCGTCTATTAAAACGCGCGGAAAGGCCCGTCATTTCGGCCCGCATCCTTATAATCAGCGTGCGTGCTGGTCACCGATTTCCATTACGATCTTCCCGAAGAACTGATCGCCCAGCAACCTCTTCCAGATCGCGCCTCATCCCGGCTTCTTCACCTGTCGGCAGAGACCGGGCAATTTGAAGACCGCCAATTTCGCGACTTTCCCGGTCTTCTGCGCCCCAACGATCTCGTCGTCTTCAACAACACTCGTGTTTTCCCTGCGCGCCTTTATGGCCGCCGCAGCGGTGTCAAATCGCAACCGCTGAGTCCCCATAATCCCGCCTCGCACGACTTTCTGAAAGGACGCCTCGAAGTCTTGCTCACTCACCAACTCAGCAGAGTACCGAATGAATGGGAGTGCCTCGTTCGCCCAGGCCGCAAAATTGGCGTCGGCGAGCACCTCTTCTTCGGAGAACACGACGAACTCCAGGCAGAGGTGATTGCCAGAGGAGAATTCGGCGAGCGCCACATTCGCTTCGCTCCGGCGGACGATTTTTTCGCCCAGGTCGACCGCATCGGACACGTGCCTCTGCCCCCTTATATCGCGCGCGAAGATGCATCTATAGATCGCGATCGCTATCAAACCGTGTACGCCCGTGAGCGAGGATCAGTTGCCGCACCCACAGCCGGTCTGCACTTCACACCGGAGATTCTCGCGAGTCTCCACGACCGCGGTATTGAGACAACAAACGTCACGCTGCACGTGGGTCTGGGAACCTTCCAGCCAGTCCGGGTCGAGAGGGTCGAGGAGCACAAGCTGCACTCCGAGCCGTATTCCATTTCGGCCGAGGCCGCCGAAAAGATCCAGAAAGCCCGATTGCAGGACAGAAGAATCGTAGCGACCGGAACCACGACAGTTCGCACGTTGGAGTATGCCGCGCAGCAGGGAAAAGGAGAGATACTCCCGGGATCAGGCGAAGCCCAGTTATTTATTTATCCGGGATTCAAGTTCCAGTTAGTAAGCGCACTCCTGACCAATTTCCATCTCCCGCAATCGACGTTACTCATGCTCGTCTGCGCGCTAGCCGGGAAAGACAATGTCCTGAACGCTTATCGCCATGCCGTAGCCCAGCGCTACCGCTTCTATTCCTACGGCGACTGCATGTTCGTGGAGTAAAGCTTCCCGTTGTGGTCGCTGTCTTTCAAAATCCCAGGAAAGAGATCGCTCTCGAGGTCCATTCTGAAGCTAGCATCAGCAACCCGAACTTTACTCGTCGTCTTTTTGTTCCACCTGGCGCGTGTACCACTTGCCGTCAGTGGTTACCACCACCAGTCGGTAACAAATGGCGTGCTTGCGCCAGAACTGCCGTGGGAGCCATGCACGCAGCATGGTCGGCGAGACATACTCTGTTCTCGCTTCCTTATCGTTGTTTACGCTGTTTCCGAAATAGAAATGAACTTTGTCCGCTGCGGAAAAATTCTCGCCGCGAATGGTGACTTGCAGTTCTTCCGGACTGTGCTCATCCATGAGCCGAATGGGCAGCGGAGATACTCGAGTGATGACCGCGGTTTTTGGCTTCCAGCGCCGGAAGTCTGCTTCGTAAAGACGGCCCGACGGCAGAGGCTGCCCGCTGGGGCGAAGCTTTACATCAAAAGGCCTCGAAAGCTCGAGCCTCTCTTCATTTCCCTTCACCCACAGGCGCAGATTCTCGCCAGGCGGTTGCGCAACCGTATCTTCCCCCTCATCACTGACATGCACCCGTAGCTCAGTTCCTGAAATGTACTCCGTCTCCGGCCAGAGCTGCACTCTTTGAAAATCGTCGTTGTCAGGATTGTATCCAGCGAAAACGACAGAGTCTTTCGTGAAACCGCGACCCCGCAGGACCAGCCTCATCTGACCTTGTCGCAGATTATCGGGCAGACTCGACGGCGATACCGACTCGAGGACGGGACTCGTCCGGCTGGCTACATGAACACTGGCGCCATCCTCCGTATGGTCCGACGTCGTTATCTTGAGGATTCCCGCTTTTTGGAGGCAATCGGCATCAAGAGTAATTGTGGCGTGCGCCAGATTCAGCACGCGCGCATGCAGATGTTGCTGACTGCATCCACCACCCCGTGATGTGTCGATGCGAAACTTGGTGGTGGGGCCGAGATCCGTCCCCGTGACGTCAAAAGTAATCGGCCCACTGCCTTGCGACGCCCGCACCCAGGAACCCGCAACTGCGGATATAGGCCTGAATTGCTGACGTGCGCCAACGGTGGCTCCAGTAACAATGCCACCCGGATTGGAAGTCATCACTGTATTGATGTCGCAGGAGAGGGTTTCCCCGTTTGGATCCCATATCTCAAGGAACAGGTTATCCTCCGGTTGCTCGTAGTCATTCAGAGCGCTATGGTCCCATTCCCAGTCGAAGCCTCCACTGGCCTGGATCGCGACTGCTTTCCGGTCCAGCCGCAGAGGACGATCCCAAACCTCGAGCCACGCCTCGCGCACCCGTTCTGGGTGCGGCAGCAAGTAAACGAAACGCTTGCCATAGTCACTTACGTAGAGTTGAGGTTGCGCGGCGGCTTGGTCCCGTGTCTCTTGTCCGAAGCAGACCGCACATACTGCTAAGGAAACCGCAATGGCAAAGCCCCGCATGCAGGTAGGCTACTGACATCTCGGTGTGTCGTCGACATTACCGCCGTGTGTGACTTCGGCTACGACGGGACGTTGGCAACAATCGATGGTTAGGCGGAAGATTTGCGTTACTTTCGAACCAGTTACGTGTCATGGTCCCAGCCGCTGCAAAAAGCAAAACGGGCACCCACACGGATGCCCGTCTCAAACATTATGCCAAACTCCGACGAAACTCTATGCGCGCGCGCCAACAGCTGCCGGCTCGTTCGACGAAATAGCTTTCTCTTCGCCGTTCGCCTTCTGCTGCGTTTGCGGCTGGCCGCCCTTGCGGATATCGATGCCGCCCTTGAAGAAGGCGCCGTCTTCGATGGAGATACGCGCCGCGACAACATCGCCGGTCAGCGAACCATCGCTGCGGATATCGACGCGATCACTCGCAGTCAGATTGCCGCGTACCTTGCCGAGCACGACGATCTCGCGCGCATTAATGTTGGCAGCGACCACTCCGTTGCGGCCCACCGTCACCCGATTGCCGGAAAGATTGATTGAACCTTCCACGCGGCCATCGATGTACAGTGATTCGGAACCGGTCACCTCGCCCTTAATTACGAGCGACTTGCCGATGGTCGCCTGGTCCGCAGTAGTCGTGGTGACCGGTCGCGGAGCCGCGGGCGGCTCGCTGGCCATCACTGGTGCACTGGGGGTAGACGTAGTTGGGCGCTCCGGCTCAGCTGGCCGGCCGGGGGTCTGAGGCTGATTTGTCGGCTTCCACATGGGGTAACAGGGTCCTTTCCTTTGTTGGGATTAGGAGTTTTTTGGCCGCATTTTGGTGACCATTCGCGATTGTACTCCTCAGTCTCATTTTGAGCCCTGTGGAAATCCCTTATTTTCAACGAAAGTAACCGGTTCGACACGCCTTAAAGGCTGCATACCCTTGGGGTTCGCGCCTTCCAGAACCGGGTATGTTTCTATCCGAAGGATGTAAGCTTTCCCGGAAATTTTTGCCGACTGTATCCTTTCACAGACCTCAGGCGTTATTCTTGCGGGAGAAGAATTATCGAAACCGAAATCTTGGATTGGCAGTCTAAAAGTGAGGCAGTCTCCCGGTCCCTGAAAGTCCAAACATTATCCGCACCGTAGGAGCCGTTCATGTCCGAACCAGCCGTTGTCACTCGCTCAATTTCCGTAGCCCGACCCGAGCCCACAGAATACGCGCCTTACTATGATCGCTACATCTCACTCATCCCTGGTAACGATATTCTGGGTACGCTCGACGCACAACGCCGCCAGATGCTGATCCTGCTCTGTGGACGCGACGAGGCCGAGGGCGACATCCGCTACGCTCCCGGCAAATGGTCGGCAAAAGAAGTCATCGGACACGTCTGCGATGCGGAGCGCATCTTCGCTTATCGAGTGCTGCGGATCTCTCGTGGCGATCGCACCCCAATCGAAGGATTCGAACAGGACGATTACGTCCGCAACGCGCCATTCGCGAAAATCGCATTCGCGGAGGTGATAGAAGACTACATCGCAGTTCGCCGGGCGACACTGACCCTGCTACGCAACCTCGACGAAGCAGCGTGGTCACGCCGCGGCATCGCGAACAAGAACGACGTAAGCGTCCGAGCTATCGCCTACTTGACAGCCGGTCACGAACTGCACCACCGCCGCATCCTCGAAGAAAAATATTTCGCCCAAAACTAACAGGGATGCATGAAAGTTGACGGTGATGGGCGAGATTTCGACTTGCCTTGGCGCGAAATCCGATACTCAAATCCAGCCAGTCGCGAAGCGGCGATAGATCACAGCCCACGGCGCAAGCCA
>Ga0335082_10001260_pt1 | contig 27000 bp, 27 predicted proteins | sample Lox_Sample_41_FD_206718 | JGI IMG/M metagenome (GOLD analysis project Ga0335082, IMG submission 206718) | Soil microbial communities from Loxahatchee National Wildlife Refuge, Florida, United States - Lox_Sample_4.1 | ecosystem: Environmental > Terrestrial > Soil > Wetlands | place: USA... | reverse complement strand
ATTTGCATAGGTCCCGCGTCCGCCGCGCCAGCGGCTTCCTTCTGACGGCTTTTTCGAACGCGACGCCTCACACCTTCTCTTAGCCTTAAGCATCATTCCGGCGTCGCGTCCGAAAAAGCACTAGCGTCATCCAGCCATCGAAATATCAAGTCGGCTGTCCCGTTTTCCGGCTGCGGACAACCTGCATGGTATGTTTAGGCGATGCGCGCGGAAATCGAAAGAGCTGTCAACCTGTTGAGGGAAGGAGACGCAGCCAGCGTCGAACAAGCGCTGCAGTTGCTGCAGAATACTGTTTTCTCGTTCAGCATGCGAGTGTGTGGGCAAAGAGAGGATGCGGAAGACACGATGCAGGAAGTTCTGATGAAGTCAGTTCCGTACTTGCCCAAATTCGACAGTCCTAAGGCGCTTGTGGTTTGGTTGTACAAGGTGGCGAAGAATCGCTGCCTGATGAATCGTCGCAAGAGCAAATTCGCCCCAGAGCATGAGCTATCGCTGGAAGAGCTGATGCCGGATGGCAAAGAACTGGAAGAACTTTCTGCCGACGGCAGAATCAACCCCGAATCCTTCGCAATCCGCGGTGAGCAAGCCTCACGGCTGCGCGACGCCGTTCAGAAGTTGCCGCCGCAATATCGCATCGTCCTAGTGCTTCGCGACATGGAGGGACTCACGGACGATGAGGTTGCCGAGATCACGGGTGTTCGCGCTGTAACCGTACGCGTACGGCTGCACAGAGCCCGATTGTTCGTCAGAAGAGAATTGATGCGGAGCTCGATGACACACAGCGGCAAGCCTCTTCACACGCAGAGACGCAGAAGTAAGCAAGTCCGACCCGCACGTTGCAAGGCAATGTTCGCAGAACTCTCAGATTATCTAGACGAGCGTTTGGATGATTCTTTCTGCGAAGAGCTGGAACGGCACTTCGAGGACTGCGCTCCATGTAGAGTTTTCCTGGCCAGTCTTGCCGCTACGATTGAACAGTGTAAGACGTCACCGGCAGATAGTCCCGACCGCAACAAAGCCCTCGACCTCTGCCGGCAGTTGGTCAGCCACTATCAACGAACGATGGCGCGCAGTTCAAACGGGCGCTCTATGTCCGCACCGCGCGAATGAGACGCGCTTCTCCCCTCGTTTGTCCTGATCGACGACGACTCTTTATGAGCGCCGTCCTTTCGACCATTTGGGGATGCCCTGCGCATTGCGCAAAACGAGTGTTTTGCCTGCCTTTTTGATCTCTCGTGCGATCAGAGCCTCCTGATCCTGCGTCTTGATCTTGGAGCCAGTGACCTCAACAACATCACCCGTAGCAAAAGAAAACTGTTGGCTCGCGATGTAATCCGTGGGCCCAACATGCACCTCGATTGTGCCGGTGTTTGTTTTCAAGAAAAGGTGGGTCCCATGCCAACCGCGCTGGCCACTCTCTTGAGTGACCCGATCGACCGTGCCCGACATGGTCACCTCGGTCTTGGGATCATAGTTGCTCATGTGCTTGCCGGGCCCGGGCCCCATCTGTGCGTGCGTGACGATACCGAATGTGCCCAATAATAAAGAGAGAATGAGAATTCGATACTTCATTGCTTTCCTCCGATAACGAAGTCACTTCCTATGTGAATAAACACAATCGCCGCCATTTCGTTACAGCAATTGGGAGCCGATCTGCAGAAATTGGACTGATCTGCTCTGAGTCCCAAAAAAATCTTTGTAACAAAAATTGTTTGCTTGCATTTATTCGTGTTCCTTTCCGGTTGGACTTCATAGGAGGTACCCATGATTGCAGCGCAAGTCGAGCTTACACAGGCACTTAAGCAACAACGCCAGTTTGTGGGCCGCACAGGAAGTGGCCACAATCTGATCCTGGATGACGCGGCGGGTGGAACCGGTGCCAAACCCATCGAGATGGTAGCGGTCGGCTTAGCCGGATGCACCGCATTCGACGTGATCACGATACTTCGTCAGAAGTACCACCAGAAGGTCACCGGATACCAGGTGCGCGTCGAGGCGGATCAGGCCGAACGTCCGCCACAAGTCTTCACCAGTGTTCGAATCCATCACATCGTTACGGGTATCGGTATCGACGAAGCAGCTCTCGTTGAAGCGGTTCGGTTGTCGGAAGAGAAGTACTGCTCAGTGGGCGCGATGGTTCAAAAGTCGGCCACATTTCATACGAGCCACGAAATCATCGAGGACGCTACATGTTGGCTTAATGGGGCTGAGTTGGCAGGAGTCGAGCGTTGAGCTTCACTCGTCATCTCGCGCTCGCCCTTGCCGTCAGCGCGCTGCTACTTGCAACAGCCGCGGCGCAGCGTTCCGCTCCGCTTACCCTGCGCGACGCGGCAAGTATCGCTCTAGAAAAGAATCCCCTTCGCAAGGCGGCTCTTGCGGATACGAAGGCGGCGTCGGCTGGAGTACGCGAAGCCCAATCGTTTCTTCTACCGCACGTCACGTTATCGGAACAAGCTACGCTCGGAAATGATCAGGTCTATGTATTTGGCAGCCGTTTGCGCCAGCAAAGATTTACGCAGGCAGACTTCGCTCTTAGCCAACTGAACACTCCTTCGCCGATCGGCAATTTCACAACTCGTTTCGGTGGAACATGGACCCTCTTCGATTCATTTGCTTCCTGGCGCGGAGTCAATCGCGCCAAAGAGATGAATATAGCTGCCAGTCGTCAACTCGAACGCACGGAACAGGAAATCCTCTTTCGTGTTGTGCAGTCCTACTACGGAGTTCTGCTAGCTAAGAAACAGTTGGATGTAGCCGAGCAATCCGAAAAGACGGCGAAGTCAATTATGGATCGGAGCCAAGTTCGCTACGACGCTGGACTGGCGGTCGAGTCCGACCTGCTCAGCGCCAAAGTTCGTCTGGCCGGCCGCGAGCAAGATCTCATTCGCGCAAGAAACAATTTGGAACTGGCCCGAGCGCAGCTCAACACAGCCATGGGCGTGGCCCTGGGAAGGCCGTACGAACCCGCAGACGCCCTCGGGGAGCGGAGTCTTACTGCGAACTCGATTACGGAGTTGGAACAAAAGGCCCTCACGAATCGTCCCGACCTCAAGAGGATCGAAGCACAGCAATCCGCGCAGGAGCTGAGCGTCGCGATCACCAAGTCGTCGTTCGGTCCACGCCTGAACGCTTTTGCCGGATGGGAAATGGACAATCCAACTTTCCTTTCCGGAGGCGGGGGCAATAACTGGATGGGAGGAATCGAGCTACAGATTGATCTCTTTCAAGGTGGAGCAAAACGAGCTGCCTTGTCGCGCGAACGTGCCAATGCAGAAAAGATCGCGGCATTAAAGCAGGCGGCGAACGATGCGGTGCGGCTGGAGGTCCGTCAGGCTTATTACGATCAGGACGCGAACCGGCAGCAGGTGGAGGTCGCGCGGACCGCCATTACTCAGGCGCAGGAAAGTCTGCGCATTGATCAGGATCGCTACGAAAGTGGCCTGCTCACCATCACCGATCTTCTCGGAGCGGAGGAAGCCGCGCGAGAAACGCAGTCCAATTATTGGCGGGCGATCTATCAGTTTCACATCAGCTACGCCAACCTGGAGTTGGCCTGCGGGACCTTAAATCTACAGTCTCCGGTGGTTATGCCATGAATCTCACTCACCCTAGCAGCCCGAAGATCTCAAAACTGGTCGTGGTCAGTGTAACTTTCGTTTCCCTTATTCTGATTTTGATGTTCGTCGCTTGTTCCAGTGAGCGACGAAGCGTCAGCGCGGCACCTGAGACTGTGAGCGACGTCTCGGTCGTCTCAGCTCAGACCACGAACATTCCAGACATAGTCGAATCGGTAGGGACACTCCGGGCAGCCGAGACAACCCAGCTGGCTGCTCAGATGATGGGAAATATTGTCCAGGTAAGAGTGCATGAAGGCGATCACGTTCAACGCGGGCAAGTGCTATCTGTAATCGATGATGCACAGCCACAGGCTGCGCTCGATCGCTCCACCGCTGCCGACCTCGCTGCTGAGCAGGAGATTTCGGCGTCTGAATCCGACTTCACACTCGCCGCGGCGACCTTCAAACGCTATCAGACGCTGTATGACAGAAAGTCCGTAAGTCCGCAGGAGTTCGACGAGATCAAAGCCCGCTATCAAGCCGCGCAAGCACGGCGCGAGATGGCTCGTGCGGGACGGGCTCAGGCCAAGGCCGCACTCCAGCAAGCTCGTACGGCTTTGAGTTACACGCATATCCTGGCTCCATTCGATGGTCTCGTTACGGAAAAGAAGGCTGACGTGGGAACGCTCGCTACTCCTGGCATGCCGATCTTCACCGTCGAGGACCTACGGCGCTATCGGTTAGAGGCAACTGTGAACGAGACCGACCTGCACTATGTGCGACAGGGAGAACCAGTTTCGGTCTTGATCGACGCATTAGGCGACCGAGAACTCAAAGGCAAAGTGACCGAGATCGTTCCTGCTGCAGATCCCGGAAGTCGAAGTTTCCTCGTGAAAGTGGAACTGCCTTCTGATCCGGCGCTGCGATCTGGTCTCTTCGGGCGAGCGCAATTCAGGCGGGGAGAACGGACGGGTTTGCTTATCCCGCGTACGGCAGTTGTCGAGCGGGGTCAACTGCAAGGCATTTACGTGCTGGATCAAAATCGGATCGCTGGATTGCGGTACATCACTCTTGGCAGACCGGCGGCACAGCAGGTGGAAGTACTCGCGGGCCTGCAAGCCGGCGAGACGCTGATCAGTGATCCGGGCAGCCGCGAACTCAGTGGCAAGAAGATCGAATCGCGTTAGGAGCGAGGAATGAGTGCTGACAACCAGAAATCGAACTTGGCAAACGGCGCCCACTCCGCTCTTCGCACTGCCGGACGAGTTGCCCACGGTTTCATTGACTCGAAACTCACGCCTCTCGTGATTGTGGCCGCCCTACTCCTCGGAGCTTTCGCCATCCTGCAGACACCCCGCGAAGAGGAGCCACAGATCGTCGTTCCCATGCTGGACGTCTTTGTGCAGATGCCGGGTGCCTCGTCGCAAGAGGTTGCACAACGCGTCAGCCTTCCAATGGAGAAGTTGCTGCGCGAAGTTCCTGGAGTCGAATACATCTATTCGATCAGTCATCCGGGCGTGAGCATGGTGATCGTGCGCTTCTATGTGGGAACAAAAGAAGAAGACGCCATCATTCAGACCTACAACAAGCTCTACTCTAATTTTGATCGCATTCCGCCCGGAGTCTCACAACCGCTGATCAAGGTACGTTCCATCGATAACGTTCCCATCATGGCGCTCACGCTTTGGGGGCAGAATTATGACTCTTATCGATTACGCCGTGTCGCCGGTGAGTTGGAAGACTCTCTAAGGAAGCTGAACGACGTTTCTGAAACCACCATCATTGGCGGCCAGCCTCGCCAAGTGCGGGTCGTTCTGGATACACAGCGTCTTGCAGCCTATGGGCTCACACCAGCAGCCGTGGTTTCACAATTGCACGGTGCGAACACGCGGGGACAGGCCGGCAGCTTTGCACGCGACAATCGCGAGTTTCAGGTAGAGGCGGGGCTCTTCTTTACCCATGCCGAGGATCTGAAGCAAGTCGTTGTCGGAGTTCATGCAGGACGGCCCGTCTACTTGCGTGATGTAGTGGAGAAGATCGAAGACGGTCCTGCCGAGCCTGACCACTATGTTCTTTTCGCCAGTGCCAAGGGAACCAGCGGTCAGACGGTGAACCCCGAGTATCCTGCGGTGACCATCACGTTGGCGAAGCGCAAAGGTACGAATGCCAGCGTTATTGCCGAGAACGCGTTGCAGAAAATCGCCGCGCTCCGCGGCTATATGCTGCCGCAAGACCTGAATGTCACGGTGACACGGAATTATGGCGAGACCGCAAAGGACAAGTCCGACGAACTCCTCAAGCATCTCTTAATCGCGACGCTCTCGGTGACGCTTCTGATAGCGCTTGCACTAGGGTGGCGAGAATCAGGTGTGGTGTTGCTGGCTGTGCCGGTCACGTTGGCCCTCACACTGGCGATCTTCTATCTCTTCGGATACACGCTGAACCGGGTGACTCTGTTTGCACTGATATTTTCCATCGGCATCCTTGTCGACGACGCAATCGTAGTCGTCGAAAATATCGTTCGGCATTTCCGCCTGCCCAGTAGTCGAGGACGGTCGCTGGTCGATGTCGCTGTCGAGGCGGTCGACGAAGTTGGCAATCCCACGATTCTTGCCACCTTCGCAGTAATCGGTGCGATTCTTCCGATGGCCTTCGTGCGAGGCCTGATGGGGCCATATATGCGTCCGATCCCCGTCGGTGCCTCGGCAGCGATGGTGTTCTCTCTGATTGTCGCGTTTGTGGTCTCGCCTTGGGCCGCACTGCGGCTCTTGCGCCATTACGCTCTCGACGGTGGGGGCGAGCACCACGAAGCAGAAGGCTGGACGACGCGCCTCTACCGCAACCTGATGAATCCGCTGATCCTCGATGCGAAGCGGCGCTGGATGTTTCTCGGCGCAGTGGTCTTTCTCCTGCTTGCCGCCGTGGCGTTCGTCCCTGTGAAATGGGTTCGGGTGAAAATGCTGCCGTTCGACAACAAGAGTGAGTTCCAGGTAATTGTTGATATGCCCGACGGAACGCCCTTGGAGCAAACCACGCGGGTAGCACAAACGTTGGGACAGTATCTCGCGCAGCAACCTGAAGTGACGAATTACCAGATTTACTCCGGCACCTCAGGCCCGTACAACTTCAACGGTCTGGTGAGACATTATTTCCTACGCAGTCAGCTGAACCAAGCCGACATACAGGTGAATCTGCTCTCGCGTCACGATCGCAAAGCCCAAAGCCACGAAATTGCACGTCGACTCCGTCCCGAACTGGTCAGGCTTGCCCAGCCGTTTGGTGCCCGCATCAAGGTGGCCGAAGTTCCGCCAGGGCCTCCTGTACTGGAAACGCTGGTCGCAGAAGTCTATGGGCCGGACTATAAAACGCAGATCCAGCTTGCCTCCCAGATCAAACAGGTCTTTCAGCAAACAGCGGGAGTTGTGGACGTTGACTGGTATGTAGAAGACCCGCAAACCAAGTACGACCTCAAGGTCGATCTCGACAAGGCAGCCCTGCATGGTATCTCAGCAAGTGAAGTCACGCGCACTTTACAGATCGGACTGGCCGGCGCTGATGCAGGTCTGCTGCACAATCCGCAGTCCCGCGAAGACATTCCCATTCATGTGCAGTTGTCCCGTTCCGATAGATCTGGAATCCAGGATTTGGCCAATCTAAAGCTACCCACTCCCACTGGTGGGCAGATAGCATTGCAAGAGATAACCACCCTGAATCAGACAACCATTGATACCACCGTATACCGGAAGAATCTGGACCCTGTCGTTTACGTCACCGGAGATGTCGCCGGGGAAGAGGAAAGCCCGGTCTATGCCATCGGAAAGATGAGTGATGCCCTCGCTAAAATCAAACTCCCGGACGGCTACACAGTCAAACAATACAAAGGCACGACAATGCCGGAACGCACGGACCGCTACTCGATGAAGTGGGATGGCGAGTGGCACATTACGGTCGAGGTGTTCCGCGATCTTGGTCTGGCCTTCGCCGCCGTGCTCGTTCTCATCTATGTGCTGGTTGTCGGATGGTTCCGCTCGTTCGTTACCCCTTTGGTGATCATGGCTCCGATCCCATTGACCCTAGTCGGCATTCTTCCGGCTCACGCCATGATGGGCGCATTTTTCACCGCTACTTCGATGATCGGGTTTATAGCGGGTGCCGGAATCATTGTGCGCAATTCCATCATTCTCGTTGACTTCATCGAATTACGCCGCTCTCAAGGGATGTCGCTGGAAGAAGCGGTCGTAGATGCCGGTGCCGTGCGATTCCGCCCCATGCTTTTGACGGCTGCGGCGGTCGTGGTGGGTGCCAGCGTCATCCTGTTCGATCCGATTTTTCAAGGATTGGCGCTCTCGCTCATGGCAGGCGAGGTTGCATCCACAGTGCTCTCTCGCATGGCCGTGCCGGTTCTTTATTATATCTCGCAAAAACGAAAACAAACACCGCCGCTGCACCCTCACTCGCCGGAGAACATTGCCGAGTGTGAACTGCCGCAGTGCGAAGTAGCGCAATGAATCCTATTAAGGAGAACAACAATGACGATTGAACGGACACTCCGCCTGATCGCTGGACTCTTTGTCCTTGTCTCGTTGGCGCTTGGGCATTGGGTGAATCAGTACTGGTATCTCTTCACCGCCTTCGTGGGTCTTAACCTGTTCCAGTCGGGCTTCACCAATTGGTGCCCAATGATGGCGTTCCTGCGTAAACTGGGACTTGGCAACCAGGAGAAGCTAAAACATGCCTGAATGGGTTTGGCTGGTGGCAGTTCTGGTCGGATACGTGATCTTGACCCAGTGGCTTCTGCCGAAGTTTGGAGTTCCAACTTGAAGGACCGCTGGTTGCGCCGAGTCTCGGCGTGAAGATGCAGAAGCGACCCCTAAGAAAGCCCGAGTTCAACGCGACGATTGAGCAGGTGGTCCAGCGAGCAATTCGGCAGCTATGAGAACTATCGTGCAAGTGGAGTATCGACCTGGTCTGCTGGCGGTTCGGGAAGAAATTCTGCAGTTCCTGGGAAATCCGGTTATCTCGGTCTTCGGGTCGCAGGCCGCGAGAGAGCTAGATCTGTCGGACAAAGATGTCGGGCTTGTTTCGATTGGTCATGGTGCGGCTTGGGAAGAGCGATCTCAGTTGATTTCTCATTTTAAACGGACGCTGCCTGACATTCCCGTCATTGCAACCTTACGCCAATCCGACAAGCCTTTCGAGAATGCTGATTTCAACTGCCCTGCCGACAATCCACCAGAATGGGTGCGCTCGATCAGGCAAGCACTGGCAGGGCTGAACTGAACACCTTAGCTGGAGATGACATTACAGGAATTGCGTACAGGGAAGGTGTCACCCCTACTTCGCGAATGGTCGGCAATTCCGGAAACTGGAAAAAGGACCAGGTGATCACCGGATTTGCTAAACAAATCTCGGCACCCGAATACATCAATTGTTAGTTGCCGAGTGATCGTATTGGGTGCCGAGTCCTTCGTCATTAACGACGCGTCACGCTGTCGCTCCAAGGAGCATAGCCTCTACCCTCGCGGCGGCCTCGTCCTGCATGTGCGGAAACACATGAGCATAGGTGTCCAAGGTGAAAGCTGCACTCGCATGGCCGAACTGCTCTGAGACAACTTTTGGCGACACTCCGGCTGCCAACGCGATTGTGGCGGCTGAGTGGCGCAGGTCATAGAGCCTGATTCGCGGCAAACCGGCAACGTCGAGTATCGATCTGAAATGCTTCGCGAGATAATCGGCATTGATCGGCTGCCCCAAAAGTGTTCTGAAGACCAAGTCATGGGCCTCTGGACACACATCGCTTGCGCACGCTTTTGTCTGCAGATCACGAAGTAGCGCGACAATCCAACGTTGCAATTTGATCGGTCGACGACTTCGCGAACGCTTCGTATCGCAGAAGCACCATCTCCCATCAACCATCCGAACGCTCCGCACTACACTGAGCGTTTGTCGTGTCCAGTCGATGTCTTGCCACTTCAGACCGAGATACTCACTAGGTCGCATTCCAGTTGTGAGCGCTACCGCAAGCACTAGACCATGCGGAGTGGCCAGAGCAGCCTTAAGAAATGTCTGCGCTTGCTCCACGGTGAACGAACGCATTTCACCTCTCAGTTGCTGCGGTATCTTGACGGCATCGGCAGGATTCTCAAGCAGCAGGCGCCACTGCCATGCCTGCCGCAACGCAGACTTTAGTACGACGTGTGTGTAACGAACGGTTCGACTCTCCCTCACTCTGGGTCTCACTGCTGTCTGGATCCATCGATCAAGATACTCATTGAGTGTGGTCTTTGCTCCTTCCAAATCACGGCCCAGGTCGCGTTCGCGCAACTTCCTAGTAAGGTAGGCTTGCGCTTCCCGCATGGGACCGTGGATCGTTCGGTTGTGGTAGTTGCGTCTCTTGGTTTCGTGATCTCGGCCTAGATAGACCCGAATGAGCCATCTGCGGTCGCCTCGTGCAATGATTTGGCCAACTTTACGAGCCATAGAGTTTCCTTCTTGACTCGCAACAGAGGCACACAACTAGCGCACTCTGGCGGCATCAAAACACGGGTATTCAAATTGATCGAATAAAGACTGGATGATCGAAGGCTGATCGGCCGTCAACCGTCCTAAACAGGGCCAGGTGCCGGAATTTGGCGGGAGCGACGGGACTCGGACCCGCGGCCTCCCGCGTGACAGGCAGGCGTTCTAACCAGCTGAACTACGCGATTACCGTGTATTCCTTTGGCTGCCTGTCCGTTCATCAAACTTCCTAAGAATGCGTAACTACGAGAAAACACGCGGCACGGATGGCTCCCTGAAGCGTTAAAAGAGTACTCAGAAACGATTGGTGGACCATAGTTGGACCATGACCTTGCTCTCCCCTACTCTGCCCAGTGGTTGATTGAGCCGTCATCAACGGTGAGTTGTTCGGACCGGGATCTTTGTGATCGGCAGGAATCTCGGTTACCGAACGGTCTGCAGTGGGCAATTTTATGGCCGGGCTACACTGGAAGAGGCAGCGTGGCGCCGAGTTGCTGCCCCAAAATGATCTCTTTCTCAAGCATCAATAAGCAGTATGGCAAGCAGTTGCTCTTCGTGGACGCCTCGTTTCAGTTGAATCCCGGCGAAAAAGTCGGACTGGTCGGTCCCAATGGGGCGGGAAAGACAACGCTCTTCCGTATGGTGGTCGGCGAGGAGACACCCGACGAGGGCGCGGTCTCTGTCCCCAAGAAGTTGACGATCGGCTACTTTCGCCAGGACGTGGAGGAAATGCAGGGCCGTTCGGTCCTGGATGAAGCGATCGCAGGTAGCGGACGCGTCGGCGATCTACACCACGAACTGGAAGCCTTGCAGCGGGAAATGTCCGACCCTGCCAAGGCTGATGATATGGACCGCATTCTTGATCGCTTCGGTCATGTGCAGGAGGAATACGAGCATTTAGGTGGTTACGCGCTCGAATCGCAAGCCCGGGAAGTGCTCCACGGTCTGGGATTCAAAGACGATCAGATTGACGGCGATGTGGGCGCTCTATCGGGCGGATGGAAGATGCGGGTTGCGCTGGCGCGCGTCCTGCTCGGAATGCCGGACGTATTGCTGATGGACGAACCGACGAACCACCTCGACATTGAATCCATCATCTGGCTTGAACAGTTCCTTAAGTCATTTCCTGGCGCGTTGCTGATGACTTCTCACGACCGCGAGTTCATGAACCGCCTCGTCTCAAAGATTGCAGAGATTGATGGCGGCGAAATCATCACCTACTCGGGCAACTATGACTTCTACGAGCGCGAGCGGGCGATCCGAGAGAGCAATCAGCAGGCAGCATTTGCCCGGCAGCAGTCCATGCTTGCCAAAGAACAACGCTTCATTGATCGTTTCCGGACGCACGCGGCTAAAGCAGCCCAGGTGCAGAGCCGAATCAAGGCTTTGGATAAGATCGAGAAGATCGAACTGCCGAAGAAACGCCAAGTCGTGAAGTTTGAGTTTCGTCTACCCCCGCGATCTGGCGAACAGGTGGCGGTCCTTGAGAATCTGCATAAGAGTTACGGCCCGCGTGTGATTTATGAAGGGTTCAATCTCACCATCCGCCGCGGAGAACGCTGGGCCGTCATGGGGAGAAACGGCGCGGGCAAGACTACGCTGCTCAAGATGATTTCCGGCGCCAGTGCTCCGGATGCCGGCAGCGTTCGGCTCGGCGCCAGCCTCTATATGGGCTACTTCGCGCAACAATCGCTTGACGTGCTCAATCCCGATCTCACGGTCATCGAACAGTTGCAACAGGATTTTCCCCACGACAGTCTCGGGGCGCTGAAGACCTTGGCGGGAGCATTTCAGTTCTCCGGCGAAGACGTGGACAAGAAAATCCGCTCACTCTCCGGCGGAGAAAAGTCGCGGCTGGCAATAGCTCGCATGCTCTACAACCCGCCGAACTTCCTGGTGCTCGACGAGCCTACGAATCACCTGGATCTCGCGACCAAGGAGATGCTGGTGGACGCCCTCAAGGATTTTGAAGGCACCATGATCTTTGTATCGCATGACCGCATGTTCCTTCGCGGTCTCGGCTCACGTGTGTTGGAGCTTGGCGGTGAAAGCGGGACGGATCGTCATCCCACCGTTTATCCCGGGTCATACGTTGAGTACGTGCAGAAGCTTGGACACGAAGCGCCTGGGATCTATTCGTAGGCCTTGTGCTGTCCTGTTTGTCCGAGTGTTCCTGCAAGAACACAATGTCATGACGCATTTGGGGTGACGCTTATGTCATGACACTTAAGTTGAAGGAAATACTAGCCTTGAGGGCGGCGCGGAGGGAATCAATGAAGAACGAGATTGTTGGGAGGCTTAACGAACTCGTCGCCATCCACTCCGGAACGGTCGGCAGGGACAGAGGGATTTGGTGAAAGTCGCGACCTTCAACATCAACAACATTAACAAGCGGCTCGACAACCTCCTCGGGTGGTTGTCCGAAGCTGAACCGGACGTGGTGAGCCTGCAGGAACTCAAGGCAGAGCAGCAAGCCTTTCCCATAAATGCCATTCGATCTCTCGGGTACGAAGCGGTCTGGCAAGGAGAGCGTTCGTGGAATGGCGTGGCCATTCTCGCGAGGAATCAGACTCCCGTGCTCACATGCACGAGCCTGCCCGGAAACCCTGAAGATCATCAGGCTCGATACATTGAAGCAGCGGTTCAGGGAGTCCTGATCACTTCCATCTACCTACCCAATGGGAATCCGCAGCCGGGACCGAAATTCACTTACAAACTGGCTTGGTTTGAGCGCCTCATTGCCCACGCCGCCGAACTCATGGCGAGCGGCGCACCCGTGGTGCTGGCTGGTGACTACAACGTCGTGCCAACTCCGCAAGACATTTATCCGACTCGATCGCTCGATAACAACGCGTTAATCCAGCCCGAGAGCCGACAAGCCTTTGCGCGTTTGCTGGCTCAAGGCTGGACTGACGCCATGCGGAAGCAACATCCGGACGGGCCGCTCTGGACATTCTGGGATTACAAATTTGAACGGTGGCAGAAGGACAAAGGCATGCGACTCGATCACTTTCTGCTCTCACCGAATTTGTCGGGCCGGGTCGTGGACAGCGGTGTCGACCGATGGGCGCGTGGGCAGGAAAACTCTAGCGACCATGCACCAACATGGATCGTGCTCGATCTCTAGACGGCTCTCAAGCTTCGTGCCCGCAAGGCAACTTATTTCTGATCCGACTATTCTCACGCGTGTAATCCGACACCGGGTAACGAAAAATATTGAGCAATCAAGGGTGTGGTGATCGTTGCAATGTCTTTCGGCATGATTGAATCGTCCGAACTGGACTCCGACGCACATCTAGAACTCAAGAACATCCCCAGTTGTTGCATCGCTCGCGTTCGGAACCCGGCAACTTCTCTTCGTGCGCATCCTAGGAGAATTGAACAGTCGTTGTCAGAATATCGTTCAAGAACGGACATGACGAAAATGAATCGTTCGAGAGGAGCGAGCTCAAGAATCGCACGGACCTCCGCATGTAGAAGCATGGGAATCTTGTCCATACCTCGCACGAAATCGGCACTCCGACTGACGGTCTGGCCGAAATCCATCGGTGCGATTAACCGGATAGCGCTTTGAATGATGGTACGTCGCGCCCAAGATCGCGCCCACTCCTTAAACACATAGTTTCCGTTGGTAGATTGCTCGATTCCCTCAACGAAACATTCCTCTGCCTTCTCGGGTGTCCCGGTCAGAAGCAAGGAAAGCAAATAGAGGTTGTTGACGTCCTCGGAGAAGATTCGCTTGAAGTCTGCCGACGTCGCGTATTCACGGCCGGCAATCTCTCTTTCATTCTTGTTGGTATTTCTCACTCGACACCTGCTGTCATCCGGTTCGCATCGGGCCAGCCAACGAGCAACATGTTTCGGATGCTCTGGATACAGCAGTGGATCCACAATTTTGGACACGAAACTAGAAAGCGCTCTTCTTGCTCGCGATGTAATATGCGGATCGTCTACCGATGAGACGTGCAGTACAGATGTCAGCCCCGTCACTTCGAAAATGTCTCGCACCAGCGAAGTTGCGACAGACCCGTCACAGCAGCTTTCAAGCGGCTGAGGTTTTTTGGGTCTACAACCCTCCCCGGTGGCCGTACCGCCACATCTGTTCCGTACCGAGTTTTGGCACACATTTGGCACATCAATAGCCCGAAAACCTCAACAAAGCTGCGTTTTTCGAGTAAGTCGTAGTCAGTCAACCGCCGATCGCAGAATTCAGGGATTCGATAAATCAGCAAGAAAGTGTGCACACGTACCGCACACCGAGTGCCTCAAGAAATGGCAAACGACTGGAAATTTCCGCTTGCCGACAAGTAAGCCGGTACAATCGGGTAGCCTGAAATTTCTTACTGGAGATGTTTGGCGCTTCTGGCCGACAAAGACGCTCTGTTCGCCTTCCAGGAAGACAGGTGCTCCGACCGCTTGGATCTCAGATGTATGCTCATCTTTTTTTTGAATGTGTTTCGTGAGACGGTGAGGGGCGACGGCCCAAATTTAATTTTGAGATTCTGCTCGCCTTCGTTTTTTATTACAACGCATATAGCCAAAAAGCTCTTGTACGCGGGTATAACTGCCAAAGCACCGCTCGCCGAGCAGGAGAAGAGAAAGGGAGAAGAGGGCACATTTCACACCTCATGCTACCGGGCAATAGAGTTTCACGACAGTCACAAAGGTTTAGAGACTGTGTCTACGTTTCTCGTAACCGCAATTTAACTGATCGCATTCACTCAAAACACAAAGGTTTCCACACTCCCCATTACATGGACCACAGGCAGGGAACTCATTCGCGGACTGGCATAAGCACTGAAAATCGCATAGCAATATAAAATGCACCGCCTTTTGCGGTAGGTTGAGATTGTTCCATCGCCAGCCGCGCATACGGACTGCTGGAAATGTTTCTCCGTGAAGGTGCTGCAAGTGGCCGCGACCATTCCGTTTGATGGTCAGGATTTGAAACCCGAAACGTTCGTCCAACGGCTTCGAGACTCAGGCGTTGATGTCGCCGGCATCATTGATAGGCATTTCGTGTTCCGAGATAGCTGTGCCGAGCAGCATCATGCGGTCAGCAAGCCATTTTGGGACACTGCCGCCGTGAAGAGGAAGATCGGCGATACCGGAACGCTGCGCGTTTCTATTGTAATTTGCCTGCCAATCAGCCTGGCCGGAGTTGCTATACAGGACAGGCCTTAGCCGCTGTAGAATAAGCGCAACTTTCGAAGCTCAAGCAAAGGACAAGCCTATGGTTCACCTGAAGATCAATGGGTCTGCTCAAACATTTGATGGCGATCCCGACATGCCGCTGTTGTGGTACCTGCGCGACATTCTCGGACTAACCGGAACGAAGTACGGCTGCGGCATGGCGCTTTGCGGTTCGTGCACAGTGCTCGAGAACGGCAAAGCGATCCGGTCGTGCACCAAACCGATGAGTGCGTTGGAAGGGCATGAGATCACAACCATCGAGGGTATCTCGACACATGGTCCGCACACGGTGCAAAAAGCATGGGCTGAGGCGAACGTTCCTCAATGCGGATACTGCCAGCCGGGACAAATCATGCAGACCGTCTCTTTGCTCTCTTCGAAGCCTCATCCTAGCGATCAGGATATTGACGATGAGATGGCTGGCAATATCTGCCGCTGCGGAACCTACCAGCGCATTCGGGCCGCAATCCACGCTGCGGCGAAGGAGACCGCATGATCACCGTTGAGAACGTCACGCGCCGTAGTTTTCTACAAGGAGCGTTTTCCGCCGGCGCACTTGTGCTGTGCGCCACGAAATCGCCGTTCCTGACCAAGGCAGCAGCAAGTGGGACGATCACAAACGTGAGCCCCGGAATGATGATGGGGTCTGTGCCCACAATCGATGCGACCACCTTCCATCCCGGCGTGTTTCTCGGGATCCAGCCCGACGGGACCGTCCTGATCGTGGCGCACCGCACCGAGATGGGTAATGGCGTGCGCACCAGCCTTCCTCGAATCATCGCCGACGAACTGGATGCTGACTGGTCTCGCGTCAAAGTGATTCAAGGAGACGGTGACGAGCGCTACGGATCGCAGGATACCGATGGCTCGCACTCCGTCCGCGAGTTCTTCGATACTTTGCGCGAAGCGGGAGCGACCGCCCGTCTGATGCTGATCCGCGCCGCAGCACAGCAGTGGGGCGTGCCCGAAGCGCAGTGCGTTGCCGACCCACCACACGTCGTTTCGCATAAGCCAACGAACCGTACGATCGGGTATGGCGAACTTGCAGCAATGGCAGCCAAGCAGCCGGTTCCTAAGAAAGAAGACGTAAAACTCAAACAGCCCTCAGAGTGGCGCTACATTGGCAAGCCTGCTCCGGGATATGACGTCACCGACGTTTGTGCAGGCAAATCGCTCTACGGCATGGATGTGCGTCTCGACGGCATGCTGTATGCGGCGATTGCGCACCCACCGGTCCTCGGCGGAAAAGTGAAGTCAGTCGACGATTCGTCGGCGCTACAAGTGAAAGGCGTCAAGAAGACAATTCCCATCGATCCGTTCACGCCTCCTCATCAGTTCCAACCGTTGGGCGGAGTTGCAGTCATCGCAGACAATACCTGGTCTGCGTTCAAGGGCCGAGACAAACTCAAGATCGATTGGGATAACGGAGGCAACGCGAGCTACACGTCAGCCGACTACAAGAAGGAACTGCAAGAGACTGCTCGTCAGCCCGGCAAAGCTGTGCACACAAACGGCGATCCGGATGCCGAGTTCGCAAAAGGTGGCAAGATCATAGAAGCGGAATACTATGCACCGCACCTCGCGCATGCATCGATGGAGCCTCCTGTCGCGACAGCGGATGTCCAGGCCGACAAAGTGACCGTCTGGTCGCCGACGCAGAATCCTGTAGGCGTAAAGGAAGAAATCGCCAAGGCGCTCGGAATGAAGAAGGAACAGGTCACATGCCACGTGACTTTTTTGGGCGGCGGCTTTGGCCGGAAGTCGAAACCTGATTACGCCGTCGAGGCGGCTGTGCTCTCAAAGAAAACCGGGAAGCCAGTGAAAGTCGTTTGGAGCCGCGAGGAGGATATCAAGTTCGACTACTTCCATTCGGTCGCGGCCATGTACATCAAGGCGGCCGTCGACGAGAATGGAATGCCGAAAGCCTGGTTGCAGCGCTCGGTCTTCCCTCCGATTTCCTCCACATTTGATAAGGATGCGGTATACGGTAGCGATGGCGAGATGTCGTTGGGCTGGAATGTCATCCCCTTCGACGTTCCAAATTTCCGCTCGGAAAACGGAAAAGCTCAATACCATGTCCGCATCGGTTGGCTGCGCTCTGTCGCGAACATCTATCACGCATTTGCCGTGCAAACATTCGCCAATGAGTTGGCCTATGCGGCTGGACGCGACCCCTACGATTATCTGCTTGCCCTAATCGGCCCCGGGAAGACTATCGAAGCCGATCAACCAAAAGAGGTAAACGGCAAATATCCGTATGACACAGTGCGTCTGCGGCGCGTTGCTGAAATGGCTGCCGACAAAGCGGGCTGGGGCAAGAAGAAACCCGGCAACGGATGGGGCATGGGCATTGCCGTTCACCGTAGCTTCTTGACGTATGTCGCGAGTGTCGTCGAGGTTGAGGTCGATGGAGGCGGCACTGTTCGCATTCCGCGGGTCACGACAGTTCTCGATGCTGGGATCGTCGTCAATCCCGACATGGTCCGGAATCAATTCCAAGGCGCGGCTGTGTTCGGGACAAGTCTGACCCGGACTGGCGAAATCACCGCAACAAAAGGCGTCATCGATCAGTCGAATTTCCACGACTATCAAGTCGCGCGCATGAACGATGCTCCGGTGCACGTCGATGTGCACATCGTCGAAAGCACCGCTCCGCCAGCAGGCGTCGGAGAGCCGGGAGTTCCTCCCATGGCTCCGGCGATCTGCAATGCGATTTACGCCGCAACGGGAAAGCGCGTACGCGAACTGCCGCTGACGCGCAACGGCTTTGCATGAGAAAGGGAACCGCCGGCGCGGCTCCCTTATCTTCTTTCACATAAGTACTACCAAGCTATCTTGTCTCGAAGGATGGTGATCGAGGCCTTCGGGCAGCACCACCCCAAAGACGAAAAATGAAAATGGCCTCATACCCGAGCCCACCGCTGCTCTGCGTTGACCGCCCCAGCGTCCCCCTGCTACCGTCATATGTTTGCCTTCTGCGGGCCTACTCACTCGTGAAATCCAATATTTCATTGTGAAGCCCGACTTCGATCATTAAGAGGACGCTTTCATGCCTGCCATCAAGTTTCGCGGTGTCGACTTCATCCAATATGACTCCCTTCTCACCGAGGAAGAGCGCCTCGTCCGCGACACAACGCGTCAATTCATCGAAGACAATCTGATCCCGATCATCGAGGAGTGCAACCGCGCCGGCCGCTTTCCTCGCGAACTCGTCAAGCCCATGGCAGATTTAGGTTTTTTCGGCGCTTCGCTGAAGGGATACGGCTGCGCTGGTATGGGCAATGTCGAATACGGATTGATGACGCAAGAGCTGGAACGTGGCGACTCGGGCGTGCGCAGCTTCGTCAGCGTGCAGTCAGGGCTTTGCATGTATCCAATTTATGAATTCGGCAGCGACGAACAGAAAGAAACCTGGCTACCCGCAATGCAGAAGGGCGAAAAACTGGGATGCTTTGGATTGACCGAGCCAGACTTCGGATCCAATCCCGGCGGTATGCGCACGCACGCACGTAGGGTTGGGAATGAATACGTGATCAATGGCGAGAAGATGTGGATCACCTCCGGAACAATCGCCGACGTAGCAATCATCTGGGCAAAAGTGGAAGACGAGAAAGATCGCGTCCGTGGCTTCCTCGTCGAAACAGATCGGCCCGGCTTCAAAGCCGATGACATTCACGGCAAGTGGTCCCTGCGGGCGTCCGTGACCTCGGGGTTGTCTTTGCAAGATGTCCATGTGCCCGAATCGAACCTGCTGCCTAAAAGCGGAGGCCTACGCTCGCCCTTGATGTGCTTGAACCAGGCGCGATATGGGATCGCATGGGGTGCTGTCGGAGCCGCGATGGCCTGCTACGATTGCGCCCTCCAGTATTCCCTATTGCGCAAACAATGGCGTGACCAGCCGATCGCCTCACACCAACTCGTTCAAGACAAGCTGACGTGGATGATCAGCGAGATTACAAAGGCACAGCTCCTGGTCCTACAGGTCGGTCGGCTGAAAGATGCGGGTAAGATCGAACCGCAACATATCTCCATGGCCAAACGAAACAACGTCTGGATGGCGCTGGAATGCGCCCGGTTATCGCGAGACATTCTTGGTGCAAACGGCGTAGCGGATGATTACCCGATCATGCGGCACCTCATGAATCTGGAATCCGTTAAGACCTACGAAGGCACGCACGACGTGCATTCGCTGATCATCGGACAGAGTGTGACGGGAATCGACGCGTTCTAACGCGTTACCCAAAAGAGGTCGCCGGACAACATTCGGCTCTGTTCTGATTTTTAGCACGCTGAATGGGCTTGGCAGGCTTCGCTTGCATCCCACGGCGGACTACCCAACCTTCACGATGGACGAGGAAGGCATCGGGAAACCATGGGACTACAACTAAGAAATTTCCGAATTCGTAACAAACTCCGATGTCGGTTCGATGACTGAATTTTTTGGAGTAACCTCCGCCCCGGGCCTCAATGCTCTCAGCCGTAAAGTTCTGCCAGCAACTCGTACGCTCGCCGCAGATGAGGGATGACGATGCTGCCCCCAACCACCATTGCCACGTTCAGCGCTTCTTCTTGCTCTTCTCGGTGCACCCCCAAGCGGTACCCCTGTATGGCGTGGTAAAAGATGCAATCATCACAGCGTAAGACCACGGACGCGACCAGTCCCAACAGTTCTTTAGTCTTCGCCGGCAGCGCTCCTTCAAGGTAGGTGTTGTGGTCGATGTTGTAGAACCGCTTCACCAGAAAGTTGTTCGCCTTATCCACCTCTCCATTGAGGCGTTCCCGTGTATCAAGAAAGCGTCGTGCCAGCTCACTCTTTTCTGAAACGTATTTCTCCGTGAATAGATATGTTGGTTCTTTGCGCTCTGGAGCTTGTTTCTCCTGCGCCGCGTGCTCTGCATTACCGCTGTGTTCGGTACTGGTGGGCATGGGCAAATAGTAGCACTAAGAAAGAAGTCGAGGGCCCGGGAAAGGCCTCGAGAGACCCAGTTCCAGCACCACATCCGGTTCGGGAAGTTCGAGCCACGATCGAAACACCGGCGAGGTCTGGCATAACGTCCAGAAGTGCATTCTGCATGGACAAACCTTCCAAGGCGTGATTGCTTTACTTCCTCTAGGGATGAGTGATTAGATCGAGATCGTGGGCCGATAGCACTCATCATCGGGCCAATGAGAGCTATCGCCAGGTTGCGTCAGCTAATGTGCTGACTCCGAGTAGAATGTCTCCCGAGCATCAGCGAGGCCAGCCATGGCAGGAATGTCCGCTAAAAGGAAATCGAATCTCGGCAAAAAAACGAAGAAGTCTCCGCTGGGTAAGGCGAAGAAGGCCCTTCGTAAAGCGAAAAAAGTATCCGCACCACTGCTGGCAGCGGAGGTCAGCGGCGAGAAGCTGACCTTCAACCACGCAATGGTCTATGCTGCGGACGTGCGACGCGCGTTGGGCTTTTATCGCGACCTGCTGGGATTCAAACTCGTGGACGAATTCCGCCACGAAGACATACCCGTGTATGCGCGGTTGCGCGCTCCTGGAGGCGACGGTACGATCGCGCTGCACTTAGCGGGGCCGGGGACGCCGCTGGCAAGTGACGGCGTCCGGTTGTATTTCGAGATTCGCGAAGTTGACGACTTCTGCCGCAAACTCCAGGCCAAGGGCTTCTACATTACGCAGATGCCGCGCATGATGCCATGGGGTTGGCGTCACGCCTATTTGAACGATCCCGATGGCCACGAGATCAGCATCTATTGGGCTGGCGAGAACCGCATGAAGAAGACCGTCATGCGCGCGGCAAAAGAAGTTGAGCAGGCGTCTTCCACGAAAGGACGATAACGGAGCCCCGTAGTATTCGGCATCTATCGTCCTTCACGATGAATCTCAAGAGGTCACAATTCTCAAAAGACTACTTTGCTGATCCCGTTACCTACCTGGGTCTCGCTCCACCAACTGAATCGTGACGTTTGTACGTGGTTCCACCAGAGCTGACCGGGAAATAGCACTCTTCCGAAATCCTGCTCGCTGGAGCGGAATCCTGGCCGTCAGCGCACTCGGAACTAAGAACGTCGTACCGGATACCAAGTGCGGAATTGCTACACGATAGAAAATTCGCTGCACGTATCGCACGCATGCTTCCTCCGGTCCACGAATATCAAGTCGTGAACGCTCCCAACACGGAATTTGGATGTCATCTACCCTTGCGAATAGGCGACATTCTGCTATGTCCGAGGCTTTCGGGAGATCATCCGCCGGCAATAGATATCTACTCTTGAGAATTCTCTTTAGTTCCTCCACGGACACCTGGCGCCAGCCCGGAGTATGTCCTTGTACAGAGACGCCCAAAATTGCGGCTGTCGAAGACCAGATCATATGTATTGCCTGGCCTGATCCGACAGACCAAGTGAGTCCGTCGATGCCTGAAAACACCGGCGAGAGCTCCTTTTCTCCTAATTTTGCAACAGGTTAGATCGTAATTCTTCTCCTCGCCGACCTCTTCTTCGGTACATCTCGGAGGACAATTGCCATCCGCCTGATGGCAGATCTTCAGGGCCTTCGCATTCTCTCAGCAGCCGTAATCGCCCTGCACGACTTGCAAACTCAAGAAGATACAATCGATCTCGACGGACCAAAGTTTCGCTACGTAGTGAGCGAGTTTTTCAGAATTTTCAAACGCAGCGTGCAGGAGGCGGGGTGCAATGACGTTGTTGTGAACACCATCATGAGGTTTCTTGCTGACAATCTTGTATCAGCAGAAGCTCGCATTCGCGCAAACGTGAAGACAATCGATAAGAAAGATGGCTTCAATTGGCCTAGCGCATCAGGCGAGACAGCGCCCGTCGAGAGTCCAAGTTCAGTTGCAGAACCGGACTCTGGAGCCAGCCCCCCGAATTGATCTCCGAGACATTGCAGGTCATTTTTTGCCGAACGAACCCAAGAGAGATGACGCGCAGGCAGAAGGATCTGCCGCGCATGAATGACGAACTAAACAAGAGGAAGATTGGAAACGATCGCAGTGCTATCGGATCGATGGCACGGGAATCACAGAGCACTCTCGGAGCGATTAGCGATCTGAGGCGATTCGCCTTTACGAATCTGTGTGTAAGGGCGATGCTACACCATTTGACGAGGAGTCAACCGGGATGCGCCCCATGGGAAGCTCCCGGATCACGGGCCGGTGCCACACTTCTCAGGCAGTAGGCTTGTCGCGTGGCGGCTCTACCGCCATAAAGTCATGGGCAAAACGCTGCGCATAACCTTCAAGCAATCGGGGAATGCGATGGGGATCGCTCGACTTCAACACAAGTCCGGCATGGTGATGTTTGTTGATGCGCATGAATATTTCTGGATCGTTATAAGCGGATGTGTCCGGAATCTCTTGCTTCGCCAGCGATAGAATCACGCCAGCATAGTTTTCACGCACCGGCGGCAGCGTATAGCTCCCGTCTTCACCAGCCACTTCAATGCGTGCCCATTCCCGCCAGAGATTGAGTCCCGTTGCCGTTTCTACCATCTCGTTGATGTAAGCTCCTCCGACCCTTGCGGCACACTCGAGAAAATAGAATTCGCCATCAGCCTGAGCCCGGATAAATTCTGCATGTGCAACGCCGCGGAGCAGGCCCAGAGCTGCAATCAGCTCAGCGTTGATATCTCGCAAACTCCGGTCATCCTCGCCTCCTCGAGGGACGGTGAACGTCGTAAAGACTCCCCCCTGTGCCACATTCATCGGGGGCTTGCCATACTTGCTCACGTTGGCAAATACAACTTCCTTCTCCGAAACCACCGAGTCGACGTGATAGACGTCGCCAGGAACGAATCTTTCCAGCAGGTAGTTCGATTGCTTGTCGCCTAGCTGCTCAAGTACGGGCCATAGTTCATCCGGACGGTGAATCTTCTTGATGCCGATCGCAGACGCTTCCTGCCTCGGTTTCAGCACCCACGGCCCCGCCACATGATCCATGTAGTAGCGAACGTCTGCATGATTCACCACCGGCACAAAATCGGGCACACGAATATTACGATCCAGCGCTCGCATGCGCATGGCAAGCTTGTCCCGGAAATAGCGCATCGTTGTCAGGCCCATCCCTGGAATACGTAGGTGCTCGCGCAAAGTAGCGGCCGTCTCCATATCGAACTCATCAAGCGCGACGATGCGATCGATTTTCTCCTTCTGTGCAAGGTGTGACACAGCTTTCACGATGTCATCCAAGGGAATCTCGTCTGGCAGGTAGTAGATATCGGCGAGGCTCTCTCGCGGCCAATCGGCATTCCGCAGCTTCTCGGCCGTCAACAGGATTACGCGGCATCCATCGCGCTTGCACTGGCGCATAAACTCCTGCCCTTTTTCGTAGGTGGTAATACAGAGAAAGGTCAACGCGCGCGATTCAGGCATGGGTCCTGTTCAGATCAGGGATGGAGAATACCATGTCAGCCACTCTCTGATGTTCCTTCCGGGTACATCGAGAAAATCGATTGGGTGAATCCGGTATTTTCATGGTCGCCGGTATTGCGATATAGTCTCAACCCGGCGCTAAACATTTCCAGCGCAAAATGGGAGAGTGAATGGGTACGCAGACTCGTCCGGAAGGCAAGGCCCGCACATTTGGGGAAAACATTGAAAGCGATCTGGCATCGCGCTTCTTGCGCGTGGTGGAAGTCGCGGCGATCGAATCAGCCCACACCATGGGCCAGGGCGAGCGCAAACTCAGCGACCAGGTCGCCACTGAAGCCATGCGCAGAACGCTGGATTCGATCCCGATGCGGGGAACCATCGTCATTGGCGAGGGTGAGCGCGACGAAGCTCCCATGCTCTACATCGGCGAAAAAGTCGGTGCCGAGTTTCCGGACGGTACCGAAGTCCCCGAGGTTGATATCGCCGTCGATCCCCTGGAAGGAACGAATCTTTGCGCAACAGGCGCTCCAGGGTCCATTACTGTATTGGCCGCTTCGGAGCGTGGCGGTCTGCTGAATGCCCCCGACTGCTACATGGAGAAAATCGTCGTGGGGCCTTCCTGCAAGGACGCCGTTTATCTCGATGCCCCTGTCTCCCACAATTTGAAGAATATCGCCCGCCGCCTGGATCGAGACGTCGAAGATCTCGTCGTCATGGTTTTGGATCGGCCACGCCACGAAAAATTGATCTCTGACATTCGCACAGCCGGCGCAAGAATCCGATTAATTGGCGACGGCGACCTCTCAGCCGGAATTGCAGCAGCCGTCATCGGTACCGGCGTTCACGCGGTGATGGGGTCCGGCGGCGCTCCTGAAGGAGTCATTACGGCCGCCGCCGTTCGCTGTCTCAACGGCTATATGCTCGGCCGTCTGATCGTCAAGCCAGAGCAGGAAGAACGCCTCGAACGCATGGGAATAAAGGACAAAAACCGAATTTACGAAGCGGAAGATCTGGCGCCCGGAAAACAGATCATTTTTGCCGCCACCGGCGTCACGGATGGAGCGCTTATGAAAGGCGTTCGCTTCTTCGGTGAAGGCACCCGTACAAGCTCGGTCATCATGACTTTACGCACTGGCAAAGTGCGCTTCGTGGAGAGTATTCACCTCGATAAAAGCCCAGATTTCAAGGTTAGATTCTCGTAAACCATCGAGATGGCACGGCTTGCCGACAAAGGTTCTCTCCTGATACAATCTAGATGATTAATCTAGATTATTTGGAGGAACCGTGCGAACGGTAGGTCTCTTTGAGGCGAAGCAAAAGCTCTCGGAACTTGTGGAACGCGCCAGCGAAGGCGAGAGGATCGGCATCACTCGACACGGGAAACTCGCGGCCATCATCACGCCTGCCACACCGGATAAGAGCCTCAGAGATATTTTCGCTGGCATCGACGAGATTCGAACGCGGCTGAAGCCCTTGCCAAAAGGGATGACCGTCAAGGACCTTATCGAAGAAGGTCGACGGTGAGCAATTTCGTCTTGGATGCGTCAGTTACCCTGGCTTGGCTCATCGACGCGTCCATCGCCCCCTACTCTTTGCGGGTAAGGCAACTCTTGTTGGATGGGGACAAGGCCTTTGTTCCTTCTCTCTGGCGCTTCGAACTGGCGAATGGATTCGTTGTAGCCGAGCGTCGAGGAGTATTGACGGCTGACGACACCAAACAGATCTTGCAGGGTTTTGAGGCCGTTCTTGGCGACGCTATTCAGGTTCTCTCTGACTCTCTTTCCATCTCAAGGGTTCTTTCAACGGCCCGGAATTGGGGCCTAACCGCATACGACGCGGCTTATCTGCTTCTCGCTGAACAGGAGCAAGTTCCAATCGCGACTCTGGATCACAGCCTGGCCAATGCGGCGAAACAAGCGGGAGTTCCACTGGTCACGTAGGCTATTTGAGATACTCCGAGTCTTTTTTCAAGTCCTCCGGGATCGGCGGAAATGGCGGCCATTCCTGTGAGGATCCCTTTAGCAAGGGCGTCGTCACCTCCGACCGCAGCTTGCCGTCGTGCACGACAAACGTGTGCGGATGTCCCGGTGAATACCCTTCCCACAAGCTCACACCCGCATACGCACCGTCTTTGCGCAGGACGTAGTACGTCATATCCATATACCGCAGCTTGTTCATGTCGCCGTTATAGTTTCGGACGATTCGTTTCAGCGCATCAAGTCCGGCTTCTTGCGGCGACATGCCATGCCGCATGTTCTCGACAATTGTGTGCGCTCCAGCAACTTTAATGTTCTCTTCCCCGCTGCCGGTGGCGCCTGCAGAACCCACATCCTGATCCGTATAGCATCCGGCTCCGATAATCGGCGAGTCTCCGCACCGCCCTGGAAGCTTGAACGCCAGTCCGCTCGTTGTCGTGATGCCAGACATTTCTCCTTTCTCATTCAGAACAGAGCAATGGATCGTCCCAGTCGGCGGAAACAGCACCCGCCGCACAGCAGACAGCTGAAATTCAGCCTCGATACCAAGTTCGGCTGCCCGTTGCTGAAGGTGCTCGATCCGATCGCGCCACAACTCCGCTTGCGGCTTCGAATCAACTGGAGGTTGCCAGTGCGGATCAGCGATTCCCGGCCCCCACCAATCCCGGTCAGAATTAAATTGCTTCCACAGCATCCAGATCTTGCGCGATCGGTCCGTCAAAAGATTTTCGCGCGGGAATCCCATCGCTACGGCGAAACGCTCCGCGCCCTCTCCCACAAGCATGACGTGTCCGGTATGTTCCATCACGGCCTTCGCCACCATTGACACGTTTTTGATGTTCCGCACGCCGCCCACGGACCCGGCGCGACGGGTGGGCCCGTGCATGCAGCAAGAATCCAGTTCGACTACACCCTCTTCGTTGGGCAATCCGCCAAGACCGACAGAATCGTCATTCGCATCGTCCTCCGGCCCCCTCACCACTCGGACTCCCGCTTCCAGCGTATCCCCGCCGCTTTTCAAGAAGGCGTATGCCGACTCGGCATATGAGTACCCGTTGTGCGCACAGATGATGATCGGCCGTTTCGCCGATTCGGCTTTTGCAGAGTTCCCTTGCCCATTTGATTCCGCAGCCACGGTCTTAGCGACCGTGTGCGCGGCGACAGATCCCATCACCGATGTTTTGACGAAGTCACGCCTTGAAATCGACACGTGAAGTCCTCCAGTACGCGACAGTTCTCAACAAGCTTAGAGAATCGCCGCGCAAAGGCGGAAGGATATCACGACGGCCCATAGGGCGCGCGTAAGCAGGCTTAAGACAGATTTCTGTTTCAGCGTCGCGCGTAACGCCGCAAGCGTCCTGGATACCGAGCGCCCTC
>Ga0335082_10001259_pt1 | contig 27003 bp, 23 predicted proteins | sample Lox_Sample_41_FD_206718 | JGI IMG/M metagenome (GOLD analysis project Ga0335082, IMG submission 206718) | Soil microbial communities from Loxahatchee National Wildlife Refuge, Florida, United States - Lox_Sample_4.1 | ecosystem: Environmental > Terrestrial > Soil > Wetlands | place: USA... | reverse complement strand
GCGGCTGACCACGACACCCGCGAGCTTGGCGCGCGTGGAGGGCGGGCGGGTCGCCAGCCAGTTCGGGATATCGCCGTAGCGGATGACGCCGAGGCGCTTCAGCGAGGCACCATACGCGTCGAGCGGGTGCGCGGACAGATAGAAGCCGATGGCCTCGAACTCCTTGGCGAGCTTTTCGAGCGCCGGCCAGTCCGGCACCACCGGCAGGGCGAAGCGGCGACCGCCGGCGGGCTCGAGATTGCCGAACAGGCTGACTTGTTGGCTGTCGCGCTCGCTGGCCGCGCTCTGGGCGTGGCGCAGGATGGTCTCGATGGCGGCGAAGGTCTGGTGCCGGTTGGGGTTCAACGAGTCGAAGGCGCCGGCGGCAACGAGGTTCTCCAGCTGACGCTTGTTGAGCAGCTGAGCGTCGAGGCGGGCGGTAAAATCGAAGAGGTCGCGGAACGCACCACCCTCCTCCCGCGCCTTCACGAGGCCGTCCATGGCGCCCTGCCCCACACCCTTCACCGCCGCGAGCGCGTAGCGGATGGCGCCGCCAAAGAAGGGCGTGCTGCCATTCCCGTTGCGCGCGAAGAGCGGGCTCTCGCCCGCGTCCTCCACGGTGAAGGTGGCGCGCGAGCGGTTCACGTCGGGCGGCAGCAGCTTGATCTTCAGGCGGTCGAGCTCCTGCTTGAAGACGTTGAGCTTGTCGGTGTTGCCGAGGTCGAGCGTCATCGAGGCGGCGAAGAACTCGACGGGATAGTTGGCCTTCAGCCAGGCCGTCTGGTAGGCGACGAGTGCGTAGGCGGCGGCATGGCTCTTGTTGAAGCCGTAGCCGGCGAACTTGTCGACCTGCTCGAAGATCTGGGCGGCCTTGGGCTCGGGCACGCCGCGGGCGACGGCGCCGTCGATGAAGGTCTTGCGCTGGGCATCCATCTCGGACTTGATCTTCTTGCCCATGGCGCGGCGCAGCAGGTCGGCGCCGCCGAGGCTGTAGCCCGACAGCGTCTGCGCGATCTGGATCACCTGCTCCTGGTAGATCATGATGCCGAAGGTCTCCTTCAGGATGCCTTCGAGCGTGGGATAGAGATAGTCCGGCTCCTCCTCGCCGTGCTTGCAGGCGATGTAGCGGGGGATGTTGTCCATGGGGCCGGGGCGGTAGAGGGCGACCACGGCGATGATGTCCTCGAAACGGTCGGGCTTCAGCTTGCGCAGCACGTCGCGCATGCCCGAACCTTCGAGCTGGAATATGCCCGTCGCCTCCGCCCGCCCGAGCATCTCGTAGGTCTTCTTGTCGTCGAGCGGGATGCCCGCGAGATCGAGATCAATGCCGCGCTGTTTCAGGAGATCACAGGCGAGCGCCAGCACGGTCAGAGTCTTGAGGCCGAGGAAGTCGAACTTCACCAGGCCGGCCTGCTCGACATATTTCATGTTGAACTGGGTGGCCGGCAGCGAGGAGCGCGGATCGCGGTAGAGCGGCACCAGCTCGTCGAGCGGGCGGTCGCCGATGACGACGCCGGCCGCGTGCGTAGAGGCGTGGCGGTAGAGGCCCTCGAGCTTCTGGGCGGTGTCGATCAGGCGACCGACCGAGGGATCCTCGTCGCGCAGATGCTGGAACATCGGATCGCGGTCGATGGCCTGCTGCAGCGTGACCGGATTGGCCGGGTTGTTCGGCACCATCTTGCAGAGGCGGTCGACCTGGCCATAGGGCATCTGCAGGACGCGGCCGACGTCACGCAGCACGGCGCGCGCTTTCAAGGTGCCGAAAGTGATGATCTGGGCGACGCGATCGCTGCCGTATTTCTGCTGGACGTATCGGATGACCTCGTCGCGGCGCGTTTCGCAGAAGTCGATGTCGAAGTCCGGCATCGAGATGCGCTCGGGATTGAGGAAACGCTCGAACAGCAGGCCCCAGCGCAAGGGGTCGAGATCCGTGATCGTGAGCGACCAAGCCACCACCGAACCGGCGCCGGAGCCGCGGCCGGGCCCGACCGGGATCCCCTGCCCCTTCGCCCACTGGATGAAATCGGCGACGATCAGGAAGTAGCCGGGAAAGCCCATCTGCTCGATGACGCCGAGCTCGAACTCGAGGCGCTGGCGATAGGGCTTGGCAGCCTGGGCGCGCGCCGCTGAATCCATGTCAGGCCTGTAGACCTGAGCCTCCAGGCGACGCTCCAGCCCCTCGGCGGCGCGCATGCGCAGTTCCTCGGGCTCCGTGCGGCCCGCGGCCACGGGGAAGGCGGGCAGGATGGGCTGGCGCACCGCCGGCATGAAGGCGCAGCGGCGCGCGACCACCAGCGTGTTGTCCACCGCCTCCGGCAGGTCGGCGAACAAGGCGCGCATCTCGGCGGCCGACTTGAAGTAGTGCTCGGGCGTGAGGCGACGGCGCTGCTCCTCCCCCACATAGGTGCCGCCGGCGATGCAGAGCAGCGCGTCATGCGCTTCGAACATGGCGCGGTCCGAAAAGAAGGCCTCGTTGGTGGCGACCAACGGCAGGTCGTGGGCATAGGCGAGATCGATCAGCCGTTCCTCGATCCGCGCCTCCGCCGCCAGGCCGTGGCGCATCAGCTCGACATAGAGGCGGCCCGGGAACAGCGACTTCAGCCGCTGCAGGGCGGCGTCGGCAGCCATGTCCTGGCCGTCGCCCAGCAGACGCCCGACGGTGCCGGCCGGACCGCCGCTGAGGGCGATCAGGCCGTCGCTCTGCCCGTCGAGGGTGGCAAGCGGCAGCTGCGGCGCCTCGCCCGGCTCGCCTTCGAGATAGGCGCGGGTCGACAGCTTCAGCAGGTTCTTGTAGCCGGCCTCGCTCTGCGCCAGCAGCACCAGTTGGTCCGGCGGCGGCTTGTGGCCGGCGCGGTTGGCGCCGTTGAGGCCGCCGCCCTGCTCCTCGCGGGCAATGCCGAGCTGGCAGCCGATGATCGGCTGCACGCCGGCGTCGCGGGCGGCGAGCGCGAACTCGAGGGCGCCGAAGAGGTTGCCGGTGTCGGTGACCGCGACCGCGGGCATGCCCTGCGCCTTGCACAGCGCGACCAGCTGCTTGAGCTTGATCGCGCCCTCCGAGAGCGAGTACGCGGAGTGGACGCGCAGGTGGACGAAATCGGCATGCGGCATGGCCGCAGGATTCCATAGAGTCGCCTGGGAGTCACCGCCGCCGCGGCGGCGGCGCGATCAGTGGGCGGCGATGTAGGCCTCGCGCAGGACGCTCGTCTCCAGTTCCGCCTCCTCCAGGCGGTATTTGACCACGTCGCCGATGCTGACGATGCCGGCCAACTCGCCATCGTCCAAAACCGGAACGTGGCGGATGCGGCTGTGGGTCATCTTGGACATGACGTCCTTGATGGTGTCCTGCAGACGGCAGGTGATGACCTCGTGCGTCATCACATCGGCTGCTGTCATCTTCAGCAATCCGGCGCCGTGCTCCACGAGGCCATAGACGATATCGCGCTCCGACAGAATGCCTTCGATGGTGCTGCCGTCGCGGCTGATGACAATGGCGCCGATGCGGTCGAGCCGCATCCTGTGAACAACGGTGTCGATGGCCGATTCCGGGCGCATCGTCGCAACACGGTGGCCCTTGGTTTTGAGGATGTCCTCGACCTTCATGGCGGTCCTCCGCACTTGGTCGGGCGCCGCCGACGGGCGGTGCCGCGTCGACAACGATTGTACGCCCATCCCCGGTGAATTACAGCGCCTGGACAACGCCCTCGTGCAGGGTAAGGCGACGGTCCATGCGGGCGGCGAGCGCCGTGTTGTGGGTGGCGATGAGGGCGCCGAGGCCGGCGTCGCGCACCAGCCGCAGGAGCAGGCCGAAGACCTCGTCGGCGGTATGCTCGTCGAGGTTGCCGGTGGGCTCGTCGGCCAGCAGCAGCTGCGGCTGGTTGGCGAGGGCGCGGGCGATGGCGACGCGCTGCTGCTCGCCGCCCGAGAGCTCGGCCGGACGGTGGCCGATGCGCGCCGCCAGGCCTACCTGGCTGAGCAGCGCCTGAGCCCGCTTGGCGGCCTCGGCGCGGGCGCGGCCGGCGATCATCTGGGGCACGACGACGTTCTCGAGAGCGGAGAACTCGCGGAGCAGGTGGTGGTACTGGTAGACGAAGCCCATCGTGTCGCGGCGCAGAGCCGAGCGAGCATCGTCGGGGAGCGCGGCGCCGTTCTTGCCGCCGATCCAGATCTCGCCGCTGTCGGCCTGCTCGAGCAGCCCAGCGATGTGCAGCAGTGTCGATTTGCCGCAGCCGGACGGCCCGACCAGCGCCACCAGTTCGCCGCACCGGACGGCGAGCGACACGCCGCGCAGCACCTCCAGCCTGGCAGCGCCCTGGGCGAAGCCGCGCTTGACGTCCTTGAGGACGAGCACGTTGTCGGCGCGGTCATTCATAGCGCAGGGCCTCCACCGGATCGAGCCGCGCCGCCCGCCAGGCCGGATAGAGCGGCGCCAAGAACGAGAGCGCGAGCGCCATCGCCACCACCAGCGCAACTTGGCTATAGTCGATGATCGCCGGCAGCCGCGACAGGAAATCGATGACGCCCGCGAGCGCCGTGTCGCCCGCGATGCGGGGGAGCCAGCCGCCGATGCGCTCGATGCTGCGGGAGACGAGCAGGCCAAGAGCCAGACCGAAGACCGTGCCGAACACACCTGTGCTGGCGCCGCTCATGAAGAAGATGCGCAGGATCGCCGGCCGGGTCGCTCCCATGGTGCGGAGGATGGCGATCTCGCGGCCCTTGTCCTTCACCAGCATGACCTGTCCCGACACGATGTTGAAGGCCGCCACCAGTACGATGAGCATGAGCAGGATGAAGACCACGATGCGCTCGACCTTGAGGGCCGAGACGAAGGCGGAGTTGAGGTCCTGCCAGTCGCGCACGCGGTAGCCGGGGCCGACCGCCTGCACGATGGCGGCCTTCGTGGCGGCGACAGCCTCGGGATCGGCGACCGTGAGGTCGACACTGGTCACCGCGTCGGACAGCGCGAAGTAACGCTGCGCCGTCTCCAGCGGCAGGTAGACGAAGTTGTTGTCGTACTTGTCGTTGTCGACCGCGAACAGGGCCGCGACCCGGAAGGCCTTGCTCTTCGGCACGGCGTCGCTGGCCGCACCCTGCGGGTTCGGCGTCACGAGCGTGACCTCGCTGCCGACCGCGACGCCCAGGCCGAGGGCCATGCTGTCGCCCATGACGACCTCGTCCGGGCCGGCGCCGAAGCTGCCGGCGACGAGATGCCGGCCGATAGCGGAGTGCTCGAGAAGATCGGCGGGCTTCACGCCGCGCGCGGTGGCCGCGGCCGACCGCCCCTGCGCCACCACCATCACGTCGCCGTCGATCGCCGGCATGGCATGAACGACGCCCGGAACGCCCGCCGCCTTCCGCACGAGCGCGTCATAGTCTTTCAGGGAGCCATCGGGCCGCTCGATACGCACGTGCGGATCGACGCCGAGGATGTGGGAGAGCACGTCGTGGCGCATGCCGTTCATCACGGACATGACGATGATCAGCGCCGCCACGCCGAGGCCGATGCCGATCAGCGAGATGGTGGCGGTGAAGGAGAGGGTCCGCCCCTGGCGCCGCGTCCGCAGATAGCGCCGCGCCAGCATGCGCTCGACCGGCGAGAACATGCCGGGCGCCGTCACGTCACTCATAGCGCAGAGCCTCCACCGGATCGAGCCGCGCCGCCCGCCAGGCCGCGTAGCTGGTGGCGAGAAACGACAGCCCGAGCGACAGCGCGATCACCTCGACCAGATTCGCGGCGGAGAGGCGCGCGGGCAGCTCCTTCAGGAAATAGACGTCGGGTGGGAACAGGGTTATGTGCGCGACGTCCTGCAGCCACTGGCGGATGGTCTCGATGTTGTCGCAGAAGAGGACGGCGAGCACCACGCCGAGCGCGGTGCCGACGATGCCGACGCCGATGCCGCACATCAGGAAGATGCGCAGGATGGAGCGGCGGGTGGCGCCCATGGTACGGAGGATGGCGATCTCGCGCGTCTTGTCGCGCACCAGCAGCACCTGGCCGGAGATGACGTTGAGGGCGGCCACGACCATGATCAGGGTAAGGACCAGCGCCAGCACGTTGCGCTGCACGTCGAGCCAGGCAAAATAGCCCGCATATTGCTGCTGCCAGTCGATGATGCGGAAGCGCGCGCCCGTCGCGTCGAAGATCGCCCGGCCGATGCGGAACACGTTGTCGGGATCGTCGACGTCTATGACCAGAGCGCTCGCGGCATCCTTGGCCTGGAAGAACAACTGGCCGGCTTCCAGCGGCATGTAGATGATGCGCTCGTCGTAGAACGACATACCCACCTCGAAGATCGCGACCACGTCGTAGGTCTTCGAGCGGGGGATGCAGCCGAGGACGGTGCAGCTGTTCTGCGGCTGGATGAGCGTCACGACATCGCCCGCCTTGACATGGAGGCGTTCGGCCAGGCGGGAGCCGAGGGCGAGCGCGCTCTTGCCGCTGAACTGCTCCAGATCGCCGTCGACGATGCGGACCTGCCGGATCTTCCGAACATCATCCGGGCGGACGGCGTGCACCTGAGCCCCGGCCGCGTAGCGTCCGGCCGTGGCCATGACGTTGCCGTCGACGGTCGGATAGACCGCCAGCACGCCCGGCACCTTGGCGACCTCGGCGGCCACCTGGTCGAAATCAGTGAGGTTGCGGCCGGCGGCCGCGAGGTTGAGATGGCCGTTGATGCCGAGCAGACGGCTCAGCACCTCCTGGCGGAATCCGCTCATGACCGAGAGCACGATGATCAGCGTCGCGACGGCGACGGCGATCCCGAGCAGCGAGAAGCCGGCGATGACGGAGATGAACCCTTCCTTCCGGCGCGCCCGCAGATAGCGCAGCGCGATCAGCCGTTCGACCGGGGCGAGCATTACCTTCGCCGCATGGGGCGGGCGACCGCGCGGCCGCCGCGCTATTTCGCGGCCACGCGGGCCAAGGCCGCATCGACCGCCAGTTCCTGGCGCTCGCCGGTCGCGCGGCGCTTCAGCTCCACCTTGCCGGCGGCCAGGCCACGGGGACCGACGATCAGCTGCCAGGGCAGGCCGATCAGGTCCATGTCCGCGAACTTGGCGCCGGGACGCTCGTCGCGGTCGTCATAGAGCACCTCGACGCCGGCGTTCTTCAGCTTGGCATAGAGATCGGTGCAGGCCTTGTCGCAGGCGGCATCACCGGCCTTGAGGTTGATCAGCCCGACCTTGAAGGGCGCCACAGCGTCCGGCCAGATGATGCCGGCATCGTCATGGCTGGCCTCGATGATGGCGCCGGCGAGGCGCGAGACGCCAATGCCGTAGGAGCCACTATGCACGTCGACCTGCTCGCCCGCTGGCGTCGAGACGCGCGCGCCCAGCGGCTTCGAATACTTCGTGCCGAAGTAGAAGATGTGCCCGACCTCGATGCCGCGGGTGGCGACCCGCTTGTCGGCGGGGACCGCCTCGAAGCGCGCGGCATCGTGCTTGTCGCCGGTGGCGGCGTAGAGACTGGTCCAGTGCTGCACGATCGGCTCGAGGTCGCTGTCGTAGTCGAGCTCTTTCGATGGCACGGGGAACTCCAGGTAGTCCCGGTGGCAGTAGACGGCGCTCTCGCCGGTCTCGGCGAGGATGAGGAATTCATGGCTGAGATCGCCGCCGATGGGGCCGCTCTCCGCCACCATCGGGATGGCCTTCAGGCCCATGCGATCGAAGGTCCGGAGATAGGCGACGAACATCCGGTGGTAGGACCGCTTCGCCGCCGCGAAATCGACGTCGAAGCTGTAGCCGTCCTTCATCAGGAACTCGCGGCCGCGCATGACGCCGAAGCGCGGGCGCACCTCGTCGCGGAATTTCCATTGGATGTGGTAGAGCAGCTTGGGCAGCGCCTTGTAGCTGCTGACTGCGCTGGCGAAGATGTCGGTGATTAGCTCCTCGTTGGTGGGGCCGTACAGCATCTCCCGGTCCTTGCGGTCGGTGATGCGCAGCATTTCCTTGCCGTAGTCGTCGTAGCGGCCGGACTTCTTCCACAGCTCGGCCGACTGGATGGTCGGCATCAGCACTTCCTGGCAGCCGGCGCGGTCCTGCTCCTCGCGCACGATCTGCTCGATCCGCTTGAGGACGCGGAAGCCGAGCGGCAGCCAGGAATAGATCCCGGCGCTCGCCTGCCGCACCATGCCAGCGCGCAGCATCAGCCGATGGGAGACGATCTCCGCCTCGGCCGGAGTCTCCTTGAGCGTGGGCATGAAATAGGCGGACAGACGCATCGCTCTTTCCTGTCACGGTCAACCGTCGGCGCCCGTAGCGGGTTCCGCGGGCCGGCGGACTGTAGGCAATGGCCGCGACCCTGTCCATGGCCGCGGCCTGCGCGAATCAGGGCGTTTTCGTGGCGTCCCGGCAGACGGCGGCCAGCGCGTCCGCCTCGCGATCGCTGAGCTCGACGCCGTTGAACGTCAGGCGATGATCGCTCATCCGCAGCGCGACGATGCCGATGAAGCTGTTCGCGTCGAACAGCGGCGAATCGTCAGGCAAGCCGAAACGCTTGCGCAGATCGTCGGTGATGACGACCGCAATCGTATCCGGCAGTTGCAGCCGCTGATTGCCGTCGAGATCGGCCGGCGCGACCGGCTTGCCGTGCACGTCGACGCCCGGCTGATAGGCCACACCGGGTGGCGGCACGTAGCGCACAGCCAATTCGCAATCGGAGCGAGCGACGGCGATCGTGCGCTCGGCAGCATGACCGGGTGCGCCGGCGACTGTGACAGTCGCGAGAACCGTCCCAATGGTCACTATCAGTGACTGTCGCACGTGCCGCTCCGAGGAATCGAATCTGACCGTCTGGTTAGGAATCGATATCGCCTCTGATTCTACGACAGCACTGGCAACCTCCGGTTTAAATTCGGCCGGATGGGTATTTGCCCCCGGTTAGGGCCGTTCCTCATGTATCACCTCAAGACTGAGAAAATTGCCCAATCTTTTGAGTAGCTTTTCGGTCGAAATTGAGTATACTCGCCGTCGCCAACAAGGAAGGGGCAAGAGCGGGCAACCGCTTTCGGCCCAGGTTCAGGGAAGAACGCAGCGAGGGAAGCGCCCTTGGGTCAGACCCCAAGGCACCTCTAAGGCCAAGAACGGATAAAAAATGAATTGGGCAAGCCCCCCGATCGGATGGCTTGCCCTTTTCTTTTGTGCACCGCACAAGCAGATGAGAAAGTCCGCCTAATCTATTGCTTGGACTTGCTATTCGACCAAGGCGGCTTGAGCCGGAGTATGCGGCGATGAACCGGGCAGTCGGGGCGGTGGGCACCGCCCAGATAGCCGATGCTCATCAAGAACTCGCCGACGATCTCGCCGCCGGTGAACACGAACGTCGTCTTGAACAGCTTCACCCACTCCGCCTTCTCACGCGGATGATGGGCGGCGAGCCAGTCGGCGAAGGAGCCGAACTCGCGGCGGAGCCCTTGGACACGTCGGGCGTTCTCGATGGCGGCGTTGACCTTCAGGCGGTTGCGGATGATCCCGGCGTCGGCGAGCAGGCGGGTGCGGTCGCGCTCGCCATAGCGGGCGATGCGGTCGACATCGAAGCCGTGGTAGGCGCGCTGGAAGGCCTCGCGTTTCTTCAGGATCGTGAGCCAGCTCAGGCCGGCCTGGTTGATCTCCAGGACCAGCCGCTCGAAAAGCGCGTGTTCGTCGCTGATCGGGAAGCCGTATTCCCGTTCATGATAGGGGCCGTGCCAGGGATCGTCGGGCGCTACGTCGCAGTAGGATTTCAGTGCGGGGGCTTCGGCGGGCATGGATGGGGTCACAAGGTGCGCAGGGAAATCCAGCCGCTGTCGAGCACGTACCAGACGATGACCCAGATGATGGCCGAGACGATGGTCGTCGCGATGACCTTCAGGCCCATGTGCGGATTGACGGGCGCGCTTGGGGCATGGCCGGGCTCGGGATTGTCCGGTATCTGCACGCCCCAGGGCAGGACCGCGAAGATCACGACCCACCAGATCAGGAAATAGACGAAGATCCCGGAGATCCAGCCCATCTCAGGCCTGCTCCAGCTCGATCAGCGTGCCGCAGAAGTCCTTCGGGTGCAGGAACAGCACCGGCTTGTCGTGCGCGCCGGTCTTGGGTTCGCCGTCGCCGAGCACCCGCGCCCCCGCCGCCTTCAGCCGGTCGCGCGCGGCGTAGATGTCGGAGACCTCATAGCAGACGTGATGGATCCCGCCGGACGCATTCTTCTGCAGGAACCCCGCGATCGGCGAGGCCTCTCCCAGCGGGTGCAAAAGCTCGATCTTGGTGTTCGGGAGTTCGACGAAGACGACGGTGACGCCGTGCACCGGCTGCGGCACGGGCGCCGACACCTTTGCGCCGAGGGTATCGCGATAGAGCGCCGACGCCGCCTGCAGGTCCGGCACGGCGATAGCGACATGATTGAGGCGACCGATCATCCCTGAACTCGCTGTGACATCCTGAATCTAGGCGGCAGCCCCTGATTGTCCAGCGCGCTTTGGCCGGGCCACGACGACGATCTCGGGCGCCGAGTCGGTGAGAGGCCCGCCGGAGAAATCGCCGAGCAGACGACCCGGCTCCAGGCCGCAGTCGTGCAACAGACGTCTGAGGGCGTCGGGTGCCGTGAACTTGATGTCCACGACCGTCTCGGTGCGCAACCCGCTGTCGCGCCGCGTGCGGAAGGTCCGATAGCGCATGATCCCGGTCGCCGCGTCGTAGACCTCCGTCCCCGAGACGTCCACCAGCGCGCCTCCCGGAAGGGTGAAGCTGTGCCAGGACTGCTCCTTGCCGTCGACATCGAGGTGGAGCGGGACGGTGTTGCGGGTGTCGAAGGCCAACTGTCCGCCGGCGGCGAGATGACGGTGCGCGCAGCGCAGGAAGGCCCGCTGGTCGGCCTCCGTCAGCAGGGCCTGGAAGGCGTGGCCGCAGGCGAGGATCAGGTCGAACGAGCCGCCCAGATCGAAGCTCCGGAAATCGCCCTCGACCCAGTGAACCGTCACCGCGCCGGCCTTGCGCTCTGCATAGGCCAGCATGGCCCGCGACCGATCGAGCGCCGTGACCTCCTTGCCGGCGCGGGCCAGCGGGATGGCGAGCCGGCCGGTGCCGCAGCCAAGATCGAGGACGCGCCGGCCGGCATCCTCCGCCAGCGCCAGAAAAAACCTCGCGGCATCGTCGATCCTGCCGTATTCGGCGTCGTAGCAGGCGGGATCGTCGTACTCCTCCGTGCTGATCATGAGGCATCCTAGACGCGCACGACGTGCACGTCCGTCACCGGCTTCTTGCCGCGGCTGGCGTGGAGCGTGCGGCGCACGGCCAGACGCGCCGCTTCCTTCACCGCGGCATCGTCGCCGCGGTCGTCGCCGGAGAGCGCCGCCACCGCCGCCCGGACCGCGGCAGCCACGTCGTCGATATCGGCGGCATCCAGCTCGGGATCGAGCAGGCCCTGCACCGTCACCTGCGGATCGGCCTTCAGCCGGCCGGCCTTGTCCAGCACCAGCGTGGCGACCGCAGCGCCGCTCCAGACCGCGCGATGGCGCGCGCGCATGACCGAGCCGTCGAGGGGGATGAGGGTCGTGCCGTCGAGGCCGAGGCGGCCGGTCGGCGCCTGATCCACGACCTCCGCCGGGCCGGGAGCAAGCCGCACGATGTCGCCGTTCTCGATCACCAAAGCCTGCGACACCTGGCAGCTCTCTGCCAGCCGTGCATGGGCCGCCAGGTGGCGGGCCTCGCCGTGCACGGGGATGGCGATCTTCGGCCGCACCCATTGATACATCGCCACCAGCTCGTCGCGCGCAGGGTGGCCGGAGACGTGCACGAAATGGTCGCGCTCCGTCACCACCTCCACGCCCAGCTTCACCAGCTTGTTCTGCAGCTCGCCAATCGAGTGCTCGTTGCCGGGGATGATGCGCGAGGAGAACACCACCGTATCGCCCTTCTCCAGCGACACGTTGGGGTGCTCTTCCCGGGCGATGCGGGCAAGCGCGGAGCGTGGTTCGCCCTGGCTGCCGGTGCAGATCAGCAGCGCCTTCTCACGCGGCAGGTAGCCGACATCATGCTCGGTGATGAAGGGCGCCAGGTCTTTCATGTAGCCGTTGTCGCGCGCGGCTTCCGCGATGCGCCAGAGCGAGCGGCCGACCAGCGCCACCTGCCGGTCATGGCGTGCGGCGATGCGGGCGATCGATTCCACGCGCGCGACGTTGCTGGCGAAGCAGGCGACAGCGATACGCTGTGGCAGCTTGCCGACCAGCTCGTCCAGGCTGTCGCGCACGGTCGCCTCGGAGCCGGATTCGCCATGAACGAGCGCGTTGGTCGAATCGCAGATCATGGCGAGGATCCCCTCCTCACCCAGGCGGCGCAGCGCCGCCTCGTCGGTCACCTCGCCGACGAGGGGATCGGGGTCGAGCTTCCAGTCGCCGGTATGCAGCAAGGTGCCCGCGGGGGTGCGGATCACGACGGCGTTGGGCTCCGGGATCGAATGGGTGAGCGTCACCAGCTCCAGCTCGAACGGCTTGAGCCGGAAGCGGCCGGACATCGGGATCTCCGTGATGTCGGCCTCGTCGCCGCCCTCCACCTCGCGCAGCTTGTTGCGCACGAGGGCCGCGGTGAAGGGCGTGGCGTAGATCGGACAGCGGAGGCGCGGCCAGAGATAAGGCACGGCGCCGATGTGGTCCTCATGGCCGTGGGTGAGCACCAGACCGACGAGATCGCGGCGCCGCTCCTCGATGAAATGGATGTCCGGCATGATCACCTCGATGCCGGGGGTGCGATCGTCGCCGAAGGTGACGCCGAGGTCGACCATCAGCCACTTGCCGGCATGGCCGTAGAGGTTGAGGTTCATGCCGATCTCCCCTGCCCCGCCGAGGGCGCAGAAGAGCAGCTCGCCGGCCCCGGGCGGATCGCTCAAGGGGCCGCGCTCCGGTTGCGGCGGAAGATCTCGACCAGGCCGCGCATGGTGATCTCCGGCTCATGCCGTTCGATCACCGGAGTCGCCTTAGCGAAGAGCGGCGCCAAACCTCCGGTGGCAACAACCATGAGTTCGCCACCGAACTCGGCGCGGATGCGCGCGACCAGCCCCTCGATCAGGCCGACATAACCCCAGTAGACGCCGGACTGCATGGCCGTGAGCGTGTCCTTGCCGATGGCCTGCTTTGGAGCCGCGACGGCGATGCGGGGCAGCTGCGCCGTCGCCATGTGCAACGCCTCCAGGCTGAGATTGATCCCGGGCGCGATGACGCCGCCGCAGTAGTTGCCCCGGCCGTCGATGACGTCGAAGGTGGTGGCGGTGCCGAAATCGACGATGATGAGCGCGCACCCGAACATGGCATGGCCGCCGACGGCGTTGGCGAGCCGGTCGGCGCCGACCTCGCGCGTCGGCATGTCCATCAGCACCTTGATGCCGAGGTCGACGGCGGGATCACCGACGATCAGCGGTACGGTCTTCAGATGGCGCTCACACAGCATCCGCAGGTTGAAGAGGGCCTGGGGCACGACCGTGGCGATGATGGCGTCGCTGATGTCGGCCAGCGTCAGGCCGGCGAGCGCCATCAGCTGACTCAGCCACACCACATACTCGTCGGCGGTGCGGCTGCTCTCCGTGCGGATCCGCCAATCGCCGCGCGCTTTGTCGCCGTCATAGACGGCGAACTTGACGTTGGTGTTGTTGGAATTGATGGCGAGCAGCATGGCTGGCCCTAGAGCTGCGGGAAGAACAGATCGCCGGTCGTGATCTGCCGGCGGACGCCGTCCGCCATATCAAGCATCAATGCGCCGCTCTCGTCGAGGTCGCTGAAGCGCCCCCGCAGGGTTTCGCGCTCGAGCCGGACCTCGATCGGCTCGCCGAGCCCACGGGCCAGGGTCAGCCAACGGGCGCGCACCGGCGCAAAGCCCTGCTCCCGCCAAGTCTCATGCCAAGCCTGAAAGCGCCCGGCGAAGGCCTCCAGAACCTCGGCCGATGTGGCATGCGCCGCACCTTCGCCCACCAGGCTCGTGGCGGGATAGGGCGTATCCGCTGGATGGCTCACGACATTGACACCAACCCCGATGATCAGCCAGTCGACCGAGCGGTCGAGGGCCGCCGCGGCCTCCAGCAGGATGCCGGAGACCTTGGCGCCGCGGATCAGCACGTCGTTGGGCCATTTGAGCGTCACGGAGGCGCCGGTCGGCAGGAGCGCCGACACCGCCTCGGCAAGCGCGACGGCGGCGACGAAGTTAAGCTGGCACGCCCGGGCCGGCGGAGAGGCCGGCCGCAGCAGCAAGGACATGTAGAGATTGCCGGGCGGCGAGGCCCAGCCGCGCCCACGGCGGCCGCGGCCGGCGAGCTGCTCCCGGGCCCAGACCACCGTCCCGCCATCAGCGCCGCCGGCGGCGAGGCGCTTCGCTTCCTCGTTCGTGCTGTCGATCTGGTCGTAGGCGAGGAGACGGTAGAAGGCGGGCAGCTCTGGCGTTGCCATCAGCTCGGGAACAGCGAGGCCGCTGCCGCCTGGGCCGCGTCCAGCACCGGCCCGGCGAACACCAGGAACAGCAGCACGAGCAGGCCGGAGCCGGCGATGATGGCGTTCATTGACCAGCCGGGCGAACGGTCGAAGGCCGCGGTCGGCTCGTCGAAGTACATCACCTTGACGATGCGCAGATAGTAGAACGCGGACACCACGCTGGTGACGAAGCCGATGACGGCGAGCCAGATCAGCCCCGTCTGGACGGCGGCGTAGAACACATAGAACTTGCCGAAGAAGCCGGCGAGCGGCGGCACGCCGGCCAGCGAGAACATGAAGACCGCCAGCGCGGCCGCCATCGGCGGGTTGGTCTTGGAGAGGCCGGCGAGATCGTAGATGCCCTCGACCAGCTTGCCCTTCTGCCGCATCAGCAGGATGCAGCCGAAGGTGCCGAGGGTCATGAACAGATAGATCGCGACATAGACGAGCACGCCGCGGATGCCCTCCGGCGTGCCCGGCGCCAGGCCGACCAGCGCGTAGCCCATGTTGCCGATCGAGCTGTAGGCCATCAGCCGCTTGATGTTGGTCTGCGCGACGGCAGCGACGGCGCCGAGAATCATCGAGGCGACCGAGATGAACCAGATGATCTGCAGCCATTCGCCGTGCAGCTCGCGGAACGGCCCGACCATGACCCGCATGAACAGGCCGATGGCGGCGAGCTTCGGCGCGGCGGCGAAGAAGGCGGTGACGGGCGTCGGCGCGCCCTCGTAGACATCGGGCGTCCACATGTGGAACGGCACCGCCGAGACCTTGAAGGCCAGGCCGGCGATGACGAAGACGAGGCCGACGATCAGGCCGATGGCGATCGGCCCCTGGGTGCCGGCGAAGGCTGTCGCCAAGCCCGCGAACGAGGTCGTGCCGGCGAAGCCGTAGACCATGGAAGCGCCGTAGAGCAGCATGCCGGAGGACAACGCGCCCAGGACGAAGTATTTGAGTCCGGCTTCGGTCGATCGCTCGGAATCGCGCTGAAAGGCTGCGACCACGTAGAGCGCCAGGCTCTGCAGCTCGAGGCCGACATAAAGCGCGATCAGGTCGTTGGCCGACAGCATCATCATCATGCCGAGCGTGGCGAACACCAGCAGCACGGGGAATTCGAACCGCCGCATGTTCTCGCGCGCGACGTAGTCGAACGACATGATGATGGTGAGGGCCGAGCCGATCAGGACCAGAAGCTTGAGGAACCGTCCGAAGGGATCAACGACGTACAAGCCCTGGAAGGCCGTCTGCGTTCCCGCCGGCGGCGACCAGAACAGGAGGACGCCGGCCACGACGAGGGCCAGCACCGCCAGCCAGGCGATGCGCTCGGTCGGGTTGCCGCGCAGGAACACGCCGAGCATGAGCAGGACGAGGCCGGCTGCGGCCAGGAAGATCTCGGGAAGGGCGAGCATGTAATTCATGCCGGCACCCTACTTGTCATTCCAGGACAAAAGAGCGAACGGCCCGTTCGGATCGAGCGTGCCATCCTCGATAGCGGCGGCACGCACGGCGTCATACTGCTTGATGAGCTGGGCCACGGAAGGCTCCATCACCGCGAAGAAGGACGAGGGATAGATGCCCATCCAGAGCACGGCGGCGACGAGCGGCGCGAACACCGCCACCTCGCGCCGGTCGAGGTCGAGGATGTTTTTCAGGCTGTCCTTGGTCAGCTCCCCGAAGATCACGCGGCGGTAGAGCCAGAGCATGTAGGCGCAGCCCAGGATGATGCCCGTGCAGATGAAGGCGGCGACCCAGGTGTTCACCTGGAACAGGCCGGTCATGACCAGGAACTCGCCAGGGAAGCCGCTGGTGGCGGGCAGGCCAACCGAGGCCAGCATGAACAGCATGAACACGGCGGAATAGAGCGGCATGCGATGGACGAGGCCGCCATAGGTGGCGATCTCGCGCGAATGCATGCGGTCGTAGACGACGCCGACGATGAGGAACAGCGCGGCCGAGACGACGCCGTGGCTCAGCATCTGGAAGATGGCACCCTCGATGCCCTGCAGGTTGGGCGCGAAGATGCCGGCGGTCACGAAGCCCATATGCGCGACCGAGGAATAGGCGATGAGCTTCTTCATGTCCTGCTGGGCGAGCGCCACCAGCGAGGTGTAGATGACGGCGACGATGCTGAGGGTGAAGATCAGCGGCGTGAACTGGGCCGAGGCGATCGGCAGCATTGGCAGGGAGAACCGCAGAAAGCCGTAACCGCCGATCTTCAGGAGCACGCCGGCCAGGATCACGGATCCGGCGGTGGGCGCCTCGACGTGGGCGTCCGGCAGCCAGGTATGCACCGGCCACATCGGCACCTTCACGGCGAAGGAGGCGAGGAAGGCCAGCCACAGCCAGCTCTGCGTGCTCGCCGGCAGCGGATGCTCCGCGAGGTAGTGAGTGATCGCGGGTATGTCCGTGGTGCCGGCGGCGAAGTAGATCGCCAGCACGGCCACCAGCATCAGTACCGAGCCGAGGAAGGTGTAGAGGAAGAACTTGAAGGCCGAGTAGATGCGGCGCGGCCCGCCCCAGACGCCGATGATCAGGAACATCGGGATCAGCACGCCCTCGAAGAACATGTAGAAGGCGACGAAGTCCAGGGCGCAGAAGGTGCCGACCATCAGCGTTTCCAGCACCAGGAAGGCGATCATGTACTCCTTCACGCGGGTCTGGATCGCCTCCCAGCTGGCGAGGACGCAGAGCGGCGTCAGCAGGGTCGACAGCAGGACGAACATCATGGAGATGCCGTCGACGCCCATGTGATAGACAACGCCGAACTGCGGCATCCACTGGGCCCGCTCCTCGAACTGGAAGCCGGCCTCCTTGCGGTCGAAGCCGAACCAGATCACCAGCGACCAGGCAAAGGTGAGGAGCGAGATCCAGAGCGCGGCCCAGCGCGCGTTGCGCGCCACCGTCTCGGGCGCGCCGCGCAGCGGCAGGATGAACAGCACCGCGCCCAGGAGGGGCAGGAAGGTGACGATCGTGAGGTGCGGCAGGTCGCTCATCCGGGCTACCGCGAGCGCATGAACAGGTACCAGGAGATCAGCAGGACAACACCGATCAGCATGGCGAAGGCGTAGTGATAGACGTAGCCGCTCTGCAGCCGGCTGGCGCGCTTGGCGAGGCTCTGCGTGGCGGCGGCGACGCCGTCCGGACCGACGCCGTCGATGACCGCGCCATCGCCCGATTTCCACAGGCCGTAGCCGATGAAATGCGCCGGCCGCACGAACAGCGCGTCATAGAGCTCGTCGAAATACCACTTGTTCAGCAGGAACAGGTAGAGGCCGTGGAAGCGGCGGGCAAGACGACCCGGCAGCGACGTGTCGCGGATGTACATTTGATAAGCGAGCGCGATGCCGATGAGCGCCACCACGAACGGCGCCGCCTTCACCCAGAACGGTGATTCATGCGCGGCGTGGATGGCATGCGACTCCGCGAAGGCCTGCAGATAGGGCGCATAGGGCGATCCCTCGGCACCGCCCCAGAACTTCGCCATCGCCTCTTCCCCGCCGACGAACTGACCATAGAAGAGCATGCCGGCGAGGATCGCGCCGATCGCCAGCACGACCAGCGGCCCGAGCATGATCCAGGGCGATTCATGCGCATGCTCGAGGACGTGATGGTCCGCGCGCGACTTGCCGTGGAAGGTCATGAAGAGGAGGCGCCAGGAGTAGAATGCCGTCATGACCGCGGCGGCGATGCCGAGCCAGAAGGCAAAGTGGCCGACGCCGGAATGCGAGCCCCAGGCCGCCTCCAGGATGGCGTCCTTCGAATCGAAGCCGGCGAAGCCGATGATCGTGCCGGGGATGCCGATCCCGGCGAGCGCAAGGCTGCCGATCCACATGAGCAGGTAGGTCTTGGGCACGAGCTTCGCGATGCCGCCCATCTTGCGCATATCCTGCTCGCCCGACATGGCGTGGATCACCGAACCCGCGCACAGGAACAGCAGCGCCTTGAAGAAGGCGTGCGTGAACAGGTGGAACATGGAGGCGCCATAGGCGGAGACGCCGGCCGCGAAGAACATGTAGCCGAGCTGGCTGCAGGTCGAATAGGCGATGACGCGCTTGATGTCGTTCTGGCAGAGGCCGACGGTGGCGGCGAAGAACGCCGTCGCCGCGCCGATGAAGGTGACGACGGCGAGCGCGGTCGGCGCCAGCTCGAACATCGGCGACAGCCGGCAGACCATGAACACGCCGGCCGTCACCATGGTCGCGGCATGGATGAGGGCGGAGACCGGCGTCGGGCCCTCCATGGCGTCGGGCAGCCAGGTATGCAGCAGGAGCTGCGCCGACTTGCCCATGGCGCCGATGAACAGCAGCAGGCAGAGGATGGTCAGCGTGTCGATGTCCCAGCTGAGGAAGTGAATGACGCTGCCGGCCTTGCTCGGCGCCGCCGCGAACACCGTGTTGAAATCGACGGAGTTGAAGACCAGGAAAACGCCCATGATGCCGAGGGCGAAGCCGAAGTCGCCGACCCGGTTGACGACGAAGGCCTTGATGGCCGCGGCGTTGGCCGAGGGACGGTCGTACCAGAAGCCGATCAGCAGGTAGGAGCAGAGGCCGACGCCCTCCCAGCCGAAGAACATCTGCATGAAGTTGTCGGCCGTCACCAGCATGAGCATGCAGAAGGTGAACAGACTCAGATAGCTCATGAAGCGCGGGATCGAGTGATCGTGCGCCATGTAGCCGACGGAATAGACGTGGACCATCGCCGACACGACGGTCACCACCACAAGCATGACCGCCGTCAGGGAATCGACGCGAATGGCCCAGGAAGCCTCGAAGGTGCCGGCGTCGAACCAGGTGAAGAGCTCGGTCGTGCGCGCATTGCCGCCGTAGCAGACGTCGATGAACACCCAGAACGCGAGGCACATCGACAGCAGCATCGCGCCGCAGGTCACGATCTGCGCCAGCCGGTCGCCGATCTGCAGGCAGAACAGGCCGGCGATCAGGGCGCCTGCGAGCGGCAGGAAGACGATGGCGACGTCGATCACGGCCTAGCCCTTCATCACGTTGATCTCTTCGACCTCGATCGTGCCGCGATTGCGGAAGTAGACCACGAGGATGGCGAGGCCGATCGCGGCCTCGGCGGCCGCCACCGTCAGCACGAACATGGCGAAGACCTGGCCGACGAGATCGCCGAGCTGGGCCGAGAACGCGACGAAGTTGATGTTGACCGCGAGCAGCATCAGCTCGATCGACATCAGGATGATGATGACGTTCTTGCGGTTGAGGAAGATGCCGAAGATGCCGAGCGTGAACAGGATCGCGGCGACGGTCAGGTAGTGGGCGAGGCCGATCACCATGTCAGATGCCGCTCCCCGTCGGCACGTCCTTCACCTCGATGGTGTCGACGCGGCGGCGGCTGACCTGGGCGGCGATGCTCTGCCGGCGCACGCCTTCGCGCTGGCGCAGGGTCAGCACGATCGCGCCGATCATGGCGACCAGAAGGATGAGGCCGGCCGTCTGGAACAGGTAGAAATACTGGGTGTAGAGGACGCGGCCCAGGGCCTCGGCGTTGGTCAGGTCGGGCCGCACCGGCGCGATTGCCAGCTGATGCGCGCCCGGCGCCACGGCCCAGGCGCCGAACACCAGCACCAGCTCCGCCAGCAGGATCAGGCCGATCAGGGCGCCGATCGGCAGATAGCGGATGAACCCTTCGCGCAGGGCGACGAAGTTGATATCGAGCATCATGACGACGAAGAGGAACAGCACGGCCACGGCGCCGACATAGACGACGACCAGGATCATCGCCAGAAACTCCGCCCCCAGCAGTACGAACAGCCCGGCCGAATTGAAGAACGCCAGGATGAGGAACAGCACGGAGTGAACGGGATTGCGCGCGCCGATGACCATGACGCCCGACGCGACCGCGACGGCGGCGAAGAGATAGAAGGCGATGGCCTGGATGATCATGCCGGGTCACCGATAGGGCGCGTCGGCCGCCAGGCTGGCGGCGATCTCGGCTTCCCAGCGGTCGCCGTTCGCGAGCAGCTTTTCCTTGTTGTAGAACAGTTCCTCGCGGGTCTCGGCGGCGAACTCGAAGTTCGGCCCTTCCACGATGGCATCGACCGGGCAGGCCTCCTGGCAGAGGCCGCAATAGATGCACTTGGTCATGTCGATGTCGTAGCGGGTCGTGCGCCGGCTGCCGTCGGCGCGCGGCTCGGCCTCGATCGTGATGGCGAGTGCCGGGCAGACGGCCTCGCACAGCTTGCAGGCGATGCAGCGCTCCTCGCCGTTGGGATAGCGCCGCAGCGCGTGCTCGCCGCGGAAGCGCGGCGAAGTCGGATTCTTCTCGAAGGGATAGTTGATGGTCGGCTTCGGCTGGAAGAAGTAGCGCATGGTGAGCATCAGGCCGGACACGAGCTCTTGCAGGAGCAGAGAACGGGCCATTGCCATGATCTAACGCCTCCTCCCCTACATAACCCAGCGCGGCAGCGCCAGCAGCGCACCGGCGGTCAGCACGACCCAGAGCAGCGAGAACGGCAGGAATACCTTCCAGCCGAGCCGCATCAACTGGTCGTAGCGATAGCGCGGGAAGGTCGCGCGCACCAGCAGGAACAGGAAGACCGCGAACAGCACCTTGAGCAGGAACCAGATCCAGCCGGGGATCCAGATGAATGGCGCGAACGGAAACGGCGGCAGCCAGCCGCCCAGGAAGAACAGCGAGGTCGTCGTGCTCATCAGGATGATGTTCGCGTACTCGCCGAGGAAGAACAGGCCGAAGGACATCGACGAGTATTCCGCGAAGAACCCGGCCACCAGCTCGGATTCGCCCTCGGGCAGGTCGAACGGCACGCGATTCGTCTCGGCCAGGGCCGAGATGAAGAAGATCACCGCCATCGGCGCCAGCATGCCGAAGGCGTACCAATTCCAGAAATAGCCGCTCTCGCCGCGCTGGCTCTCGACGATCTGCGAGAGATTGAGCGAGTGCGAGGCGAGCAGCACGGTGATGATGACGAAGCCGATGGAGACTTCGTACGACACCATCTGAGCGGCGGACCGCAGCGCGCCGAGGAACGGATATTTCGAGTTGCTCGCCCAGCCGGCCATGATCACGCCGTAGACGCCGAGCGAGGAGATCGCGAAAAGGTAGAGCACGCCGACATTTATGTTGGCCAGCACGACGCCGGCATCGAACGGGATCACCGCCCAGGCTACCAGGGCCAGGACGAACGTGATCATCGGCGCGATCATGAAGACGACGCGGTTGGCGGTCGTCGGGATGATCGTTTCCTTGAAGACGAGCTTCACGCCGTCGGCGAGCGGCTGCAGCAGGCCCCACGGGCCGACGACGTTCGGGCCGCGCCGGATCTGCACCGCCGCCATCACCTTGCGCTCGGCATAGGTCAGATAGGCCACGCACAGGAGCAGCGGGATGATGATCGCCAGGATGTAGACGATCGTGAGGAGCGTCGGCCAGACGTAGATGTCGAGGAAGCTATCCATGCGTCCCCGTCATCGCTTGCGGCCGGCGCAGGAACGCCTCGGCGCACTCGGCCATGGTCTCGGAGGCGCGGCTGATCGGGTCGGTCATGTAGAAATTCGCGATCGGCGGCGCGAAGGCCGCGGCATCGAGCGCGCCGGCCGCTCCGAACTCGCCCCAGGGCGCCGGCTCGACTGCATCCAGCCGCTGGAAGCGGGCGCTGATCTCGAACATGCGCCGGCGCAACTGGCCGATGTTGTCGTAGGGCAGCCGCTTCCCGAGCGCTTCGGACAGCGCGCGGATGATCGTCCAGTCCTCGCGCGCATCGCCGGGCGGGAAGGCCGCGAGCGCCGTCTGCTGCACGCGGCCTTCGGTGTTCACATAGGTCGCGTTCTTCTCGGTATAGGCGGCCCCCGGCAGGATGACGTCGGCGCGGTGGGCGCCGGCGTCGCCATGGTGCCCCTGATAGATCACGAAGGCGTTGGCGAAGTGCGACCCCGCGATCTCGTCGGCGCCCAGAAGATAGACGACCTCGATCTCGTCCTTTTGGGCGCCGTCGATGATGCGGCCGATGTCGCGGCCGCCGCTGCCCGGCAGGAAGCCGACGTCGAGGCCGCCCACGCGCGCCGCCGCCGTATGCAGCAGGTTGAACCCGTTCCAATCCGGCTGGACCATATTGAAGCTCTCGGCGACACGCCGCGCGAGATGCAGGACGGCAGCGCCGTCGGCACGTTGCAGCGCGCCCATGCCCAGGACGAGCATCGGCTTCTTTGCCGCCCGCAGCACCTCCGCAAAGGAGTGCCGGCCCTCGGCGATCTCCTGCAGCGTCTGCGGACCAGCGCCGAGGTGATCGTGCTTGTAGGTGAGGTTGAGTTGCGGGCCGATGAGGCCGACGCGCAGCTTGCCGGTGAGCCAGCGCTTGCGGATGCGGGCATTGATGATCGGCGCTTCCCAGCGCGGGTTGGTGCCAATCAGGAGGCAGGCGTCGGCCTGGTCGATGCCGGCGATGGTCGTGTTGAAGAGATAGCCGGCGCGGACGCGCGGATCGATGGCGGCGCCATCCTGCCGGCAGTCGAGGTTGGGCGAGCCCAGTGCGGCCATCAGGTCCTTGAGCGCCAGCATGGCCTCGACATCCGCGAGATCGCCGGCGATGGCGGCAATGCGCGCGCCGGAAACAGCGCGCAGGCGGGCGGCGATGGCGGCAAACGCCTCCGGCCAGGTCGCTGGCTGCAGCTTGCCGTCGCGCCGGACGTAGGGGCGGTCGAGTCGCTGGCGGCGCAGGCCGTCGCAGGCGAAGCGGGTCTTGTCGGAGATCCACTCCTCGTTCACGGCCTCGTTGAGGCGCGGCAGGATGCGCATCACCTCGTTGCCGCGGGTATCGACGCGAATGTTGCTTCCGACGGCGTCCAGCACGTCGACCGACTCGGTCTTCTCCAGCTCCCACGGCCGCGCCATGAAGGCGTAGGGCTTCGAGGTCAGGGCGCCGACCGGGCAGAGATCGATGATGTTCGCCGACAGCTCCGAGGAGAGCGCCTTCTCGACATAAGTGCCGATCTCCAGGTGCTCGCCGCGGCCGGTGGCGCCCAGCTCCTCGACGCCCGCCACCTCGGTCGCGAAGCGCACGCAGCGGGTGCAGTGGATGCACCGGTTCATGGACGTCTTGACCAGCGGACCGAAGTTCTTGTCCTGGACCGCGCGCTTGTTCTCGCGAAAGCGGCTGCGGTCGAAGCCGTAGGCCATGGCCTGGTCCTGCAGATCGCATTCGCCGCCCTGGTCGCAGATCGGGCAATCCAGCGGATGGTTGATGAGCAGGAACTCCATCACGCCGTTGCGCGCCTTCTTCACGGTCGGGGTGTTGGTCTTGATCACCATACCCTCGGCCACCGGCATCGCGCAGGAGGCGATCGGCTTCGGCGACTTCTCCATCTCCACGAGGCACATGCGGCAGTTGCCAGCGACCGACAACCGCTCGTGATAGCAGAAGCGTGGAATCTCGACGCCGGCCAGCTCGCAGGCCTGCAGCACCGTCATGCCGGCGGGTGCCTCGACCTCCTGGCCGTCGATCTTGAGCTTCGGCATCGCCGCCCCTACTCCGCCGCCGCGGCCTGCCGGCCGCGCCGCTCGTTGATGCGCCGCTCCATCTCCGGGCGGAAGTGCCGGATCAGACCCTGGATCGGCCAAGCCGCGGCGTCGCCGAGCGCGCAGATGGTGTGGCCCTCGACCTCGGTGGTGACGTCGAGCAGCGCGTCGATCTCGGCCACCTCGGCGTCGCCGCGCACCATGCGCTTCATGACGCGCCACATCCAGCCGGTGCCCTCGCGGCAGGGCGTGCACTGGCCGCAGCTCTCATGCATGTAGAAGTGCGACAGCCGCTCGATGGCCGCGACGATGTCGGTCGACTTGTCCATGACGATGACAGCCGCGGTGCCCAGGCCGGACTTCACCTCGCGCAGGGAATCAAAATCCATCAGCACGGTGTCGCAGATCGACTTCGGCAGGCAGGGCACAGATGCGCCGCCAGGAATGACTGCCAGCAGGTTGTCCCAGCCGCCGCGCACGCCGCCGGCGTACGTCTCGACCAGCTCCTTCAGCGGAATGCCCATCTCCTCTTCCACGTTGCAGGGTTTGTTCACGTGGCCGGAGATGCAGAAGATCTTGGTGCCCGTGTTCTTGGGCCGGCCCAGCGCCGACCACCAGGCGGCACCCTTGCGCAGGATCGTCGGCGCGACCGCGATGCTCTCGACGTTGTTGACCGTGGTCGGGCAGCCATAGAGGCCGACGGCGGCCGGGAACGGCGGCTTCAGTCGCGGTTGGCCCTTCTTGCCCTCGAGGCTCTCGAGCAGGGCCGTCTCCTCGCCGCAGATATAGGCGCCGGCGCCGCGGTGCAGATAGATGTCGTGATCGTAGCCGGAGCCGCAGGCGTTCTTGCCGATGAGGCCGGCCGCATACGCCTCCTCGATCGCGGCCTGCAGGTTCACGGCCTCGTTGTAGAACTCGCCGCGGATATAGATGTAGGTCGCGGTCGTGCCCATGGCGAAGCCGGCGACCAGGCAGCCCTCCAGCAGGATATGCGGATCGTAGCGCAGGATGTCGCGGTCCTTGCAGGTGCCGGGCTCGGACTCGTCGGCATTGACCACGAGATAGGCTGGCCGGCCGTCAGACTGCTTGGGCATGAACGACCATTTGAGGCCGGTCGGGAACCCGGCACCGCCCCGGCCCCGCAAGTCCGACTTCTTGATCTCGTCGATGATGGCGTCGCGGCCGCGCGCGATCAGATCCTTCGTGTTGTCCCAGATGCCGCGGCGCCGCGCGCCGGCGAGACGCCAGTCATGCACGCCATAGAGGTTCTTGAAGACGCGGTCCTCGTCGCGCAGCATCGCTACTCCCCCGCGCCGCCCAGCAGCACCTGCGGCCCGCCCTCGGGCGCCGAGCCCTGGCGTCCGATCTGCGACCCCATCTCTGGCTTCTCGCCACGCGCGAAAGCGTCGAGAAGCGCCTCGAGCTTCTTCACGTCGAGGTCCTCGTAGAGATCGTCATTGATCTGCACCACCGGCGCGTTGACGCAGGCGCCCAGGCATTCGACCTCGATCAGCGAGAACTTGCCGTCGGCGGTGCGGCCCTTGAGGCCGATGCCCAGCTTGCGCTTGCAGGCTTCGGTCAGGTCGTCGGCGCCGCGCAGCCAGCAGGGCGTCGTGCGGCAGACCTGCAGGTGGTATTTGCCCGCCGGCTGCAGGTTGAACATCGTGTAGAAGGTCGCGACCTCGTAGACGCGGATCGGCGCCATGTCGAGAATGCCCGCGACGTGATCCATGGCCGCGCGCGGCAGCCAGCCGCCGCTCTGCCGCTGCGCCAGGTCGAGCAGCGCGAGCACCGCGCTCGCCTGGCGGCCCGGCGGATATTTGGCTATATGCCACTTCGCCCGCTCCAGGTTCTCGGGCGTGAAGGCAAAGCTTGCAGGCTGGTTGGCGACGTCGGCAGCGCTGCTCATCGGTCGATCTCGCCGAAGACGATGTCCATGGAGCCGAGGATGGCGACGGAATCCGCCAGCATGTGGCCGCGCGAGACGAAGTCGATCGCCTGCAGGTGGGCGAAGCCCGGCGCCCGGATCTTGCAACGGTAGGGCTTGTTGCTGCCGTCGGACACCAGGTAGACGCCGAACTCGCCCTTGGGCGCCTCGACGGCAGTGTAGGTCTCGCCCGGCGGCACGTGGAAGCCCTCGGTGTAGAGCTTGAAGTGATGGATCAGAGCCTCCATCGAGCGCTTCATCTCGGCCCGCGGCGGCGGCGCAATCTTGCGGTCGGTCGAGGTGTGCGGCCCGCCCGGCATCTCCGCCAGGCACTGCTTGATGATCTTGGTGCTCTGCCGCATCTCCTCGACGCGCACCAGATAGCGGTCGTAGCAGTCGCCGTTCTTCCCGACGGGAATGGAGAATTTCATGCGGTCGTAGACCATATAGGGCTGCGCCTTGCGCAGGTCCCAGGCCAAGCCGGAGGCGCGCAGCATCGGGCCGGTGAACCCCCAGTCCATCGCGTCCTTCGCCGAGACCTTGCCGATGTCGACGAGTCGCTGCTTGAAGATGCGATTCTCGGTGAGTAGTCCCTCGATGTCGTCGAGCACAGGCGGGAATTTGTCGGCCCAGGCGCCGATGTCCTCGATGATGCCGGCCGGGAGATCCTGATGCACGCCGCCCGGGCGATAGTAGGCCGCATGCAACCGCGCGCCGCTGACCCGCTCATAGAACTCCATGAGCAGTTCGCGCTGCTCGAAGGCCCACAGGAACGGCGTCACCGCGCCGACATCCATCGCGTAGGCGGGGATGTTCAGCAGGTGATTGAGGATGCGCGTGATCTCGTCGAAGAGGACGCGGATGTACTGCCCACGCAGCGGCACCTCGAGGTCGAGCAGCTTCTCCACCGCCAGCACGAAGGCGTGCTCCTGACACATCGGCGAGACATAGTCGAGGCGGTCGAAATAGGGGATCGCCTGCACGTAGGTCTTGTACTCGATCAGCTTCTCCGTGCCACGATGCAGCAGGCCGATATGGGGGTCGAGCCGCTCCACCACCTCGCCGTCCATCTCCATGACCAGGCGCAGCACGCCGTGGGCCGCCGGGTGCTGCGGCCCGAAATTCATGGTCATCGGCTTGATCTGGACTTCGGCCATCAGGGTTTCTTCTCCGCCTTCTCGT
>Ga0335082_10001258_pt1 | contig 27031 bp, 22 predicted proteins | sample Lox_Sample_41_FD_206718 | JGI IMG/M metagenome (GOLD analysis project Ga0335082, IMG submission 206718) | Soil microbial communities from Loxahatchee National Wildlife Refuge, Florida, United States - Lox_Sample_4.1 | ecosystem: Environmental > Terrestrial > Soil > Wetlands | place: USA... | reverse complement strand
GCGGCCGCGGGGACGATTACGTTGCAAGGTTTGGAGGGGTCGTGGCGCGCGTTCGCGCCACGCAGGTGGCGCCCTAAACACGCGCCGTTTAGAAAGGAAAGACCATGGACAAGAAAGCGACCCTGAGCCTGCCCGGCGGCAAGACGCTCGATTTCCCGGTGATGTCGGGGAGCATCGGGCCCGACGTGGTGGACATCCGCACGCTCTACGGCAAGAGCGGCGTATTCACCTACGACCCGGGATTCCTCTCCACGGCGAGCTGCAATTCGACGATCACCTACATCGACGGCGACGCCGGCGTGCTGCTGTACCGCGGCTACCCGATCGAGCAGCTCGCGCAGCACTGCGACTTCCTCGAGGTCTGCTACCTGCTGCTCTACGGCGAGCTGCCGAAGGTCGCGGAGAAGAAGCAATTCGTCGACACAGTGACCCACCACACGATGGTGCACGAGCAGCTGGCGCGGCTGTACCAGGGCTTCCGGCGCGACGCGCATCCGATGGCGGTGATGGTCGGCGTGGTCGGCGCGCTGTCGGCGTTCTACCACGACGCGCTCGACATCAACAATCCGGAGCACCGCTCGATCTGCGCCTTCCGGCTGATCGCGAAGATGCCGACGATCGTCGCGATGTCCTACAAGTACTCGATCGGCCAGCCGTTCATGTACCCGAAGAACAGCCTGTCGTACACGGGGAACTTCATGCGCATGATGTTCGGCGTGCCGACCGAGGAGTACAAGGACAACGAGGTCCTCGTGCGCGCGCTCGACCGCATCTTCATCCTGCACGCCGACCACGAGCAGAACGCGTCCACTTCGACTGTCCGCCTGTCGGGCTCCTCGGGCGCCAACCCCTACGCCTGCATCGCGGCCGGCATCGCCTGCCTGTGGGGACCGGCGCACGGCGGCGCCAACGAGGCCTGCCTCGAGATGCTGGAGGAGATCGGCGACGTCTCCAAGGTCGGCGAGTTCATCAAGAAGGTGAAGGACAAGCAGAGCGGCGTGCGCCTCATGGGCTTCGGGCACCGCGTCTACAAGAACCACGACCCGCGCGCCAAGCTCATGCGCGAGACCTGCCACGAGGTGCTCAACGAGCTCGGACTGCACGACGACCGCCTGTTCAAGCTGGCGATCGCGCTGGAGAAGATCGCCCTTGAAGACGATTATTTTGTTTCGAGGAAACTGTACCCGAATGTCGACTTCTACTCCGGCATCGTGCAGCGCGCGCTCGGCATCCCGGTGGCGATGTTCACCTGCATCTTCTCGCTCGCGCGCACCGTCGGCTGGATCGCCCAGTGGCAGGAGATGATCTCGGATCCGGAGTACAAGATCGGCCGGCCGCGCCAGCTCTACAAGGGCGCGACGCGCCGCGAGGTGAAGCCGATCGCGCAACGCTAGCGCCCAAGGGAGTCGCGCCATGATGAAGCAGTTCCTCGACAACTCCTACCTGTTCGGGGGCAACGCGCCGTTCGTCGAGGAGCTGTACGAGAAGTACCTCGAGGACGCAGCCTCGGTGCCCGAGGAGTGGCGCGCGTACTTCGACAAGCTGCAGCTCCTGCCGGGCGCGGCGGCCAAGGACCTGGCGCACGCGCCCGTCGTCGAGGCGTTTGCATCGAAGGCGAGAGCGGCGCCGCGCGCCGAGCGCGCCGGCGCGATCGATCGCAAGCAGGTCTCGGTGATCCAGCTGGTCGCCGAGTACCGCTTCCGCGGCTGCCTGCTCGCCGACCTCGACCCGCTCAAGCGCCAGCAGAAGCCGCACATCCCGGAGCTCGAGCCCGGCTACTACGACCTCACCGAGTCGGACATGGACACGGTGTTCAACACCGGCTCGCTCATCGGCCCGGCCGAGCAGGCGCCGCTGCGCGAGATCATCCGCGGCCTGCAGGAGACGTACTGCGGCACGCTGGGCGTGGAGTACATGTACCTCTCCAGCCGGGTGGAGAAGAAGTGGATCCAGGATCGCCTGGAGCCGATTCGCTCCAAGCCGTCGTTCCCGCCCGACTACAAGAAGCACATCCTCGAGCGGCTGACCGCCGCCGAAGGGCTCGAGCGCTACCTGCACACGCGCTACGTCGGGCAGAAGCGCTTCTCGCTCGAAGGCGGCGACACGCTGATCCCGGTGCTCGACCATCTGCTGCAGCGCGCGGGCTCGGCCGGCGTGCAGGAGCTCGTGATCGGCATGGCGCACCGCGGCCGCCTCAACGTGCTGGTCAATACGCTCGGCAAGATGCCGAAGGACCTGTTCGGCGAGTTCGAGGGCAAGCACGACGACCACCTGCTGGCGGGCGACGTCAAGTACCACCAGGGATTCTCCTCGGACATCAACACGCCGGGCGGGCCGATGCACCTGACGCTCGCGTTCAACCCCTCGCACCTGGAGATCGTCAACCCGGTGGTCGAGGGCTCGGTGCGCGCGCGCCAGCACCGGCGCAAGGACCGCGGCGGCGAGCAGGTGCTGCCCGTGCTGATCCACGGCGACGCCGCGGTGGCCGGCCAGGGCGTGGTGATGGAGACGCTCAACCTCGCGCAGACGCGCGGCTACGGCACCGGCGGCACGGTGCACATCGTCGTCAACAACCAGATCGGCTTCACGACCTCGGACCCGCGCGACAGCAGGAGCACCCTGTATTGCACCGACGTCATGAAGACGATCGAGGCGCCGATCTTCCACGTCAACGGCGACGATCCCGAATCCTGCTGCATGGCGATCGAGATCGCGCTCGACTACCGCATGAAGTTCAAGAAGGACGTCGCGGTGGACATCGTCTGCTTCCGCAAGCTCGGCCACAACGAGCAGGACGAGCCGATGGTCACGCAGCCGCTGATGTACAAGATCATCAACGCGCATCCGGGCACGCGCAAGCTCTACGCCGACCGGCTCGCCGCGCAGGGCGTGACGGCCGCCGACGAGGCGGACAAGATGGTCGCCACCTTCCGCCAGGCGATGGACGGCGGCTATCACACCAACAAGACGATCCTCGCCAACTTCAAGCCGCCGTTCGCGGTCGACTGGACCAAATACCGCGGCACGAAGTGGAACGAGAACGACGACACGACGCTGCCGCTCGCGGACCTGCAGATGCTCGCCGAGCGGCTGACGTCGATCCCGCCCGACTTCAAGCTGCACCCGCGCGTCGAGAAGATCATCGCCGACCGGCGCCTCATGGGGCAGGGCAAGCTGCCCGTGGACTGGGGCATGGCCGAGAACCTCGCCTACGCCTCGCTGCTGAAGGACGGCTACGCGGTGCGCATCTCCGGGCAGGACTGCGGGCGCGGCACGTTCTTCCACCGCCACGCGGTGCTGCACGACCAGAGCCGCGAGAAGTGGGACCAGGGCAGCTACATCCCGCTCGCGCACATCGCGCCGAACCAGGGCGACTTCGTCGTCATCGACTCGGTGCTCTCGGAGGAGGCGGTGCTCGGCTTCGAGTACGGCTACTCAACCTCCGAGCCCAACGAGCTCGTGGTCTGGGAGGCGCAGTTCGGCGACTTCGTGAACGGCGCGCAGGTCGTCATCGACCAGTTCATCGCCGCGGGCGAGGTGAAGTGGGGCCGCATCTGCGGCATGGTGATGATGCTGCCGCACGGCTACGAGGGCCAGGGCCCGGAGCACTCCTCGGGACGGCCCGAGCGCTTCCTGCAGCTGTGCGCCGACTACAACATCCAGGTCTGCATCCCGGCCACGCCGGTGCAGATGTTCTTCCTGCTGCGCCGGCAAATGATCCGGCCCTGGCGCAAGCCGCTCGTGATCTTCACGCCCAAGAGCCTGCTGCGGCACAAGGAATCGGTGTCGCCGCTGCCCGAGTTCGCCGAGAGCAAGTTCAGGGCGGTCAACGGCGAATGGGACGAGTCGATCAAGCCCGACAAGGTGAAGCGCATCATCGTGTGCAGCGGCAAGGTGTTCTTCGACTTGATGGCCGCGCGCAAGGAAAAGGGCCTCAAGGACGCGGCGATCTTGCGCATCGCGCAGCTCTACCCGTTCCCGCACGACGAGTTCCAGGCGCAGGTCGACCTGTACACGGGCGCGAGCGAGGTGGTCTGGTGCCAGGAGGAGCCCGGCAACCAGGGCGCCTGGCACCGCATCCAGCACTACCTCCTGCGCCACATGCGCCCGGACCAAGTGCTCGGCTACGCGATGCGCGCCTCGTCGGCGTCGCCCGCGGCGGGCTACCTGCAGCTGCACAACGAGCAGCAGAAGGCGCTCGTCGACGCGGCGTTCGCGCCGCTCACGGACAACCTCGTGATGCCGGTCCAGGGACTCGGCCGCGAGAAGAGGAAGAAGTAATGCTCATCGAGGTCAAGGTGCCGCAGCTGTCGGAGTCGGTGGCGGAGGCGACGCTGCTCGCCTGGCACAAGAAGCAGGGCGAGGCCGTGAAGCGCGACGAGAACCTCATCGACATCGAGACCGACAAGGTCGTCCTGGAGCTGCCGAGCCCCGCCGACGGCGTGCTCGTCAGCATCCTCAAGGGCGACAAGGGCACCGTCGTCGCCGGCGAGGTGATCGCCAAGATCGACACCGACGCGAAGGCTTCCGCTGCGCCTTCAGCTCCTCCTGTTCAGGCAAAGCCCTCCCAGGAAAAGGCGAAATCCCCGGCAACGCCCGCCGTAGCGCCGTCCGCGCAGAAGATTGCCGCGGAAAAGGGCATCGATACCTCGCAGGTCCAGGGCACCGGCAGGGACGGGCGAGTGACGAAGGGCGACGTTCTGGGCGCTACGGGAAAACCTCCCGCGGAAAGAGCGGCCCTGCAGCAGCCGCCTGCGCCGGTCAACGTCGACAAGCTGCTGGGCGGGCGCCCCGAGCAGCGCGTGCCGATGTCGCGCCTGCGCGCGCGCGTCGCCGAGCGCCTCGTGCAATCGCAGTCCACGGCGGCGATCCTCACCACGTTCAACGAAGTGAACATGGCGCCGGTGATGGAGCTGCGCAAGAAGTACCAGGAACGCTTCGAGAAGGAGCATGGCGTCAAGCTCGGCTTCATGTCGTTCTTCGTGAAGGCCGCGGTGCACGCGCTGAAGAAATACCCGGTCGTCAATGCCTCGGTGGATGGCACCGACATCGTCTACCACGGCTACTTCGACATCGGCGTGGCGGTCGGCAGCCCGCGCGGCCTGGTGGTGCCGATCCTGCGCGACGCCGACCAGCTGTCGTTCGCCGCGATCGAGAAGAAGATCGCCGAGTTCGGCAAGAAGGCGCAGGACGGCAAGCTGTCGCTCGAGGATCTCACGGGCGGGACGTTCTCGATTTCCAACGGCGGCGTGTTCGGCTCGATGCTGTCGACGCCGATCATCAACCCGCCGCAGTCGGCGATCCTCGGCGTGCACGCGACCAAGGAGCGGGCGGTGGTCGAGAACGGACAGGTGGTCGTGCGTCCCATGAACTACCTGGCGCTTTCGTACGACCACAGGATCATCGACGGGCGGGAGGCCGTCCTGAGTCTCGTCGCCATGAAAGAGGCGCTCGAGGATCCGGCCCGCCTGGCCCTCGAAATATGAGCTCGTTCGACGTCGTGGTGATCGGCGGCGGCCCCGGCGGCTACGTCGCCGCGATCCGCGCCGCCCAGCTGGGCCTGTCAACGGCCTGCGTGGACGAGTGGAAGGGCGCCGACGGCAAGCCGGCGCTGGGCGGCACCTGCACCAACGTGGGCTGCATCCCGTCCAAGGCGCTGCTGCAGTCCTCGGAGAACTTCGAGGCGGCCGGCCACCATTTCGCCGAGCACGGCGTGAAGGTGAAGGGCGTGGAGCTCGACCTCGCGGCGATGCAGAAGCGCAAGGAGAAGGTCGTCAGGCAGAACAACGACGGCATCGTCTACCTGTTCAAGAAGAACAAGGTCGCGTTCTTCCATGGCCGGGGTTCCTTCGGCGCCTCCGGTTCAGAAATTCTGATCGATAAGAAGGAAAAGATCGCCGCGAAGCACGTCATCATCGCCACGGGTTCCAACCCGCGCGCGCTGCCGGGCGCGGACTTCGACGAGAAGCTGGTTCTTTCCAACACCGGCGCGCTCGCGATGGCAGAGGTGCCGAAGCGCCTGGGGGTGATCGGCGCGGGCATCATCGGGCTGGAAATGGGCAGCGTCTGGCGGCGCCTGGGCGCCGACGTCACGATCCTCGAGGCGCTGCCCGCGTTCCTCGGCATCGCCGACGAGACGATCGCCAGGGAGGCGGCCAAGATCTTCGCCAAGCAGGGACTGAAGATCGAGTTGGGGGTGAAGATCAGCAAGATTGAAAAGAAGAAAAGCGTTATAGTTCAATATGCTGTATCCGATGGCTCGAGTAAATCCTTCGAATGCGATCGCCTCATCGTCTCGATCGGGCGCATCGCCAATACGGACGGCCTGAACGCCGAAGCCGCCGGCCTGAGGATGGAGCGCGGCATGATCGCCGTGGACGGAGACTGCCGCACGAGCGTGCCGAACGTCTGGGCGATCGGCGACGTGGTGCGCGGGCCGATGCTCGCGCACAAGGCCGAGGAGGAGGGCGTCGCCGTCGCCGAGCGCATCGCCGGCCAGAAGCCGCATGTCAACTTCAACACCATCCCCTCGGTGATCTACACCTCGCCCGAGATCGCCTGGGTCGGCCAGACGGAGCAGCAGCTCAAGGCGGCGGGGGTCGAGTACCGGGCCGGCAGCTTCCCGTTCTCGGCCAACGCGCGCGCGCGGGCGCTCGGCGACACCGCCGGCCTGGTGAAATTCCTCTCGAAGACGCAGACCGATGAAATCCTCGGCGTCCACATCATCGGGCCGATGGCGGGCGAGCTCATCGCCGAGGCGGTCGTGGCGATGGAGTTCGGCGGCGCCGCCGAGGACATCGGCATGATCAGCCACGCGCACCCGTCGCTTTCCGAGGCGATGAAGGAAGCGGCGCTCGCGGTGGACAAGCGCGCGCTGAACATCTAAGGGGGCGCGCGCTTGATCAGCGGCGTGCTGCGCGGGCTCACCGCGGTTCTGCACGGGCGCGCCCGGCGCGCGCTCGATCACGGCTATGCGCGCCTGCGCTGGGGCGGCGACCTGCCGGCGCTCGCGCGCCATTTCGGTACCGACAAGTGGGACGAGCACTGGTACGCGCAGCACTACCAGACGTTCTTCGCGCCCCTGCGCGGCCGCCGGCTGCGCCTCCTCGAGATCGGCGTCGGCGGCTACGAGGACCCGCGCCGCGGCGGCGCCTCGCTGCGCATGTGGAAGGCGTTCTTTCCGAGGGCCCGCATCGTCGGCGTCGACATCAGCGACAAGCGCCCGCAGGACGAGGAGCGCATCCGCACCGTGGTCGGCTCGCAGGACGACGAGGGCTTCCTGAAGGACTTGAGCGCGCAGGAGGGACCCTTCGACATCGTGATCGACGACGGCAGCCACCTGAACCGGCACGTGATCCGCAGCTTCGAGATCCTGTTCCCGCTGCTCGCCGAGAACGGCTTCTACGTCGTCGAGGACCTGCAGACCTCCTACTGGCGGGAATTCGGCGGCGCGCCGGCCGAGGACCGCGAAGCGCCGACGAGCATGAACTATTTCAAGGCGCTCGCCGACACCATGAACTACCGCGAATTCCACCCGCGGCCCGCCGATTGGCAGCCGCACCCCCTCGGGCGGCACATCGTCGCGCTGCACTTCTTCCACAACCTCGTCTTCGTCGAGAAGGGACGCAACGACGAGCCGAGCAATCGCAACGATGCGCGCGGGAGCTGATCGCGCGCAGGTCGTTCGCGCGCCCATCCCCTGAGCGCCGTCGCGTCCAAGCCGGCGCTCGGCGCCACCGCCCGGGGCATGCTGTGGATGATGGCGGCCGGCGTGCTGATCGCGCTCCTGAACGCGACGTTGAAGAAGATCGCGGAGCAGCTCGATCCCTGGCTGGTCGGCTGGCTGCGCTACACGATCGGCGCGCTGCTGATGCTGCCGGCCGTGCTGCGCCAGGGGCTCGCGCGGCTGCGGCCGCGGCGCGGCGGCCTGCAGTTCGTGCGCGGCCTGTTCCATGCCGCCGGCCTCGTCGCCTGGTTCGCCGCGCTGCGGTCGGTCTCGCTGCCGGAGCTCACGGCGATCAATTTCAGCGGTCCGCTGTTCGTCTGCCTCGGCGCGGTGCTGTTCCTCGGCGAGCGCATGTCCGGGGCGCGCTGGGGCGCGGTGCTGGCCGGATTCGCCGGCGTGCTGCTCGTCGTCCATCCCTGGGAAGCCGGAGGTTTCCAGGGCGTCTCGCGCGGCACCCTGCTGATGCTCGCCTCGGCGCCGCTGTTCGCGGGCAGCTTCCTCGTCGCCAAGCGGCTCACGCGCGACGAGCAGCCGGCCGTGATCGTGCTCTGGCAGCACCTCTGGGTCTCGGCGCTGCTGCTGCCGATCGCCGCGGCGGGCTGGAGCGCGCCCACGCCCGCGCAGTGGGGACTCCTGATCCTGTGCGGATTCCTGGGCACCGGCGGCCACTACTGCACGACGCGCGCGTTCAACGTGGCCGATATCTCGGCGGTGCAGTCGGTCAAGTTCCTCGACCTGATCTGGGCGGCGCTGCTCGGGTTCGCGGTCTTCGGCGCGGCGCCGACCGGCTGGACGATCGCGGGCGGCACGGTGATCCTCGTGAGCACGCTCTGGCTGGCGCGGCGCGAGGCGCACGCGGTCCGGCGCGCCGCATGAGCGACGTCCTCGCGCTCTACGCGCAGAGCCTCGACAGGCGCGGGTTCGTCGCCGACGGCTCGCAGCGGCGCGCGGTCGAGCGGCTGCAGCGGCTCTACGAGGAGTGGTCCGCCTACAAGGCGCGGCGCGGCAACGCGCTCACGCGCATGCTCGTCAAGCGGCCGCTGCCGCGCGGCGTCTACCTCTGGGGCGCGGTCGGGCGCGGCAAGAGCTTCCTGATGGACGCCTTCTACCTGTGCGTGCCACTGGTGCGCAAGCGCCGCGTGCATTTTCATCACTTCATGCGCGAGATCCACCGCGAGATGGCCGACCTGCGGCAGGTCGCCGACCCGCTCGCCGAGGTGGCCGCGCGCAGCGCGCGCCGCTACCGGCTGATCTGCTTCGATGAGTTCCACGTCTCCGACATCGCCGACGCGATGATCCTCGGCCGCTACCTCGAGAAGGTCATGGACCTCGGCGTCCAGTTCGTCATGACGAGCAACTATGCTCCCGAGGCGCTTTACCCGAACGGGCTGCAGCGCGAGCGCTTCGTGCCGGCGATCGAGCTGCTGCAGAAGCGGCTCGACGTGGTCGAGGTGGACGGCGGCGTGGACTACCGGCGCCTGAAGATGGAAAAGCTTCGCGTCTACCATCTGGGCGACGGGGCCGAGGCGGCGCTCGGCGGGATCTTCGAGGAGATCAAGGACGTCGAGGACGAAAAGCAGCCGCTCGACGTCGAGGGCCGGCGCATCCCGTACCGCAAGCGTGCGGGCGGGCTGGTATGGTTCGACTTCGCCGCGCTGTGCGGCGGCCCGCGCTCCTACGCCGACTACGTGGACCTCGCGCAGCGCTTTCACACCGTGCTGCTTTCGGGAGTGCCGCGCATGGGTCCGCGCAATGCCGACGCGGCACGGCGCTTCACTTGGCTGGTGGATGTGTTCTACGATGATCGCGTGAAGCTGTTCGTCGGCGCCGAGGCGGCGCCCGACGAGCTGTTCATCGAAGGCGGCGAGGCGAAGACCGCGGCCGCCGAGTTCGCGCGCACCGCCAGCCGCCTCGCCGAGATGCAGACGGCCGACTACCTGCAGCAGGAGCGACGGAGGGACAGTGGAAAAGTTCAGGGCATATCGTCTTAGCGAGGTCGAGAGGAAGATCAAGGCCGAGTTCGTGGAGTGCACGCTCGACGACCTCGACCCGGGCGAGCTCGTGGTGCGCGTCGCGTATTCGGACATCAACTACAAGGACGCGCTCGCGTCGACCGGCAAGGGCCGCATCCTGCTGCGGCCGGTGTGCATCGGCGGCATCGATCTCGCGGGCACCGTGGTCTCCTCGTCGGACGCGGGCTTCGCCAAGGGCGACGCCGTGCTCGCGGTAGGGCACGAGCTGGGCGTCAAGCACCACGGCGGCTACGCCGAATACGCGCGCATCCCGGCGAAGTGGGCCGTCAAGCTGCCCAAGGGCATGACGCTCTGGGAGGCGATGGCGTTCGGCACCGCGGGCTACACCGCCGGCCTGGCGATCGTGAAGATGGAGCACAACGGCCTGCACCCGGCCGGCGGCCCGGTGATCGTCGACGGCGCCACGGGCGGCGTCGGCTCCATCGCCATCGCCGCGCTGTCGAAGCTCGGGTATCACGTGGTCGCGCTGACGGGAAAGGAGAACGAGGCCGACTGGCTCAAGCGCCTGGGCGCCCGCGAGGTGAAGCTCCGCAAGGAAATCGATTTGACCAAGATCAAGCCGCTCGACAAGGCGACGTGGCAGGGTGCGGTCGACAATCTCGGCGGGGAGGTGCTGGCCTGGATGGCGAGCACGATGAAATTCAACGGTGTCATCGCTTCGATCGGGCTGGCGTCCGGCTTCGCGCTCAACACGACCGTGATGCCGTTCATCCTGCGCGGCGTGAGCCTGCTCGGCATCAACTCGACCGACGCGCCGGGCGCGGAGCTCGAGCGCAAGGTCTGGCATCGCCTCGCCACGGACCTCAAGCCGACAGCGCTCAAGGAGATGGCGAGAACGATTCCCTTCGCCGACCTGCCGAAGGCGTTCGATGACTTCATCGCCGCCAAGGTCACCGGCCGGATCGTGGTCGACCTGAACGCATGAAAACGCAGGAAAAATACAGCGAATTCCACCGCCGCTCGATCGCCGACCGCGACGGTTTCTGGCGCGAGGAGGCGAAGCTCGTAGACTGGCACAAGCCGTTCGGCAAGGTGCTCGAGTACTCGCGGCCGCCGTTCGCGAAATGGTTCGTCGGCGGCGAGACCAACCTCTGCCACAACGCGGTGGACCGGCACCTCGAGAGCCGGGGCGATCAGAGCGCGTTGGTCTGGATTTCGACGGAAGTCGACAAGACCGAGACCTATACCTACAAACAGCTGCATGCTGCAGTCAATCGCGTCGCTGCGATGATGCAGTCGCTGGGCGTGAATCGCGGCGACCGCGTCATCGTCTACATGCCGATGATCCCGGAGGCCTGCTTCGCGATCCTCGCCTGCGCGCGCATCGGCGCGATCCACTCGGTGGTGTTCGGCGGCTTCGCGGCGGCGAGCCTCGCGGCGCGCATCGACGACGCCAGGCCGTCGCTGATGATCACCGCCGACGGCGGCAGCCGCATGGGCAAGGCGGTGCTCTACAAGGCGCTGGTGGACGAGTCGCTCAAGCTCGCGAAGCACCCGCCCGGGAAGGTCTTGATCTTCAGAAGGGGTTTCGACAAGGACCTTCCGATTGTTCCTGGAAGAGATGTGGAGTGGTCGGAACTCCAGCGGCGTCACGAGGGCGCATCGGTGCCTTGCGCGTGGCTCGAGTCGAACGAGCCGTCCTACATCCTCTACACCTCGGGGACGACCGGCAAGCCCAAGGGCGTGCAGCGCGACGTGGGCGGCTACGCGGTCGCGCTCGCCTCGTCCATGAAGCGCATCTTCTGCGGCGAGGCGGGCGAAGCGATGTTCACCACCTCCGACATCGGCTGGGTGGTAGGGCACTCGTACATCGTCTACGGGCCGCTCATCGCGGGCATGACCACGATCATGTACGAGGGCGTTCCCGTGCGCCCGGACGCGGCGGTGTGGTGGAAGATCGTGCAGGACTACAAGGTGAGCGTGATGTTCTCCGCGCCGACGGCGATCCGCGTGCTGAAGAAGCACGATCCCGCGCTGCTGAAGAAGTACGACCTGTCCTCGCTCAAGCACCTGTTCCTCGCCGGCGAGCCGCTCGACGAGCCCACGCACACCTGGATCAGCCAGGGCCTCGGCCGCCCGGTGATCGACCACTACTGGCAGACCGAGACCGGCTGGCCGATCCTATCCGCGGTGCCGGGCGTGGAGAAGACTGCCATCAAGATGGGCAGCCCGTCGTTCCCGGTGTATGGCTACGACCTGAAGCTGCTGCGCGAAGCCGACGCAAGCGAAGCGGGCACGGACGAGAAGGCCGTGGTCATGGTCGAGCCGCCGCTGCCGCCCGGCTGCATGAGCACGGTCTGGGGCGACGACGAGCGCTTCGTGAAGACCTACTTCACGATGTTCCCGAAAAAGCTGCTCTACACGACCTTCGACTGGGGCATCCGCGACAAGGACGGCTACTACTTCATTCTCGGACGCACCGACGACGTCATCAACGTCGCGGGCCACCGGCTCGGCACGCGCGAGATCGAGGAGGCGGTGAACATGCATCCGGGCATCGCCGAGTGCGCGGTGGTCGGAGTCGCCGACCAGCTCAAGGGCCAGCTGCCGATGGCATTCGCGGTGGCGAAGGACGCCGCGCAGACCGCGACGCGCGACGGACGCATGAAGCTGGAGGGAGAGGTGATGCAGACGGTGAACAACCAGCTGGGCGCGATCGGACGTCCGGGGCGCGTCTTCTTCGTGACGCTGCTGCCGAAGACGCGCTCGGGCAAGGTGCTGCGCCGCTCGATCCAGGCGCTCGCCGAAGGCCGCGATCCGGGCGACCTCACGACGATAGAGGACCCGGGCGCGCTGCAGCAGATCCGCGACTGCCTGGCGGGCAAATGAAGACGCGGCCGGTCCTGGCGCTCGAGGACTGCCTCAAGATCTCCGCGGCCGCGCAGCAGGAGGCGCAGCGCAACAAGTGGATCGTGGCGATCGCGATCCTCGACGACGGCGGCCACCTGCTGCACTTCGCGCGCATGGACGGCGCCACGCCTGCGAACGCGGCCATCGCCGTGGAGAAAGCGCGCACCGCGGCGCTGTCGAGGCGCTCCACCGGCGTCTGGGAAGAGCGCATCAAGGCCGGGCGCACCTCGATGCTGAAGATGCCCGGCATCCTGCCGGTGCAGGGCGGCGTGCCGATCGTCGCCGAGGGCGCCTGCGTCGGCGCGGTCGGCGTCTCGGGCGTGCAGTCGCACGAGGACGAGCAGATCGCCAACGCGGGCATCGCCGCGCTGCTCGGCAGGAATCCTTGACCGGGGTCAAGAGCGGGAATAGTCGTCCTGCGGCACTGTTCAGCACTGCATGCAGCGCGCCTTGCGCCGCATGTTCACTTTCCTGGGAGGAAACCTATGAAGAAGATTCTCGCGGCAGTCCTGATGGGGGCGTCCGCGTTTGCCACGCAGGCGCTGGCTCAGGCGTATGGCGCACCGATCACGCTCGATCAGGCTAGGAAGGCGATGGCGGCGGCCCAGGCCGAGGCGAAGAAGAACAACTGGAATTTCTCCGTTGCGATCCTGGACAACGGCGGGCACATGGTGCTGTTCGAAAGGTCCGACGGGGCGTTCTTCGCCAGCGCGGACGTGGCGCGGGACAAGGCCTGGTCAGCGGCCGCATTCCGGCGGCCCGGCAAGGCGTTCCAGGACCGCCTCGCGACCGGCGGCATCGAGATTCGGTTGCTTCAGCTGCGCGGCGCCAGCCCGCTCGACGGCGGCGAGCCGCTCATTGTGGACGGCAAGGTCGTCGGCTCCATCGGCGTATCGGGTGGATCGGGCGAGCAGGACGGGCAGGTCGCGAGAGCCGGCGTCGCGGCCTTGAAATAGCCTTCAGGCCAGGGCGATGACGCGCTCGCGCGCGAGCGCGTCGAGCTCGGCCGCGCTGTAGCCGAGCCCGGCCAGCAGTTCGCGCGCGCCTTCGCCGAGCGCCGGCGGGTCCCGGCGCTTGGGCAGCCGCTTGCCGTCGAGCGCGATCGGCAGTCCCGGGACGCGGATCGTCCCGCCGAGCGGCACCTTGGTCTCGAACAGGCCGCCCGAAGCCTTGAGGTGGGGGTCGTCGAGCAGGTCCCAGGGCTTCGCGATCGGCGCGTAGGGCAGTCCGATCGCCTCGAGCTTCTTCGCCAGCTCTTGCTGGGACCAGGACTTGAAGATGTCGCCGAGTCGCGGGATCAGCCAGCCGCGTTCCTTGACCCGCTGCGCGTTGCCGCCGAGACGCGCGTCCGCGGCGAGCGCCTGCTCGCCGAACTCGCGGCAGAAGACCTGCCACTGCGTGTCGGTCACGATGCCGACGAACAGGCGGCCGCCGCCCGCGGTCTCGAAGATGTCGTAGACGCCCCAGGCCGGGCGCTTCACCGACATCGGCGGCGGCGCCTCGCCGGTGATCTCGTACTGCGCCATGTGCTGCGCCACCAGCAGCGCGGTGCTCTCGAACAGCGCGCTGGTCACGCGCTTGCCGCGGCCGGTGCTCTCGCGCTCGCGCAGCGCGGCGAGGATGCCGACCGCCGCGAAGGTTCCGCCCATGATGTCCACCACGGAAGAGCCGGCGCGCAGCGGCCGCTCGGGCAGCCCGGTCATGTAGGCGAGGCCGCCCATCATCTGCACCACCTCGTCCAGCGAGGCGCGATGGTCGTAGGGTCCGTCCAGGAAGCCCTTCAGCGAGCAGTAGATGAGGCGCGGAAACGCCTTCGCCAGCGACTCGTGGCCCAGGCCGAGCTTGTCGAGCGCGCCGGGCCGGAAGTTCTCCGTGACCACGTCGGCCGTGCCGATCAGCTTCAGCACCAGCGCCATGCCTTGCGGAGACTTCAGGTCGACGGCGAGGCTCTTCTTGTTGCGATTGAAGACCGGGAAGAAGCCCGCGCCGGCCGCCTGCAGCCTGCGGGTGTTGTCGCCCTCGAGGGGTTCGACCTTGATGACTTCGGCGCCGAGATCGGCGAGAACGAGCCCGCAGGCCGGGCCCATGACCATGTGCGCGAATTCAACGACGCGCACGCCCTCGAGTGGCAGCATCGTGCTATCTCCGCTCGTGCGCGTCAGCGACCCGCACCCCTTCAAGCGGCGGCACGGAACCCCTTGGGCAGGCCGGCGAGCGCCATGTGACCGTAGACTGGCTCCTCCGGCAGCGCGGCGACCATGAGCTTGCGCGCTTCCAGCAGCTTCGCCATGTCCACGCCCGTAGAGAGGCCCATGCTCTCGAACATGAACACGAGGTCCTCGGTGATCACGTTGCCGCTCGCGCCCGGCGCGAACGGGCAGCCGCCGAGGCCGCCCATCGAGCTGTCGAAATGCCGCACGCCTTCCTCGTGCGCCGCCAGGGCGTTGGCGAGCCCAAGGCCGCGTGTGTTGTGCAGATGTGCGGTGCGGAGCTTGTCGCCGATTTCCCTGCGCACGAGCGCGAACACGCGCCGGATCTGCGCCGGGTTGGCGTAGCCGACGGTGTCGGCGAGCGAGACGTAGTCGCAGAACTCGGCGAGCGCGGCGGCGATGCGCACGACGTCGTCCTCGGGCACGGCGCCCTGCATCGTGCAGCCGAAGGCCGTGGAGACCGCGCCTTCCACGATCACGCCCGGGTGCGGATGCGCGGCGCACTTGCGCACTTCCTCGACCATCTGCTCGGGCGTCATGCGCACGTTCGACTCGCTGTGCTTGCGGCTCGCGGATACCGGGAAGGTGACCTTGTGCGCGCCGGCCGCGAGCGCGCGCTCGAATCCCTTGAGGTTGGGCGCGAGCGCGACCACTTGAAGATTCTTAATCTTCAAGGAAAAGGAAACAATCTCCGCGGTATCCGCCATCGCGGGAATGAGCTTGGGCGGCACAAAGGAGCCGACCTCGATCTCCGCCACGCCGGCCTCGGCGATGGCGCTGATCCAGGCCTTCTTCGTCGCGGTGGGCATCCGTTGGTGCGCGTTCTGCAGGCCGTCGCGCGGCCCGACTTCGCGGATGTGGATCTGTCTCATGCGTGCCTCCGGCCGCTATTCTACTCAGCGGAGCGCGGCGAAAGCTCCCTCAGGCGGGCCGGTGCTCGAGGCGCAGCAGCGCCAAGCCGCACAACGCGCCGCCCAGGGCGAAGCCGAGCATCGCCCAGAGAGTCGCTCCCCAGCCGCCGTAGCGCGAAGCCAGCCAGGCGAGCGCAATCGGCGCGAGGAACTGTCCTCCCTGGGAGGTCTGCAGCACGAGTCCGTTCGCGGTGCTGATGTGCTGCGGCGTCCGGGCATGCACGGGCAACCCGGCGAAGATCGCAGCGGGGATCACGCCGGCGCAGAGCGAAAAGGCGAGGCACAGCACGTAGCGCAGGCCGTCGGGCAGCCATGGGCCGAGCATGCCGGCCGAGCACGCCGCCATGACGAGGCTCGCCGCGAGCACGAGCGGACCGCGCTGCACGCGCCGCGAAAGCAGCCATCCCCCCGCCAGGTTTCCGGGTGCGTTGGCGAGGACCATCAGCGCGGTGAGCAGGGCGGCGGCGGCGGCCGATGCGCCGCGCTCGTCGACGAGAAAGGTCGGCAGCCAGATCATCACCGAGCTCCATTGCGCGACATAGAACGCGAACAGCGCGGCGAGCGCGAGGTTGCCCGGTTGCGCAAGCGTCTCGGCGATCATGCGCAGCGACGACCTGCCCGCCTGCGCGGTCGCGGACGCGGGCGCGTGGCGCGCGGCGAGCACGAGGCTCGCCGCAGCCGCGAACGCGAGAACGGCCCAGAGGCCGCGCCAGCCCCAGGCCGCGACGATCGGCGGCGCGAGCAGCAGCGCGAGCCCGCCGCCGGCCGGCATATAGGCGCCCCAGAGGCCCAGCGCCTTGGCGCGGTCGCGCGGAGTCGCCGCGGCCGACGCGATGAGCGCCGAACCGGAGACGGTGAACATGAGAAAGCCGACGCCCTCGAGGAACCGCGACGCGACGAGGACGGCATAGCTGCCTGCGAGCGCGCCGAGCGAGCCCGCGAGCGCGAGCAGCGCCAGGCCGGCGAGCGCGGCCGAGCGCAGCCCGTAGCGGCTCGACAGGCTGCCGGCGAAGATGCCGAGCGCTCCGCCGGTGACGTTGAACGCCGTGGCGATGAAGCTGGATTCGACGAGGCTCAGACCGAGCTCCGCGCGCTGCAGCGGCAGCGCGGGCGCCACCTTGGTCAGGTAGGCGCCGCAAACCAGGCCGGCGCCGAACACCGCCCAGATCGCGCCCCAGCGCGTCGGGGCTATGCCGCGGTGACCGGAATCTTCAGCTCTACGATCTTCTTCGACCACTCTGCCGGGCCGGTGTTGTGCACCGAGGTGCCGTTCGCATCCACGGCGACCGTCACCGGCATGTCCTTCACCTCGAACTCGTGGATCGCCTCCATGCCGAGGTCTTCGAATGCCAGCACGCGCGCTTTCTTGATCGCCTTGGCGACCAGGTACGCCGCGCCGCCCACCGCCATCAGGTAGGCGGCCTTGTGCTTCTTGATCGCCTCGAGGGCCGCGGGCCCGCGCTCGGCTTTGCCGACCATCGCGACGAGCCCGGTCTGCGCGAGCATCATCTCCGTGAACTTGTCCATGCGCGTGGAAGTCGTGGGTCCGGCCGGCCCGATCACTTCGTCGCGCACCGCGTCCACCGGTCCTACGTAGTAGATGACGCGGTTGGTGAAGTCGACGGGGAGCTGCTCGCCCTTCGCGAGCATGTCCTGGATGCGCTTGTGCGCGGCGTCCCGGCCGGTGAGCAGCTTTCCCGACAGCAGCAGCCTCTGGCCGGGCTTCCAGCCCGCGATGATCTTCTTGTTCAGGGAATTCAGGTCGACCCTGCTCGAGCTGGCGTCGGCCGACCACGTCACCTTCGGCCAGTCCTCGAGCGACGGCGCCTCGAAGTGCGCCGGCCCCGAGCCGTCCAGCACGAAATGCGCGTGTCGCGTCGCCGCGCAGTTCGGGATCATCGCCACCGGGCGGTTGGCCGCGTGCGCGGGGTAGGTCTTGATCTTGACGTCGAGCACGGTAGACAGGCCGCCCAGGCCCTGCGCGCCGATGCCGAGGGCGTTGACCTTGTCGTACAGCTCGATGCGCATTTCCTCGACCTTGCTCTTCGGTCCGCGCGCCTTGAGCTCGGCCATGTCGATCGGCGCCATGAGCGCTTCCTTTGCCATCAGCATCGCCTTCTCGGCGGTGCCGCCGACGCCGATGCCGAGCATTCCGGGCGGGCACCAGCCCGCGCCCATTGTCGGCACCGTCTTCAGCACCCAGTCGACAATCGAGTCGGACGGATTGAGCATCACGAACTTGGATTTCGCCTCGGAACCGCCGCCCTTCGCGGCAACCTCGACCTCGAGCCGGTCGCCAGGGACGAGGCTCGCGAAGATCACCGCCGGCGTGTTGTCCCTGGTGTTCTTCCTGCCGAAGTCGGACTCGTCGAGCACCGAGGCGCGCAGAGGGTTGTCCGGATGCGCGTAGCCGCGGCGCACGCCCTCGTTGACGGCGTCTTCGAGCGAACGCTTGAAGCCCTCGAATCGAACGTTCATGCCGACCTTGAGGAACACGTTGACGATGCCCGTGTCCTGGCAGATCGGCCGGTGACCCTCGGCACACATGCGCGAGTTGGTGAGGATCTGCGCGATCGCGTCCTTCGCGGCGAGCGATTGCTCGCGCTCGTAAGCCCTCCCGAGCGCCTGGATGTAGTCGCGCGGGTGGTAGTAGGAGATGAACTGCAGTGCATCGGCGATGCTCTGCACGAGGTCGGCCTGGCGGATCGTCGTCACGGCGGCGGGGTGCTTTACAAGACTTTGAATTGGTGATTTTATCTCCGATCTAGGAGGAATTTCATGGCGTCCACGATCGAATCCGTTCTCACGGAAAAGCGCGTTTTTCCGCCCTCGGCGGCGTTCATCAAGCAGGCGAACATTTCCGGAATGGATGCCTACCGCAAGCTGGCCGCGGAGGCCGAGAAGGATTTCGAGGGCTTCTGGGCGAGGCTCGCCAGGGAGCACCTGCTCTGGCACAAGCCGTTCACGAAGACGCTGGACGAATCGAAGGCGCCGTTCTTCCGCTGGTTCCACGACGGCGAGCTGAATGCCTCCTACAACTGCCTCGACCGGCACCTGAAGACGCAGCCGGACAAGGTCGCGATCATCTTCGAGGCCGACGACGGCAAGGTGACCAGGATCACCTACCGCGAGCTGCACAAGGAAGTCTGCCGGATGGCGAACGCGCTCCGCCATCACGGCATCAAGGTCGGCGACCGGGTGCTCATCTACATGCCGATGTCGATCCAGGTGGTCGTGGCGATGCAGGCCTGCGCTCGCATCGGCGCGACGCATTCGGTCGTGTTCGGCGGCTTTTCGGCGAAGAGCCTGCAGGAGCGCATCATCGACGCGGGCGCGACCGAGGTGATCACCGCGGACGGGCAATTCCGCGGCGGCAAGGAGATTCCGCTCAAGCCGGTGGTGGACGAAGCGTTCGCCATGGGCGGCTGCGACGCCGTGCGCAACGTGATCGTCTACCGGCGCTCGGGCAGCGCGGTGGCGATGAAGGCGCCGCGCGACAAGTGGTGGGACGACGTCGTCAAGGGACAGCCCGACACCTGCGAGCCGACCTGGGTCAACGCCGAGCATCCGCTCTTCATCTTGTACACCTCGGGCTCGACCGGCAAACCAAAGGGCATTCAGCATTCGACCGGCGGCTATCTGCTCTGGGCGATCCTCACGATGAAGTGGGTGTTCGACAACAAGCCTGCCGACACATTCTGGTGCACGGCGGATGTAGGCTGGGTGACCGGGCACACGTATATCACCTACGGGCCGCTGGCGGCGGGCGCGACCGAGATCATGTTCGAGGGCGTGCCGACCTATCCGGACGCGGGGCGCTTCTGGAAGATCATCCAGGACCACAAGGTCAACGTGTTCTATACCGCGCCTACCGCGATCCGCTCGCTCATCAAGGCGGGCGGCGACCTGCCGAAGAAGTACGACCTGTCCAGCCTGCGCATCCTCGGCACCGTCGGCGAGCCGATCAATCCCGAGGCGTGGATGTGGTACCACAAGACCGTCGGCAACGAGCGCTGCCCGATCGTCGATACCTGGTGGCAGACCGAGACGGGCGGCCACCTGATCTCGCCGCTGCCGGGCGCTACGCCGACCAAGCCGGGCTCCGCCACGCTGCCGCTGCCGGGCATCTTCGCCGACATCGTCGACGAAACCGGCCACCCGGTCGGCAGGGGCAAGGGCGGAATCCTGGTCATCAAGCGCCCCTGGCCTTCGATGCTGCGCACGATCTGGGGCGACCCCGAGCGCTACAGGAAGACCTACTGGCCCGACGACTTCAAGGGCAAGCTGTATCTGGCCGGCGACGGCGCGAGCACGGACGAGGAGGGCTATTTCCGCATCGTCGGGCGCATCGATGACGTGCTGAACGTCTCCGGGCACCGGCTCGGCACGATGGAGATCGAGTCGGCGCTGGTGGCCAATTCCAGGCTCGTGGCCGAAGCCGCGGTGGTCGGACGCCCCGACGACCTGACCGGCGAGGCGATCTGCGCGTTCGTGGTGCTCAAGGGCGCGCGCCCGAGCGGCGCCGAGGCGCAGAAGATCGCCAAGGAACTGCGCGACTGGGTCGGCAAGGAAATCGGCGCGATCGCCAAGCCGAAGGACATCCGCTTCGGCGACAACCTGCCGAAGACGCGCTCGGGCAAGATCATGCGCCGGCTGCTGCGCTCGATCGCGAAGGGCGAGGAGATCACGCAGGACGTGTCCACGCTCGAGAATCCGGCGATCCTGGAGCAGCTGAAGCAGGTCAGCTGATGCTGGACCCGGAAGCCAAGGGACAGCGCCTGATCGCGCTGTTCATCCTCGGCTGCCTGCTGTTCAACTATCCGCTCCTGTCGCTGTTCAATCTGGCCGCCGACGTGCTCGGCGTGCCGGTGCTTTACGCCTACATCTTCGCGGCCTGGGCGCTGCTCGTCGCACTCATGGCCTACGTGGTCGAGTCGCGCCGGTAAGCGATGCTGCAAGGCCCCGTCATCGTCCTGGTGGCCTTCGCCTACCTCGGGCTGCTGTTCGGCATCGCCTACTACGCCGACCAGCGCGCCGACGCGGGCCGCTCGGTCATCGACAGTCCCACGATCTACGCGCTGTCGCTCGCCGTCTACGCGACCGCCTGGACCTTCTACGGCTCGGTGGGACGCGCCGCGAGCGACGGCATCGGCTTCCTGCCGATCTACCTCGGTCCGACGCTGATGATCGCGCTCTGGTGGCTCGTGATGCGCAAGATCATCCGCATCAGCAAGGCGAGCCGCATCACCTCGCTCGCCGACTTCATCGCTTCGCGCTACGGCAAGAGCGCGCTGCTGGGCGGGCTGGTGACGGTGATCGCGGTGATCGGCATCCTGCCGTACATCTCGCTGCAGCTGAAGGCGATCTCGACCAGCTACGCGATCCTGCTGCAGTACCCGGCGATCAGCATGCCGGCGACCGAGGCCGCGGGCAGCCACGCGCTCGCCGCGGACACGGCGTTCTGGATCGCGATGATCCTGGCCGCGTTCACGATCCTGTTCGGCACGCGCCACCTCGACGCGGCCGAGCACCACGAGGGCATGGTTGCCGCGATCGCCTTCGAGTCGCTCGTCAAGCTGCTCGCCTTCCTCGCGGTCGGGCTGTTCGTCACCTACGGCATGTTCGACGGCGCCGGCGACATCTTCTCTCGCGCGCGCGCGCAGCCCGATCTGGCGCCGCTGCTCGCGCCGCTGGAGGGCGTCGCCGGGGGCTATGCGAGCTGGGTCTGGATGACGATCCTGTCCATGTTCGCGATCATGTTCCTGCCGCGCCAGTTCCAGGTCGCGGTCATCGAGAACAAGAACGAGCAGCACCTCTCGAAGGCGATCTGGCTGTTTCCGCTCTACATGCTGGCGATCAATCTGTTCGTGCTGCCGATCGCCTTCGGCGGCAACCTGCACTTCGTGCCCGGGACGGTCGACGCAGATACCTACGTACTCACGCTGCCGATGGCGGCGAAGCAGGAAGGGCTGGCGCTGCTGGTGTTCATCGGCGGACTGTCCGCGGCCACCGGCATGGTGATCGTCGAAACCATCGCGCTGTCGACGATGGTCTGCAACGATCTCGTCATGCCGGTGCTCCTGCGCCTGAAGGGGCTGCGGCTGGCGGAGCGGCGCGACCTCTCCGCGCTGCTGATCGGCATCCGGCGCGGCGCGATCATCGGCATCCTGCTGCTCGGTTACGTCTATTTCCGGCTCGCGGGCGAGGCTTATGCGCTGGTCTCGATCGGCCTGGTCTCCTTCGCCGCAGTGGCGCAGTTCGCGCCGGTGCTGCTCGGCGGAATCTTCTGGAAGCGCGGCACGCGCAATGGCGCGCTCGCCGGGCTCGTCGCCGGCTTCCTGGTCTGGAGCTACACGCTGTTGCTGCCCGCGTTCGCGCGCTCGGGCTGGTTGCCGATCCACCTGATCGAAAACGGGCCGGCTGGAACGGCATTGCTGCGACCATTGGAGCTGTTCGGGCTCGCAGGACTGGATCCCACGACGCACGCGATGATCTGGAGCATGATCGCCAATATCGGCGCCTACGTGCTGGTGTCGCTGATGGGTACGCAGAGCGCTGATGAGACCCGGCAGGCGGGCCTGTTCGTGGACGTCTTCAGGCAATCCGGGGAGGCGGGCGGCGCGCGATTCTGGCGCGGCACCGCTTCGGCGCCCGACCTCTATGACCTGCTCGCGCGGTTCCAGGGCGCGGCCGCCGCGGACGCGGCGCTCCAGGAATACGCGCGCACGCGCGGCCTGAGCTGGCCCGACAAGGCGTTCGCGGCCGACGCCGACTTCGTCCACTTCATCGAGGTTCAGCTGGCGGGCGCGATCGGCGCCGCCTCGGCGCGCATCATGGTCGGCTCCGTCGTCAAGGAAGAGGCGCTGACGACCGAGGAAGTCCGCGCGATCCTGGACGAGGCCTCGCAGGTGGTCGTCTACAGCCACCGTCTCGAGCAGAAATCGAAGGAGCTCGAGCGCGCGACGCAGGAGCTGCGCACGGCCAACGAGCGACTCAAGGAGCTCGACCGGCTCAAGGACGACTTCGTCTCGACGGTATCGCATGAGCTGCGCACGCCGCTCACTTCGATCCGGGCATTCACCGAGATCCTGCACGACAATCCGGCGCTGCCGGAAGTCGATCGCAGGCGCTTTCTCGGCATCATCGTCAAGGAGACCGAGCGGCTGACGCGTCTCATTCACCAGGTGCTCGAGGCCTCGCGTCTCGATTCGGGGCGCATCGAATGGCACGAGGCGCTGGTCGACCTGCGCGTGGTCATCGAGGACTCGGTCGCGGCGACCAGCCAGCTGTTCCGCGAGCGCGACGTGCGCCTGGAGGTGCGGCTGCCCGAGCGCGTGCCGAAGGTCGTCGCGGACCTCGACCGGATCGTGCAGGTGCTCGTGAACCTGTTTTCCAACGCGGTGAAGTTCGTCGAGCCGGGCCGGGGTCGGGTCGAGGTGGCCCTTGCCGAGGAGGGCGAATTCCTGCGCGTGGACGTGCGCGACAATGGCCTCGGCATCAGCCCCAAGGACCAGGCGATCATCTTCGACAAGTTCCGGCAGGCGGGCGATACGCTCACCGGCAAGCCCCAGGGCAGCGGGCTCGGCCTGCACATCTCGCGCAGCATCATCGAGCACTTCGGGGGACGCATGTGGGTCGCGAGCCGGCCGGGCGAGGGGGCCTGCTTTTCCTTCACTTTGCCGCGGGTGCGCGAGCCCGCTCTTGTGCGGGCGGCTTGACGCAGCGCAACATGAGCGCCGCTTTGCAGCCGACGGCCTACGTTGTGGACGACGACGAAGCGATCCGCACGCTCTGGCGCTGGCTGATGGAGTCCAACGCGATTCCGGTCCAGACCTACGCCACCGCTGCCGAATTCATCTCCGCCTACCGGCGCGATGCTCCCGGGTGCCTGGTGCTGGATCTCAATCTGCCCGGAATGAACGGCCTGGAGTTGCAGGGCTACCTGGGGCGCGAAGGCATTGCGATCCCGATCGTCTTCGTGACGGGGCACGCCGACGTTCCCGCGGCGGTGAGCGCTCTGAAGGGCGGCGCGGTGGATTTCATCGAGAAACCGTTCGGTTACCGCGAAGTGGTCTCGGTCATTCGCCAGGCGCTGGCGCGCGACGCGGAAATCCGCGAAGCGCGCTCGCAACGGTCGGCGGTCGCGAACCGGATCGCCTCGCTGACCGAGCGTGAGCGAGACGTGCTGCGGCGCGTCATCGAAGGCAAGCAGAACAAGGTGATCGCTGCCGAGCTCGACATCAGCATGAAGACGGTGGAATACCACCGCTCGAAAGTGATGGAGAAGATGGGGGCCGAGTCGGTCGCCACGCTGGTCCAGTTGACCCTAGGGTTTGCCCTAATAGATACCCCCGAGCGCGGGGGCTAGCATGCATAAAGTTAAAAAAAGCGCACAATAGGCGCGTAGGCCTCAAAAAGGGGAGGGAACCATGGCCGAACTAACGCCCGAGCGGCGGGAAGCGTATTGGGGCAGAACGTCGCGCCTCATGTGGACCATCCTGGTCATCTGGGCGATCTTCAGCTTCGTCATCCCGGCTTTCGCTGCCGAGCTCAACCAGTTCAAGATTTTCGGCTTCCCGCTCGGCTTTTACTTCGCCGCGCAGGGCTCGCTGATTTCCTACGTCGTGCTGTGCTTCTGGAACGCACACGCGCAGAACAAGATCGACCAGGAATTCGGCGTTTCGGAAGACTGAGCCAGCGGAGGAGAGACCATGGCGAACCAGACCAAGAGCAGCTTTATCGACAACCTCGGCAAGATCTACGGCATCTACGCCGGGGGCTTCATCGGCTTCGTGATCATTCTTGCGATCCTGGAGCAGATGGGCGTGCCGAACCGCATCATCGGCTACTGCTTTGTGTTCCTGACGATCGGCGTCTACGCGTACATCGGCATCATCTCGCGCACCGCGGAGATCTCCGAGTATTACGTGGCCGGACGCGTGGTGCCGCCGTTCTTCAACGGCATGGCGACCGGCGCGGACTGGATGAGCGCCGCCTCGTTCATTTCGATGGCCGGCGGCCTGTACCTCGCGGGCTACGGCGGCCTGGGCTACGTGCTCGGCTGGACCGGCGGCTACGTGCTGGTGGCGACGCTGCTCGCGCCCTACCTGCGCAAGTTCGGCCAGTTCACCGTGCCGGACTTCCTCGGCGTGCGCTACGAGGGCAACACTGCGCGCATCTGCGGCGTGGTCGTGCTGTTCTGCGCCTCGTTCACCTACATCGTCGCGCAGTGCTTCGGCATCGGCATCATCACATCGCGGTTCCTCGGCATCCCGTTCGAGATCGCGATCTTCGTCGGCCTGCTCGGGATTCTCGTCTGCTCCATGCTGGGCGGCATGCGCGCCGTGACCTGGACGCAGGTGGCGCAATACATCATCCTTATCATCGCCTACCTGATCCCGGTGGTCTGGCTCTCGACCAAGCTCTACAGCAATCCGATCCCCGAGTTCGCCTATGGCCAGGTGCTCGAGCAGATCGGCGAGCTGGAGAAGAAGCTCGGCATCCTCAAGCCGCACGTTGCGCCGTACGTCGACGCCAAGGGGCAATTCAGCTGGGTCGAGTTCAACAACTTCTGGGCCCTGGTGCTCTGCCTGATGGTCGGCACGGCCTCCCTGCCCCACATCCTGATGCGCTATTTCACGACGCCGAACGTGCGCGATGCGCGCACATCGGTGGGCTGGAGCATCTTCTTCATCTTCCTGCTCTACTTCACGGCGCCGGCCTACGCGGCGTTCGCGAAGCTCGAGGTCTACAGCAACGTGATCGGCCAGCACATCACCGACCTGCCGCGCTGGGTGCAGAACTGGTCGCAGGTCGGCGGCCTGCTCACGATCAAGGACGCCAATGGCGACGGCATCCTGCAGCTCTCGGAGTTCATCATCAACCAGGACATCATCGTCCTGTCGATGCCCGAGATCGCGGGGCTGCCGTACGTGATCTCGGGCCTGGTGGCCGCGGGCGGCCTCGCGGCGGCGCTCTCCACTGCGGACGGGTTGCTGCTCGCGATCGCCAATGCGCTTAGCCATGACGTCTATTACAAGATGATCGATCCGAAAGCGTCGACGGTGCGGCGTCTCGTGGTGGCGCGAATCCTGCTGGTCGTGGTGGCGATCATTGCCGCCTCGGTCGCCGGAACGCGGCCCGCCGGCATCATCCAGATGGTGGCGTGGGCGTTCTCGCTCGCCGCGGCGGGGCTGTTTGCACCGCTGGTGCTTGGCATCTGGTGGAAGCGCACGACGGCGGCCGGAGCGATCCTCGGGATGATCAGCGGGTTCGGCATCTGCCTGTATTACCTTGTCGGCACGCGCTACTTCAACATGCCGGAGTGGTTCGGCATCCGTAACATTTCGAGCGCGCTGTTCGGGCTTCCCGTCGCCTTCATCGTCACCTGGGTCGTCAGCATGATGACCGAGGCGCCATCGAAGGAGATGCAGGATTTCGTAGACTCGATCCGAACGCCCAAGGGCGAGCTGCACTGGGTCGCGGGCCAGGCGCACGATTAAGCTTGCCGATCGCCACGGAAAGGCCCGCGCATGCGGGCCTTTCTTTTGTCTACAATAGGACTTTTCACCTCTCGAAAATCATGCAACGCGCTGCAATTGTGGTTCTCCTGCTCGCGCTCGCCGCCTGCGCGAAAGGGAACGATGAGCAACTGGCATTCGACGTCTGCCTAGCGGCGGCGAAGAAGGACCCGAAGTACGCCAAGGCGGCGTTCGCGACCAAGGAGCAGTCCAACATCCAGTCCTCGACCGGCGAGTCGGGGATCCGCGTCAACATTCCCTACGAGATGGACGGCAAGAAGGCGCTGTATCAGTGCATCGCCGACAAGCAGGTCGACGGCACCTACAAGGTCACCTTCTGAGCGGAGATTAGCCGCTCCGCCGCGCCGGCGGCGTGCAGTCGCCGCTGCAATTCCTGGCTGACAGCGACCATGCGGAAGCGCACCGCGCCGTAGACCACCTCCTCGTCCAGCTTGCGCATCGAGGCATGGATGGGCAGCGTTGCGAACAGGCGGCGCGCGGAATGATCCGCGACGTCGAGCGCCCTGCGGGGTTCGCCGCGCGCCGCTTCGGCGAGGCGCGCGGTGAAGGAAGCAATCTCGTCGGCCCAGCCCAGCGAGCGATGGGCCGGCGCGGGCGATTCCGTAAGGATCGAGATGTACAGCGCCTCGAGAGCGCCGTGCAGCGCGGCCAGCCGGCCCGCCGGCACGTGCGGCCGAAGCTGGCCTTCGGCGACCAAGGTCAGATCGCCCAGAACCGCCGCGAAGGTCTCCCAGCGGCAGACTTCGAGCGCATCGAGGAA